>Ga0190274_10002396_pt1 | contig 11050 bp, 9 predicted proteins | sample Popmic531T_FD_133002 | JGI IMG/M metagenome (GOLD analysis project Ga0190274, IMG submission 133002) | Populus adjacent soil microbial communities from riparian zone of Yellowstone River, Montana, USA - 531 T | ecosystem: Environmental > Terrestrial > Soil > Riparian zone | place: USA: Montana...
CCTCGGGGACGTAGCTCAGTTGGGAGAGCGCCGGCTTTGCAAGCCGGAGGTCGCCGGTTCGATCCCGGTCGTCTCCACCACCCGCACCGCGAGGCGAGATACCATCGCCCGGAAATCCCGTCGAACCAGGAGCCCCGATGTCCAAAGAGATGCTGAACGACAAGACGTTCGCCAACGTCGAGCAGTACCAGCCCGTTGCCATCCCCGGTCGTCCCGACACGGTGGAACGCACCGGCGTCATGACGATCAACGGCACGATCGCCCGCGCGGCCTTCCTGTTCGTCCTCACGGTGATCTCTGCGGTGTTCGGCTGGCAGCAGGCCGATCAGATCAGCGGGGTCCTGAACGCGATCATGCTCATCGGGCTGCTGGGGCTCATCGGGCTCAGCCTGCTCACCGCGTTCAAGCCGCAGATCGCGCCGTTCACCGGGCCGGTCTACGCGATCGTGATGGGCTTCTGGGCCGGGGTGATCTCGTACGGCTACGAGCAGCAGTTCGACGGGATCGTGCTGCAGGCCGTGTTCGCGACGTTCTCGGTCTTCGCCGGATGTCTGTTCCTCTACGGCTCACGGATCGTGAAGGTCACGAAGAAGTTCATCGCGGTGGTGATGGTCGCGACCCTCGGGATCCTGCTGATGTACGTCGCCGCGATCGTGCTGGGGCTGTTCGGTGTGGAGATCGGGTTCATCAACGACCCGACGCCGTTGGGCATCGCGATCAGCGTCGCCATCTGCATCGTGGCCGCCCTCAACCTGTTCGTGGATTTCCATTTCATCGAGCAGGGCGCTCGAGCGGGCGCCCCGACGTACATGTCGTGGTACTGCGCGTTCGGACTGCTGGCGACCTTGATCTGGTTGTACCTGGAGATCCTGCGCCTGCTGAGCAAGATCCGCGGCTGAGGAGGAGGCACCGGTGCGTCGTCGTCTCATCGCGCTCGCGCTGATCGTCACCGGCCTGCTCGCCCTCGCCGCTCCGGCGCAGGCGCGGCCGGAGTTCAGCGCGCGCGTAAGCCCGCTTGATGCCTCCACCCGCCACCTGATGGTCGGCCGCTCCTGGCGCCCGGGATGCCCGGTGCCGCTGCGCGACCTGCGGTTGATCCGCATGAAGATCTGGGGCTTCGATCGACGGTGGCACCGAGGCAGCCTGGTGGTGCACCGCCGGTACACCGATGAGATGGTGCGGGTGTTCAAACGGTTGTACGAGGTGCGCTACCCGATCCGGCAGATGCGGCTGGTGGATCATTTCGGTGCCGACGACCACCGTTCGATGGCGGCGGACAACACCTCGGCGTTCAACTGCCGGTATCGAGCCGGCATCTGCTGCACCTGGTCCCAGCACGCGTACGGACGCGCGCTCGACCTGAACACCGTGGAGAACCCCTACGTGTACGCCGGAGGGTTCTCGCCGGCGAACGGTCGCCCGTTCCTGGACCGCTCACAGCATCGGCGGGGGATGATCCATCGCCACGATGCGGTGTGGTGGGCCTTCCACGCCGTGGGTTGGAGCTGGGGCGGCGACTGGTCGGGCGAGAAGGACTACCAGCACTTCTCCGCGAACGGCCGCTAGCTCGCGGAGGACCCGTCGCAGGAAACCGACAGGTACGGGTTGGGGTCGACGGCGGGCCCGTCGTTCGGATGCCACTCGAAGTGATCGTGCGGCACCGTGGCATCACCGGTGGAACCGACGTAGCCGATCACGTCGCCCGTCTGGACGTACCCCAGCTGGCCGTAGGACGAGAGGTGCGCGTTGTACACGTACCCGAGGTCGCCCTGCACGCGGACCTCGAGCCCTCCGAGCTCTCCCTTGGAGGCCGACGCGTAGCCGGGGAACGGCGCCACGATCGGTGTGCCCGTTGCCGCGGTCATGTCGTTGCCCATGTGGCGATGCACCGGCACGCCCGGCAGACGAACGGTGATGCCGAAGTTGTCGGCCACGACGTGGGGGCCGCCGAGCGGGCAGGTCTGCAGCACCGCCCAGGTGCCGAGCCATGCGTTGATGGAGTCCCGCTGGGTGCTGAGGGTCTGCACCGTCCGCTGCGTGGCGCGATCCAGGGCGTTGAGCCGCTTCTGCGCTTCCCAGCGTTCGCGCTTGAGCTGGCGCTTGATGTGTTGCCAACGACGTGGGTTGGCGAACTTCCCCCGGCCGGGCCCGTGACGCAGGATCGCCGTGGAGCGGTGCATCACGCGCCGGATCGTCACCGCGCGCGCATGACGGGCGCGGTGGACCGAGGTCAGGGTGCGAGCGATGTGCCGCTTCTGGGCGTGGTAGCTCTCGAGTTGAGACCTGGCGCCGGCGGGCGTGAGGCTGATCGTTGTCAGCAGGAAGATGAGCGCAGCGACCGTCAAGGGTCGCCGCGCATTTAGGGTGCGCGAGTTCACTGTGAGGTTCTCCGTCCGGGGGTAGGGAGCGACCTCCATATCGGCAGATCGCCGGGTTCACCTTGAGTCGAACCACGCCGCCCCACCGTGATGCCGCTCACATCGACGGCGATCCGTTCTCGGTGTCGTGTCCCCCGGACGGGAACAGCCGTCCGGCCGATGCGGCCCGTCGCGCCGCGCGGGTAGGCTCCTCGTGCATGGGGATCCCGGTCCGGCGAACGGTGACGGCGTGTGTCCTGGCGACCTCCTGCCTGGTCTCAGCGTCTGCCCCGCTCACCGTCCTCGCCGAGCCGGTTCCCGAGGCCGCGAGATGCCCTGCCTACGACCGCACCTGGCAGAACGCGGGGCTCTCCGGCACCGGAGCATCAGTCCTCAACGAGCTGTCGGGCATCCAGGCGTCGCTGGCTCATCGGGGCGTCCTGTGGTCGGTCGAAGACGGCAACAACGGACCGCATCTGTTCGCGTTCAACGCGGGCGGCGAGGTGATCGGGGATTTCACTTTGTCGAAGGCCGACGTCGGCAACCTGGACTGGGAAGCGCTCGGCCTGGACCGGCGCAAGGGCCGTGACCAGCTGTACATCGGGGACATCGGTGACAACGCGCACGCCCGCGACGGCAGCGGCCAGAAGGTTCCCGCCCTCTACCGGATCGCCGAGCCGAAGATCCGCGCCGGCGCCTCGGGCGTGACGCGCACGATCACCCGGATCAAGAAGTTCACCTTCCGTTACTACACGAAGGCAGGCGTGCTGGCGCCTCGGAACGCCGAGTCGATGTTCGTCGATCCGCGGCGCCACGACGTGATCGTGATCACCAAGGACCTGGAGACGATCGGTGGGCACGCCAACCGTGTTCGGGCGTTCAGGATGCGTGTGGGAGCTCTGCACGGCGGCCGGCTCAACCATGCGAAGCAGGTTGCCACCCTGACCGCGGCGACCGATGGCCACGGCGTGGGGGCGGTGTCGGCCGACATCGCCCGGGACGGCCGGTGGATCGTCGTGAAGAACTACGGCCAGGGCTTCCTGTGGCATCGCGATCCGCACGGAGCGGCGTGGACGGCGTTCCGGCGGCATCCGGTCGCGCCGTGCCGGGTCCCGGTGGATTCGGCCGAGGCGATCTCGTTCTCCTACACGGACGGCGGCCGCTGGAACGGGTTCTGGTCGGTGACCGAGACCGGCTCGCCCCCGCCGCCGCTCCGTCACCTGGTCGGCCCCGACTGATCCATCGCTGATCCCGGCGGTTCAAGCCGGACCGGCACCTGCCGAAGACGCCAGGGAGATGGACGAGTCCGAGATCGCGGAGTTGCGAGCGCGCGTCGCCGAAGCCGAGCGCGAGCGGGACGCCGCCGAAGCCAGGGCGCAGGCCGCCGAGACGCGTGCCGAGGAACTCGGCGCGCTCGATGACCGGGTTCAGGTGGCCGAGCGCCGCGCGCTCGACGCGGAGCGCCGCCTGCAGGAGCTGTCCGAACAGGTGCAGGCGAGCCGGCCCGGGACGGACACCTCCGAGGAGCGGCTCGAACCCGTCGGATCGACCGAGACGGCCGCGCCCGCGGCGAACGACCTTCGGGCGCGGCTGGCCCGCACGGCGGCGCGGAAGAAGCCCGGCGGCGGGCCGGACCCCACCTGAGTCGCTAGACCGCGAGCGCGTCCACCGCGTAGGTCTCGCGCAGGCGTTGATCGACCGCTTCGGCCGGCAGCACGTGCCTCGGTGCCAGTCCGTACCTCGACGCCGTCTCGAGGTGCTCGTCGCAGATCGGCATGAGTTCGTCCTTCGGGAACCAGCCGACGTGTTCGGGCGCCGCGGCATACGGGCCAGCCATCCAGAAGCAGAACTGGCAGATCAGCCTGGTGCGCTGCGGATAGGCGAACCGCGCCCGGTAGCCGTACTCGTGCTCGATCACCGTGCCCCACAGCGCGACGCGTCCCAGCACGGCCGGGCACTTGGTCTTGCGCAGGATCTCCACGGCGTGGGTGCCGTGCAGCCCGCACGTGCATCCGGCGTGGGGCGCCCGGTGGAAGCGGACGAGTGTACAGGCCGCCTCCGCGGGCTGCCGGGGCTTCCAGGGTCGCGACCGGCGAGCGACGGGACGCAGCATCAGGTCGTCGCCGTCGCGCGTGCCGGTCAGCGCCCACGCCCGCCAGGCGAGGATGGGCTCCGCGCCGGTCGTGAGTTCCAGTCCACCGGCGGGCGACGCGGTGGAGGTGCGGCTCATCTCGATCGTCGATCCGCCGACTCGGGCCCCGCGGGCTGGGGTTCACGTTCGGGCTCGCCCTCAGGCGTCATGTCGGGCGCGAGGTCCGGCACGAGCTCACCCGGCACCGGGATCGCGGCGGGCGTGATCTCGATGATGCGTTTGGGCTGGCCGATATCCATGGTGCTTCGAGGGTACGCCCCTCCGCCGAGTTGGGCGAGCCCTACACGGGAGCCAACCGGTAGATGGCCGAGCTGTCGCTGAAGTAGATGCGTCCGTTCGGCGCCCGCTCCATCGAGTAGATCGAACCGCCGGGCACGTCGAAGACGGTGACCACGTTGGCGAAGTCGTCGCGCGGCCCGTTCAGGATCCCTCTGTGCAAGCTGCCACCGTCGCAGCACGCTCCCCAGAACAGGTCCCCTTCGGCCCCGGCCAGCCCGCATCCGTCGCAGAACACGGCGCCGGTGATGCCGATCGTCGAGTCGTAGTTGACCAACGGCAGACGTGGGCTCGGACCGCTGTTATTCGTGTTGGGGCAGCTCTCGCTCGGACCCCAGCCGTAGTTCTCCCCGGCTACGATCCGGTTGACCTCGTCGTTGCACCCTGGGCCGTTCTCCGTTTCCCAGAGGTCGCCGGTGTCCGGATCGAACGCGAAGCCGAAGGAGTTCCGGATGCCGTAGGCGAACATGCGCGTGCGCTCGCCCCCGATCATCGGGTTGTCGGCCGGCATGCCGCCATCGGCCCGGAGCCGCAGGATCTTCCCGCGCAGGTTCCCGGTGACGTCCTGTGCGTTCGTGGAGTTGTGTCCGTCTCCGACGATCGCGTAGAGCTTGCCGTCGGGGCCGAACTCGATGCGCCCGCCGTTGTGATACGGATCGTTCGACGCGGGCGCCGACAGCAGCACCTTCATGCCCACGCCCTTCCAGGCGCCGTCATGCTTGTTCGCGCGGATGCGAACGATCTGGTTCCGCAGGTTCCCGCCGGCGTTGCGGGTGGCGAAGACGTAGACGAACGGCTGGTCGGGCCACGCCGGGTGCACCGCCACGCCCAGGGCTCCACGCTCCCCCGCACCGTTGACGCCCGCGATCGTGAAGAAGCGCCGGGTGTGCTTGTTCTCGAGGTTCAGGATGCGGATCTGCCCGCTCCCTCGCTCGGCGTAGAGGAGTTTGCCCCCCGGCAGGAACGTGAACCCGGCCGGCCCTCTCAAACCACCCTTCACCTTCAGGACCTTGATCGACGCTCCCGCGTTGGCGGCCGGGGCCAAGGTCACGACCGCGAGCGAACTCGCGATCAGGGTCAGGATCAGGAGCCGCACCGTGGTTCGGATCGTTCGCATGCGTCGAAGTCCTCTCTGCTCGGGGAGGGCGCTCACGCGGGCGCCAGTCGATAGATACCCAGGGCGTTGCTGAAGTACAGACGATGGTTCGGCGACGTCTCCATCGAGTACACCGGTCCGGCGAAGTGGATGAGCGACACCCGCTGGAGCGGGCCGCTGAAGTCGTCGCGAGCTCCGTTCAGGTCGGCGTGCGCGACCGGTCCCACGGTCTGTTTGCAGGTGCCGTTCGCGCACCCCACGAACAGGTCGCCGTCGTAGGCGGCGCCGAGGCCGCACCCGTCGCAGAACGCGGTGCCGGTCACCGCGACGGTCTCGTCGAAGTTCCAGACGGGCAGGAGCTTGGGGTCGGGGCCGTCCTGGTTCGTGTCGGGACACGCCTGGCTCGGGCCCCAGGCGAAGTTGCCCCCGGCCTGGATCAGGTTGATCTCGTCGTTGCAGTCGGGCCCGTTCTCCGTTTCCCAGAGGTTGCCCGAATCCGGGTCGAACGCGAACCCGATCGAGTTGCGATGGCCGAACGAGTACACCGGCGAGCCCGGGAACGGGTTCGACGGCGGCACCGAACCGTTGGGGTTGAGCCGCAGGATCTTGCCGCGAGGCTCGTCGGTGAGATCCTGCGCCGTGGATGGGTCCTCGCCACCGTCGCCGATCACCATGTAGAGCTTGCCGTCGGGGCCGAACGCGATCCTGCCGCCGTTGTGGTTGGCGCGCGACCCGATCGGTGACTGCAGCAACACGGTGAGGTTGCGCCCGTGCCCGTGCACGGCGCGCAGGCGGATCAGTTGATTCCGGATCGGTTCGCCGCCGGGGCCACGGGTGACGTAGACGTAGACGAACGGGGTCCGGGGCCAGTCGGGGTGCAGGGCCACACCCAGCGCGCCACGCTCGCCCTCGCTGTTGACCCCGCCGATCCGGAAGAACAGCCGGTCCGAACCGGTGCGGGGGTTCAGGAACCGGACCTCGCCGGTGTCGCGTTCCGCGTAGACGATGCGTCCGTCCGGGGTGAACGTGAAGCCGACCGGGTTGGCCAGGGTCGCCACGGGCACGACGCGGACCTTCGGCGGCGCCGCGGTGGCGGCCCGCGATCCGGCGAGGGCGACGATCGCCGTCATGAGCACCGCCGAGATCAGGACCGTGCCGGTTCGCGTGCTTCGGATGTGCTCTCCCCTCTGACGACCGCTGGTGGCCTCACGCCCTGTGGGAGCATGAGGTCGTGCCCACGCTGCCTCCCTCGATGTTCGGCCAACCGGCCCTGCGTTCTGAAGACCCACGGTTCCTGACGGGCCGCGGCCGGTACCTCGAGAACCTCCCGATCGAGGGCGTGCTCCGAGCGGTGTTCGTTCGCTCCATGATGCCGCACGCGCGCGTGATCGCGGTGGACGTCGAAGCCGCACGGGCCATGCCCGGGGTGGTCGCGGTCTACACCGCAGACGATCTGGCCATCCGTGCGATGCCCCCCAGCGGCAACGTGGAGGGGGCCTCTGGCACGCTCGAAGGTCCGTTCGGCCGCGAGGTGATCGCACGAGACGTGGTGCGGTTCGTGGGAGAACCGCTGGCGCTGGTGGTGGCCGAGTCCCTCGCTGTGGGCCAGGACGCCGCCGAGATCGTCCTTCCCGACCTGGAGCCGCTGGCGGCGGTCACCGACGTCGAAGCGGCCATCACCGACGGTGCCCCGCTGCTGTGGCCCGACCACGGCAGCAACGTGGCCGATGCGTTCGAGGTGCGGTGGGACGACGACGTCCTGGCGGGCTCCGAGGTCGTGGCCCGCGGCCGGTTCGTGAACCAGCGCGTGGCCCCCGTCCCGATGGAGCCGAACGCGATCGCGGTCGCTCCCGACGGCGACGGCGGGTTCACGGTGTGGGTCTCGACGCAGGTGCCGTTCGACGTGCGCGACGATATGGCCGAGCTGCTCGAGGTGCGCAAGGACCAGGTGCGCACGATCGCCCCGGACGTGGGCGGGGGCTTCGGTGCGAAGCTGCAGATCTACCCCGAATACCAGGCGGTGGCGGTGGCGGCCGCGAAGCTCGGCCGGCCGATCCGCTGGGTGGAGACGCGCTCGGAATCGATGCTGGGCCTCACGCACGGGCGCGCGCAGGTGCAGCTCGTCGAGATCGGCGCCAAGCGCGACGGCACGATCGTCGGGGTGCGGGCCGACCTGCTCGCCGACATGGGCGCCTACCCGATCGGCGCGTTCCTGCCCACCACGACCCAAGAGATGCTGGGCGGCGTCTACACGATCCGCGACGTGGCCTGCCGTGGACGGTCGATCGTCACGAACGCCACGCCCGTCGCGCCCTATCGCGGCGCCGGCCGGCCGGAGGCCGCCGCGTTGATCGAGCGCGCGATCGACCTGGTGGCCGCCGAACTCGGCTTGGATCCGGTGGACGTTCGCCGCAAGAACCTGATCCCCGCCGACGCGTTCCCGTACGAGTCGGCTTCGGGAACGGTGTACGACATCGGCGACTACGCCAAGGCGCTCGACGAGGCGCTGCGGATCGCCGGCATGGATGCGCTCCGTGCCGAGCAGGCGGCGCGCCGAGCGCGCGGCGATCATGTGGAGCTGGGGATCGGCCTCGCGACGTACGTGGAGATCACGTCGTTCATGAGCAAGGAATTCGGCGCGGTCGAGGTGGCGGCCGACGGCACGGTCACGGTGCACACCGGCACGTCGCCGCATGGTCAGGGGCACGAGACCGCGTTCGCTCAGATCGCGTCCGCCGTGCTGGGCGTGCCGTTCACGTCGGTGCGCGTGGTGCACAGCGACACCGGCATCGTCCGCCGCGGCGCCGGCACGTGGGGGTCGCGGTCGCTGCAGGCCGGAGGGTCGTCGGTCCTCGAGCGCAGCGAAGAGGTCGTGGCGAAGGCCCGCACGATCGCCGCTCATCTGCTCGAGGTCGACGAGGCCGATCTCACCGTAGGTGATGGCGGCCTGGAGGTGGCCGGGGCGCCGACCCGCTCGATCACCTGGCCCGAGTTGGCGTCGGCCGCCGCCGACCGTGCGCGGCTCCCGGCGGGGATGGAACCGGGGCTCCGTGCCGAGGGCGTGTATCGCGAACCCGCCTCGACCTTCCCGTTCGGGACCCACATCGCGGTGGTCGAGGTCGACACCGAGACCGGGGATGTCCGCCTGGTGCGTCACATCGCGGTGGACGACTGCGGACGGATCCTGAACCCGATGCTGGTGGAGGGACAGGTGCACGGCGGGCTGGGCCAGGGCATCGCGCAGGCGCTATACGAGGAGGTGCGCTACGACGATGCGGGCAACCCGATGACCGGCAACCTCACCACCTACCTGATGCCCTCGGCGGCGGAGTTCCCCTGGTTCGAGACCGCCCGCACCGAGACGCCGACCCCGGTGAACCCGCTGGGGGCCAAGGGGATCGGCGAGTCCGCCACGATCGGGTCGACGCCGGCGATCCAGAACGCGGTGGTCGACGCGCTCACCCCCTTCGGCGTGCGCCATCTCGACCTTCCGCTTTCTCCCGAGCGCGTGTGGGCCGCCCTGCACCCGCCCGGGTAGGGTTCCTGGATGACCGACGAAGGGAACCCTCGCTGGGAGGCGCGATTCCGCGCTCCATCCGTGCTGATGCCCGACTGGTCGCCCACGGCGCCCGATCGCATCGTCTACGAGAGCACCGAGAGCGGCGTCTATCAGGTGCACTGCTGGGACATGGCCACCGGCGCCAAGCGGCAGGTGACCGATCACCCCGTGGGCGTCGTCGACGGTGCCCCGACGCTCGACGGTGAGGGTGTCCTGTACTGGCAGGACGAGACCGGCAGTGAGGCAGGGCAGTGGTTCATCCAGCCGTTCGCGGGTGGCGAGGGCCGGCCCTTCCTGCAGGGCACGCCCCAAGGCTGGAACCAAGGGTTCGCGCAGGCCCCGGGGGTCGTCGTCGCGGCGATCAGCGATCGCGACGGGTTCGCGGTGTTCGCCGCGGTCGACGGAGCACCTGCCAAGGAGCTGGTCCGCAGCACCGAGGCGGTGAGCCTGGGGGGCTCCACCGGCGGAGGATTCAACCGTGGCGCGCTGTCCTCGGACGGAACCCTGTTGACGCTCGAACACGCCGAACACGGCGACCTGATCCACCCCGCCCTTCGCGTGATCGACCCTCGAACGGGCGCCGTGATCGCCGAGCAGCTCGACGAGGGGCTCGCCCTGAAGTCCTCGTGCTGGTCGCCGATCGCGGGCGACCAGCGGCTGGCGTTCCTGCACGAACGTTTCGGCGAGGAGCGACCCGCCATCTGGGACCTCGCGACGGGGGAACGCACCGATCTCGAGATCGACCTGCCCGGGGTGATCGAGGTCCACGACTGGTGGCCCGACGCGTCGGCGTTGCTCCTGATCAACCTCTTCGAAGGCCGTGACCAGGTGTATCGGTACGACCTCGCCTCCGGGGTGTTGACGGCGATCGATCACCCGGCGGGCACGGTCTGGAGCGCCCGGGTCCGTCCTGACGGCAGGGTGTGGCTGCGGCAGTCCCAAGGCGACCGTCAGGCCCTGGTGCTGGATGACCAGGGCACCGAGGTGCTGCGCGCCGACGGTGAGCGTGCCCCCGACGGCCGGCCGTACGTGTCGTGGCACTTCGACAACGGCGAAGGCGACCGCGTGCACGGGTTCTACGTCACGCCCGAAGGCGATGGGCCGTTCCCGGTGATCATGCTGGTGCACGGCGGCCCAACCTGGCTCGACACCGACCGGTTCAGCCCTGAGGTGCAGTGCTACGTCGATGCCGGGTTCGTGGTGGGCATGGTGAACTACCGCGGCTCGATCGGGTACGGACGGGAGTGGCGGGACACGCTGATCGGCAACATCGGCGGCCCCGAGGTGGTCGACGTCAACGCGGGGCTCGCCGATCTGGTGGACCGCGGGATCGCGGACCCGAGCCGCGCGGTGATCGGCGGCTGGTCCTGGGGCGGCTACATCACGCTGATGGAGGTCGGCACGCATCCCGAGCTGTGGGTCGCCGGCATCGCGGGGGTGCCGGTGGGGGACTACGAGCTCAGCTACGACGACATGTCGCCCGAGCTGCAAGCGTATGACCGCGCGTTGCTGGGCGGCGCGCCCGCCGACGTGCCCGACCTGATGCGCGAGCGCAACCCGATCAACTTCGCCGGCCGGGTCACCGCGCCGGTGATGTTCATCATCGGCGA
>Ga0190274_10002397_pt1 | contig 11049 bp, 11 predicted proteins | sample Popmic531T_FD_133002 | JGI IMG/M metagenome (GOLD analysis project Ga0190274, IMG submission 133002) | Populus adjacent soil microbial communities from riparian zone of Yellowstone River, Montana, USA - 531 T | ecosystem: Environmental > Terrestrial > Soil > Riparian zone | place: USA: Montana...
AATCAATCAACCAACTCGCGAGGTTGCCACTCGCGATGGCGAGCAAAGCCTCGCCATATTCAACTACACCATGAGTAAAGAAAGTGAACTTGGAAAAATCGGGGAAGAGCTTGCAGTTGCCTTTCTGAAAAAGCATGATCACATCATTCTCGAGCAGAATTATAAATGGGAAAAAGCGGAGATCGACATCATTGCAACGAAAAATGACAGGATTATTTTTGTGGAGGTAAAAACCCGGCAGTCGCCATACCTGAGTGATCCTGCACTAATGGTACCACTAAAGAAATGGAAACAGGTTATGAAAGCTGCCGATATTTATATGAAAGAAAATGAGGGGCCGCAAACTGCGCAGTTCGATATCATTCACGTAGTCACCAATAAGGATTACACTAAGATTGATCATTACGATGAAGCTTTTACGCCGGGAGTCAGCCACTAATCGCGAACAGCCTTTAAACACATAGATAGCCAAGCCGTGACCTTGTTAATATTTATTTGAGCTCTCTAAAATATTCGTTAACAAAAGTTTTTTGTCCTTCTTTAAAAATATTACCACAGTTAAAATTAATAAGTATGCCCTTGGGGGCCTTCAATAGTTTCATATAGGTTAGAAGCTGCGCTTCAAACTGCGGAACTATTTCATTTACCGCTTTCAATTCTACCACCAAACAATTCTCAACAAACAAATCGCAGCGAAAATCTATATCCAACTCTTTTTCCTTGTAGCGAATTGGAATGCGCAACTCTGTGTGAAAATTCATTTTCCTATGTTTTAATTCTTCTTTCATACACTGCAGGTAAACACTTTCCAACAAACCTCTTCCCATTCCCTTATGTACTTCGATAGCTGCTCCCACTACTTGGTAAGTCAATTCATCTAAATACTTTTTAGAAATTGCAGACATCTTACTATGTTTCTATGTGGTTTTAAAACATGAAATTAAGCCCTACACAGGAGTTATAAAACCAAAATATTAGTATTTTCCTATTTTTCATCGTTTAATTAGTGAAATTGGTGGCTTCTACTTTTGAAATTAATTGCGCTCCATATCTGTAGGGATAACAGCCATTAAACACATTGGCACATAGGCTACATAGAACATCCTTAGTTAGCTACTATTTACACGAATTAGCACTAAATTCTATTTCCAATTTTTTCTTAGTGCAATTAGTGACTTCTACTTTTGAAATTCATGGCGCCCATTTCCGGGGGAATGGCTTACCTTCGCGGCTCAAATAAGGAAAATGGCATCAGGATACAGAAGAACGGGCCGCAACAGCAAAACATCGGGCACACCCCTGGAAAGCGAAAAACGCTCATCAAGGGATAAAAAGGAATCAGGAGAACGCACTGGAAGAAAGTCTTTTGGTAAAAAACCCTATTCAAGAGATGCTGCCGACAGTAAAAAAAGTTTTGGCAGCCGTGGAGGTAGATTTCAAAAAGATAAACCTGCATTTAATAAGGATGGAAAGAGTGAAAGACCACCTTTCCGCAGAAAAGACGACGGTCGTCCCCCATTCCGCAAAGAAGGCCCTGCCCGACAGTCTCGTGCAGGCGGGGATTCCGAGCGTCCACGTTTTCAGAAAAGTGACGGTGATAAACCACGCTTTCCTAGAGAAGGCGGAAGATCCTCTGGTGAAAGAAGTGGTGGTTACAAAAAACCATACAGTGCTTCGCGCCCTGCCGGTCCTGCCCGACTGCCTCGTGCAGGCGGGGATTCCGATCGCCCACGTTTCCGGAAAAGTGACAGTGATAAACCACGTTTTCCTAAAGAAGGTGGAAGATCATATGGTGAAAGAAGCGGTGGTTACAAAAAACCATTCAACGCTTCGCGCCCTGCCGGTCCTGCCCGACTGGCTCGTGCAGGCGGTGATTCCGACCGTCCACGTTTCCGGAAAAGCGACAGTGATAAACCGCGCTTTCCTAAAGAAGATGGAAGATCATATGGAGAAAGAAGCGGTGGTTACAAAAAACCATTCAACGCTTCGCACGAGGGAGATAAAAAAGAGTCGCAGCCCGGTGAAGCACCGAAGTGGAATCGCAAAGAACAACATGAGTTTTATGGAGACAGGAAAAGAAAGTTTTCAAAAAAACCATTCCGTAAAGACGAAGGCGGGAGTTCCCGGAGAGATGCAAGTGAACCTGTAGTTAGTGATGGCAGCATTCGTCTCAACAAATACATTTCAAATGCTGGCATCTGTTCACGCAGGGAAGCTGATGACCTGATCGCCGCAGGCGTAATTTCGGTGAATGGAAATGTTGTTACGACCCTCGGATATAAAGTTCAACCCACCGATATTGTCAAATACAATGATGCCAGGTTGAAATCAGAAAAACCTGTGTACCTGCTTTTAAATAAACCGAAAGATTTCATCACCACCGTTGATGATCCGCAGAACAGGAATACTGTCATGTCGCTGATACGCAATGCCTGCAAGGAGCGTGTCTATCCTGTGGGCCGCCTCGATAGAAATACAACCGGTCTCCTGCTTTTCACAAATGACGGCGATCTTGCCGATAAACTCACTCACCCAAGTTTCGAAATACAGAAAGTATATGAAGTGCATTTGGATAAAAATCTGAAGCGGGAAGATTTTGAAGCAATCAGCGAGGGTGTAACGCTTGAAGACGGCGTCATCAAGCCGGATGAGATTTCATATTCGTCCGAAAGCAAATCAATCATCGGAATCGAATTGCATAGTGGAAGAAACAGGATTGTACGGAGAATATTCGAGAATTTCGGATACCGTGTTGAGAAGCTGGATCGCGTACTGTATGCAGGTCTGACGAAAAAAGATTTACCACGCAGCAAATGGAGATTCCTCACTGACATGGAACTTGCCAACCTGAAAATGATTACGGGAAACAAGAAGTTTAAAGCAGCGCCGAGCAGAATTTCCTTAGCGGAAGAATAACAGCCAATGCAAATGTGCAAATGAGTAAATGTGTACTTTAAAATGTTTGAGGAATTAGAATAAGATTCTACGATCATGCCTAAGACACTTAAACAAAAAATCATTTTCAAAAACCAGCAAGTAACCGTCCTCTATGCCATGTACCTCCACAGCAAAGAGCATACGAAGCTGACAGGAAACAATAAAGCAAAAATTACTGCAAAGGAAGGCGCACCTTTTTCAATTTATGACGGATACTCCTTCGGTAAAAACCTGCAGCTTGTAAAGAACAAACTGATTGTTCAAAGCTGGAGAGCAAGCGACTGGAGTAAAAATGATATTGATTCAACGCTCATTCTTTCATTTGAACAAAAAGGAAAAGATGCAGTGATCATCATGTCGCAAGTAAATGTTCCCGACAACCAGGCCGCATCATTGAAAACAGGATGGAATGACTTTTATTGGAAACCCTGGCGGGAGTATCTAATGTTGATTGGTTGATTGGTTGAGTAGTTGATTAGTTGAGAAGTTGAGAAGTTGATTGGTTGATTGCCTAACCTTGGTCGACATTCGTAATTCCCATATTCGTTGGATCCCATTCGTTATTCGATGGGGTAATATTCAAATTTACTATGACAACTGTAGACTATATTGGAACTGCCGGTGTAACGATCCTACTGCTAGCTTACCTGCTATTGCTGCTGAAAATTCTTTCCGCATCCAACAGGGTTTATATCTGGATGAACATTATTGGCGCAGGGCTTTCTACACTGGCATCGGTTTTTTTAAGATATACACCCTTCATTATCCTGGAAGGTGTGTGGATGCTGGTTTCAATTGTGGCGCTTTTTCAGAAAAAAAAATAAATTACGAAATACTTATCTATACGAATTTACAAATCATACCTTTCTTCGGCCTTGTGTGATTAGGAATTATATTTTTGCGGCATGAAGGCTAATTGCAAGACTACAAACATAGCGTGAGGAAAAATATTTGTATAGACAATTTTAAATCTGGGATTTGGGCTATTCTTATCGGGATAGTTACCGGAGGCTGCATTTCTCCAACAAGCTCTTCTGCACAGGCACGTCTCACCACTTTCGGCATACAATTCAAACCCATTTTTCCCGTGGGATTTTTAGGAACAGGAAAGCAAACAGTACAGGTCGATTCACTAAACATGAAATTCGATCTTGCTCTACAGGGGGGATATAACTTTGGTATGGTGATCAGGAAAAACTTTACTGATTTACTGGCACTTGAAATGGGTATCAACTATGTGAAGCGGAAATACCACCTTGATATCTCAGATGAAGATTACAAAGAGTCATCAGAATTCAAGATCATCGGATATGAGATCCCGGCTTCTTTGCTTGCGTACATACGCCTCGGAGAATATGTCTTTATGAATGCTTCACTGGGAGTATCGGCCGACATGTATGCAAGCAATGTGCAGTCTTTCAACACATACCACACTACGCTAACTGTGCGTAACCACACCTTCCAGGCAGCAATCGTGGCAAACCTTGGCTGGGAACTGCGTACAAATAAATCAGGTTACTTTTATCTTGGAGCATCACTGCACCGTCCGTTCGATTATGAGCTCACTACAAAGGTGCATTACAAACGCGACACGAAAGAGCTGGACGTTTACCAGCCTTTGTCAGGAAGTTATCTCACTGTTGATGTCAGGTACTTTTTTCCTGAGAGTCCGAAGAAAAAGAAGTAACCGCTAAATAGCCAGCCACTAATTTCACTAATTGAACACAAATTAATTCAACACCAAAAATTAGAGCTAATTGGTGTAATTAGTGGCTGGTATTTTTTCCTAAGAATTAGTGGTTGGCTTTCGATTAGTTGTTGTCTCCAACTTCATTGCCCCCCATCGGTGCAGTCACTACTTCAAGTGGAATGCTGACTTTCGGCTGTGAACAGTTGACTATCCGTCCTTCAATCTTACATAAACATGTTCATCCAGAAGTTGCCCGTTTTTATAAATCGCTTTTTTGTGAATGCATTCCAGGTGAAACCCGGCTTTTTCAATCGTCCTCATGGATGGAATATTGGGAGAAAAAATGTCGGCATACAGTCTTACAACTCCTGTATTCGCGAACACATAATCTGAAAGCTTCCTGATCGCTTCGCTTGTGATTCCTTTTCTCCAATGCTGTTCTCCAAGCCAGTAACCTGTTTCTGCCGAAAGCCTGTACACATTGTCCTGGAACATGACCCCGATTCCGCCAGCAGCTTCCCCATCCACCTCAATGGCAAGGAGAATGTGTTCAGTGTTCACCGTCATATTCAGCCAGTTGTAGGCATCCTGCATGGAATAAGGAAAAGGAAATCCATCGCGCATGTTTTCCGCAATCTTTCTGTTGTTGGCATGCTTTGCAATGGCAGGGGCATCGGATTCAATCCATGGACGAAGTTTACCTTTTGAAAGCAGGAGTTCCATTCTTAACCGTTATTCGTTAACCGTTAATCGTTATCCGCGTACACTATTGATCAAAGGTTCTGAAGGGTAAATCGTATTCGTAATTCGTAAATTCGTAAGTCCTCCATTCGTACTTCGGTGGAATAATCCCTTAGACGAATTTTTCGCCCTTCTTAAGCTTCACATCATTCACCATCGTCCGCACAAGCTGTTCATCATCCTTCCTGCAGATCAATAAAACATTTTCAGATTGCACGACGATGAAATCATGAAGCCCCTGTATCACAGCAAGCCTGTCCTTTGAAATGTTGATAATGCAACCGGTAGAATTTTCCATCATCACGTTTCCAACCACTGCATTGCTGTGTTCATCATGCGGTACGTGTTCGTACAAAGAGCGCCATGTTCCCAAATCGCTCCATCCGAATTCTGCCGAAAGCACGTATACATTCTTTGCCTTTTCCATGATGCCATAGTCAATGGAAATATTTGTGCATTGGGTATAAGCTTTGCGTACAAAATCTGCTTCTTCCTTTGTATTAAAAAGCTCCCTGCCTTCGTCGAAGATGGAATACATCTCGGGAAGATTTTGTCTGAATGCATTCAAAATGGCTTTGATATTCCAAACGAATATTCCGGCATTCCATAAAAAATCACCGCTCTTCAGAAAAAATTTCGCCATCTCAAGGTTGGGCTTTTCTGTAAAAGTCTTTACCCTGCTGATCTTGAATTTTTCCGTGCTTTCATCATCGTTGAATTGAATGTATCCATACCCAGTATCCGGACGATTGGGTTGTATACCCAGCGTTAGCAATGAATCATTTTCTTCCGTAAACTTCAATGCCTTATTAATTGCCTCCGTAAAACCCTCATCATCCCTGATGATGTGATCGCTGGGAGCGACAACCATATTTGCTTTGGGATTGATGGAACGGATCTTAAACGCGGCATATGCAATACACGGCGCAGTGTTCCTCCTTTGCGGCTCGGCAAGAATCTGATCCGGATGCATCAGTGGCAACTGCGCCCTGACATGTTCAACGTATGATTCGTTGGTAACGATAAAAATATTTTCGGGCGGACACATGGATGTAAACCGTTCATAGGTTTGCTGCAACAGCGACTGGCCTGTACCTAAAATATCCAGGAATTGCTTGGGAAAATTGTTTCTGCTCATGGGCCAAAAGCGGCTACCGATGCCTCCGGCCATGATGACGCAGTAGTTGTTACTCATCACGGAATTTCAATTGGTTAGATCTTTCAGCGTAAAAATGTTCCGATAGATGGTGGTTTAGGAGGTTTGGGAAAAGAGATGTGAGATAAGAGTTATGAGATATGAGATATGAGAGAGTTTAGCGTAAGCCTGCTAAAACTTTTCTTAGTGTACTAAAGACTTCCGGAATTTCGTTTTTGTTGCAAGTACCGACACTCAGCCTGTACCATGTAGAATCGTTGGATGATCCGAAAGCATTGAATGGTACCAATGCAAGTTTCGCTTCGTCAAGAATATAGCTTGTTACATCGCTTTGCACAGCAAGCATTTTTCCTTCCGGTGTTCTTTTTCCTTTCAGGTTAAACTGAACCGTAAGATAAATTGCCGCTTGTGGTGCGATGCAGTCTACACTGAAACCTTCTTTCTTCAGACCGGAAAATCCTTCATAAAATTTCTCCAGGCGTTCGTCTATTTCGTTTTTGAAATTATACAGGAAAGAATTCACCGCCATTTTATTTTTCAGGAAATGCGCCGTAGCAACCTGTTCAGCTTTGGGTGCCCATGCTCCTACGTGAGAAAGTATGGCGCGCATCTTATCCATGATGCGTTTTGGTCCGAAGCTCCAACCCACGCGAACACCTGTCGCCGCAAAGCATTTGGAAATTCCATCAACGAAGATGGTATAATCTCTCATCTCGGGGCGCAATGTAACAGGGTTGAAATGTTCGGACTCGCCGAAAGTCAACACCCAATAGATCTGGTCATACATCAGGTAAAGCGGTTTCTCATCTTCTCCCCTGCTTTTATTTTCTTCAATGATAAGATCACAAATTTCTTCCAGTTGTTTCTTTTCAAAAATGGTCCCAGTCGGATTCAGTGGAGAACATAACGCCACCAGCGTTGCATCCTTGAGATGCGGACGCAATTCATTTGCTGTAGGCATGAAGTTATTCTCAGGCGTCGTAGTTACATACACCGGCTGTGCGCCGAAGAGATGACAGTAATGGTTGTTGTTCCAGGAAGGCAATGGCACAATCACATTGTCGCCTGCATCAATGAGCGTAGCAAAAGTTCCATATATCAACGGACGCGCGCCCGCTGAAATCAATATTTCGTCGGCTGAATAGCTCAACCCTTCACGGTCGAGAATAAAGTTGGCAACTTCTTTCCGGAGTTCAGCAATTCCATTTGCTGCAGGATAATTTGTGTGATGTGTTTTATATGCGTTTACGATCCCGTCATTCAGCTCCTGTGGAATCGGGAAAATCTTAGGGTCAAAATCCCCAATGGTGTAATTAAAAATGCGTTCCCCGTTCTTTATCTTTTCCTGGATCTCACCTGCAAGTTTGATGATTTCAGAACCGATCAGGTTTTCAGCCATCTCGGACACCCGGAGTACAGGTTTGGAAGCTACGGAAGTGGCAGACATTTCATGTAAATTTTGAGATCAACAAATATAGTAGGAATCATTTAACCGGGAAAAAAATAGCTGCTGGCTATTGGCTTTTGGCTATTGGCCATTCAGTATGCTATTTGTAATCGCTGCTGACTAATGAGCTATTGGCTTTTAGCTATTGGTAATTAGCTATAAGCTATAACTATATACTATTCCATAAATGTTATAGCGAATGGCCAAAAGCCAACAACTAAAGGCCAATGGCTAATCAAGCCACCTTCTGGCTGCCCTCATTCACCGGTGTCACCTCTGCCAGCGCGTTTACCCTGTATTCTATCCCCGACGGCTGTTCAAAACACTGAAACCGCTTGCGCATCAATGGTCCCTTTACAAACAATTTTTTACTTGAATTGAGTCTGAACACCGATCCATAGGGAAGCTGTTCCAGGAAAATTAGATTGTTACTTTCATGGATGTCGTATGCTTTCAATGCCCGCAGCAGGTTTTCATCGGCACACGATGATGCAGCCGGATCTTTGGAATAGGCTTCCAGTGCGGCTTCTATATCAGGAGGGAAAATTTTCTTACTTAAAAAATACCTGAGCAGTAATGAATATTCCCGTTTCCATTCCCTGCCATGAGGCGCTGCAAAACGAGAATGTTTTTTTTCGCAAACCAGATGCGCAACCTCGTGAATGAATGTGATCAGGAATGAATACTTGTTAAGGTTATGGTTGACTGTAATGATGTGCCCATTCTTATCATGTGCCGGACGGTAGTCGCCGTATTTGGATGCGCGGTTTTTTGTGATACGTAAATGGATGTTCAGACTTACGATCCAATGGGTGCAAACCTGAACGGCCGGCTCTGGAATGTACTTGGCGAGGACCTCTGAGATGGTGGTGTTGGACACTTCCTGCTATCTTGATTTGTAAATGCCAAATTTGAGAATTTGAAAGCGATAAAACTTAACAGGTTTAGAATTTTTTTCACAAACAGCCGTAGCCACGAAATCACCAGGACACTAAGAAACACGAAGTATTAGTAATATTCTACCTTTTAATTTTTAGTTACCTAGTGTTTCATTGAGATTTGGTGGCAAAAAAAATCCCTCGGAAATTTCCGAGGGACCATTAAATATTGATAACTGCCTACTGGTACCCTGCAGCACCTTCGGGCAGCAGGGCAAGCTGGCGACTGGTACTGGCTGCTACTTCTCATCTCCTTCACCAGGAAGGTTTGAATTTTTCGTTGCTGTATAAGGTGTCGTTTGTGGAATGAAGTCATCGTCATGTCCCGGCTTGCTGTAGTCATATGCCCAACGATGCACTGTTGGAATTTCTCCCGGCCAGTTACCATGTAAATGTTCAACCGGTGCCGTCCATTCGATTGTATTGCTCTTCCATGGATTCTGCACCGACTTCTTACCACGGTACATGCTGTAGAAGAAGTTGATGACAAAAATAAATTGAGCAAGTCCGCCAAGCAATGCAAATGCACTGATCAGGTAGTTGATGTTGATGGCTGCATCGAAGCCCTGGTAAGCTGTGTAAGCGTAGTACCTGCGCGGCGCGCCGGCCAGTCCTACAAAGTGCATCGGGAAGAATGTTCCATAAACGCCCAGGATGGTGAGCCAGAAGTGGAGATACCCAAGCCGTTTATTCATCATCCTTCCGAACATGCGTGGGAACCAATGATAGATTCCGGCAAACATTCCGAAGATGGCCGAACTTCCCATTACAATATGGAAGTGTGCAACAACGAAATAGTTGTCATGAATGTTGATGTCAAGTGCAGAGTCACCAAGAATAATTCCTGTCAATCCGCCGGAAATAAAGAATGACACAAGTCCCATGGCGAAGAGCATGGCAGGCGACAATACAATGTTTGCTTTCCATAAAGTAGCGAGGTAGTTGAATACTTTTACTGCAGAAGGAATTGCTACAAGCAGCGTTGTGAATACGAACACCGATCCGAGGAATGGATTCATTCCGGTGATGAACATGTGGTACCCCAAACGATGAATGAAAGGAATGCGATCACAAGCATGGATCCGATCATGGCTTTGTACCCAAATATCGGCTTGCGTGATTGTGTGGCAATAATTTCAGAAGCAAGTCCAAGGGCAGGAAGAAGTACGATATATACTTCAGGGTGACCCAAAAACCAGAACAAGTGCTGGAACAGGATCGGGCTGCCGCCTGAATAATGCAATGGTGCACCGCCAATGAAAATATCTGAGAGGTAGAAACTTGTGCCGAAGCTGCGATCGAATAAAAGAAGCAGTGCAGCCGCAAACAGAACAGGGAAAGAAAGGATACCGAGAATAGCTGTGATTGTGAAAGCCCAAATCGTTAATGGCAGACGCGTCATGCTCATTCCTTTTGTACGCAGGTTGACCACAGTTACAACGTAATTGATACCTCCAAGCAGTGCTGAGCCGATGAACAACACCATGCTCACAAGCCACAGCGTCATTCCCAATCCGGAACCTTCAATTGCCTGGGGCAATGCGCTTAGCGGAGGATAGATTGTCCATCCACCTGAAGCCGGGCCTGTTTCAATCACAAGAGAAGCACACATTACAGCGCAGCTTGCAAAGAAGAACCAATATGAAAGCATGTTCAGAAACCCTGAGGCCATATCACGTGCGCCGACCTGGAATGGGATGAGCAGATTTGAGAAAGTTCCTGAAAGCCCACCGGTAAGCACGAAGAACACCATGATGGTACCGTGTATTGTAACAAGTCCGAGGTAGAATGACGGATCGAGCTTACCGCCTTTACCCCATTTTCCTAGGATCGTCTCAAGGAATGGGAAGCGGTGGTCCGGCCAGCCAAGCTGCAGACGGAAAATCATGGACATCAACATGGCAAGCACAGCCATAAGAATGGCCGTCACCAAAAATTGCTTGCTGATCATTTTATGATCCTGGCTGAACACATATTTTGTCCAGAACGTATCATGGTGCTCGTGTGCATCATGAGCGTGTGCTGGGTGTTCGTTAGAATGATCTGACATTATTTAAGCTTTATTTCGTTCAACAAATTTAAAATCTAATTTCAATCAGCGGACAGCAACGACTTTCTTACCGTCATGTCCTTCTTCAGC
>Ga0190274_10002398_pt1 | contig 11047 bp, 9 predicted proteins | sample Popmic531T_FD_133002 | JGI IMG/M metagenome (GOLD analysis project Ga0190274, IMG submission 133002) | Populus adjacent soil microbial communities from riparian zone of Yellowstone River, Montana, USA - 531 T | ecosystem: Environmental > Terrestrial > Soil > Riparian zone | place: USA: Montana...
CTTCATTTATTGGGACCCGCCTATAAGCATACTTCCTCCGCACGTTCGCAGGTAATCGTTCGGGCGTTGAGTTTGAATAGGTCGCTTTCGTTGGTTTCTGATCTTGGCAATAATATAATTCAACAGAAAGGAGCCAGCAGTGTTACGGACGATGATTACAAACGAGTGCAATTGATGCTGGGGGAAATGAATAAAACCATTCAGCAACGAGGTGATCTTTTTATCCTGCTTCATTGGGATGATTACAAGGGTTCGCAAAACCCGAAAGGCGGATATTATGTTTCATCAGACAAAATAAGTAGCCTGATGGCAGGACTGGCTAAAGAAGGCGCCAAGACAATAAATGTGTCCACCTTCTTTAATTTCACCGATTCTACTAATATTATCGCCCAGGATAATCACCCCAGTATTAAAGGAAATGCCCTGATGGCGGCCACGGTGGGGGAGCTGATTAGAACCTCCGGGGTGAAATAGTCGCTGAAATTGGCTGAAAAGGGGTAATGGGCCTTGATTCTGGGTATTGTATTCTCTTCAATAAACACCGAATTAACCCCTAGTTAACGGTGGCATTAACCGAAATTAAGTTAATGAAATACAGCACATTACAACTTTTCGACCAAAAAATTGGCTCGTAACTTGCATAGGAGTTATAAACGGCTATTTTCGTTTTGATTAAACCTCTACACCATCAAAATCGGACGGCTATGCAAACACGCAACAGGACGCTTATTGCCCTGATCGCAACGGTATTATTTTTTGCTTCTTGTAGTAGGGCTATTACGCCTTATGAGGCAGCAAATGGTAAAGCCAAATGCGGAAGATCAATTCGTTAAGATTTCCCAACTATTACTTCCTTTAAACAACATCCTGCAGGTAACTTCAGGTGACGATGTCTACTTTATTAAGGAGTATAACCAGCACTTTGATCAAGGTGTAGAATAGGGTATTTTAAACAGAATGCCCTGGCCTACGCTTTGATTAAAGTGTTTTATCAAGAACCAATCCCCAACGTAAATAGGGCTCCTGACTTATTACAGGACCGCCACGTAAACAAGAAGTCGAGGATTGCATTGCAACTCTTCGGACAGTTTCACCGTATCATCTATCCTTCAAGACTGACTTTTTTACTTCAGTAGATGTTTATTTACTTTGTAGCTTATCCAATTTAAAATTATGCATAGCGCCAGATTCATTACTTCTGTCGTTCTATTTATTTTTCTATTACTTAGCAATGGTTCAAGCGCTCAGTTAGTGGCGGGTCCCATGCCAGGTCATGTTGAATTTAGAACCGCAAAAATTTGGGTGGAAGTAAAGCCGGGTTCATCAGTTGAAATATGGTACTGGAAAAAAACAGGAACGAACACAGCAAAGAAACGCTTCGTTACGACAACTGCCTCACAGTGGTTTTCGCCTGTGGTAATCGACCTGGTAGATTTGGAAATGAATACGACTTATGAATATGCGGTGGCCGTAAACAAACGCTTATTAAAAAAGCCAGCGAAAGCTGATGGAGAATTTACAACACTTGAATTGTGGCAATGGCGTAAACCTGCACCTGACTTTTCTTTTCTTACTGGCAGTTGTGCTTATTTCAATGAACCCAATTACGATCGTCCCGGCATACCTTATGGCAAGGACTCTTCTATTTTTGAAGCGATGGCAAAAGAGAAAGCATCTTTTATGCTTTGGTTAGGAGATAACTGGTATACACGCGAACCAGATTATTACAGTCAATGGGGACTCTGGTACCGGGCCAGTCGTGATCGTGGATTACCTGTATTGCAGAATTTTTTGAAAGCCATGCCCCATTATGCTATTTGGGACGATCATGATTATGGTCCTAACGATGCTGACAAAAGTTATGTGTTTAAGGAAACCAGTCGTAATGTATTTGTGAATTATTGGGCAAACCCTTCGTATGGTCAGGACGGCCAGGGAATCTATACACGCGTAACTCATGGCGACTGTGATTTTTTTTTAATGGATGACCGATATTTCCGAAGTAACGATGATATGGAACCTCTCGCGGACGGCAAACCAAACCCGCTGAAACGGATGTGGGGGGCAGTACAAATGGATTGGTTAAAGAATGCATTATTGCAAAGCAAAGCACCTTTCAAGTTCATAGTAACAGGTAGTCAAACCCTCAACCCGGCTTCTCCCTATGATTGCCTGCAGGATTACCCGATAGAATTTGAAGAACTTATGAGCTTTCTATCCGCAGAAAAAATTAATGGATTATTATTTCTTACCGGTGATCGTCATCATAGTGAAGTAATTCGTTACGACCGACGTGAAGATTATTCTTTATATGATATCACTTCTTCGCCACTCACTTCGGGAACCGGCTTTGCAAGCGGTAAGGAAAAAGAAAACCCTGCACGGGTCAGTAATACATTGGTGGAAGCACAAAACTATACTCGCATTTCTGTATCGGGCAAAACCGGAGAGCGAAAACTGACGATAGAGTTTCTTGGTATCAAAGGAGAAAAATTAACGGAATGGAGCATTAGCGAAAAGGATTTAAAAAATAAGTAAAGAATCAACTTACATTTAGGATCAGTTTTAATTGAGGTTATTATATGACGGTTCACTTTGGATATAATAAAAAAGAAGTACTGGACGGATTAAGAAGTCATTTTTTCAGTCGTCCCGAAATAAGGATATTATTTATCCTGATAAATGTTTTTGCGATTTTGGCTGCATTACTTGCGCTGTTAAAAAAGATTCAACCAATTTCCTTCCTCGTGTTTTCATTTCTATGGTTTTTTCTCTTTTTGACGGTTCGTCGGTTTTTACCATTAAGTATTTATAAGCGTTCCCAAACTTTTAAAGATGAGTTTACACTTAGCCTGGATCAGGAGCAGGGGGTTTTATTGCAAACCGAGAGAGGTCAAAAGTTATGGAAGTGGAACGATTTCAGTATGTTCAAAGAGACATTGTATTTTTTTCATCTATATTTTGATAGCCGTTCTTTTTTTCTGGTTCCCAAGGATTCATTTAAGGATCTGGAAGAAATGCAGGCTGCTCGTAAACTGATGAAAGAAAACATTGGAAAAAATAAATAAATTCGTAAACACCGTATTTGTAATGGATTGACTCATGAGCTTTTTTCTCGTTCATTTTTTAACAGGCAGCTGCGGGAATTAAAGCTTAGCTTTGCACTCATTTTCAGATAATAATTTTATGTCAAAAGTCACCTTCAATAACAAAAACACTAGTTTTTATAATGCTTTGAAAGAAGCTACCGATAAGTATTTTACAGAAAATAAAATCAGGAAAACCGGAAACTGGAAATTATTTCTGAAAAGCTCGATCCTTATACCATCGGCTTTACTGATTTATGTTTTATTATTGGGATCTTGGTTACCACCTTTTGTTGGTATTGTTTTGTGTTGTGTGCTGGGGCTGTTACTAGCGAGTATTGGATTTAATGTAATGCACGATGCCTGTCATGGCAGTTATTCATCCCGGAAATGGGTGAATGAAACAATGGGCCTTACCATTAACGCGCTTGGTGGAAACGCTTTTATCTGGAAATTCAAACACAATATCATTCACCATACTTATACCAATGTTGATGGAATTGATGATGATATCGCAAAGAGTCCCCTGATGCGCCAATGTCCTTCACAAAAATGGGTGCCGGCACATCGTCTGCAGCATATATATGTATGGCCCATTTACGCGATCTCTTCATTTGCATGGGCACTCCTGCTCGATTTCATTAAATATTTCAGAGGAAGGGTACAGGCCACTGTATTGCAGAAGATGAATAGGAAAGAACATTTCGTTTTCTGGATCAGTAAACTTCTCTATGTTGTTTTTTATATAGCTGTTCCTATTTATTTTGTTGGATGGCAATCCTGGGCCATCGGTTTTGGAGCCCTTCAGATAGTATTGGGTTTAACGCTCGCTATCGTATTTCAATTAGCGCATGTAGTAGAGAATACAGAATTTGAATTTGCAGGAACGGATGATAAGCGTATTGAAAGTGAGTGGGCGGTTCACCAGGTAAAGACAACCGCTAATTTTTCGGCGAAGAATAAAGTAATTTCCTGGTTTGTGGGCGGACTGAATTTTCAGATCGAACATCATTTATTCCCACGGGTCAGTCATATACATTACCCGGCGTTAAGTAAGATTGTCCGGGAAACCTGCGCTCGTTTTCAATTGCCATATAATTATTATCCTACTATTTATAGTGCAATCGGTTCGCATTTCCGCACCATCAAAATGCTGGGGAAAAAGCCTGTACACGCTATGGCGAAGGTGGATTGATCCAAAACCGGAAGAAGTTATTTTGGCCGGTATTTACTTTCTTCAAATATTTTACGCGCTTCTGTTTGCAATAATTGCGGTAACGACAATTCGCTGTTTTTATCCATATACTTTTTTACAATTTGCCAACCTACAAATAATCCAATATATCCCGGAGCGCCATCTCCTAATTCCTGGGTAACGGGTCCGTCACTCAAATAATTTTTTTGAAGCGCGGGCTCATTATTGAGTAACATACCATTCGTCAAAAAGAAATTCCAGATACGACCCTCATTAGCATAGCAGCCTTTCAACTGCCTGTCGGTATATCCTATCTTGAGTGTGTCCGCAGTATTGGGCAATATTTTATCTAATACATATAATCTCTTTCCCTTTTCAATCATCTGTTCTACTAAAGCCTTTCCACCTGATTTCTGCGGATATATATCATCAATGAGATTCTTCATGCAGTTAACCGGAATATTCTCCGGAGTGAACCGCTGCGAAATATAATTGGGATAGAGTGCCTGGCCCATTGGGCTATGATAAAAAGAGGATTCACTTCCGAGATGTAATTGTAAGCCGGTAGCCATGGCTTCTCTTGTAACTACATCCCCGTATCCTCCAAGCGACGCCTCGTAATAAGCATCCATCGGACCGATAAACGTTATAAGTTTTTGAGGTGTTTTGTATTGAGGGAAGTAGTAACTAACGTATTGCAGACCCCGCTTTATTTCTTTTTCAAAAGGGTCAAACCGCGCGAATAGCTTATCGGCTGAATCCTTAATAGGTCTGTAATCGGATATAAACCGCTTTATGGCCGCGAATGCTTCCGCCGATGTATCGGTAAGGGGTGGCAATCCAAGAATATTCACCGTAAAGTCAGGAAAAAACCCCGGGTACTTTTCAGCAACCTGTCGTAGCGAAGAAGAAAGATTGTTGGTATCTACCGCGAAAAAATCCTTCTCAAAACGTTCTACTTTCAAATCAATCTTTATTCCCGATACATCAGGAGTCTTGTCATCGCCGCAGCTGGCTATTAAAGCAAGTAATAAAAAAATAAGGATATAGTTTTTCATGACACGAATAAAGCGATTAATGACGAATTAACGTTGATGGATGAGAATAATTTTGAGGAGGGTAAATTTTAACAAGAGAAATTAGATCGTGAGGCGTGAGTGGTGAGTCGTGAGAAGCCCAAAGTATCAACAACTCACTATTACTCAGGGAGCCCCTCACGACTCACGATTGACGATTCACGATCCTTCTCCCGTTTTCGCCTAAATTTGCATTATGAAAATTGCGCTGGCCCAACAAAATTACCATATTGGCAATTTTGAAAGCAATACCTCTAAAATTATCAATGCAATTGAAACTGCCCGGCAACAAGGGGCCGACCTGATAGTATTTACGGAACTATCGGTATGCGGGTATCCACCGCGCGATTTCCTGGAGTTTAAAGATTTTATCAACCGCTGTTACGAGGCTATTGAAATTATCAAGACACATACTTCTGATATCGGAGTAATTGTGGGCGCGCCAGCCATTAATCCTGATGATGCGGGGAAGGACCTGTTTAATACAGCCTGGTTCCTGTACCAGGGCAAAGTATTAGGCACCGCATTCAAAACCTTATTACCGAATTATGATGTATTTGATGAGTACCGCTATTTCGAACCCGGCTATAAATGGCAGGTAATCGAATTTAAAGGAGAGCGCATTGCCCTCACTATTTGTGAAGATATCTGGAACCTGGGCGATAATCTTTTGTACAGAATTTGCCCCATGGATAAACTGATGATCCAGCACCCCACCCTGATGGTCAATATTTCGGCTTCGCCATTCGATTATGATCACGATGATGATCGTAAAGAAGTTATCCGGGCTAATGTATTAAAATATAATCTCCCGATTTTTTATTGCAACGCGGTAGGTTCGCAAACAGAAGTGGTATTCGATGGGGGAAGCCTGGTGATGGATGCCGATGGCCATGTGGTGCATGAAATGAAATACTTTGAAGAAGATTTCCTGATAGCCGATCTCGATTCGGTAAGAAAACAAAATCCGTTACAGGAGAAAGTAATCCTCCGGCATTTCGATAAAGATATGCGGGTATCCAAAATAAGTGACCCCGAAAAAATCATTGATTATCTCGTTGCCGAAAAAAACATTAGGGAAATTTACCAGGCACTATTACTCGGTATCCGCGATTATTTCAGTAAGATGGGTTTTAGCAAAGCCATCCTTGGCTCATCGGGGGGTATCGACAGTGCAGTAACTCTTGCGCTCGCTTGTGAGGCGCTGGGAAAAGAAAATGTAACTGCCATATTGATGCCGTCTCAATATTCGACCGGGCACTCCGTAACAGATGCGGAACAACTGAGTAAGAACCTGGATAATCCTTATTATATTCTTCCGATTAAAAATATTTACGAATCATTTCTTACCGAATTGAAACCGGTATTCAAAGACATGCCTTTTGGAGTGGCGGAAGAAAATATTCAAAGCCGGACGCGTGGGAATTTATTAATGGCCATCGCCAATAAGTTCGGGTACATTTTATTAAATACTTCCAACAAAAGCGAACTGGCAACCGGCTATGGAACTTTGTATGGAGATATGGCCGGTGGATTGGGTGTATTAGGCGATGTGTACAAGATGCAGGTATACGCTTTAGCGAAGTATATTAACCGGGCTAAAGAAATAATTCCGCAAAACATCATCAATAAAGCTCCATCCGCTGAATTAAGACCTGATCAGAAAGACAGTGATAGCCTGCCGGAATATCCGGTGCTGGACAAAGTGCTTTATCAATATATTGAAAGAAGACAGAGCCCGAAAGATATTATCGCAATGGGTATTGAGGAAGCGCTGGTAAAAAGAATATTAAAACTCGTTAACACCAACGAGTACAAACGCAATCAGTTTTGTCCCATCATCCGGGTTAGCTGCAAAGCGTTTGGTGTGGGAAGAAGAGTACCCATTGTTGGGAAATATCTTTCCTAAACCATTAATGTTTTAATTCAACAACTATATAGATAGGATTAGGAGTACCTATATTTACCTCTTTACTTAGATTCAGTTCGGTGCTGGTTAATTTCAGAATCTTTACATCTCCGTTGAAGCCCGTCATTAAAGCTATTGGAAAATTTATATAGGTTTCCCCATTCTTAAAAGACCATGTATAAGTTGAAGTGTTCGGATTGGTGGGATCACATTTATTAGCGCCTTCATCGAGCGTACCCGTTCCGTCGCTTTTAAAAGTGAGTGTATTGTCCTTATCGCAATCCAAAATATATCCTGCTGGAACAGGAGCATCTATAAAGCCATCATTATTTACATCAACTCCTGAGTTATTGTATTTCCATGTCGAGCTAACAATCAGTTCGGTATTCGTGGGGCCTGGCGGAGCATCGTCCTTGCTACAACTGCATTGGAGACATATGCTGCTTATCAATATAATCCCAGCTAAATTTTTCATGAACAACTGAATTTGTATTCGTAAAAATAATCTTATTCTTTTAAACAGGCAGGCAAAAGAAAGGCCCTTTCCGAAGAAAGGGCCTGGATGTATCTCATGGGTTATTTATCAATGTTTGAATGTAGCCCAAACACGAACACTTATACCCATCGTATCAATATCTTTATATCCTTTCAGGCTCGTTTCGTTGAGCGTATGAAGTTTAAAAAGATGACCATCAAACTCCAGTTCTTTTTCACTATCCTTGAACTGCCATACGAATGCCTCACTTTGAGGATCGGTTCCTTCGCATTTGGTAGTGCCTTCATCGCGTATACCTGTACCTCCTGTATTAAATGTAAAGACATCGTCTTTATTGCAATCGTCTACTTCGCCAGACGGCGCTTCTATGGTACCGTTTTTATCCAGATCTATTCCCTCTGTTTCAAATTTCCAGGCAGCCTGGGTAATTAATTCGGTTTTTGTTTTACCGGGAGTGGGATTATCATCCTTACCGCAGGCCGTAATAGAAGCTGCTGCAAGCATCAAGCTGAATGTCTTAAGCAGGGTTGTTTTCATCAGATAAAATGATTTAGTTTTTTGCCTTATGGCATTAATATTTAACTCCCGTTCAGGCTTTTTATTGCTCTCTAAGGCTTAACATAATTTTCCCTTTTAAGGGCGGATTTTACCCTTTGGCAAGCATCTTGCAAATAGTTAGTTCGTATTTTTAGGGCTAATTTTCTGTTTTTCATTCCATAATACTACAAAAACCCCTTTTATGGTGCTTACTGCCGATGATATCCGCCAGTTAAACGAAAAAATTCAACATCAGAGTATTTTTATAGATCGACTTCGTGACGAAGTAGGCAGAGTTATCATCGGTCAAACCGGTATGCTCGATCGCTTGTTGATTGGTCTGCTCAGTAGCGGTCACGTTTTACTGGAAGGGGTACCCGGACTGGCAAAAACGCTGGCGATAAAATCACTGGCACAGGCTATTCACGCAAAATTCAGTCGGATTCAATTTACCCCGGACCTCTTACCTGCAGATGTGATCGGAACACTGATCTATAATCAGCAGAAAAATGAATTCGTGGTCCGCAAGGGTCCCATCTTTGCTAATTTTATTTTAGCAGATGAGATAAACCGTGCACCCGCTAAAGTTCAAAGTGCTTTATTAGAAGCGATGCAGGAGCGCCAGGTCACAATTGGGGAGACTTCGCACAAATTAGAAGAGCCGTTTCTTGTATTGGCCACTCAAAACCCCTTGGAACAGGAAGGCACCTATCCTTTGCCGGAAGCGCAACAGGATCGGTTCATCATGAAAGTTATTGTTGATTATCCCACAAAACAGGAAGAACAGATTATTATCCGGCAAAATGTAATGGGGGTGGGTATGCAACCTGTAAAACAAGTAGTGTCGATGCAGGAAATATTACAGGCACGTGAATTAGTGAGACAGGTTTATATGGATGAAAAGTTAGAGAACTATATTCTGGATATTGTTTTTGCGACACGCACCCCGCAAAAGTATAGTCTCGAAAAGTTGAAACCACTTATTGCCTATGGCGGTTCGCCAAGGGCAAGTATCAATTTAGCATTAGCAGCAAAAGCGCAGGCGTTTTTAAGTAAAAGAGGATTTGTAGTTCCTGAAGATGTGCGAAGTATTTGTAAAGATGTATTAAGACATCGTATAGGGCTAACCTATGAAGCGGAAGCGGAGAATGTAAATGTGGAGAATGTAATTGATGATATTCTGAAAACAATACAAGTACCTTAAGAGGAGCTGTTAGCTATTAGCTTTTAGCTGTTAGTGATAACGGAATTGTGCTAAATGCTAATCGTAAACAGAATGCAGCTAAAAGCTAACTCCTAATAGCTATTCAACATGTTGACCACCGCAGAAATAATAAAAAAAGTACGTGAGCTTGAAATAAAAAGCAAGAAGCTTACCCGGCATTTATTTACCGGGGAATATCATAGCGCTTTTAAGGGAAGGGGAATGCTGTTTAAAGAGGTAAGGGAATACCAGCATGGGGATGATATCCGCTTTATTGACTGGAATGTATCTGCCCGTTTTAATCATCCATTTAGTAAATTATTTGAGGAAGAAAGGGAACTGACAGTTATGTTGCTGGTGGATGTAAGCGCCAGCTCGCTGTTTGGTACCACACAAGCTCGCAAAAAGGATCTCATCACGGAAATAGCAGCTGTATTGGCTTTTTCAGCGATCAGTAATAACGATAAAGTGGGGATTATTTTTTTCAGTGATACTGTTGAGAAATTTATCCCTCCCAAAAAAGGGCGGGATCATGTTTTGTATATCGTGCGGGAGTTGTTAACGGCTGTACCAAAAAACAAGGGAACCAAATTAGGAGAGGCGTTGAGGCGTTTCAATAATTATACCCGTCAGAAATCAATCACTTTTATTTTAAGCGATTTTATTGATAATAGTTTCGGCGACGCGTTGAAAGTAGCGGGCAAAAAACATGATATAATCGGGATTAAATTATACGATAAATTGGATATGGAATTGCCCGCGGTTGGATTGCTGCAGGCTACCGATCTTGAAACAGGGAAAACCATCCTTACCGACACCAATGATTTTTTAACCAGGCAACAATACCAATCAGAATTTTTCAATCATACCGAATGGTGCAAGAATATTTTTGTACAATCGGGTTGCGATCTTTTACATATACGCACCGATGAGGACTATGTAAAAGTGTTGAAGAAATTTTTCGTTGGAAGGAACCGCTAGCACATGATTTTTTTACAGAATAAAATTACCAGGCTCCTGCCTGCCTTTTTACTGGCGGGTTTTTTTTCGCATAGCCAGGTATTGTTAAAAACATCCGTTGAAAAGGACAAGATCCTGGTAGGGGAGCCGGTTAAAGTAACCGTTGAGGCGCGTATGCCACTTGGACAAAAGATAAGCTGGTTCATGCTGGATACGATTCCGCATTTTGAATGGATGGACAAAGGAATGCCTGTTGAAACTGATGGTATTGATGGAAAAACAATTCAGCATTCATTCACTGTCATTGGTTATGATACGGGCCATTGGACCATACCTCCTTTTACTATTAAAGTGCAGGAAAAGAATTATTCCTCGGATACGGTCGGAATTCGGGTTGATTATGATCCTGGCTTTAACCCCGAAGAAAACTATAGGGATATAAAAGAAACAGAAGAAGTAACGGTAGAAAATAGAAATAAGTTGAGCTGGTTATATTTTGCCGGCGGGGCACTACTCCTGTTAACACTGCTTTACCTGCTCTTTCGCAAAAAATCAATCAAGCAAGTGGCGAAGAACATCGTTCC
>Ga0190274_10002399_pt1 | contig 11044 bp, 9 predicted proteins | sample Popmic531T_FD_133002 | JGI IMG/M metagenome (GOLD analysis project Ga0190274, IMG submission 133002) | Populus adjacent soil microbial communities from riparian zone of Yellowstone River, Montana, USA - 531 T | ecosystem: Environmental > Terrestrial > Soil > Riparian zone | place: USA: Montana...
GCGCCGAGCTCCTTCATCATCTTCGCCCACATCCTGCGTGCCGCACGGAACTTTGCCACTTCCTGGAACAAGTTGTTGTGGGCATTGAAAAAGAATGAAAGCCGTTTGCCGAAGACGTTGATGTCCAACCCCTTTTCAATCGCGGCTTTCACATATGTCTTGCCATTTGCCAAAGTGAATGCCAACTCTTGCACGGCAGTAGATCCTGCTTCGCGGATATGGTAACCTGAAATGGAAATGGTATTCCATTTTGGAATTTCTTTGCTGCAGAATTCGAAAATATCGGTGATGATGCGCATCGAAGATTTCGGCGGATAGATGTACGTGCCGCGTGCAGCATATTCTTTCAACAAATCATTCTGAATGGTGCCGGAAATTTTTTTCAGGTCGGCGCCTTGTTTTTTTGCAAGCGCAATGTAAAGTGCAAGCAGGATGGATGCCGTTGAATTGATCGTCATCGAAGTCGTAATGCCGTCGAGTGGAATGCCATCGAACAACACTTCCATATCACGCAATGAATCAATGGCAACGCCTGCTTTCCCGACTTCTCCTTCTGCAAGTTCATGGTCGGAATCATAACCAATCTGTGTTGGAAGGTCAAATGCTACCGACAACCCTGTAGTTCCTTGCCCCAGTAAATATTTGTAACGCTTGTTGGATTCCTCCGCAGTTGAAAAGCCGGCATACTGGCGCATCGTCCATAGCTTGCCGCGGTACATGTCTGACGTAATGCCTCGGGTAAATGGAAACTCTCCAGGCAAGCCGGGAATACTTTCATGTGAAGTATAAACCGGCTTAACCTCTACTCCACTTTCATTTTTTATTTCCTTTTTATTTTCTATTCGCCGAGGAAATTAAATTTCGAAATCAGAAATCCGAAATTCGAAAAAATTATAGTGTTTTGTTTTAAATTTAAACAAGTAAAATAAACTTAAACATATTCTCCATTTGAAATTGGATTTAATATTGAAAAAAGAAATGTCAATATTCGATATTCAATATTTTTTCGGATTTCGATATTCGGATTTCGGTATTATTTACCCGATGAGTTGTCGTGCTTCCCGTTTCAATGAATCAATTGCCGCCAGGTGCGGGTAATTTTCTTCCTTCAGCATGATGTCGAATATTTTCGAGCTCAGGTGAACGCCTGTTGCCTGCTGACCTGTTTCACCAACGGCTGTGTTGATGATCCTGAGCAGGTCCTCTTTTGCTTTCTTCACTTCATCCCAGGATTCATTGCTGAGATAAACCTGTTGCGTAAGATTGTGTTCAAACTCGGAGCGGATCGTGGAAAGGAGTTCGCTGTGCAGTTGGCCGGAAGATACACCACTGCGGTGCAGGCGTGGCAGCAATGTATCAGGTGAAATTCTTTCAAGGAATAAAACCATTCTTTCGATTGCCTGGAGTTTCAACGGAAGCGATTCCTTCTGCATTCCTTTCTTCAGCTCCATCATCCGGATCTGCCTGTCTCGGTCAAGGAATTTTTTCAATGTAATGTACATTCCGCCCAGTATCAATGCAGCGGGAATGAAATAGAGAAGTACGTCAGTCCAGGATTTTTCCATTTTACCACGATCTGAATTTTGTTGTTGCGTCAAATAAATGTTTTAGAATTTTCTGCTCACCTTCATCCAGCTTCATCCCCCTACGCTCGTATACACGGCTTGCAACTTCCACAGCTTCTTCCAGCCTGTAGGTCTTGAATCCATCAGATCCACCCCAGGCAAAAGAAGGAATAAACTTCGGCGGAAAACCAGTGCCAAAAATATTTGCACTCACGCCCACCATCGTACCTGTATTAAACATGGTATTGATGCTGCACTTGGAATGATCGCCCATCATCAATCCGCAGAAGTTAAGTCCTGTGTTGATGTAGTTCTCTTCCTTATAGTTCCACATCTTTACCTGTGAATAATTATTCTTGAGGTTCGAGTTGTTGCTGTCAGCACCGATATTGCACCATTCCCCAATCACAGAATTACCGAGGAAACCATCGTGCGCTTTATTGGAATATCCAAAGATCAGGGAATTGCTGACCTCGCCCCCAACTTTACAATGCGGACCGATTGTGGTTGCTCCGTAAATTTTTGCTCCGAGTCTTAATTGAGAATGTTCCCCAAGAGAAAACGGACCGCGAATCATTGCACCTTCCATCACCTCTGCATTCCTGCCGATGAAAATGGGGCCGGTAGCGCCATTCAGGATTGCACATTCTACCTTCGCTCCTTCCTCGAGGAAAATATTTCCAGGGTTGATTACCCTGTTGCTGTTGCTTATTGGCTGGGACTTTCTTCCTTTTGTCAATAGTTGAAAATCTTCTGCCAATGCTTTTTCATTCATTGTAAAAATATCCCAGCAAAAGCTGAGCTTCATGGCAGACATATTTTTTTTTGATCCTGCGATATCAGCATTGTGCAGCGACTGAATCGAATTCAATTCTTCACCTGATACCCGCCATGCGATCAGGAAATCATCGCCTGAAATTTTTTCTTCGGGTCCGAGGGACTTTATTTCCTCTACCAGGGATGCGTTAGGCAATACAGATCCATTGATCAGGATATTATCCGCCTCTACTTTCAGAGGATATTTTACTACCAAATATTCTTCTGTAAAAGATGACAACTGCTCACCAAGGAAGTGCTCCCACTTTTCCCTGATGGTAAGAATCCCAAGCCGGATTTCAGCGACAGGTCTTGTAAAAGTAAAAGGCAGCAGGCTTAACCGTGTTTCGTCATCGAAGAGAATGTAATTCATTCGGGATTTCTTTCTGAAAGATGGCGTTAAAAGTAATTAAGTTCTTTCAAGCAGTTCATTCAACGGCGGCAAAGATGTACAGAAATAAAAAATCCTTCCCGCTGTTGCGAAAAGGATTTCAAACAGGAAAAACCTGTAATTATTTTACCGGCTGCTTTTTTGCAAAACGGTTTTTGTATTTATCTACACGTCCTGCCGTGTCGATCAGCTTCATTTTACCAGTGTAATATGGATGCGACATATGCGAAATTTCAAGCTTCACAAGGGGATATTCCTTTCCATCTTCCCACTTAATGGAATCTTTAGTTTCCACTGTACTCCTGGTAAGAAAGGCATAATCGCATGATATGTCCTTGAAAACCACCATTCTGTAATTCTTTGGATGGATGTCTTTTTTCATTTGAGCTACTTTTTAATGCTTTGAAAACTGCCTGGGCAGTCTGATTTTTCGGGCTGCAAATGTAAGCGATTTTCCTAATTATACAAGAAATTTTCCTTCTTTTTTAATGACTTTCCTTGCTCCGGATCAAGAATCTACGGGCCTATTTTACCTCCAGAAAATCGAAATTTTAATCATCTTTTAGCTTTATCTCATAAGTATTTATCTACTTTTGAAATCTTACTCAATTTTATCTCTTTGCCGGTCTCACCGGAACTCTCAATAGTAAATCAACATGAAGCAAGCGATTATCGATCAATTAGAAGTTCTCATTAAGGAAGATCAAACCAATGAGCTTTTCTCGAAAGCCGAAGAACTGGGAAGTGAATATCTAAAAGTGTGCGACCAGCACAACCACGAATTGCTTGACAAGTTTATTGCAGAAGGTGGAAACGCCGCAGAGTTCGAAGCCCCTAAAGATCCGCTTGATGCTCATTTCAATGAGCTCATTCATATTCTGAATGACAGGGAGAAAAAATTCAAAAAGCAACATGCGAAAGAAGTAACCGAAAAGCTTGCAGCCAAGCAGCAGGTGGTTACTGATCTGGAAAAACTCGTTTCAGAGGAAACCAATATTGGCAGGGCTTTCCAGCAGTTCAAGGAATTACAGTCCAAGTGGAACGACATCGGCAACGTGCCGATGAAAGATTATAAGAATGTGCAAAGCGCTTACCACCGCCATGTGCACAATTTTTATTACAACATGAAGCTGAGCAAGGATTTGAAAGAGCTCGACTTCAAAAGAAACCTTGAACACCGTACTGCGCTACTGAGTAAAATAGAGTCGTTGAACCAGATGGAATCCATCAAAGGTGTAGAGCGTCTCCTGAACCTGTACCGCATGGAGTGGAGTGAACTTGGGCCCACAGCACCGGAAACCATCGAACCGCTCAGGACGCGTTACCGCGAACTTATTGCACAGGCATTGCAGCGCATCCGTGAATTTTATCACCTGCGCCAGGAAGACGAAAAGAAACACCTTGAAGAAAAAAAGGTACTGCTTGAAAGGGTGCAGGCCATCAGTGCGGAGACTTTTGACAATGCCCGCCAATGGCAAACCATGACGGAAACAATTGAAAAAATTCTAGATGACTGGAAAAAAATCGGGTATGCTCCCAAAGGCGATAACGATAAAGTCTGGCATGACCTGCGCAGTGCAATCAACCAGTTCTATTCAAAGAAGCGTGGTTTCTTCGGCGATCTGAAAAAATCATACAAGGAAAATAAGGAAAAGAAATCTGCCATCGTTTCCAAAGCTGAAGCAATCAGCAATGAGGCACACGAAACATGGGAAGAGCCAACGCATGCGATCATCCAATTGCAGCGTGAATGGAAAGATGCCGGGCACATTGATTACGGTGATGAGAATAAACTCTGGAAAAAATTCCGCGAAGCCTGCGATAAATTCTTCAACGCAAAAAATGATTTCTTCAAGACCCGCGATGCCGACCAGTACAAAAACCTGGAGCTGAAAGAAGATCTTGTGAAACGTCTGGAGTCGTATCAGCTCAGCGGAAATGCCGAGGATGACCTTAAAGTGCTGAAAGATTTTTCGGCGGAATGGAAAGATATTCCGCATGTACCATTCAAGGAGAAAGAACGCATTTACAGCAAGTATAAAAAAGCGCTAGATACAAAGTACGATTCACTGAAGCTTGAATCCGGACAGATGCATTTACTTAAATTCAAGAACAATATCGACATGCTTGCCGGCAGCGACCATTCGGGCAAGTTGATGAGCAAAGAAAGAAATACAATCAAAGAAAGAATCCACAAGCTCCAGGGAACGATCAACCAGTATGAAAATAACATGGGCTTTTTCACACATTCAAAGAACATGGGCGGCCTGCTGAAAGAGGTTGAAGAAAATCTTGCAAAGGCAAAAGAAGAAATGGAATTACTTAAGAAGAAGCTGAAGATGCTGAGTGAAACTAAAACAGCCTGAAGAATTTCGAAAACCGAAATTCGAAAAAATTCCGAATAGTAAAATATTGAATATTGAAAGGCTAGCGTTGAACTAAAACTTCTCGATAGCTGTCGGGATGTTGGTCCCTAAACTCTTTCAAATAATTTGGCTGTAACTTACGTTATGGTGGAATTCATCATCTTCTAAAAAAATTCCAATACCATGAAAAAAACAGCAACTCTACTCCTGATTACAATTATCAGTGCAAATGCATTTTCAAAATGTACTGGCCATGCCTGGCTCTGGGTTTATAATGATAGCGTACAAGTAAACTCTTATACAAATTTAGATACACAACCCGTAAATGCGCTTCTTGCACCTGGTGATTGGGTTGAAATTAAAATAGCCGGAGACCTTATGTGCAATTCGGCCGTTCTGTTCCTGAACAATGCAGACACACTAATGTCGGGACTTATGACAAGCTCACCTGTTTACTTGACACTGACTGCTACAGGACATTATTTCATACAGTATCATTCAACCACCGCCGACTGGACCTGGGAATTCGATGTCAGCTATTATGCAAGCACAGGTCTCCAAAATATAAGCGAACAAAGACCATTTCAAATTTATCCATCCACTTCGGATGGCATTTATAAACTTCAAACCACACAAACATTGAAGCAGCTTCTCATTTTTGACAATGAAGGAAGAACTATCATTGAAACATCAAATGTTTTTTCAGATATAAACCTGACGAGATTTTCAAACGGTATTTACTTTTATGCCATTACCGACGAAAATGAAAAAGTGTGGCGCGGAAAACTTCTGAAGGACTGAGGAATTGAAAGGGCTTGATTTGTTCTCCAAATTTTATATTTGGTATTAAATATGCAGCAACCATGAAAAAAATTACCGGAATTCTTATATTATTTTTCTGTATCCATGCTCATGCAAAATGTCCCTGGTCAATTACCGTAAGAGTTTATAATGGTGGAATTAAAGTAGCCCAGTTCGACGAAGATACCATTTCGAATTTTTCGGCAATTATTTCTCCATCAGATTCTATAACAATTTCCGGTTACGGAGACTTTGGTAATTGTGGTCCATATTTCAGACTTACACATAATGAAGATACAATTATATATTCCGATTATAATGACTTTCATATAGTATTAAGTGATACCGGACACTATCATTTATATTTTCATAATTTGATGGCTTACTTCTGGAACAGGGATTTAGATATTTCATATGGAACAACTGGTTTGCAAGATTTAGAAAATGATGTTAAAGTTCATCTTCATAAAGTTGAAAGCAATGTTTACAGGGTGGACAATGCGAGACGCCTGATACATCTTTTTATTGCAGACAACGCAGGAAGAATTGTATACGAAACAAATGCCGCAACTCAGGTAAACTTGACCCCGTTTTCTCCTGGTATTTATTACTATTCGATTACCGATGAAAATGATCAAGTGTGGCGTGGCAAACTTCTGAGGGATTAATTAGTCAAAAACAGCAACCATGAAAATAATAACCGGAATTCTTATATTATTTTTCAGTATCCATGCTAATGCAAAATGTCCCTGGTCAATTCACACAGCAGTTTATAATAATGGTGTCCAGGTGGCAGTATTCGATTACCAAAGTACAACAAATGCCATCGTTTTCATTTCACCTAATGACTCAATTATTGTTACAGGCTGGAGCGATATGGGTGGTTCTTGTAATGATATTTTCCTGGTGGAGCATAATTCAGATACAATATTTTTGAGTGGAACTGGAAATTCCTTTAGATTAGTATTATCTGATACGGGCCATTATCATTTATATCACTTTAATCAAACCGCGATTTTCTGGAATTGGGATTTTGATGTTTTCCATTCCTCGACTACCGGTATACAAAATACATTAATTAATGAACAACCACGGTTTTACCCATCAATTTCAGAAGGGATCTATAAATTGCAAACCACACAAAAATTAAAGCACCTTCTTATTATTGACAACGCAGGAAGAACCTTATTTGAAACATCAAATGACTTTTCAGAAATAAATCTTTCAGGTTTTTTGGGCGGTATTTATTATTATGCCATCACCGATGAAAAGGAAAAAGTGTGGCGCGGAAAGCTGATAAAGGATTGAGCTTTTGCCAACGGAATTTTGTTCAGGTCTTTTCGAATTTTAATATTCTCTATTCATTTTTTTTTAGAAATTCGCTATTCTGAGATTCGAAATTAATGAGTGTAGAAAAATACAATCCTGAAGAAAACCCTGAAAAGTTTACCGGATTAAAAATTGTTCCTACTTCAAAAGTTGCTGCCGGAATTCCGGCTGTAATTGAAAGCGCATCTCACATTTTATCCGAGATGGGTGTTGGCCGTGGATTCAATGCCCTCATTAAGCTTAACCAGAAAGACGGTTACGATTGTCCGGGCTGTGCATGGCCTGATCCCGACGATGATCGTTCCCGCATTGCCGAATATTGTGAGAACGGCGCAAAGGCCATTGCCGAGGAGGCAACTACCAAAACACTGTTTGCAGATTTTTTTCAAAAAAATTCCGTCGCAGAACTTGCCGCATTGAGTGATTATAAGATTGGAAAAAAAGGAAGGGTATCCGAACCGGTTTTCCTTGCAAAAGGAGCAACACACTACAGTGCAATCAGCTGGGATGAAGCCTTTCAAAAAATTGCGGGTAAGCTGAATGCTTTGTCTTCGCCTGATGAAGCCGTGTTTTATACTTCGGGACGGACGAGCAACGAAGCTGCATTTTTGTACCAGCTTTTTGTGAGGGAATTCGGCACGAACAATCTTCCCGATTGCTCTAACATGTGTCATGAAAGCAGTGGTGTTGCCCTCAGCGAATCGTTGGGAATCGGAAAAGGTTCGGTACGCCTGGATGATTTCCACAAAGCCGAAGTCATCATCATCCTGGGTCAGAATCCCGGCACCAACCATCCACGGATGCTTACGGCATTGCAGGAAGCAAAAGCGAAAGGCTGTATAATCATATCCGTAAACCCACTCAGGGAAGCGGGATTGCTTGGATTCAACAATCCGCAAAGATTCAATGGCATTTTAGGAATTAATTCGTCGCTCACGGATTTGTTTCTCCAGGTAAAAATCAATGGGGACATGGCCTTGCTCCAGGCGTTAGAAATAATGCTGCTTCAAGAAGAAGAAAAAAATCCGGGTACTGTGTTCGACCATGATTTTATTTCGGAACATACAAAAGGATACGCCGGACTTATTGCCCACCTCAAAAAACAAAACCTGGAGACGCTGGTTGAAGCGTGCGGTGTTCCCATTGAGGAAATAAAAAAGGCGGCAGAAATCCTGAAACACAAAAAGAAGATCATCGCATGCTGGGCCATGGGGCTGACGCAGCATAAGAATGCCGTTGATTCAATAAAAGAAATTATCAACCTGCTGCTGCTGAAAGGCTGTATCGGAAAACCGGGGGCGGGTACGTGTCCTGTGCGTGGACACAGCAATGTGCAAGGCGACAGGACAATGGGTATTTACGAAAAACCTTCGGCTAAATTCTGTGATTCGATTCAACACGTTTTTGGATTTGATCCGCCGCGGAAAGCCGGTTATGATACAGTTGAATCCATCCATGCCATGCATGAAGGAAAAGTAAAAGTATTTATCGCGATGGGCGGAAATTTTCTTTCAGCAACACCTGATACGCAATTCACTGCTGCGGCATTGCGGAAATGTGGGCTTACAGTTCATGTCTCTACAAAACTGAACCGCAGCCACCTTGTGCACGGAGAGGAAGCGCTGATACTTCCCTGCCTCGGCAGGAGTGACAAAGATATAGTGAATGGCACGGAACAATTTGTGACGACTGAAAACAGCATGGGTGTGATCCAGATGTCTCGTGGAAATTTACAACCGGTAAGTCAACATTTGCTGAGTGAACCTGTAATCGTGAGCAGACTTGCCAAAGCGGTGCTGGGAGAAAAATCTAAAGTGAATTGGGACGACTACGGCACTCATTACGATCTCATCCGCGACGATATTGAAAAAACAATTCCCGGTTTCTGGGAGTACAATAAGCGCGTTCGGAAACCCGGGGGATTTTACCTTCCGAATCCTTCCAGGGAAAAGAAATTTACAACCATCAGCTGGAGAGCCCATTTTCATGTATCAGACGTCACGCAACACAAGCTTGATCCTGACGAAATGCTGATGATGACGATCCGCAGTCATGACCAATTTAACACAACCATTTACGGATTGAACGACAGATACCGGGGTGTGCTGAATGAGCGCAGGGTTATATTTATGAATGCGCTCGACATTGCATTAAACAAATTAAAACCGGGTGATGTAGTTGACATATTCAACAACCATGACGGCAGGGAACGTATTGCGAAAAAGTTCATCGTAGTCGAATACGACATTCCTGAAAAGTGTACTGCTACTTATTTTCCTGAAACGAATGTGCTTGTTCCGATTGGTATCACGGCAGATAAAAGCAATACGCCGGTTTCAAAGAGCGTTGTAGTTAAGGTGAAGAAGCATAATTGAGTATTGAGAATTGAGTATTGAGTAATGAGTATTGAGTAATGAGTATTGAGTATTGAGAATTAAATATTAGAGATGGTTCAAAAAAAAACAAAACCGTATGGGGTGGTTAAGTTTAAAACGATAGATGAGTACCATTCCAATTTTACTGGTGACGTCCGGCGAAAATTAGATCAGCTGCGGAATGCAATACAAAGTGCCGCTCCTGAATCAGAAGAAGTGATCAGCTACAACATGCCTGCTTACAAACAAAACAAGGTGTTGGTTTATTATGCTGCTTCCAAAGAACATATTGGCTTCTACCCTACTCCCTCTCCAATAAAAGTTTTTCAAAAAGATCTTACGAAGTATAAAACTTCAAAAGGTACAATTCAATTCCCATTGGATAAAAGCATTCCCGTTTCGTTGGTAAAGAAGATTGTGAAGTTCCGTTTACTTGAAGATGACGAAAAAGGAAAACTGAAAAGAAAAGCCATAACAGCAAAGAAATAGTAAAGAAAACGGCACGTATTGCTTCACTGCGTTCGCAACTCGTCAGGCAAGGGAACTATTTTTAAATTAATGCTGTGCCAAATTTTCCATTTGCCAGAATTAAATCAATCATTACTTTTGATTGACTTTTTTCAGAACATTTTTTCAAAGCTCATTCAGTTCGCAGCAGTTCATTGTTTAAGTTTTGTACACGACATTAATTTTTTTCTCATGAAAAATAAATTCTTCTCCTTAGCTCTAATTGTATTTTTATCGAGCACCTCACTTTTTGCAAGTAATTATTATTGGGTTGGCGGTACAGGTACCTGGAGCGACTATGCAACCCATTGGGCAACTTCCAGCGGAGGAACTGTGTTTCATGTAACGATTCCTTCTCCAAGCGATGATGTATTTTTTGATTCAAACTCTTTTCCTGCTGCTGGCGACACGCTTTACATGGATACCACAATCACAAATTGCAGGACTATGGATTGGACAGGAGTCAACAATACTCCCACTTTCTATGGAATTCAAATTAATTTAATACTATATGGTTCCTTTATCCTTTCACCTGGCATAAACTGGAAAGCATCAGGCGGACTTACCTTCTTATCCAATACGCAGGAAGTCTTTAACACTGCTGGCGTAGTGATGAGCCCGTCACTGAATGGCATCGACCTGAGTTTTTCAGGTAACGGTACCTGGGACCTGCTCAGCGACCTCGACATGGGTGGCGCTGCTTCTTACTCCAACATTGCACTCAGCAATGTCACATTCTATTCGCACGGTCACAACATCCACGCAGGAGATATCTGGATGAGTGCAGCTTCGGACATTTACCTGGATAATTCATTTATCAACTGCGCTTCATGGGATGCAAGTCAGCTCACCGGAATCCTTGATGCCGACAGCGCCGTCTTTCAAACCGGATCC
>Ga0190274_10002400_pt1 | contig 11042 bp, 13 predicted proteins | sample Popmic531T_FD_133002 | JGI IMG/M metagenome (GOLD analysis project Ga0190274, IMG submission 133002) | Populus adjacent soil microbial communities from riparian zone of Yellowstone River, Montana, USA - 531 T | ecosystem: Environmental > Terrestrial > Soil > Riparian zone | place: USA: Montana...
CGTCGCCGGCCGCGACTACGACCTGACCGAGGCGACCAAGGTCAAGCTCGGCTTCCCCGGCGTGGGAACGGTGCTGGCCAACCGCTAGGGATGCGGATCAGCCGCTGAGGCCGAGCTGGAGCTGGCCGCCGACCGGCTCCTCCACGGCCGCCTCCTCGCTGCCGAAGGAGGCGACGCGGACACCGAGCAGGCGCACCGGGCGCTGCGGGTCGTAGGCCCGCAGCAGCTCCAGCGCCAGCGGTCCGACCACGCCGGGGTCGTTGGTCGGCTCCTCGACCGTGTGCGAGCGGGTGACGTTGGTCCAGTCGTCGAGCCGGACCTTGATCCCGATCGTCCGTCCCTCCAGCTCGCGCTTGCCGAGGCGCCGGCAGAGCTCCTCGGCCTGCTCGGCGAGGATCGCCTCCAACTCGGCCCGGCCGCGCACGTCGACGTCGAAGGTCGTCTCCACCGACTGCGATTTGGTCTCGCGGGAGACGGTGATCGGGGTCTCGTCCCAGAGCCGGCCGCGAGCGTGCAGCCAGGCGCCGGAGCGGGGGCCGAAGGCGCCTTCCAGCTCCTCGCGCTCGCGCCGCCGCAAGTCGGCGAGCGTGTGGATGCCCATCCCCTGCAGCTTGATCACGGTCTTGGGGCCGATTCCCGGCACCAGGCCGGGCGACTCGGCGGCGAAGCGCTCCAGGGCGTCCTCGCGCGAGAGCACCACCAGCCCCGCCGGCTTGCCCAGCTCGCTGACGATCTTGGCCAGCATCCGGCTCTCGGAGATCCCGACCGAGCAGGTCAGCCCGGTCTCGCGCCGGATCTCGGCCGCGACCCGCCGCATCGTCGCCTTCGGCGAGAAGATCCCGGTCAGATCGAGATAGGCCTCGTCGAGCCCGACCACCTCGACCGTCTCGACGTTGCCCCGCAGCACCTCCATCACCTGCGCCGAGGCCTCGCGGTAGGCGGGGAAATCCGGCGCCAGGTAGGTCGCGTCCGGCAGCCTCCGCCGCGCCACCGCCGCCGGCATCGCCGAGTGGATCCCGGCCAGCTTGCGCGCCTCGTAGCTCGCCGTCGTCACCACCGCTCGCGGCCCCGACCCGCAGACCACCACCGGCTTCCCCCGCAGCTCCGGCCGCCTGCGCAGCTCCACCGACGCGTAGAAGGCGTCCATGTCGACAATTGAGACCACACGAGGCCAGTCTCTGATTTCAGCCACCTACGCACGGTAAAGCTTGCTGCGGCGCGAAACGCTCGTAAAAATGTCGCAAATTAGGCGGATCTGACGCAGTTTTCCGCCTGAAGTCGAGCCTATGCTGGCAAGTCGCGTACCAAAATAACTACTAGCCGGGCCACAAACGGCAAGTCAAAAGCTATAGAGCCCGTCGGCGGAATGACGGAGCTGGAGAAGCGGGGCTTGCCAGTGGGGGCGGAAGGGATCACCGATGCAGACTCAAGTAGGACGTGACTGGGAGGCCGCGTTTTCAAGCTGGAAAGGCAAAGCCTCGGAAAGTGAGCAGGACCGATATGAGCGGACGTGTCGTGCCATCGGGGATGCGCTTCGCGCAACTGGGCACCTTGAGAAGTACGAATTCACGGTTTACGCGAAGGGCTCCTATCCAAACTTCACCAATGTCGTCCTCGACAGTGACGTTGATATCGCCGTCGAGCTAACGACTTATCGCAGGAATCGCTTCATTCATGCCGCTAAGGGTCTTTCCATCCAGGATCTCGGCTTGACCCCCTATGAAGGGGACGCGACGCTCGCGGGCTTCAAGGACGACGTGGAGCATGCCCTGATCGCGTATTTCGGTGACGACGCTGTTGATCGTGGCAGTAAGGCGATCCGGGTCTCAGAGAACAGCGGGCGGCTTCCGGCCGATGTCGTTCCCTGCGTGTCGGAGCGCACTTGGATCAGTCGTATGGGATACAACGACGGCATCCGGCTTCTCAACGATCGCGATCCTGAGGAGCGGATCATCAACTATCCAAAGCAGCATCTGGAGCGGGGAACCGAGAAGAACGACGAAACCTCCCGGCGCTACAAGCGGATTGTGCGCATCCTGAAGCGCCTGGAGAACGAGATGGTCAAGGAGGGAATCATTGAGGCCGTCCCATCGTTCTTGATCGAGTCGTCAGTTTGGAACACGCCAAATTCGGGGTTTGACGCGACGTCATGGAAAGGCCGCGTGCGGGCGGCGCTTGCGCATATCTACAACGAAACGCGTACCGTCGACTGCTTCACGTCGGATGACTGGCTGGAGGCCAACGGCATCAAGTACCTGTTCTTTACGGGCCAAAATTGGACCTACCAAGACGCCCACGAGTTCGCCTCTAAGGCCTGGGACTACATCGGATTTGATTGATGCGACCGTCGCGAGTATTTATTCAGGCGATTGTCCTAGTCGTAGCAGGCGTCTACTTGCTTGCGTTTCTCATTCAAGGTCTCCCGACCACTGAACTCTTTGCTCCAATCGGTGCGGCGAGTTCAGTGGCGGGCCTCCTCGTTCTTGCGTTCGACCACTTTCTTTGGCGGTTTCCGAAGATCGGGAGGACGCTGAGTAAACGCCCGAATCTGCGGGGGACGTGGCGCGGTCGCCTCGCCTCGAACTGGGTCGACCCGGAGACTGAAAAGGGCGTCGACCCAGAGGTTTATCTCGTGGTGCGCCAGACCTTCTGGAGCGTTACGGCCAACCTGATCACGAAAGAATCCAAGTCGTGCTCAACCACGGCAACGATTGAGGATGACGGCTGTGGCCAGCACCAACTTGTCGCGCAGTATCGAAATACCCCCCGGGCATCCGTGCGCGAGCGCAGCGAGGTTCACCACGGCAGCTTCAAGCTGGACATCGCCGGTGAGCCCGTAGAACAGATGGAGGGGTACTACTGGACTGACCGCATGACCAGGGGAGAGCTTGACTTCGACCGACACTCGCCAAAGTTCGTGGAGTCGTATGCGCACGCGCAGCGTTTGAATCTCTAGAGCTTGGTGCATCCGCCGCTTCGCCAAGAAGAATGCGACTGGTGAAGACCATGATCGAATGCGCGAACTGCGGAGGAGGGGGGAGCGACCTCCAGTTCTTCGTCACGCTGGGCGCGCTGCTTGTCGCTGCGATCGCCTTGGCGATGAACTTCGTCCAGTTTCGCGAGTACCTGCGCGGCCTCCGCGCCCGCGCTGAATTCAAGGTCACTCTGCGTCTAGCTGGGGCCGATCCGGACGGCGTGCGCCGCACGAAAGGGAGCAGGTCCGCCGTCCGGGTTGCCGTCGGGATTAAGAACGAAGGCAAAATGGCAGCAGGAGAGACTCTCATCAATGCCTTGGTCCCTAGGAGGGTCTAGCGAAACTCGCTAGCCCGCTCTGCGGGCGGGCTAGCTGAGGTCGCGAAGTTGGGGGTACCTCGATTATTAGTCGAGGCTACCCCAGCCGAGGAGACGGGATCGCTACCGTTCCCTTCCCGGCCGAACGGGGTATCAGTAAAGGAGTCGCGATCCTCAGGTCAAAGAGGGCGCACAAGAGCAGTACGGGGCGCAGGGGCGGGCGTCATGAGCGCCCGCCCCCACTTCGAGGGGAGTTGGAGGGCTTGTGGAAGGCCCATTCTCCCTTCGCGTTTGGCAAAGGAGAACGGAGCCGGTCCCAGGCTCCCGGTTTCCTTGCAGAAATCATCGCTGCCCTTCTCAGGGCAGGCTCGGCCGTGTATCAGGGGGCGAGCTATTCCAAAATGGGTGGAGAAGAAGATGCTGGTTCGCATTTCGTCGTGGGGTGGTTGAACAGCGTGAACAGTGTCTTGGGCATACGGAGGTGATACCAACGGCTGCGGCGGAAAAACTCGCGCCAACGTGAAACGGCCCCCCAGTCACGAATCTGAGGGGCCGCTTCGCAGCATCTTTTTGCCCAAGACGCCACGACGAACCGAGGGCAGTGTTCCAAACCGGCAGGACGGAATTACCTTGCGTTTTGTAAGGGGCGCGTCCATTGATGACCTGGTTGCGCAACCCGCAGCCGCTTAAGGGAATCCGCATCACTCGACGGTCCTGAGGGTTAAGTGCATAGGCTGCGCCGTCGATACGGATGCCGAACCCCCAGAAGGAAGTCAAGGAAATGGTGGCCGCCGCCCGAGAGCAAGGGTGGGAGGTCAAGGAGAAGAAGATGGGCTGGGCTCTCTATGACCCAAGTGGCGAGCATATGGAGATGCTGCACAAGACCCCAAGCGACCCGCGAGGCCTTCGACATTCGGCCTCTCGCATGAGACGATACGGTTTCGAGTGGAAGGGGCGATGAACATGGACTACCGCTTTACCATCGCAATTGAAGGCTACGGTGCTCGGGATGTTGCCGAGGACAACGCCGAAGCGCTGCTGGATGCGTTTGTGCGCACGCATCCAGAGGTTGGCGCTGCCGTAGGCGCGAATCTGGAGCGTGGCGAGCTTGAGGTGACGTTCTGCGCTGGCGGAAAGTCAATCGAAGCGGCTGCGGATAAGGCGGGAGAAATCTTTGTCGAGGCAGCACTTGCTTCTAAATTGAAACCGCGCGATCTTGTCCGCTTTGACATTGAGATCGATATGTCACCACGTCACTCGCCCTCTCTGCCCCTCGTAAGGCGTAGGCGTGGCGCTGACGCATGGTCGCTCCCCAAGCTTGCCCAGACGGTCAGCTAAGAACTCGACCCCCCCGCAGTTCCGCTTTCTAGAGCGGTTTTCCGTCCGATCTAAGCTCTAGAGTCAGTCGGGCAAATGCCTAGAAAAAGGCCCCCGCGACGTTGGTGCGTCCGAGGGCCAGGCCACCGAGGTAGAAGCTCGAATGGCATCACCCAAAGTAGCAGGGGGAGCGGCTTCCGCCGCTCTGAAAACTGTCCTTGATTCGCCCGAGATCGGGCGCCTGATCGAGGAACTTGAAGCTACCCGCTGGACGGGCCGCCCCGGCTACCCGATCCGCACGATGGTCGGCCTCAGCTTGGCGAAGTCCCTCTACGCGATCCCGACCTGGACGAAGGTCGTCGCCCTGGTCGCGGACCACTGGAAACTTCAACGCGCGCTCGGCTGCGAGGGCAACCCGCCCAGCGTCTACGCCGCTTACCGCTTCGCGGAAAAGATGCGAGCCAACGGCGACATGCTGGAGCGCTGCATCGACGGCGTGGTCGAAGGCCTGAAAGCGAAGCTGCCCGCCTACGGAACCGACCTCGCCATCGACGCCAGCGATATGCCCGCTTACGCCAACGGGCAGCGTTACCTCTCCAATGGCGGGCCGGAACGCGAGCACTTCTCCGACCCCGACGCGACCTGGGGGCATCGCTCGGCGGTCTCGACCCGCAAGGGCGGCGGCTTCTACGGCTACCGACTCCATGCGGCGGTCTGTGTCGCGACCGACCTGCCGGTGGCCTGGGCTGTCGAGACTGCGCGTGACCACGAAACCCTGTCCGTCGCTCCGTTGATCGAAACGGCGCGGCGCCGGGGCGCGATGGTCGCCACGGCTGCGCTCGACAAGGGCTACGACAACAACCGCGTCTACGCGGAGTGCGCCGAGCGGGACTGCCTGCCGCTGATTCCGTTGCGGAAGACCACTGCCGTCAAGAACGGCCAGCACCTTCCGCCGACCTGCTCGCACGGGACTTGGAAGTTCGCCGGGTCAGACCGCAAGCGGGGTGCTGCCAAGTGGCGGTGTCCCACCGGCGAATGCGCCCCGGCTTCGATGTGGCGGAAGGCGAGTCGCCTTCACCCGCTGATCCCGAGGGAGACGAAGCGCTGGAAGGCGGCCTACCGCAAGCGGGCCGCTGTCGAGCGCGAGTTCGGTCGCCTAAAGAACCAGTGGGGCTTGAAGCCGCTGCGCTGTCGCGGACTGGACCGCGTCCGACTCCATGCCGACCTCACGATCCTGACCAAGCTGGCCTGCACGCTCTCGCGAGTGCGGGCCGCCTCTAAGACTCCGGCTCGGGGAAGTCGAAGCGGCCGAGGCGCGTCCCTCCCGGCTGCCAGGAAAGGCCAGCCAGCAGGTCGCGGGGATCGGCACCGAGCGCCCCCGTCAGCTTGACGAAGGTGTCGAGCCGGGCGACCCGTTCGCCTCGCTCCAGCTGGCCCACGGCGGTCCGATGCAGCGAGGCTCGCACCCCCAACTCTTCCTGAGAGACCCCCACCCGCCTACGGCAGCGGGCGAGGTTCTTGCCGAACCGCTCGGCGACGTTCACGCCGCGAGCCGGTCGAAGTGGAGGGCGGCGCGGGTCGGCAGGACCGAACCGCCCTCTCGGCGTAGCAGCCCGATTGCAGTCAGGTCGCGCACTGCATCCCCTACGGCGTCATCGGGGCCGACCTCCATCGTCAGGTCGCCGATGGTGAGGAGGGTCGGGTGTTCATGAAGGACGAGGCTTAGAACGGCGCGCTGAGCCCGGGCATCCTCGTTACGGTGGTCGTGCATGGGAGTTCATACCTCCTGTGCCACGGCCCCGGGAGCGTTCCACCGCTCGCCGGGGCCATTTGTTGTCTGGACCCGGCGAAGGTAGAGCGCCTCAGCAACTCAGATCAAGACTTTCGCTAGTCGTTTCGCGAGAGCCTCCTAGCCACCTGGATCATGTGCGCTGGTCGGGGCCTGGTGGGCAGCAGATCGAGGAGTCCAAAGTTACGACGCCCACCGACGACGAGAAGCTGATCGGTCCAGATGGGATGGCATACGAGGCCAAGTACCTGTCCCGCACCCTGCCACGAGTAGGCACTAAGCCCCATCACCTTCTCCATTTCCAGTTCTACGTTGCAACGAAGGAGCCGGGAGAAGTTGTCGTAGTCCCGGTCCGTATCAAGGTGCAGGCGGACGAGATCCCAGACGAGATTGAGGACTACGTCCAGGATCTTGCTGTTCGCGTTCAACGCTTTTGATGAGGGCTCCGGGGTCTCTGGGTCTAGTTAGGCTCGCCGGAGCGACCCGCTCCATGAGTTCGTTGAAGATGGAGCGGTCCATCCTGCCCCCCGAGACGTTCAACTCGTGCGGCTGCATTACGACTTGGCGATCGTTGCGCTTCGGCCAGTCGAGGATCGCCTGTTCCAGCACATCGGGGCGAGATGAAGCCCTCGCCTTTGCGGCTCCCGACGCGGGAGAACCTGACATATCCATCTAGAGGCGCAATGGGCATTTCCTCTACATGACGTATGTCTGTCGCCAAACGACCCCCTCGGCATAAGCTTTATTTCAGATACACCGAAGGTACCCCCGCTCGCGGTGGATGTGTCAGGACCAGTTGCCGCATGTCGACTATCCCGCGACCGGTTGTGGCCGCGGGCGGCGCGACCGCAGCGCGAAGACCATCGCCTGCACCGCCAGTGCCGCCGCCATTGCGGCAGAGAACGCGGCCGGGCCGCTGAGCGAGTCGAGGGTGGAGGCGAGGACGAAGCAGAAGGCGGCGAAGCCGTAGAAGCCGAGGAGGAAGTTCCGCAGCAGCACCCTGAGCTGGGCGTGCCCGCCGTGGGCGTAGGTGAACACGGCCAGCACGCTGGTGACGATCGGGAACGGCGCCAGCAGTCCGCTGAGGCTCGGGCCGAGGGCGCCCGAAGCGGCGGTGAGGGCGACCACCAGTGCCAGGGCCGCGCTGCCCCGAGCGGGTAGGTCCCACCAGGGCGGAGCCGCGGCGGCCACCGGCGCGGCGGCGGGCGCTGGGAGCGAGGCAAGGCCCCCGGCGAAGCAGGCGGCGACGAAGACCAGTGAGATCCCCGGGGGCAGATCGAGCAGCCGCAGGAGGGCGACGGCGAGGAGGAAGGCGGCCCAGCCGGCGAGCAGGCTCGACACCGGCCCGGTTCTCTCCGCCGCCTTGCCGAATACGACGACGAAGAGCGTCAGCGCCGCCAGCCCGAGCAGCGTCCCGGCGGCCGCCTCCGCCCCGAATGAACGACCGTGGACGAGCGTGAGCACGAGCAGGATCGGGCCCGCGACGACGGGCAGTCCACCAAGGATGCCGGCGACCGCGATTCCCCACCTGCGGCCGGCCAGCGACACCGCCACCACACAGGCAGGGGCAAGCAGCAGCTTCGCCAATGTGACCGCCACCGGCGCGATGGTAGGAGGAGCGGGGGCGCGATGCTTGCCTCCCGTCCTAGACTTGTCCAGTGGCATCCCCCGAGGCGAAGAACCTGGAGGCGATCTCCAAGGCGATCGACCAGCACAACTCGAACTGCCCGTTCCCGGCGGCCGAGGTGCGGATGAACCCGTTCGAGATCGAGCGGCTCGGCTGGGATCACATCCGCGGCCTGCCGCTGCTGCCCGACGCGGAGCTCGGCACCGGGCGCTTCCGCATCGTCTGCTCCCGCGACGTCGACGACAGCGGCCTCGAGGTCACCGAGGCGGTCGGCAAAGAGCTGGAGACCGTCGCGCCCAGCGGTAACTAGATCCCGTTCCAGAAATCAAGACCGGATTCTTCCGCCCACGACACGACTTCGGCGTTGAGCCGGGTCAGTTCGCCGGTCAGGATCAGGATGCCCATCGCGATCAGGATCACGCCGCCGACGGCGACGATCAGCTGGTAGTGGCGCTTGACCACGGCGAAGGCGGTGGCCATGCGGGAGAAGGCGAGGGCGGTGAGGACGAAGGGGATCGCCAGGCCGGCCGAGTAGACGGCCAGCAGGAGGCCGCCGCGGGCGGCCGAGTCGGAGAGGGCGGCAGCGGAGAGGATGGCGCCGAGGGTGGGGCCGATGCAGGGGGTCCAGGCGATCGCGAAGGCGGCGCCGGCGACGATCGGGCCGCCCTTGCCGGCGCGCTCGAGCAGGGTGTCGACGTGCCACTCCTTGTTCAGCCGGGTGATGAAGAGAGAGGCGACGAAGAGCACCCCCATGGCGATGATCAGGATCCCCGAGATCTTGGTCAGCAGCTGCTTGTTCTCGAAGAAGAAGGAGCCGATTGCGGTGGCGGTGAGTCCGAGCAGGATGAAGATCGCCGAGAAGCTGGCGACGAAGACCAGGCTCGGGCCCAGCACGCGGCGCCAGTTCGCGTCCTCGAGCTCCGCCGCGGAGACGCCGGTCACGGCCGAGAGGTAGCCCGGCACGAGAGGAAGCACGCAGGGCGAGAGGAAGGAGATGACTCCCGCCGCGAGGGCGGCGAAGATGCCGACTCCAGCGGCAGGATCGGAGCTGAGAACCGCGGTGAACAAGACCCCTGAGAATAGACCTGGCGAGCTGTCCACCGACGCGAGCGCCGGGGCGCTCTACAACGCCTCCGGGATGGCGACGCGGCTGCGTGCCTCGCCACTGTTCTCGATCGGCCCCGGCGAGCCCGGCCCGTCGCTGCGCCGCGGTGCCCTGATCGCGGTTCCCGTCGGCATCTCCCTGGTCGTCGAGCTCGGCTTCGACGCCCCGACCAAAGGGGCGATCGCCACCGGCGCCATGTTCGCCGGCTTCGCCGGGCTCGATGCCCCGGCCGGCCCGCGGGCCGCCTGGCAGGCGGCGGCGGCGCCGGCGATCGGGGCGATGGCGGCGCTCGGCATCCTCACCTCGCAGCTGGCGCCGCTGGCGGTGCTGACGATGGCCCTGGTCGGGGCCGCCGCCGGCTACTGCTTCTCCTACTCGCTGCGCCTCGCCATCTACGGGCTGGTGGCGGCGCTGACCCTGCTCGTCTCCCAGGGCCTCTTTCTCGAACTTGACGACGCGCTTCCGGCCCTGCTCTGGGGCACGGTCGGCGGCCTCACCCAGGTGCTCTGGTCACTGGTCGTCTGGGTTGCGGTCGACCGCTGCAGGCGGGGGGAGCCGAGCGGCTGGGATACCGCCGCCGTGCGCGCGGCCTTCGCCTCCAACTTCACCCTGGCCTCGGAAAACCTCCGTCACGCGCTCCGCTTCGGCGCCTCGCTGGCCCTCGGCGTCGCGGTCTACCGCGCCTTCGACATGGACAACCACGGCTTCTGGATCCCGCTGACGATCCTCTTCGTGATGCGCCCGGATCGCGACGAAACGTACCTGCGCGTGGTCCTGCGGGCGGCCGGGACCGTGCTCGGCCTGATCGTCGCCACCCTGGTCTTCGAAACCCTCGGCTTCAGCGATGTCGTCGTCGTGATCGTCCTCACCGCCGCCACGGCTCTGGCGCTCGGCCTGCTCACCGTCCAGTACGCGCTGTTCACCGCCGCGATCACCGTCTACGTCGTCGTCCTCACCGACGCCCTCGGGGAGCCGACCTGGGAGGCCGACAAGTTGCGCCTGATCGGCACCGCCGTCGGCCTGCTGATCACCTTCCTGGCCTTCGTCGCCTGGCCCGACCCGGAGCGGGGGAGGGACCTCAAATTCCGGGTTCTGAGGCCGCCTGCGGACCCACCCGACCCCGCGGCGCGCTAGATTCCTGGCTACGCAGCCAAACTCCGCCAGGCGCGGGAGACTTCGAGGAGAGACAGTTGAGCAACCGCACGTTCGTAATCGGTGTCGGCATGACCAAGTTCGAGAAGCCGGGCACCAAGGAGGGCGACTACCCCGACTGGGCCAAGGAGGCGGGGGAGAAGGCGCTCGCCGACGCCGGCATTCCCTACACCGATGTCGAGCAGGCCTTCGCCGGCTACTGCTACGGCGACTCGACCTACGGCCAGCGGGCGCTCTACCAGCTCGGCCTGACCGGAATCCCCGTCGTCAACGTCAATAACAACTGCTCGACCGGCTCCTCGGCTTTGTTCCTGGCCCGGCAGGCGGTCAAGGGCGGCCTTGTCGACTGCGCCCTGGCGCTCGGCTTCGAGAAGATGGAGCCCGGCAGCCTGGGTGTCAAGTACACCGACCGCACCAACGCGCTCGACAAGCACGCGATGCGCATGTTCGAGATCCGCGACCCCGAGCAGTCGCCGCCGGCGCCGCAGATGTTCGGCAACGCCGGCCGCGACCACATGGAGAAGTACGGCTCCACCGCCGACCACTTCGCCTGGATCGGCTGGAAGAACCACAAGCACTCGGTCAACAACCCCTACGCCCAGTTCCAGGACGAGTACTCGCTGCAGGACATCAAGGACGCGAAGATGATCCACGACCCGCTGACCAAGCTGCAGTGCTCGCCGACCTCCGACGGCTCGGCCTGCGCGATCGTCGCCTCCGAGCGCTACGTCGACGAGCACGACCTCTGGGACCGGGCGATC
>Ga0190274_10002401_pt1 | contig 11041 bp, 12 predicted proteins | sample Popmic531T_FD_133002 | JGI IMG/M metagenome (GOLD analysis project Ga0190274, IMG submission 133002) | Populus adjacent soil microbial communities from riparian zone of Yellowstone River, Montana, USA - 531 T | ecosystem: Environmental > Terrestrial > Soil > Riparian zone | place: USA: Montana...
CTTTTGGTTTCCAGAACGAGGACCGCACTTACTGGCAGGCGCCCGAACTCTATAATGCCATGAGTCCCTTCAGTTATGCCGACAAGATAAAAACACCGATCCTGCTAGTACACGGCGAGATGGATAATAATACCGGAACTTTCCCTACCCAGAGCGAACGAATGTTTAATGCCATAAAAGGAACTGGTGGGACCGTGAAGTATATAAGTCTCCCTTACGAAAGCCATGGCTACCAGGGCCGGGAAAATATCCTGCATATGCTGAGCGAGCAGTTTGACTGGCTGGAGAAATATGTGAAGAATGCGGGGAAGAAGGAGGAGAAGAAGGGGTTTTGATATCCATGTGCAAACGTTTCTAAGCGTTTATACCCACTCATTGCTGTTCTTGTATTTCCCCAACTTACAATACAAAATGCGAATTCCATTTCCTTGGTACTCAATCGATGTACTTCTTACAAGGGGGAATAGGAGTGTCGTATATTTAAGTGTTGGGCGTCATGCAATCGAACACTCCAATAATTTAAAGTAAATGGAAGAAAAAACAGAGGAAGAACATTTAGAGAAAGGAACATCCCCTGAATTGGAAAATCCTGAGGATGAAATTATCGCTCCTAACTTAAATCGAGAAACTGAAAATATGGAAGTACACCATCATCCAAACGTAGAAAAGAAAAATTTCAAAGAATATTTTTTGGAATTTTTAATGATATTTCTTGCCGTAACCATGGGTTTCATTGCAGAGAATATTCGTGAAAATATAAAGGAACATAAGAGTGCAAAAGTATATGCTGAGTCTATGATTAACGATCTTAAAGAAGATACAACAAACCTGAAATTATATCTCTCATATATGACTTATGCGTCAGGCAATGTTGATACATTTTTGCAATTGATTACTTCTGATGATATTAAAAATATCCCTTCGGGGAAATTATATTGGTATGGTTTGTTTGGAGCTGCCGAAAATAATTTTACTCCTAATGATGCTACTTTCCAGCAGATGAAAAGTTCTGGCTCACTAAGATATTTCACCAATACTACACTTGCTCAGAGGGTGGCAAAATATGACAGACTGTGTCGGCAAATGCTAGCAAATCTGGTAGGTGATCATTCTCTTTCCCTTGAAGTCAGGAAATATCGTGCGCAAATTTTTGAACTCAAATACAATATGCAGGCAAACAACATTTATCAGTCGAATAAAGTTTTATTTAATCAGCAAAAAATAGATTCATTTATTCTTAGCAATCCGTCATTGCTTAGTTATGATAAAATAATTTTCAATCAATATGCAGAAATGGTGCGGTCAAGGTTTCATAAAAATTTTATTAAAGAGGCAAGTTCTCTGTTGAGTAATGCAAATACATTAATAGGAGAGCTTAAAAAAGAATATCACTTGGAAAGCTAGTGAAAAAGCACGAACGCCCAACAAAGGCATTGCCGCAATACAGGCGGACGGAAGTGCAATCAGCATCAGTTCTCTACCAATCTTCAGTTTCGGGTTGACCTTTTTGCAATTGAAATTTTGTTTCAAGTCTAAATTCAGTTTATTAACTTACATCAGCACCGGGCAGATGGAATACTAATCCTGTACTGCGGCAATGCCCGACGTTAGCGGCAATTTTATTTTAGAACCCTAATTCATTATTTATGGAAGGGATACTTAGAATAGGAGTCTTTTATGATGGCAATCACTTTAACTACGCTCAAAATTATTTCTGGGGACAAAAAGAGGGGTGGTTATCTTTTCAGCCTTTTCATAGGCTGCTAGAGGAATATGTAAGAAAGCATTATCAAGGCTTTATCGATTACAAGGTGGTTTATTCGGCCTGGTATCAAGGGCTATTCACATCAACAAATGCCGATGAGAAAAAATTGAAGTTAGACAGAAGGCGGCATCATGATTTAATGCACGCTGGAATAGAAAGTAAATTCTATCCTATGTCTCAGTCTGGACAACATGAAAAAGCTGTTGATGTTGCTATGGCAATTGATATTTTGCAGGTCGGGTTTGAAGACATTATGGACGTTGCTATACTTGTGACTGGCGATGGTGACTTTGTGCCACTGGTAAGAGCTTTAATGAAAAGAGGAATAAATGTTATTGACGTCTATTTTGAGTACGAAGACGGGGAAAGAAAAAGTTTTTCAAATGAGCGTCTTAAAGATGTTTGCAATTATGCAATAAATATTAATGGACTTCACAACGACAAGGAGTTTAAATCCTTATTTAAGTCGTTATTCAAACAAAGCGAAAAATAACTTATTCCTAAAAAACTGCCGCTAACAGAACATAGAAAATAAATTCTCCTTAGTCCCGTTGATACAGAACATGAAATTGAAACTCCTGCTTTTCACCCTCCTGCTTCCCACCCTGCTCTTTGCCCAGGACAATTGGGCCGCTTTCAGCTACCAGGTGGATGCCAAACCTTATTTGGGCAAACGTTTCAAAGTGGAAGCTGCCGTGAGGACCCAACTGGTCGACCCGCTCGCCGAAGCAGAGATCTGGGTAAGGGTGGACCTGCCCGGCCAGAAGATCGGTTTCTTTAACAATATGAAGGACAAACCGATCCGTTCTGCCACCTGGACCACTGTTTCCATCGAAGGGAAAATTGATAAGGAAGCGGTGACAGTCGTTTTCGGTGGTCTCTTTGGCCGCAAAGGGATCTTTGATTTTGACAATTTCAAATTCTCCATAGAGACCGGGAAAGGACAGTACGAAGAAGTCGCCATCCCCAATGGAAATTTCGAAGCCGACAGCCTGCGCCCCTACTGGCATTACGGGCAGGACTGGAATAATTTTCATATCACGCTGAATAAGGAAGGCGCCTATGAAGGAAAACAATTCTGCCGGGCGGATGGCAGCCGGGCGCTGAAAAGCCACGCCTATGGCGATAACGACAGCACCGGGCATTATGCGAACGTGAATGGTATCACTATCTATTACGAGGAATACGGCAAGGGTGAACCGTTATTATTATTACACGGCAATTCCGAATCCATTCAATCCTTCAAATCCCAGATCCCCGAATTTGCCAAACAATCCCGGGTGATCGCCGTCGATACCCGTGGCCAGGGAAAGTCCACCGAGGATGGAAGAATGTATACCTATGATCTTTTCGCAGAAGACATGAATGCCCTGCTGGATCACTTAAAGATCGACAGTGCCAATATCGTCGGCTGGAGTGATGGCGGTAACACCGGGCTGATCATGGCGATGAAATATCCCTCCAAAGTGAAAAGCCTGGTGACCATGGGCGCCAATGTTTTTATTGACAAGAGTGTGGTGGAGAAATGGGTCTTTAAGGAACTGAACAAACAATTGAAGGAATTGAAAGATGATACGGTTCAACATAGCAGGAACCGGGTGCGGCTGATCAATTTGTTACTCACCGAACCAAGACATCGTTTTGAAGAACTAAAAACGATCAGTTGTCCGGTACTTGTTGTGGCTGGTGAGAAAGATGTGATCAAAGAAGAACATACAAAGAATATAGCCGCCAATATTCCCCGCTCGACCCTGCTCATCGTCCCGGCAGCAACCCACGAATATCCCAGCGAGAGCCCGGCATCTTTCAATAAGACGGTGCTGGATTTTTTTCATCTTCATTAAGAAGTCCGGGGTCCGGAGCCGGTCGCTCAAAGCCGGAGAATCATTTGTACGGCCTCCCCTGAAGTTTTCCTAAATTAGACTGGCCAACGCCAAGTCCTGATCGTTACAGCCAATAAGTGCACAAAACGTCCATTATTAAACATTCGTCAAACGAAAATGTGTAAGATTTATAATTCTGTTGGTTCTCTAAGAACAATAAGGTCCCACTTACATCAGCATAGTATCAATGATTTCAATTCTCTGAATGAGATAATTGCCTTTCAAAAAAACTATTCTACTTACAGGCAGCAAATTATTTCAAAACACGAACATTTAATAGAGCAAGAAAAAATAGCCTTAACATAGACATTTCACAAATAGACGACTCTATCAAGGAAGAGAGGGCAAACCTTGAAAGTAAACTACGCAAGGAGATTGAGATCTTTGAGCAGAAATTGATCGTCTTATCAACTTCAACTCCAACAAATTTTATTCAAAAAATAATCACCTACTTAAAAGCGGGGTATTATAGGAAGAAAATCCAGCATAAAGAATACAACTTCGATTCCAAAATCGCATCTTCGCTCCGGCAATTGATTGAAGTACATACAGAGAAAAATAATCGCTATCAATATATTGTTTCGCACTTTGGCGACTCAGTAAATGAGAGCTGTTTAATTGAACTAAAAGAGCTTGAAAGAAAAAAAGGAATAATTGACGAAGTAAATACTTCCATTTACGGAGCACTGGGAGAACAGAAAGTGGTAAAGGAATTGGAGAGCTTATCAGATGAATATTTTTTAATAAATGACTTTTCCCTTTCCCACTCCTATATATAATCGACAAGAAAATGATATATTAAATCAATTCAAATTGACCATATTCTCGTTACTCCATCAGGTATTTTTCTTATTGAAACAAAAAATTGGAGTGAAAAATCATTGAATAATTTGAGTTTCTATTCTCCTGTTCAACAAATAAAAAGGGCAAATTTTGTTCTGTTCAAAATACTAACCCAAGAAATAGCAAACTACAGGTTAAATCTTAACCGTCATCATTGGGGTAACAGGAAAATCCCAATAAGAAACCTTATTGTATTGACAAATTCAAAACCAAAGGAGGAGTTTCAATACGTGAAAATTTTAACTGTCAATGAACTTCTTGGTTATGTTGCATATTTCAAACCTACTTTTTCAAACAAAGAAACACAAGAAATAGCGAACTATTTACTAAATCTCACTAATCAAAAATAATTGACCCAATGAACACTTGAAAATGCATCTGCTGGCTTCTTAATGCTGTAACAAATTATACTTTCTCATTTCCTTATTTCTCATTGCGAGGCAGCGCCGAAGCAACCTCAAACCACCACCGCCTGTTTATTATACTTATTCCTGTATTCAATCGGCGTCAGTCCTGTTACTTTTTTGAAGATCGTCCGGAACGCCTTGGTATCCGTATAACCCACATCAAACATCACTTCATTGATATTCTTGCGGCTGGTCTCAAAACTTCGTTTGGCCGCTTCCATCTTTACCCGCTGGATATATTCAACGATGGTATTATTGGTGGCTTTTTTGAAACGCCGCTCGAAACTTCGCCTCCCCACGGCAGAATGGTCCGCTAACTGGTCCACGGTCATTTTCTCGGTATAATTCTCTTCAATAAAGTCCTGCGCTTTTTTTACCGCATCATCCTCGTGTCCCCGCTGCCCGTTGAACAACATAAAAGCCGACTGGCTGGTACGGTCGATCTCGATCGCGAAGAATTTGGATGCCAGGATCGCGGTGGCACGGTCCGTATACTTTTCTACTAAATATAATAACAGGTTCCAGTAAGAATTGGCTCCGCCGCTGGAATACAAACCCTGTTCTTCGGTAATGATGCTACCGTCTACCAGTTCCACGTTCGGGAACATGGCCCTGAATTCGTTGGCCGAGTTCCAGTGCGACGAACATTTTTTCCCATCCAGCAAGCCAGTTGCCGCCAGCAGGAAAGCCCCGATACAAAGCGAAGCCACTTCAGCCCCGTTCTTATATTGATCAACGATCCAGGGAATACAATCCTTGTTCAACTCCAGCGCCGTTCTTATATCCCCGCTGATAGCAGGTATAAAAATGAGGTCCGTCTTTTTCACCTCTTTTAATAAAGCATCCGTATGCACGGAGAATAAACTGTTCTCGAGTTTTACTTCCTTACTGAGTCCCACGGCTTCCACCTTGAACAGGTGAGCTTTGCCGGCAGCTTCCAGGAACTGGTTCACGGCATTGAACATATAACGGGGATCGGCGATCGCTTCCACCACGGCCCGTTCCGGCACTAATATGGAGATATGTTTCATGAACCAAATATAGAAAAGTTCGCTGTCGCAATCAACCCTTTGAATTGTCGTTTTTACCGGTCATCAATCCTTTTTAGTGATCGTATGTTTGTGGAGAACCATTTCTTCCTGGCGCATACACAAAGACATACACAGCAATTAAAGAATATTTTTCAACCGTTTAAAAAATGAATATGACACAGATCAACTCGTACCTGACCTTCAATGGCAATTGTAAAGAAGCCATGAGCTTCTATGCCGATTGCCTGGGCGGGGAGCTCACCCTGCAAACGATCGGGGAATCACCGCTGGCGGATAAGATGCCGCCACAAATGAAAAAAAGCATTTTACATTCTACCGTGACCCGCGGAGGGCTGGTGCTCATGGGCTCCGATATGGTGAGTGAAAAAGGACTGGTAAAAGGCAATTCCGTTTCCCTGATGCTGAATTGCAGCAGCGAGGAAGAAATAAGATCGCTGTATGAAGTGCTTTCCAGGGATGGCGAAGCGACCCACCCGCTGGAAGTTTCTTTCTGGGGCGCTCTTTTCGGGGACCTTATTGATAAATATGGTAACCATTGGTTATTGCATTTCGACCAATCAAAGAAAGCAAAAAACTAATGGAAGGCAAGATGATACTTTTGAACCACGGAGGCACTAAGACACAAAAGCACGGAGAAAAATCACTGCTGAAAATAACTTAGTGACTTCGTGCCTCCGTGGTTCAATTATCCTGCAAAAGCCCGGGATTACCTACAGGAGGTATTTTCATGACATTCGTTTAAATTTAAAGAAAAAATTATGGGTATTCTACTGACCATCGTCTACATTATCGGCAGCATTATTGTACTGTTCTTACTGGTTGCTGCCCTCACCAAAAAAGAGTTCAGCCTTGAGAAAAACATCGTGATCAACAGGCCCAAACAGGACGTATTCAATTATGCCAAACTGCTGAAGAACCAGGAGTACTACAGTGTTTGGGTGATGAAGGACCCCAACATCAAACTGGTGTACACCGGTATTGACGGTACCGTGGGGGCAGGCTCTGCCTGGGAAAGCAATGACAAGAATGTTGGTATCGGGGCACAGGAAATAATTGAAATGAAAGATGGGGAAAGCATAAAAACAGAGATCCGTTTTAAAAAACCTTTTGAAGGCACTAATTATGCCGTCAACCTATTGACAGATATCGGTGGGGGACAAACAAAATTCTCACAGGTATTTTCCGGCCGGACAAAATTCCCGATGAACGTGATCAACCTTATGATGGATAAAATGCTGGGAAAGGATATGCAAAAGAACCTGGAGAATATGAAGAATAACCTGGAGAAAAAATAGTTTTCTTTTAAACCAAACAACATGATCGCAAAAACAGCCCCTGCAAAAAATGTAGCTGCCTACATCAAAGGGTTCTCCCCTGCCATACGCAGCAGGTTGGAGAAACTCCGCGAAACGATCAAAGCAGTTGCTCCCGGAGCGGAAGAAGTGATCAGTTACAATATGCCGGGCTATCGCCGGAACGGGATGCTCGTTTATTTTGCCGGGTATGCCAATCATATTGGTTTTTATCCTGCTTCGCCAGTAGCAAGAGGGTTAAAAGAAGCATTGGTCTATAAAGCAGGGAAAGGCACTTTGCAGTTCCCGCATGACCAGGCTCTCCCGCTTGCCTTGGTAAAGAAGATCGTAAAGCTCCGGCTTAAAGAGAATGCGGAAAAAGCTGCTGCTAAGAAACCGAAGGCCACAACAACCAGGGATCCCTTTCAAAGAAGTAATCGTAAAACTTAGTATATGGAAAAGATCAGGTTCACTACCAGTATTCATGCCCCCAAAGAAAAAATATGGGAAGTGCTTTGGAATGAAAACAGTTATCGTGACTGGACCCGGGTTTTCGCGGAAGGATCGACCGTGAAAACCGATAACTGGAAAGAAGGTAGTAAAGTGTTATTCCTCGATGGCGAAGGCCGTGGCATGGTCAGTCGCGTAGTAGCCAACCGGCCCAATGAGTATATGTCATTTGAACATTTGGGAGAAGTGGCCGGGGGCGTGGAAGACACGGTAAGTGAAAAAATTAAGGAGTGGAAGGGCGCTCATGAAAATTATACCCTCGAAGAAGCCGGCAAGGATACCGAACTCACCGTGGAAATTGATATGGTCGAAAGTCATAAAGATTATTTTATGAAGACCTGGCCCAAAGCCATGGAAAAACTGAAAGAATTGGCGGAGAAAAATTAATCGGAATAATCTAAAACCTACAATCTTCAATCTAAAATTTTTATTATGGTTATCAATCCTTATTTGAATTTCCCCGGTACGACCGAAGAGGCCTTTACGTTTTATAAGTCCATATTCGGCGGCGAGTTTGCTATGGTCCAGCGTTTCGGGGATTCACCCGAAGGCGGGAAGGTTCCGGCCGACCTGAAGAACAAGATCATGCATATTGCCCTGCCTGTCGGGAAAGGGAATGTGCTGATGGCTACAGATGCGCTTGAGTCCATGGGTCATAAAGTGACAGCGGGTACCAATTTCCATTTATCGGTCAGTGCCACCAGCCAGGCCGAGGCCGATAAGGTATTTGCGGGTCTCTCTGCCGGCGGGAAGGTCACCGTGCCTTTGGCAAAATCTTCCTGGGGCGCCTATTTCGGGATGTGCACCGACAAGTTTGGGATCCAGTGGATGCTGAGCTATGATGAGAATTACAAGTAGGGGTCAAAAACATCTTTGCGTGAAAGTTATGCCGGGCCCTGACCCGGCATATTTTTTGGCGATCCCCGGGAGAATAAATTTTTTAAAAAAGATCCATAAAAAATTTGCGTAACCAAAAGGTTTCCTATATTTGTGTAACCAAACGGTTACTTAAATAAATTATTCCATGAGAAGAGATGTTTTCCAGGCTATAGCTGACCCTACCCGGAGAGCCATCATCAATATGATCTCCACGCAATCGCTTAACCTGAACGCGGTGGCGGAAAATTTTGATGTGAGCCGCCCTGCCATTTCGAAGCATATCAAGATACTGACCGAATGCGGTCTTATCGTGATCAAGCAACAGGGACGGGAACGCTATTGCGAAGCCAAGCTGCAAAAGCTGAACGAAGTGTCTGCCTGGGTCGAGCAATACAAACAATTCTGGAATATCAAACTGGATGCCCTGGAAAATTACCTGGAGAAATTGCAGGCCGGAAATAAACCCTCTCCTAAAAATAAAAAAAATGCAAAAAGAAAATAATACTGCCGGTAAACTGTCAGAACGGGGGATCCTGTCGGCCCGTGTATTACCCTGGTCCAAAGAGACCCTCTACAATGCATTTGCTGACCCGGTCTTGCTGGCGAAATGGTGGGGACCTGCCGGTTTTACCAATAGCTTTCATGAATTTGATCTGCGCCCCGGTGGTGTATGGGATTTTGTGATGCATGGCCCCGGGGGAAAGGATTATCATAACAGGTCCGTGTTTGTAAGTATCCTAAGACCTGAACGGATCGTATTCGATCACCTGGAACCTGTCCACAGTTTCCGGATGACGATCAGCTTCGAAGAATACGGGACCGGCACCCTGGTCAGTTTCCACCTTCTGTTTGACAGTACGGAAGAATGCAACCGGGTAAGACCCTATATCCTGGCAGGGAACGAAGAAAATTTTGACAGGCTGGAAACCCTGCTTGGAGAAAGATCCGGTTAGAGGTTATCTCAAAGGTCAAAAACTTCAACACAGAGCCACAGAGTTTTTGAGCTTCACAGAGAGATCAAGGGAAGTTAAGACTCTGTGATTCTCTGTTCCTCCGTTTCTCTGTGTTGAAAGCACTTTTGAGATAGCTTCCAGCCTGAATAAAGGAACACTTATTGTATAAATAATAAAACAGCGACATGATAAAATCAAATGCAACTGCGGTCGATACTGCCGATAGGGAACTTCGCTTGTCGAGACTATTGAATGCCCCCGTTAACCTTGTATGGGAAGTATGGACAGATCCCGAACATATAAAAAACTGGTGGGGGCCTAATGGGTTTACTAATACGATCAGCAAAATGGATGTTACCAGGGATGGTGAATGGGACCTGGTCATGCATGGCCCGGATGGCACTGATTACAAAAACAAGAGTGTCTTTAAAGAAGTAGTAAAGAACAAAAAACTGGTTTACGAACATATTTCAAGCCCCCGGTTTTTAGCAACAGTTGAATTTGAAGCACAGGGAGAAAAAACCCTGCTGAACTGGCATATGCTGTTTGAAAGCGAAGAACAATTCATCCAGGTGGTCAAAACTTTCAAAGCCGACGAAGGTCTGAAACAAAACGGGGAAAAACTGGAACATTACCTGAAAACACAATTTCAATTACGCAAACAATTTAAAAGATCAACGATGGCAAGAGTAACCACTTATTTGAATTTTCCCGGCAAGACCGAGGAGGCTTTTAATTTTTACAAGAAAGTGTTTAAGGGTGAATTTACCGGGGTGGGTCTAAGACGTTTCGGTGATATTGAAATGCCGGCTGAGATCCCTCCACTGGATGAAGCCACGAAGAAACTGATTATTCATGCGGAACTGACTATAATGGCAGGTCATGTATTAATGGCGACAGATTCACCCGAGAGCATGGGCTTTAAATTAGAAAAGGGGAATAATATGCACATTAATGTAGAGCCGGAAACCAAAGAAGAAACAAAAAGGCTTTTTGACGCATTAGCTGAAGGCGGGACCATTACGATGCCGCTGGAAGATATGTTTTGGGGGGCCTACTTTGGTACCTTCACTGACAAATATGGGGTAAACTGGATGTTTAATTGCTCCTTATAAACAGAAAATAAAATATAACTTTAAAAAGACAAACCATGTCAGCAACTCCTATTACAATTGAAAGAATTTATGACGCCCCGGTAGAAAAAGTATGGAAAGCCATCACGGATAAAGAGCAAATGAAAAAATGGTATTTTGATATCGCCGAATTCAAACCCGAAGTAGGGTTTGAGTTCCAGTTCTCCGGCGGAGCAAAAACAGGTGAGAAATTCCTGCACCTTTGTAAAATAACGGAGGTGGTAATGAACAGGAAACTCCGGCATAGCTGGCGCTATGAAGGTTATGAAGGCAATTCTTTTGTGACCTGGGAATTGTTTGATGAAGGAGGAAAGACAAAAGTAA
>Ga0190274_10002402_pt1 | contig 11039 bp, 8 predicted proteins | sample Popmic531T_FD_133002 | JGI IMG/M metagenome (GOLD analysis project Ga0190274, IMG submission 133002) | Populus adjacent soil microbial communities from riparian zone of Yellowstone River, Montana, USA - 531 T | ecosystem: Environmental > Terrestrial > Soil > Riparian zone | place: USA: Montana...
GGCCAAGGATTTCGCCGCGATGGAGGACAGCAACCGCTCGGCGAACCCGAGCATCCACGAGGTCTCGGATCCGGCGCGGCGGATCATGCTGCGGGGCGGGCTCGGCGCGGCCTTCGCGCCCTTGCTGTCGCCGCTCGCTGCCGCCGCCGGGCTGGCCGGCTGCGCCTCGCCCGGCGCCGCGCCCGATGCCGGCGCGAGCGGGCCGCGTCTCGGCTTCGTCTCCGTGCCGGCGTCGGCGGCCGATGCGGTGACGGTTCCTCCGGGCTACTCCGCCATACCGTTCCTGCCTTGGGGCGAACCCATCGGCGTCGGCAATGCGTTGCCGGCGTTCCGCGAAGACGCCGGCAACAGCGCTGAGGAGCAGGCAGTGCAGATGGGCATGCATCACGACGGCCTGCACTACTTCCCGCTCGACGGCAGCCGGCGCGGTCTGCTGGTGATGAACCACGAATACGCCGACGACGGCCTGCTCCATCCCGGCGGCATGGCCGGCTGGAGCGCCGAGAAGGTGAGGAAGGGCCAGGCGGCGCACGGCGTCTCCGTCGTCGAGATCGCCCGCGAGGGTGACCGCTGGCAGCCGGTGCGGCCGTCGCACTACGCGCGCCGGATCACCGCCGCGACGCCGTTCGCGGTCGGCGGCCCGGCGGCCGGTCACGCCCTGATGCGCACCGAGGCCGACCCGGCGGGCCGGCTCGTGCTCGGCACCTTCAACAACTGCGCCAGCGGCATGACGCCGTGGGGCACCTACCTCTCGGGCGAGGAGAACTTCGCCTTCTACTTCAATGCCGGCGAGCAGCCGAGCGCGCACGAGCGGCGCTGGGGCCTGCGCAAGGGCGGCAACGGCTACCGCTGGCACGAGCACGACGCGCGCTTCGACGCCACCCGCCATTCGAACGAGCCGAACCGCTTCGGCTGGATCGTCGAGATCGATCCCCTCGATCCGCAGAGCCGGCCGGTCAAGCGCACCGCGCTCGGGCGCGCCGCGCACGAGGGCGCCTGGGTCGCGGTGACGCGCGACCAGCGCGCCGTCGTCTACTCGGGCGAGGACGCTCGTTTCGAGTACATCTACAAGTTCGTCAGCCGCGACCGGATCGTGCCGGGCGGGGCGACGAACAACGCGACCCTGCTCGACCACGGCACGCTCTACGTCGCCCGCTTCGATGCCGACGGCCGCGGCCGCTGGCTGCCGCTGGTGGCGGGCCAGGGGCCCTTGGCCGGATTCGCCGACCAGGGCGAAGTTGTCATCAAGGCGCGCCAGGCGAGCGACGCCCTCGGCGGCACGAAGATGGACCGGCCCGAATGGCTGGCGATCGACCAGCGCTCGCGCTGGGTCTACTGCACCCTCACCAACAACTCGAGCCGCGGCCAGCCGAACTTTCCCGGCGTGGATGCCGCCAATCCGCGCGCCGGCAACGTCATGGGTCAGATCATCCGCTGGAAGGAGGACGGCGACTTCGACGGCGAGACCTTCGAATGGAACCATCTCGTCCTCGCCGGCGACCCCGCCAACGAGCGCGCGGAGGCCAAGGGCAACGTCAAGGGCGACGTGTTCGCCTGCCCCGACGGCATCTCTTTCGACGCCCGCGGCACGCTCTGGGTGCAGACCGACATGGGCCCGACGGTGATGAACAAGGGCGAGATGGCGCGCATCGGCAACAACCAGATGCTCGCCTGCGATCTCGCCAGCGGCGAGATGCGGCGCTTCCTGGTGGGCCCGGTCAACTGCGAGATCACCGGCGCGACCTGGACGCCGGACGGCCGGACGGTGTTCGTCAACATCCAGCATCCCGGCGAGACGCCGAGCGAGCGGAGCGACCCGGCCGATCCGCGCCGCTTCAGCAACTGGCCCGATTTCCGGCCGGGCGGCCGGCCACGCAGCGCGACCGTGGTGATCAGGAAGCTCGACGGCGGCGTGATCGGCACCTGAGAGGGAAAGGGGACTCGCCATGAGATGCATCGCCGTCGGTCTCGCCCTCGCGCTGGTCGCCCACGGCACCGCCGTGGCCCAGTCGACGCCCGGCGGCGCGCCGCCGCCCGCGGTGCAGCGCGCCGGCGAGGTCGAGTACCTGAGCGGCGGTGCCGGGGAGGAGGAGCGGGCGGCGATGACCGCGCAGCAGGCGGCGTTTGCGCTGCGCATCGTCTTCAGCGAGCCGGGCGGCGGCTATGCCGTTGCCGACCGGGTCGAGCTCAGCCGCGGCGGGGCCAAGGTCGCGACGATCGACAACGCCGGACCGTGGCTGATGCTGAAGGTCGCGCCCGGGGACTATGCGCTGGACGCGACCTTCGCCGGCCGCATCGAGCGGCGCCAGGTGAAGGTCGCGGCCGGCGGAACGCGGCTCGACTGGCGGCTGCGGCAAGAGCGGAAGTAGCGGCTCGCGCCGGCGCGATCCTTCACTTCGAGGTCGGCATCGTGAACTCGGCGCCCTTGGGCGTCGAAGCGGGCCAGCGCTGCATCACGCTCTTCTGCCGGGTGTAGAAGCGCACCCCTTCCTCGCCGTAGGCGTGGGTGTCGCCGAACATGCTGGACTTCCAGCCGCCGAAGCCGTGCCAGGCCATCGGCACCGGGATCGGGACGTTGATGCCGACCATGCCGATCTCGACCCGGCGTGCGAACTCGCGGGCGACGTTGCCGTCGCTGGTGAAGCAGGCGACGCCGTTGCCGTACTCGTGGTCGTTGATGAGCTTGAGCGCCGATTCGAAGTCGGGCACGCGCACGCACGACAGCACCGGGCCGAAGATCTCTTCCTTGTAGATCTTCATCTGCGGCGTGACATGGTCGAACAGGGTGCCGCCGGTGAAGAAGCCCTTTTCGTGGCCGGCGACGGTGTGGCCGCGGCCGTCGGCGGCGAGCTTGGCACCCTCGCCGATGCCCGCGTCGATGTACGACTCGACCCGCGCCTTCGCCTCGGCGGTGACCAGCGGCCCCATCTCGGCGTCGCTCTCCATGCCGTTGCGCACGACCAGCCGGGTCGCCCGCTCGGCGAGCAGCGGCACGATCCGGTCGGCGATGTCGCCGACCAGCACCGCCACCGAGATCGCCATGCAGCGCTCGCCGGCCGAGCCGTAGGCGGCACCGACCAGGGCATCGACCGCCTGCTCGAGGTTGGCGTCGGGCATCACCACCATGTGATTCTTGGCGCCGCCGAGCGCCTGCACCCGCTTGCCGTGCTTGGCGCCGGTCTCGTAGATGTGGCGGGCGATCGGCGTCGAGCCGACGAAGCTGAGCGCCTTGACGTCGGGGTGCGTCAGCAGCGCGTCGACCGCGAGCTTGTCGCCCTGGACGACGTTGAACACGCCCTTGGGCAGGCCCGCCTGCTGCAGCAGCTCGGCCATGAAGATCGAGGGCGACGGGTCGCGCTCGCTTGGCTTCAGGATGAAGGCGTTGCCGCAGGCGATCGCCACCGGGAACATCCACATCGGCACCATGCACGGGAAGTTGAACGGCGTGATGCCGGCGACGACGCCGAGCGGCTGGCGCATCGTCCAGTTGTCGATGCCGGTCGAGACCTGCTCGGTGTAGCCGCCCTTCAGCAGCTGCGGAATGCCGCAGGCGAACTCGACGATGTCGATGCCGCGCGTGACCTCGCCCTGGGCGTCGCTGAACACCTTGCCGTGCTCGGAGGTGATCATCGCGGCGAGCTCGTCGCGGTGCTGGTTGAGCAGGCCGAGGAAGGCGTTGAGGATGCGCGCGCGGCGCAGCGGCGGCGTGTCGGCCCAGCCCGGCACCGCGGCCTTGGCCGAGGCGACCGCGGCGGCGACCTCCTCGACGGAGGCGAGCGCGACCTGGCGCGAGATCGCCCCGGTGGCCGGGTTGAACACCGGCTGGCGCCGACCGCTCGTGCCGGCGACGCGGCGGCCGTCGACGTAGTGGCCGATCTCGGCCGTGCTGGCGAATGCTTCGGTGGCGCCCATGCGAACAGTCCTTGCGTCGAGGATGGCGAAGAGGGGCGTCAGTATCCGCCAATCGCCCGCGGCCGCGCGCCGCAAGGGAGGGCTAGGACTTCGCCGCCAGTCCCGCTTGCGCCAGCTCGCGACTGCGCGGCGAGATTCCGGGGATCGCCAGGGCGTCGCGGTACAGGCGCGTGGCGCGTGCCGGATCGCGGGGCTTGCCTTCGCCCCTCTGGTACATCCCGGCGAGCACGACCATCGCGTTCGGTTCGCCCTGGTCCGCGGCCTTCTCCAGCAGCTCTGCGGCCTTGGTCGTGTCCTTGAAGACGCCGCGACCCAGCAGGTAGAGCCGGCCGAGGTTGGTCTGCCCGCCGGCGTGCCCCTGATCGGCCGCCTTGCGGTACCAGTCCGCCGCCAGCACCGGGTTGGCCGGTCCGGTGACGCCGTTGTCGTAGGCGACGCCGACCCGGTTCTGCGCCCGCGCCAGGCCCTGGTCGGCGGCTTTGCGGTGCCAGCCGACCGCCTGCACCGGGTCCTTGGGAACGCCGAGCCCGCCCTCGTACATCGTGCCGAGCTCGAACTGGCCGACGTCGCTGCCCTGCTCCGCCGCCTTGCGGTACCAGCGCACCGCCTCGACCGGATCGCGGGCCACGCCGTTGCCGCTGCGATAGGCGTTGCCGAGGACAAGCTGGCAGCGGACGTTGCCGCGCTTGGCCTCCTCGGTGCAGTCGGCGGCGCTCGCCGGACGCGCTGCATCCCGGCCCGGCGCGGGCGCCGGTTCGCCGGACGTCGCCGGGCGCTTGGACCGGTCCGATGCGGATGCCTCGGGACGCGGGCTGGCGATCGCGACCTGGGCCGGCGGCGTCGGCTTGGCCGGGGTCGTCGTGGCGGGCGGCGCCTTCGCCTGGGTCTGCGTCGGCGGCGGCGCGGGTTGTGGCGTCGGTTGCGGCAGCGGCGACGGCGGCGCGGGCTTGGCCTGGGCCTGCACCGTGGGCGGCTGCGGCACAGGCTGCGGCGTCGGCGGCTGCGGCTGCGGCGCCAGGGCCGCCAACCGGACCCGGGCCCGGCCGCTGAAGCGACCTTGCGGATAGGCCTTGAGGTAGGCCTCCAGCGCGGGCCGCGTGTTGCTCCTGAGCGCGTCGTCCCAGGCCTGTTGCTCGATCTCGTCGGCGCTCGGTCCGGTCGCGGCCGCGACGGGCGGCAGCGATGCCGCGAGCGGCGCCGGCGCGGCGGCGGTCGCTGAGGAAGGCGACGCGGTCGAGGCGGCGGTCGACGCGGCGGCCGCCGGCGTTGCGGACGCCGCGGCCGCCACGACCTGGGTCGGTGCCGGAGAGGGCTTGAGGAGAAGCCAGGCCGCCGCAGCGGCGCCGACGACGAGCAGCGCAGCGACTCCGGCCACCGCCGGAGTGCGCGACCGTGACGCCGTCGTCGCGCTCGTCGTCGTGACGCGCGGCAGCAGCACGGTCGCATCGTCATCCGCCCCGGCCCGCGCCTTCTCGACGACCGGCGCCGCCGGCGGCGCAACGGCTGCGCCGGCGATCGCGCCGCGCAAGGCAGCGGCGAAGGCGTCGGCATCGGCATAGCGCTCCCCCGGCGCCTTGGCCATCGCCTTCTTCACCACCGCGTCGAGCGGACGGGGCAGGGCCGAGACGATGCTCGAGGGGGCAGCCGGCTGCTCGTGCAGCACCTTGTGCATCACCGTCGCCGGCGAGCCGCTGAAGGCCCGCTCGCCGGTCAGCAGCTGGTAGAGGATGACGCCGCAGGAGAACAGGTCGCTGCGCCGGTCGACCGCGTCGCCGGTCAGCTGCTCGGGCGACATGTGCGAGACCGTGCCGAGCACCGAGCCGAGCTGGGTGAGCTCGGAGGTGTCGAGCTTGGCGATGCCGAAGTCGGCGACCTTCACGCTGCCGTCGGCGAGCAGGATGATGTTGGCTGGCTTGATGTCGCGATGGACGACGCCGCGCTCGTGCGCATGCTGCAGCGCGCTCAGCAGCTCGCCCATGATCCGGCCGGCCTCGGCGAGCGAGTAGCGGACGCCGGCGTCGAACAGGCTCTTCAGGTCGCGGCCCTCGACCAGCTCCATCGCGATGAACGCGGCGCTTGCACCGGCCTCCTCGCCGTACTCGTAGACCGAGACAATGTGCGGGTGGCTGAGCCTTCCGGCCGCCTGCGCCTCGCGGCGAAAGCGCATCCGCAGCTCGGCGTCGAGCTGCGCGTTGGCCTCGTCGATGCGCAGCGCCTTGATCGCCACCGCACGCTCGATCAGCGGGTCGTAGCCCTCGTAGACGACGCCCATCGCGCCGCGCCCGAGCTCACGCCGGATCAGGTACTTCCCGAGGCGTTCCGGCGCTTGCATGGCGGCGGAGCGTGCGCCCGCCGATGCTCCGCCGTCAATTGGGGCTCAGCCTGTGCCGTCGTCGGAAGGCGCGTCGGTTGAGCGAGCGCCTCCGACGGGAAGGGACCGCGCCGGCAGCGACGGCGTGGTCAGGAGCACCGAGTCCGACTGGCCCGACATCAGCAGCGCCAGCCGGGTCACGATGGCGCGCAAGGCCAGCACGTCGCCGGCGCGCCAGTCGCGCGGCGCGTCGGTCTGCTCGCAGCAGACCTTGCCGTAGGCGCGGCCGTTGAGCATGAACGCCGCGTCGAGCAGCGAGCGCACGTTGTTAGGCACGAGCCAGGGCTCGCGCATCGCCGCGAGCTGCGGGTCGTTCATGGCGTCGCTGGCGACGTAGGTGCCGCGCTCGATCAGGGCGTTGAAGTAGTCGCGGTACTCGCTCTGCAGCAGGCGCCGCTCCCGGGTGTCGAGCTCGCCGCCGACGGTCTTCGAGGCGAAGCAGAGCAGGTTGAGGCGGCCGGCACTGCCCTCGAACTTCCACATGCTGACCCGCTGGCAGCCGAGGCGCGCGAGGATCACGTCCATCACCGATGCGCGCACGGCCGTGCGGTCGATCCGTCCGGCGTAGAACGCTCCGAGAAGCTCCTGAACCTGACCCGTGTCCTGCTCTTGCGGCGTCATGCCGCCAGTATCCGCCAGCCCCGCGAAGTCACTTCGCCTGCGGGCGCATCACCGCGAGCGCGGTGCGGCGGATCGATTCCTTCAGCTCGTCCCAGCCGGCGTCGCTCTTCAGCTCCAGGCCGCCGAAGATGCGGATCTTGCGGCTGCGCACCAGCAGGTACTGCACGCCGGCGACCAGCAGCAGCGTCAGGCCGCGCAGGGCAGGGCGACGCGCGAACTCGTCGGCGGCGAGCAGCCGGCTCGCCTCCTCGCCCCAGGCTTCGCGCTCGCTCTCGAGAACGGCGGTCAAGTCGTTCCGCTCGACCATCTCGGCGGCCAGGATCTCGAGCGTGAGCGGCCGCTCGCGCAGGGCGTCGATGAAGTGATCGAAGAAGCGGGCGTAGCGCTCGGGGGCGGCGAGGCGCTGGAAGGCCGCGGGGTCGTCGCCGAGCAGGTCGGCGACGCGCGGCCAGAAGCGGCCGCTCGCGCCCCATTCGCGCAGCAGCTCGGGAAGGCCGCCGAAGTAGCGATAGATCAGCACCTTGTCAACGCCGGCCTCCTTGGCGATGGTGTTGACGCCGACGGCGCCGAAGCCGTCGCGGGCGAGCACGACGCCGACCGCACCGAGGATGCGGGCCTTGGTCGCTTCGCGGTCGCGCGCCGGGCGCTCGGGCGCGGCCGGCGGCGGCGCCGATGCGGCGCGGCGCGGGCGCGGCGCCCGGACCCGGGATGCGGTGGCCATCGGCCGATTGTCTCCGCGCGGTGAAGCCGCCTAGGCACGCACGATCGCCGCGACGCCGCGGCGCGGCGAGTGCTGCTGCGCCGGCGCGTAGCCGATGCGGCACAGCATCTGCACCGTCTCCTCCTCGGCCGGGCGGCCGACGAGCAGCTGATGGACCCGGTCGTAGTGCGGCTTCATCTCGGCGAACTCCTGCACCGCCTGGCTCATCGGATGCATCTGCAGGCCGAGCTCGGTCGCTTTCAGCTGCAGGCGCATGTAGGCTCGCCCGGCGCGCACTTCGGCGGCGCGGCCGCTGCCTTCGCCGCGCGGCGTCGACAGCCAGACGAAGCCCATCGCGCTGCGGCAATGGCCTTCGAAGCGCTTCAGCATGTTGCGCTCGACGGTGCTGCCTGCCGCGGGCGGCCGCTCGCGGTCGAAGGCGCCGACCGCATCGGCCAGCCGCGGCAGCGGCTCGTTGAGGCTGATGCCGTCGCGATGGCGGGCGATCTCGGCCGGCCCGACCCGGGTCAGCCGGATGCTCTCCAGCACCGTGCGCGGCGTCAGCAGCTCGACCTTGGCCGCTTCCCAGCAGAGCGTGCGCAACGCCTCGACCTGCCCGGTCTCGACGCTGGCGCCGAAGCGCACCGCCGGATCGACCAGGGCCTCGCGCAGGCGCTGCAGGGTCTCTGCTTCGACCGGCCGGGCCGGGTCGTAGTCGACCTTGGCGGTGTGGCGGTGCAGCAGCTGCTCGAACAGCGGATCGTGCCTGGCCGCGCCGGCGGTGCTCCAAGTGATGCGGGCGACCGGTCGGGCGTCGACCCGGCGCGGCGCGAACTCGCCTTCGGGGAAGAGGGCGACGCTCGGCTCGAGGCCGCGCTGGCGCAAGGCCAGCGTCAGGGCTTCGATAAAAGTGCCCTGGCTGACGACGATCTGGCGATACCAGGGATCGGTCTCGGGCAGCAGCCGGTCGCGGTCGATCCGGAGGATGATCGCGTCCGGCTCGCTCAGGTCCGCTTGCCAGGGCTGCCGGTTGTGCGAGTTGGGCGCGAGGATGGCGTAGCCGAGGGCCCAGCGGCGGAGCTCCGCGCCGTTTTCGGGGCCGCGCCAGGCGGCGACCGCCTCGGCCGGATAGTCCGCCGAGCAGGCGGCGAGGGGCGCCACGGCGGCGCCGGCGAGAAGGCGAAGGACGGTGCGTCGGTCGAGGTGGGCAGTCATGCGTGCTCCTGAAGTCACTTTATGGTGACAATATAGTCACCATGAAGTGACAAGTCAAGCCACGCGACCACGGGGCGGCGTCGCGGGGCCGCCTTGGCTATCCTGCGGCGCAGGAGTCACCGCGAGGAAGTGCCATGCCGAGAGCCGACGTCACCGCAGCGAGCCTGCACGCGCGCCAGGCCGGCACCCTGCCCGGCAAGTTCGGCGTGGTCGTCACCCGGCTCGAGGACAAGCGGCTCGATGCCGAGGTGACGATCGAGCCGTGGATGCTCGCCCCCAACGGCTATCTCCATGCCGCGAGCGTCCTGCTGCTGGCCGACACGGCCGCCGGCTACGCCTGCATGGCGCATCTGCCCGAAGGGGCGAAGAACTTCACCACCATCGAGCTGAAGAGCAACTTCCTCGGCACCGTGCGCGAAGGGAAGATGCGCGCCGAGTGCAGGGCCGAGCACCTCGGCCGCACGACGCAGGTCTGGGCGGCCACCGTGTTCGGGCCCGACGATCGCAAGCTCGCCCTGTTCCGCTGCACCCAGATGGTCCTGTCGTGAGCCCGCCGAATCCGCCGCGCCGGCGCGGCGCGACCGTGCCGCCGTCGTCGCCGAAGCTCTCACCGCTCTCGGAGCGCGAGCTGGGCCAGCTGCAGGATCTGCTCGATGCGGTTCCGGCGCCGCTCGAGCCGCTCGACCTGCCGGCCCTCGACGGCTACCTCTGCGGCGTTCTGGTGCAACCGGGGCGCATCGCGCCGGCGCGCTGGCTCGCCCACGTCGCCGATGCCGATGCCCGGCCGATGCCGCCGGGCCACGACGCGGCGCCGCTGCTGGCGCTGGTGAAGCGGCGCCATGCCGAGCTCGAGGCGGCGATCGGCCAGCGTCGCTGGTTCGACCCCTGGGTGTTCGAGGTCGATGCCGCCGAGCATCCCGATCCGGTGCGGGCGGCGGTCTTCCCCTGGGTCGCCGGCGTCGCCGCCGCCTTCGAGCTCTTCCCCGGCACCATGCAGCTGCCGCCGGAAGCGACGCTCGAGCCGCTGGCCCTGCTCTATCAGCATGTCGATGCCGACGACCTCGAAGACGCCGACGAGCTGCTCGCCGAGATCGATTCGCTCGAGCCGCCGGCCGACCTGACCGAGGCCGTGGAGCAGCTGGTGCGGGCGATCCTGCTCCTCGCCGATGCCGCGGCGGCGGAGCGTCCCTAGATCGTCAGCGGATCGACGTCGACCGCCCAGCGCAGCAGGCGCTGCTCCGGTGCGTTGCGCTCCTGGCGCAACGTGGCGAGCAGCGGCAGCCAGGCGCGCAGCATCGCCTGCAGCGCCTGGCGCGAGGCCGACTCGACCAGCATCTGCATCCGCTCGACGTCGGCGACCCGGGCGATGGCGAGCGGCACCGGCGCGTAGACCAGCACCTCCGCGCCCGACCCCGCGCCCGGCGCCAGCTCGGCGGCGGCGACCAGGAAGCCGCGCGCCGCGGCCGCCGTCTTCGCCTCGGCGCGAAGGACGGCGAGGTGCGAATACGGCGGCAGCCCGGCCGAGGCGCGCTCCTGGAGCTGCCCGGCGGCGAAGGCGGCGAAGTCGTGCCTTCTGAGCGCTGCATAGAGCGGATGGGCCGGATGCCAGGTCTGCACCCACATCTCGCTCGGTGAAGCCTGCGCCGAGTCGCGTCCGGCCCGGCCGGCCGCCTGCATCAGCAGGGCGAACAGCCGCTCCGGCGCGCGGAAGTCGCTGCTGAAGAGCGAGCTGTCGGGGTTGACTGCGGCGACCAGGCCGATGCGGCGAAAGTCGTGTCCCTTGGCGATCATCTGCGTGCCCACCAGCACGTCGACCTCGCCGGCGTGCACCGCGCCGAGCTGGGCCTCGAGCGCGCCCTTCCGGCGCGTGCTGTCGGCGTCGATCCGGGCGATCCGCGCCCCGGGCAGCAACGCCGCGATCTGCTCCTCGAGCCGCTCGGTGCCGCGGCCGATCGGTGCGATGTCGGGATTGCCGCAATCCGGGCAGCGTCGTGGCACCGCGTCGGCGAGGCCGCAGTGATGGCAGCGCAGGGTCCGGTCCTGCTTGTGGAAGACGCGCCAGGCGCTGCAATGCGGGCAACTGCTCTTCCAGCTGCACTCGCCGCAGTGCAGCACCGGCGCGTAGCCGCGCCGGTTGAGGAAGACCAGGCTCTGCTCGCCGCGGGCGATCCGCGCCTCGATCGCCGCGACCAGCGGCGGCGCGAGCGCGGCAGGCGCGCC
>Ga0190274_10002403_pt1 | contig 11039 bp, 7 predicted proteins | sample Popmic531T_FD_133002 | JGI IMG/M metagenome (GOLD analysis project Ga0190274, IMG submission 133002) | Populus adjacent soil microbial communities from riparian zone of Yellowstone River, Montana, USA - 531 T | ecosystem: Environmental > Terrestrial > Soil > Riparian zone | place: USA: Montana...
GTAGAGATTACCAACAACGTGATTGCGGCTTACAAGGAGCACATTGAAAAGCTTGACTGGATGAGCGACAGTACAAAGCAAAAAGCGATTGCAAAGCTTTCAACTGTGAGGAAGAAGATCGGTTACCCTGATAAATGGAGGGATTATTCTTCAATGAATATTTCGCGCAGCAGTTACGTGGAGAATATTATAGAAGGAAACAAGTGGTATTATGATTATTATCTCAATAAATTGGGCAAGCCGGTTGACAGGGATGAATGGGAAATGACACCACAGACTTACAATGCATATTACAATCCTTCTAATAATGAGATAGTACTTCCGGCAGCAGCTTTCATTGTTCCCGGAATTCCAGACTCTCTAGCAGATGACGCACTGATTTACGGATATGCCGGTGCTTCAACCATCGGTCATGAAATCACGCATGGTTTCGACGACGAGGGAAGGAAGTTTGATGCAAACGGAAATCTAACCGATTGGTGGAACATTGAGGATGCTGCAAAATTCGATCAGCGTTCTAAACTTTACATTGACCAGTTCGACAATTATGTAGTCTTGGATTCAATGCATGTGAATGGAAAAGCTTCGCTCGGCGAAAACATTGCCGACCTGGGTGGAATCGCAATCGCAATTGATGCATTTAAAAAAACGGAACAGTATAAAAAAGGGGAGAAGATCAATGGTCTTACACCGATGCAGCGATATTTTATGGGTTACGCTTTAGGTTGGCTGCATCAACAAAGGGATGAATCTCTTGCCAACCAGATCATGACCGATGTGCATGCGCCTGCCTTTTTGCGTGTAAATGGTCCGATGGCAAATATTCCTGAATTCTATGAAGCCTTCAATGTAAAGGAAGGCGATAAAATGTGGCGAGCGGATAGTGTACGAGTTAGAATTTGGTAAGACTATAGTAAAAACCTTTGGGGTTTGATAATTACCCCTTCGAATAACGAATCTGATACTAATAACCGAATTACAAATTCGTAATTCGGTTATTCGTTGGATTCATTCGTTATTCGACGGAGTCATCCCCAATTACATATTATATACCTGGGTTTGTATGGACTTTTTCAATACTTCCAACGGTAACACCTGCACCATGCTTTTTTGTATGCACTGAAGCAGTACAAGATACCAGCAGTGATCCTGCTGCCAGACTAATAATTACAAATAGCTTTTTCATTTTAAAGAATTTAAGAGTTCACTTATAATATATAAAACAGTGTTCCTGATCCGGTTTTTTCAAATTCTATCTTAATTAAGGGGAATAAATTCCCGATCGTTCTGGAACCGACATTTTAGTGAACTATTTTACACTACCAAGGCGATTTTTATGTCGTAAACACGGGCTTACAGAAAATATGGGACAAACCCAGATTTTCTCAAAAATCAAAACTGTAAACTTTTAGGCTTGCGGTTAAAAATCGGTTAATCTGTTTTGGAAAAATGTTCTGAAAATTTTTCAAAAAATCAGAATTCAGACAAAATTATGGTCAGCATTGGGAAAATTGACTGTGTAATATTCGGGCTCACACCTGTGTATCATTAGCCCCTTCAATTCCATTAAACAGCACATAAACTAAATAAATAAATTAAAAATCATGAAGAAGAAACTTCTAGTACTCCTGGCCTTCGCGGCCTTCGCGCTTCAGTCGCAAGCACAGCTCTCTGATGAAGAGTATGCTTACGTAACAATGGATCTTCAGGGAATCCTGAATCTTACAATGACTACTGATCCAACAGTCAATTTTACCTTTAAGTCAATCCCTGACTATCAAAACGGAATCATCAAGTTCAATGCTACTAAGCTTGATGTTGATGCTACTGTTGCTTGGGATTTGTTTGCTTATGCAAGCACTGACAGCTGGACACAAGTAGATGCTTATTCTACTAATGGACAGTCAACTTTACCTGCTGAAATTCTTGAGATGCAGAGTATGAATGCTAACTCTACTGCTGCAACTGACAATTTCAACACCCTGGTAAGTTTGAAAGGATTAACAAACTCTGGTGTTGCCGGTGGTATACCTGCAGCTACAACTCAGTTCCTTGCTGGAATGGTTGGTACTGCTGGTGGTGAATCATATGCACCAGGCGCTGCTGGAAGCAATCCATCAACAAACCAGTTCCGTGTGCACTACCGTTTGAAACCCGGTATCCCTGCATCATTCCCGAACTCAACTGTTGCTCTTGCTGCTCCAGGCTTCGCACAAAGTGGTTATTACTACCTCGAAGTAGTTTATTCTTTGGTTGAAGATCTATAGTCTGAAACTAGTTTGAATTGAGAAAAAAGGAATCTTCTGAAAAGAAGGTTCCTTTTTTTTGTTTCACTTTCTGAAAAAAGTTTCCTTTTCTAATAACTTTTCCTGAAAAGAAGATTCCATTTTTTATAACTATTCCGTAAGGAAATCGTACTTATTTGGATAATAAAAAGGTATTAGAAAAATGAATAAACCAGGACCAACCAATACCATCATGGAACTTTCCTCAGGCAGGGGATGGATTCTGTGTTGCTTCATGGTCCTAATTATTTTCTTCACCCGTTCAACAAATGCCGTTGCTCAAAGTGGAGGTTTTGAACTACAAACATCACCAAACGTGGATTTTATTTTCAATACGTTCGAGAAATATGAAAACGGTATCGTCATACCGCATGTGCTTGAGCTGAATATCAATGTGTCGGGTGCGCAATGGGATCTTTACATGGGCGCAACCACAACTTCAGCAGGTACATGGAATGAGCTGAGCACCTATTCGACCGTAGGAACTTCTCCCGTGCCTGTGAGCTTGTTACAAGCGCGGGTGTATAGCCAGAATAACACCCAGGTTTCCGGCGGTGCATTCTTCCCGCTTACAGATGTAGCTGCACCGGTATATATTATAGGAAGTACAATCGATGATCCGGGAGTGAGTTGCGGCGGATCTGGTACCAATGAAGCCGGGGATTATCTCACATCACCATCATGCTACAAATTCAATGTCGATTTTAAAATTGATCCCGGATTTACTTACCGTCCCGGACTTTATACGCTTCGCGTAGACTTTTACATCATAGAAGACTTATAACGGATACCACCAGCCAAAAATGAAATTGACTAACCATACCAGGAAAACTATGACCGTTCAAAAGACAGGTGGAATATTCCTTGTCTTTTTACTGTTGGTGTTTTCCCAGGCTTTTGCCGGAAAGTTATCTGTCTCTTTCAGGGATTCGAAAAGTGATATCAAATCCAGCGAGCTTGCTACGAACATGCTCAAGATTGTAAATGGCACGGAAAAAAACCTGAGCTTTTATATTGACCTCAGTATTCCAAAGGGTTGGTCGAGTCTCAAATCATCGGATGTACTTTACCATCTCGATGCAGGGGACTCTCTTTTTATCCCGGTCAAGATTGCGGTGAATCCGCATGAAGAAGGAAATATCAGTTACCTTATTATGGCCGGACTGATAGGGGAGTCAAGCCGTCAGCAGTTTGCATCTGCATCATGGTTTGTTCAGCTAGGAATGGAATCGCAGTGGACTTCTACCGTAAATAAAACCGAAGCTTATTTCACAAACAATTCTGACACTGCATCATTCACGATGCACGTTCAAAACACGGGCAACTCCGTTGAATGGTATACAGTGCGGATGATGCCACATCACAGGATCCAGGTTTATAACCAGGACATGACGGTAGCCGTTCCGCCGTACTTTAATTTCAGTTTGTATCCTGGCATGGATACGCTCATGCAATTTGTAATTCAATCAACCGAGGAGAAGAAAAATGATTACAGGGACCACGATGAAAGTGCAGAAGGGGAGGAGTCAGGCGATAAATTTCCGTTGCGTGTTTCTGTACAGTCGCAACCTAAAAATCTTTCTGCCGGCAGGACGTGGAAGACAACGATAGACTTCAGAAGAAATTCAAGTGAAGCTCAGTTCAACAGGTACAACAGGCTTGTACTACCGCTGACCATGGAAATGCGCATGGACAACCTATTCGATGAGGCTTCAGCAATGAGTCTGAACCTCTATGGCAATACGCGTTTATCAAGAGGAAGAAGTCTCAGTTACAGGTACCAATCTTTCTATTCACAACAGTATTTTTCTCCCAGTGCGTTCAAGGGAAATTACCATTACCTGGGATACTTTACTCCAAAATCTTTTGTTGAAGCAGGGAACATTACCGGCTGGGGAAATTTCGGTTATACTCCTTCAGGCCGCGGGATAAGAGGAGAATACACGATGGGGAAAAATAAGATCGGCCTTCTTTACATTCAGAACCCTGACTTTTTCCAGTCTGTTACCAATCGCACTGCAGGCATACACCATGAATTGGAGCTTAAGAAATTTTCAATCGTGAACTATTTGCAGCAAAGTCGTAACGACTTTAACCGAATGAATGGAAGTCTCTTTCTTTCAGGTGCAAATTTCAAATTTAAGAACCAGCACATACTTACTGCCAGGGCAGGTGCATCCAATGAATATTATTACGGGGCACTGTTGCCATTTTCAGAAAACGGTTTTGGAGGCAATGTAAATTATACCGGGTCAATCCGGAATTTCAGCTTGTTCTTTAACGCAAGTCATGGTACAAAATATTACACCGGTTACAGGGGAATATCAAGCCTGAACTATACGACTACTTACCGTCGCGATAAAAACCATGCTTGGATCTTTACCAACAGCTATTACAGGCAGAACCCGGGGTACTTTGATGCGTTGGGCCGGCCAATGACGACATACAAAAGCGCCAGCGACAAATATGAATTGCGCTACAGTATTTCCAACGCCGCGAACAGTTACTCTGTACGTGCCGCATATTACAATGATGATTTCCTGAATATCCATTACCAGACACGAGGAATCGGACTCGACTACCACCCGGCTTCAAAATCGGATTTCCGTTTTGTGTCCAATGCATTTGCTTCCTATATTAAGTTGCCTGAAATTCACATCCCTGATTATTTCACCGCACAGCTGCGTTCATCTTTGCGTTACAAGAGTCTTACCTTGAACGTCAGGTACAACTACGGACCTTACCAGGCATATGAACACTTACGTTTTGCAATTTACAGGATCAATCACCAGTCGATTTACCTGAACTCCTATTATGGTTGCTGGTTGCTCGCCGATAAAATGTCGATCGAACCTTCTCTTAACTACAGTTATGAGACATTGTACAAAAGGTCAAGGCTGAGCTTCCGTCCGCAGATATATTATTTTTCTAAATCAGGGTGGCAATTCAACATGTATGGTGAATACATCTTTAACTCGCAGAAGATCATTACGCTCGACGACAATATCAACCAATACACAACGGAGAACATGAATGAAACCTCCGTTTATAAGGATATGATATTTGGAATCGGGCTGAAGAAACAATTTGGAATTCCGGTTACGGGCAAAAAGTTTTTTACTGCGGGGATCGTCATCTTTAAGGATATGAATGGAAACGGAAGGCAGGATAAAAATGAGGAGACCCTTGAGAATGTGCTGGTCACAATTAAGCCTATTAATCCTGACAGCGCGCAAAACGAAAGGGAGCGGTCGCTTTCTGAAAGGGGAGAGGAAGTAATAACCGATGCCAATGGACACGTTTCATTTAAAAACCTTCCCCGCGGTACTTACCTGGTTACTGCCCAGCCGCTCGTTGAAAATTCGGGGTGGTTCGCGGACCTTGAACAAGTTATCGTGCTCGATAAATCGAAAAACATTGAACTTCCGTTTTCACACGGCGTGAGGGTGATTGGTTCCATCACACTCGATAGGAGTGAATTTTCAAATCTACGGAACAAAAACCCTGATATCTCCCGTATACGGGTCACGGCTGTGGACTCAGCAGGTATGACATATTCAACGCTAACAGGAGAAGACGGCAGATTTGAAATTTATGTACCGGCAGGTGAATACCGGGTTTCAATAAACCAGAAAGCGCTTGGAGATGATTTCATACTCGAACAGAATGGAATCCCGGTAACACTGGTTGGAGGAATGGAAGCATTCAACATCAGCTTTCACCTGAGGGAAAAGGAAAGACAGATAAAGGTGAAGAAGTTTGGAAAAAAGGAAAATGAATAATTCGTCATCAATCAATATGTACCAACACACACAAACCGTTATGAGAAAAAGTTTTTATTTATTCGCAGCATTGTTGCTTGTAAATTGTATTTCTGCAGTTGCACAAAGTGTTTCCCTTTCACCGAGCCGTGTTTATTACAAGGCTTCTCCCGGTGAAACAAAAAAGCAAGTTGTTCATGTAACCAATAATTCAGAGGCAAAGCAATCGTTTACCATCACCTTCGGAGATTTCAGCGCAACAGGCACGGATGGCAAAACCCAGATCATGAAGGCAGGGGAAAGCGAACATTCCTGCTCAGCTTATATGAGCGCGTCTCCATCATTCTTTGAACTGGCTCCAGGATCATCGCAGGACGTAGAGGTCATCATGGATCTTCCAAATCTGCCTGAAGCAAATAAAGTGAAGTGGGGTACAATGATGCTGAAGCTTACCAAGGAAAAAACAGAAGCAAACACCGGCACGAAGGACGGAGTGGGAATGGGTATCCTGGAAACCTTCCAGTTTGTTGTTCACCTTTTTCAGACGCCTCCATCTGTGACATTAAAGCAGGCAGAAATTCAAGACTTTAAAGAGATCCCTGTACAAAATGATTCTATAAGGACCCTCGCGCTCATCACAATGAATACCGGCGAAACAATTCTTGATTGCGCCACTTACCTGGAGTTTTCAAACCTGAAAACAGGTTACGAGCACCGTACAAAACCGGCTGCATTTACAATGCTTCCCGGGGGTGGCAGGCAGATGAAATTTACCGTTCCAAGGGATCTTCCGAAAGGCATCTACACTGTTACTGCAGTCGTAGATATCGGCAGCAAGGATGCCGTACAGGCAGCTGAAATGGATATAGAGATCAAATAGTGACCGTTATCCGTTATTCGTTGTCCGCTTAAGGCAATAATCAAAAGGCTAAAAGTTAACAGCTCAGGGCCAACAGCTAATAGCCAACCTCCAACTTTCTTCCTCTCTTTCTTACACTTTCTAATTCTGCTGCAACATAGCTTTTTGCAGCGCGTTTCGCATCGTAGTATTATGTTTTTACTATGATCCGACAGAGACGACAGCAGGTTCAACGACAGAGAATATCGCCCAAGCTACGAGTGGCACTGTTCAGCAGTGGCATTTTTGCGGTGGCAGCTGTTACCCTGATTATTTATTCGAACACTGGTTTGCACCTGGAAGCTGTTGCAGGACCGGGGATGCTGGGAGAAAAAACAATTGCTATCGGGCAATCTGTGCTGAATGAATTCACTACAGTAACTGAAGATGTGAAAGCTGGATCTACGCAGATAAACGTTGCAGACAATGTCCTCAATTCACATGCACGTTTTGCAGGCAATCTCCAGGCCGGTGAACTTGTGATGATCGTACAGATGCAAAACGGTCCCAAGTCATATATTAACCTCGATGAAAGTGGAAATACTGACAATGCGGGTAAATATGAATTTGCCGAAGTTGCAGGTGTTGAGGAAGGACCGAAGATCAATTTTACGGCTGCATTAAAAAACAGCTACAAGGTGAACGGCAAGACGCAAATAGTGCGGGTCCCGCGCTTTCATTCATTGAATATAGAAAAGGCAGCAACGGTTACTACAGATTCCTGGGATGGCAGCACAGGTGGCATCGCTGCCATTGAAGTCAAAGGAAATGCAGTGATCAATGGAACCATAGATGTGACCGGGAAAGGGTTCAACGAAAAAGCATTTCAAAAGCTCCTGAAGTCTGCAGCTGATGCAAGAAAACTTTCTATATCCTCTGACACAACTGGCAGCAGGGTTTATTTTGGTTCGGCTTCAATTAACAAAACATTGAAGACGCAATGCAATGGCGGAGGAATTGTGTTCCTGATTATCACCGGCACAATCGAGGGAAATGGAGTCATTCATGCTGATGGCAGCAGCGTAATGCCAGGCGATGAATTCATGGCCAGTGGAGGCCAGGGGGGATGCGTTTATGTGTGCTCAAGCCAACCCGGCGGTAATATTTCAATTACCTCAAAAGGAGGTAATGCACTGCAGGAAGCCGACAGCACGCAGATGTTAGGTATTCGCGGAATGGGCGGAGATGGTGGAATCATTCGCACCGGCGACATCAATGCTTTCAGCTGCTCTGCAGATGGTGGATTTCATGCTGCCGTGATAACAAATATCAATGGTTGTGAAACAAGTGATTCTGCAAAGGCAGCCTCCGGTATTGTAAGTGCATCGGCGATTTCTCCATATTCAAAAAATCTTGTTACTACAACGAAGCTTGAATACTTTGCTGCTGCATCATTGAATGACGCCGTAAAGGTATCATGGGTAACAACTTCCGAGGAAAATGTAGATTATTTCACCGTTGAAAGAAGTTTGGACGGAAATCAATTCATTCCGGTTTTCAAAATAAATGGAAAAGGAAATTCCGGCGGGAAGAGTACATATCATTTTGAAGATGCATCTCAAACGGTAGCTGACTGTCAATACCGTCTATCGCAAACAAGCCATGATGGCCGGATGGAAACGTTTCCGGCAGTGAGGCTTAAGCAACCTGACAAAGCCGTTGAAACAAAATTAATTTCCGTACAGCCTAATCCGTTTGGCGACCAGTTTACTGTCCAGTGTACGGCTTCCGAACCTGGGATACTTGACATTGCGCTTACCGATATTTCCGGAAATGTGATCCGCCGTGAATCGGCCGTCGCAGGAGAAGGAAAGAACACTATCACCGTAAACAATCTTTCCGATCTTCCAAAAGGGACTTATTTTTTAAGCTTGTCAACAGGAGCGCAGAAGATGTCCACGCTGAAGATTATCAAATAGCTCGAACAGCCGAGAAATTTCGAATGTCGAACAGGGAACACCGAACATCGAATTCAAGAGACACATTTACGCATTTGCACATTTTCTTCACCTAGTTACCTAATGGCTGTGCATTGAAGGGCTGACATTTCTTTTTTCGCATAGTTTTTCCTTCGTACTTTTACGATGTGAAACAATTTTCACTGTTATTTATTATCCTGATATCATTTGCTTCCTGCGAAGACCAGGTGGAAGATGATCCGGGCAGTATTGAAGAAAACTCTTTGTACCGGTATTTTCCGCTCGACCAGGGAAGTTTCATTGTATACAGTGTCGATAGTATCATTCACAGGTACGAAGATGATGTCACTGACAATCCAGATTCACTGATTGATACTTTCCATTACGAGGTGAAGGAAGTTGTAGACTCAGATTTTATCGATGGAGAAGGGGATGTTGCCTGGCGGGTTTCAAGGTATTACCGCGATGCCGATTCTTCGGAATGGAATTTTACAACGTTGTGGACTGCAAAAGTTACTGAACAGTCTGCCCAGCGTGTTGAAGAGAATATCAGGTTCGTAAAGCTTTCGTTTCCGATTAAATTAAATAAAACCTGGAATGGCAACTACTATAATTTTTTGCCGCAGGAAGATTATTCCGTCGAAGAAGCAAATACTCCCATCAATATCGGGAATTTCAATTTCGATTCTTCACTCACCGTACTCGAGGCCAATGACCTGAATCTTATTCACCGTGTGTACAAGGAATCAAAATATGTCTACGGCATTGGTCTCATTTCAAGGGAACGTGACAGTGTGAATCTGACCCAATTCGGTGAGATTACCAACGGCATTGAGTTCCTGCAAACCATCATTGATTATTCTCCAAGATAAAACCTATGAAAAAAATTCTACTCTTTTTGATTTGTCATTTCTTTTGCTTTGCCTCCTTCGCACAATTGTCTGATTACAGGTATTTCATCCGGTTTACAGATAAAAATAACAGTCCTTATTCCCTAGCAAATCCTTCGGCATATCTCTCTGCGAAGTCGATACAGCGGAGGGCGAATCAGAATATTCCGGTGGATGCACTTGATCTTCCTGTCAATCCCCAATATCTCGACAGCCTCGTGGCTCACGGCGCAACATTATTCAACAGTACAAAGTGGTTGAATGGTGTTTCAATTTCTGTTCCTGATTCGGCAACATTGAATGCTATCCTTTCATTGCCTTTTGTTCAGAACAGTACACACGTTTATCGAAAGACGAATACCACTGGAAGGAATAAATTTGAAACCGTCTCTGATATCCCTTCTTCAACTCAAAGAATGACACAGCCAGTCTCGACTCAATCCTACAGTTATGGTCTTGGTTACAACCAGATCCACATTATGAACGGAGACTATCTGCACGATTTGGGATTTCGCGGTGAGGGAATGGTCATCTCACTGCTCGACGGAGGATTTTACCAGGCCGACCAGCTTCCTGTTTTCGACAGCTTGAATGCAGATGGCCGCATCCTTGGAACGTGGGATTTTGTAAACAATGAAGCCAGTGTTTATGAGGACGATGCCCACGGCGAAGCAGTGTTGAGTTGCATAAGTTCAAACATGCCTGATTCACTCATCGGCACAGCGCCAGAAGCATCTTTCTACCTGCTCAGGAGTGAAGAAGTAGCGCGGGAGAATATTATTGAAGAGTATAACTGGGCCACGGCTGCTGAATATGCGGACAGTGCCGGCACTGATGTGATTTCATCTTCGCTCGGCTATACAACATTCGACAATTTTATTTTCCAGGGCGATACAATGCTGAGCGAAAGCAACCATACCTATAACGACATGAACGGGAATACTTGTCCGAGTTCGATTGCTGCAGATATAGCTGTGTCAAGAGGAATCCTTGTACTTACTTCAGCAGGTAACTCAGGTGATGGTTTCTGGCATTACATCGGTGCTCCAAGTGATGGGGATAGTGTATTGAGTATCGGAGGTGTAGGACCGGAGGGATTTCACGCCAGCTTTAGCAGCTATGGTCCTTCTTCCGATGGAGATGTAAAACCAAATGTAGCGGCACAAGGGGCCTGGACGGTTGTGTCGGGCAGCGACGGGTTAATCAGCATTTACGGATTTGGAACTTCTTTCTCTTGTCCGGTGCTTGCGGGATCTGCAACGTGTTTATGGCAGGCACATCCAACA
>Ga0190274_10002404_pt1 | contig 11031 bp, 10 predicted proteins | sample Popmic531T_FD_133002 | JGI IMG/M metagenome (GOLD analysis project Ga0190274, IMG submission 133002) | Populus adjacent soil microbial communities from riparian zone of Yellowstone River, Montana, USA - 531 T | ecosystem: Environmental > Terrestrial > Soil > Riparian zone | place: USA: Montana...
CCCGATGGCGTCCCAGGCCCGGAACGGCCCCAGCTCGTAGCCGAAGCCCCACTCCACGGCATGGTCGACCTCGACCAGGGAGTCGGCGATCTCGGGCACCCGGCGGGCCGCGTAGGCCAGCGACGGCAGCAGGGTGTCGCGCAGGTAGCGGGCGCCGCGGTCCTCGTCGGCCTTGGCCAGCAGGAACCGCAGCCGGTCGCCGAGGTCGTCGTGGTCGCGGGCCGCGGCCACGATCGGCAGGTCCGGCGTGGCGGCCGGCCGGTACTCAAGGGTGTCCAGGTCGAGCACGTCGAACACGGTCTGGCCGTCGCGCTTGCCGCGGCGGTAGAAGCCGCCGCCGGTCTTGTTGCCGAGCTTGCGGGCCTCCAGCATCCGCCGCAGCGGCTCGGGGGCCGGGAGCACCTCGCGGCTCTCGTCGTCGGGGGCCAGCTCGTACAGGTTGCCGGCCACGTCGACCATGATGTCCAGCCCCACCTGGTCGAACAGCCGGAAGGTGGCCGTCTTGGGCCGGCCCACCAGCGGACCGGTGAGGGCGTCGACCTCCTCGATGGGGTAGCCGTGCTCCAGGGCGTAGCGGACGTCGTGCATGCCGGCGAAGCTGCCCAGCCGGTTGGCGATGAAGTTGGGGGAGTCCTTGGCCACCACCGCGCCCTTGCCCAGCACCCGCTCCACGAACGCCCGCATCCCCTCCAGGACCTCGGGGTCGGTGTCGGCGGTGGGGATCAGCTCGACCAGCTTGAGGTAGCGGGGCGGGTTGAAGAAGTGGGTGCCCAGGAACCGGCGCCGGAAGTCGTCCGAGCGGCCCTCGGCCAGGCTGGCCAGGGGGAGGCCGGAGGTGTTGGAGCTGACCACCGCCTCCGGGCCCATGGTCTTCTCGACCCGGGCCAGCAGCTCCTGCTTGGGCTCCAGGCGCTCCACGATGGCCTCGACCACCCAGTCGGCGTCGGCCAGGCGGTCGAGGTCCTCCTCGAAGCTGCCCAGGCGGATGCGCTCGGCCAGCCGGGGGCTGGCCAGAGCGGCCGGGCGGGCGGCCAGCATGCGCTCGAACCCGCCCTGGACGGTGTCGCGGTCCAGGTCCAGCAGGTCGACGGCGAGGCCGGCGTTGGCGGCGTGGGCGGCGATGGCCGCCCCCATGGTCCCGGCACCGAGCACGGCCACGCGACGGATGTCGTTGGTCAAGGACGCACCTCCATGGAGATCGGCGCTCCGAGGGTACGCTCGAAGAGGAGCGGACCCAGCGGAGGGAACCTGGCCATGAGCGAGCGCGGCCCCGGCACCGACTTCTACCGCATCGACGACCTGCTGACCGGCGAGGAGCGCGAGGTCCGCGACCGGGTGCGGTCCTTCTGCGACAAGGAGGTCACCCCGGTCATCAACGACTACTGGGAGCGGGCCGAGTTCCCCTTCGAGCTGGTGCCCAAGCTGGCCGCCCTGAACCTGGCCGGCGGCACGATCAAGGGCTACGGCTGCCCGGGGCTGAGCACGGTCGCCACCGGCCTGGTGGGCATGGAGCTGGGCCGCGGCGACGGCAGCATCTGCACCTTCTTCGGGGTCCACTCGGGGCTGGCCATGACCTCGATCGCCCTGCTCGGCTCCGAGGAGCAGAAGCAGCGCTGGCTGCCGCCCATGGCCCGCATGGAGAAGATCGGCGCCTTCGGCCTCACCGAGCCCACCCACGGCTCGGACGCGGTCGCCCTGGAGACCAGGGCCCGCCGCGACGGCGACACCTGGGTCCTGGACGGGGCCAAGCGCTGGATCGGCAACGCCTCCTTCGCCGACCTGGTGATCGTCTGGGCCCGCGACGACGACGGCAAGGTGGGCGCCTTCGTGGTCGAGAAGGGCACCCCGGGGTACGCGGCCAGCGTGATGGCCGGCAAGACGGCCAAGCGGGCGGTCTGGCAGGCCGAGATCACCCTGGACGGGGTCCGGGTCCCGGCCGGCAACCGCCTCGAGCACTCCCGCGGCTTCGCCGACACGGCCCGGGTGCTGACAGCCACCCGCTCCGGGGTGGCCTGGGAGGCGGCCGGCCACGCCCTGGCCGCCTACGAGGCCGCCCTCACCTACGTGCAGGACCGGGAGCAGTTCGGCACCCCACTGGCCAGCTTCCAGCTGGTCCAGTACCGGCTGGCCAAGATGCTGGCCGAGGTGACGACCATGCAGCTGCTGTGCCTGCGCCTGGCCCAGCTGACCGAGGCCGGCCAGATGACGGCCGGCATGGCCTCCCTGGCCAAGATGAACAACGCCGCCAAGGCCCGCCAGGTCGTGGCCGACGCCCGCGACGTCCTCGGCGGCAACGGCATCCTGCTGGAGAACCACGTCGCCCGCCACCACGCCGACATGGAGGCCGTCTACACCTACGAGGGCACCGACGCCATACAAAGTCTTATCGTCGGGCGGGAGATCACTGGCGAGAGCGCCTTCACGAGCCGCTGAGCCGCCGCCCGGCCTCCCGGACCTCGGCCAGCATCGCCAGGGTGGCCGGGCCCTGGTCGTCGCGGCGGGTGGCCGCCGCCACCAGGCGGCGGGGGTCGTCGCCGGTCAGCGGCCGCACGGCCAGGTCGTCGCGGGGCACGGCCAGGGCGAGGCGGGGCAGCAGGGTGATCCCGGCCCCGGCGGCCACCATCCCCTGGGTGGCGTTGTAGTCGTCGGTGGGGAAGTCGAGAACGACCCGGGGCTCGAACCCGGCGGCGTGGCAGGCCCGCAGGATGATGGCGCGGTCGCAGCAGCCGGGCCCGCCCCCCAGCACCCACGGCTCGCCGGCCAGCTCGTCCAGGCGCAGCGACCGCCGGCGGGCCAGCCGGTGACCGCCGGGGAGCACGGCCAGCATCGGGTCCTCGAGCAGCCGGTGGGTCTCGACCGGGCCGGGCTCGGGCGGTTGGTCGACCGGCTGGGTGACCAGGACCAGGTCGAGCCGGCCGGCCCGCAGCCCCTCCAGGGCCTCGCCGGTCTGCTCGACCAGGGACAGCTCGACCCGCACCTCGGGGTGGGCGGCGCGGAAGGTGGTGACGGCGGCCGGCAGCAGGGTGGTGGCCGCGCTGGCGAAGGTCGACACCCGCACCCGCCCGGCCCGCAGCCCGGCGATGGCCCGCAGCTCGGCGTCGGCCGCGTCCAGCTCGGCCAGGATCGCGTCGGCCCGGCGGACCAGCGCCCGGCCGGCGTCGGTCAGCCGGACCCGCCGGCCCTGCCGCTCGACCAGCCGGGCCCCGGCCTCCCGCTCCAGCACGGCGATCTGCTGGGAGACGGCCGACTGGCTGTAGGCCAGCGCCTGGGCGGCGGCCGAGAACGAGCCCCGCAGCGCGACCTCGCGCAGCACCCGCAGGCGACGCACATCGAGCATAAGCACCACTTATCGATCGGGTGACGAACCTTCATGTGAGCTGATGCCATTGGCTGGATACCCATATGGATGATGAGCGACACGCGAACCCCCGACCGGACGGCCCGCCAGTGGCGGCTGTGGCTGGCCCTGGCCACCGTCTACCTGGTGTGGGGCTCGACCTACCTGGCGATCCGGGTGATGGTGGAGACGATCCCGCCCCTGCTCGGCTCCGGGGTGCGGTTCCTGCTGGCCGGGGCCGTGCTCTACCCGGTCCTGCTGGCCCGCCGGGGCTGGGCCGGGGTCCGGGTGCCGGCCCGGCAGGTCGGGGCCGGCGCCCTCGTCGGGTGTCTGTTCCTGGCCGGCGGGACCGGCCTGGTCACGGTGGCCGAGCGCGACGTCCCCTCGGGGCTGGCGGCCGTCCTGGTCGCGGCCATGCCGCTGGTGGTGGTGCTGCTGCGCCGGCTGGCCGGCGAGGCGGTGCCCTGGGCCACCGCCGTCGGGGTGCTGGTCGGGCTGGCCGGGGTGGCCGTGCTGCTGCTGCCAGGCAACCCGGCGCCCGAGGCCGGCTGGTTCGGCCTGGTCCTCATCCTGGTCGCCGACGTGTCGATGGCCGTGGCCTCCTTCGCCTCCAGCCGCCTGCCCGTCCCCGGCGACACCTTGGTCGCCACCGCCCTGGAGCTGCTGGCCGCCGGCGCCGTCCTGTGCGTGGGCGGCCTGCTCACCGGCGAGGCCGCCGGCCTGGCCCCGGACCGCTTCTCGGTGGCGTCGCTGGCCGCGTTGGCCTACCTGGTGGTGGCCGGCTCCCTGGTCGCCTACACCGCCTATGTGTGGCTGCTGGCCAACGCCCCCGTGTCCCAGGCCACCACCCACACCCACGTCAACCCGGTGGTGGCCGTCCTCCTCGGCTGGCTGATCCTGTCCGAGCGGGTCACCCTGGCCAGCCTGGCCGGCGCGGCCCTGGTCGTCGGGGCGGTGCTCGCGGTCGTCCGCCGCGAGTCCGCGGCAGAGCCGAAGTCGGACCCGGAGCCCGAGACCGTTCCGTGATGGATCGGGGTCGCAACGGTGACCCGGATCATGCCGGTTCGTTACCTGGGTCGCCGAGACTACGCCCTGTCGATGCGCCGCAACCAAGAAGGCGGCGAGGCGACCCGGGCTGGGGGGTTCGGGTCGGGGCAGCAGGAGGGGGACAATGCAGCTCAGAGAACTCACCGTCTGGTGGCAGCAGCGCAGGATGGCCCGGGAGGGGCGTGTCGCTTTCGACTCGGCCGCCACCCGTGAGCTGTACGAGGCCCTCGACGAGGCCTCGAGGCTGGCGCCGAGGCGCTGACGCGCAACGACCCTGACGGCCCGGGCGATCGCCCGGGCCGTTCGGTTTCTCTGGCAGAGTGACGCCATGGCACACGACCACGCCCGCAGCGCCGCCGCCGCCCACCATGGCCGCCTGGCCGCGGTCTTCGCCGTCACCGTGGTCGTCCTCGTTGTCGAGCTGGTCGGGGCGGCCCTCAGCGGCAGCCTGGCCCTGCTGGCCGACGCCGGGCACGTGCTGGCCGACGGCGCCGGGGTCGGGCTGGCCCTGCTGGCGATCCGGTTCGCGGCCCGCCCGGCCACCCCGCAGCGGACCTTCGGCTACTACCGGCTGGAGATCCTGGCCGCCGTGGTCAACGCCGTGCTGCTGTTCGGCGTGGCTGGGTTCGTGCTGGTCGAGGCGTGGCGGCGCCTGACCGAGCCGCCGGCCGTGGCCAGCGGGCTGATGCTGGCCGTGGCCGCCGTGGGGCTGGTCGCCAACGCCGTCTCCCTGTGGCTGCTGCGCGACGGGCAGCGCCACAGCCTCAACCTGCGCGGCGCCTACCTGGAGGTCTGGGGCGACCTGCTCGGATCGGTGGCGGTGCTGGCCGCCGCGGCCGTGATCGCCCTCACCGGCTTCCAGGCCGCCGACCCGATCGCCTCGGCGGTGATCGCCGTGGCCATCCTGCCCCGCACCTGGCGGCTGCTCCGGGAGGCGGTCGACGTGCTGCTGGAGGCGGCGCCCAAGGGGGTCGACCTGGCCGAGGTGCGCCGGCACCTGGTCGAGACCCCGGGCGTGACCGACGTGCACGACCTGCATGCCTGGACCATCACCAGCGGGCTGCCGGTGCTCTCGGTCCACGTCGTCGTGGAGCGCGACGCCGACACCGGCCAGGTCCTGGACGGGCTGGGCGCCTGCCTGGCCGGCCACTTCGACATCGAGCACTCCACCTTCCAGCTCGAGCAGCCCGAGCACCGCGGCCACGAGGGAGCGACCCACCGATGAGCTCCATGCCCACCCGCCGCATCGGCCGGACCGACGTCGGCGCCATCGGGCTGGGGGCGATGCTGCTGTCCATCGCCGGCCGGCCCGGCGAGGCCCAGGCGATCCGGACCGTGCACGCCGCCCTCGACGCCGGCGTGACCCTGATCGACACCGCCGACGCCTACTGCCTGGGTGGCGACGAGGCCGGCCACAACGAGCGCCTGATCAGGAAGGCTCTGGACGCCTGGCCGGGGGATCGCGACCGGGTCCTGGTGGCGACCAAGGGCGGCCACACCCGCCCCGGCCGCGAGTGGGGCCTGGACGGGCGGCCCGAGTACCTGCGAAAGGCTTGCGAGGCCAGCCTGGCCGCCCTCGGGGTCGAGGTCATCGGCCTCTACCAGTTCCACCGGCCCGACCCCAAGGTGCCGTTCCTCGAGTCGGTGGGGGCCCTGGCCGAGCTCAAGGCGGCCGGCAAGGTCCGCATGGTCGGCCTGTCCAACGTCAGCGTCGACCAGATCCGCCAGGCCCGCGAGGTCGTCGAGGTGGCCAGCGTCCAGAACGAGTTCTCGCCCCGCTTCCGCCGCTCCGAGGGCGAGCTGGCCTTCTGCGCCGCCAACCGCATCGCCTTCCTGCCCTGGAGCCCGCTGGGCGGGATCGGCCGGGGCCGCGACCTGGGCGGCCGCCACCGCGCCTTCGCCGAGGTCGCCGAGGCCCACGGGGTCTCGCCCCAGCGGGTCGCCCTGGCCTGGGAGCTGGCCAAGGCCCCGGTGGTCATCCCCATCCCCGGGGCCCGGCGTCCCGAGACCATCACCGACAGCGCCGCCGCCACCAGCCTGCGCCTGAGCGCCGACGAGCTGGCCCGGCTCGACAGCTACTAGGCGCTAGGCGACCGCCGGGGGCGCCCCGGCCGCGCCCTCGGGGTCCCCGCGGGCCGCCGGGAGCAGGAACACCAGCAGGAAGCAGGTCAGGAACACCGCGACCTCGAACAGCAGGGTGCGCTGGAACGCCTCGGAGAAGTTCTGGCGGCGGGCGGTGTCGGCGGTGGCCGCCACCACCTGGCCGACCTGGTCCTGGCCCTGCCCCTGCCCCTGGGCCCGGGCGCAGCTGGCCGGGACGGCCGAGGGGTCCTTGGCGTTGGCCCGGTCCTCGAAGCAGGTCCGGAAGCCGGCCGCCACCTGCTGGGTGACCGCCGGCGGGAGGCCGGCCGCCTGGAGGTCGCCGCGCAGGCCAGGCAGCAGCCCGTCGGCCACCCCGGCGGCCTGGCTGCCCAGCAACCCGAAGAAGACGACCCCGATCACGGCCACCCCGACGGCCCCGCCGACCTGCTGGACGGTGGAGAGCACGCCCGAGGCGGAGCCGGCGTCCTGGCCCCGGATGCCGGCCAGGACCACGTTGACCAGCGGGGCGACCACACTGCCGAGGCCGAGGCCGCAGACCAGCAGGGCGGGGAGCAGCTGCCAGGAGTGGATGTCGCCGCCGTAGCGGTCCACCGTCCAGATGAGCGCCAGCATGCCCCCGACCAGCAGCAGCGACCCGGCGCTGAGGATGCGGCGGCCGAGGGTCGGGGCCAGGCGGACCGACGCCACCGAGGCCAGCGCCGACCCGACCGCGAACGGGGCCCCGGTGAGGCCGGCGTGCAGGGCGCTGAACCCGAGGCCGATCTGGAGCCACAGGGAGAAGGTGAGGAAGAACGCCGGGATGCCCATGAAGAAGATGCCGGCGACCAGCAGCCCGGGCGCGAACGAGGGCTGCCGGAACAGGTCCAGGTCGACCAGCGGCGACCCGTCGCGGGCCTTCTTGCGGCGCTCGTAGACGGCGAAGGCGGCCAGCACCGGCACGGCGGCCGCCATCGACAGGAAGGTCCACAGCGGCCAGTCCAGGTCCCGCCCCTGGACCAGCGGGTAGACCAGCAGCAGCAGCCCGGTGGTGATGATGGCCACCCCGACCGGGTCGAGCCGCAGGGCCCGCGGCGCCTTCGACTCGACCAGGTACCTGGCCGCGACGGCCAGGGCGACGATCCCGATGGGCACGTTGACCAGGAAGATCGGGCGCCACTCGAGGCCCAGCAGGTCGGCCTCGATCAGCAGCCCACCGACCAGGGGGCCGGTGATGGTGGCCAGCCCGATGGTGGCCCCGAACATCCCGAAGGCGCCGGCCCGCTCCCGGGGCGGGAAGGTGACCTGGATGACCGACAGGATCTGGGGGAACATGATCGCCCCCATCAGCCCCTGCAGCACCCGTGAGCCGATCAGCATGCCCGGGCTCTGGGCCAGCCCGCAGAAGGCGGAGGCGAGCGTGAACCCGGCCATGCCGATCATGAACAGCCGCTTGCGCCCGAAGATGTCCCCCAGGCGGCCGCCGGTGATCAGCATCACCGCGAAGGCCAGCTGGTAGCCGGCCAGCACCCACTGGATCTGGGCGTAGGTGGCGTCCAGGTCACGCTGGATCGAGGGGATGGCCACGTTCACGATGCTGATGTCGACCAGCTGCATGAAGCCGGCGGTCAGCACGACGGCGAGGGCGACCCAGCGGCGGGGGTCGGCGCCGCCCGGCGCCCGCCCGGGCTCGGCGGTCGCGGTGGGGGTGGTCATGGGCTGGACTCCGTCTCGGTGGGCTCGGATGGTTGCCGGGAGGGTTCGGGGGCGAGGCCGGCCAGCAGGGTGGCCACCAGGGCGGGCGCGGGGTCGGGCCGGTCGCGGAAGGGGAGTGTCTCCGGGCCGGTCATCAGCTCCACGAACACCAGCTGCTGGCAGGCGCCGAGCAGTAGCAGGGCGGCGGCCGCGGGGTCGGCGTCGGCCGCGACCCGGCCGAGCCGCTGCTCGGCCCGGAGGTAGGCGACCACCGGCTCCCAGGCCCGGTGGGGCCCGCCGCCCCGGCCGGTCAGCAGCGCCCGGTACCGTCGCAGCAGCTCGGGGTCGGCGAACAGCGACGACCCGAGGGGCAGCACGTCCCGGTACAGGCGCAGGGCGCTGTGGGCGAGCTCGGTCAGGTTGCCCTCGACCGTCCCGCCGCCGGCCCGCGCCGGGAGGTGGCGGACGACCTCGATGAAGGCGGGCAGGAGCCGCTCGTGGACGGCCCGGACCAGGTCGAGCTTGTCGGCGAAGTGGAGGTACAGGGTCCCCTCGGCCAGCCCGGCCTCGCGGGCGATCTCCTTGGTGGTGGCCCTGGCCAGGCCCCTGGTCCGCAGGACGCGCTCGGCCGCGTCGACCAGCTGGGCCCGGGTCCCGGTGGGCGGGTCGCTGAGTGAGTGCTCAGTCATCGTCGGCGATGGTACAGAAGAAGGGGAGCCGGTGGCTCCCCTCCCCGTTGGTGGCGTCGGGCTAGTCGTGCTGCAGGTCGATGCCGCCGTGCTCGGCGGTGCCGCCGCGGCCGTTGACCTGGATCAGCAGGTGGCCGCGGAACGACTCGTCCGGGTAGCGCCAGGAGACCGACCAGCGCTCGCCGTCCTCGCTGCTGCGGTCGACCCCGAGCAGCCTGGCGTGGGGCCGGGTGCTGGTGCCGGTGGGCACCAGCAGGACGCGGACCTCGTCGGCGCCGAAGGCCCTGACCTGGACGGTGAAGGTCCCCGTCCCGGTGAGGCGCACCGTCTGGTCGGCGGCGGCCGGGCTGGTGGCGACGCCCAGGATCTGGGGCTTGTGGTCGCTGTTGACGAACCGGATGCGGACCGCGGTGGCCTCGATGATCCCGGTGTCGGCGCCGGTGTCGCCGCTGAAGACGACCCAGCCGGCGTCGATGCCGGGTGTGGGGCTGGCGAACCTGATGGAGCCGCTGAAGGGCGACAGCTCGGTCCCGCCGCCGTTCACGAAGCTCCGGCCGAGCACGCGGTCGGCGCCGCGCCGGTCCTGGGTGACGGTCACGTGCACGGTGCCCTCGTAGGTGACCGACTGGCCGCTCACGGTGACGGGCGAGGCGATGCGGCTGAAGGGCAGGGGCTGGTCGACCTCAATGGTGTTGACGGCCTTGGCCCCGGTGGCCAGCCAGCCGTTCGTGTAGCGGTGCAGCTGCACCAGCGTGGTCACGCGGTCGATCTGGAGGCCCTCGCCGGAGCGTGGGTGGACGCCGACCTCGGCGGTGGCGGCACCGGTCTTGCGGTAGGTCGCGGCCACCGGGTCGCGCATGCCGAGGTCGCGCATGAAGGCCACGGCGGCGGCCTTGGCGGCCCGGCTCTCCCGGTCGACGGGCGGGTTGGGCTTGGGCTGGGTGGTGGGGGTGGTGTCGTTGCGGTCCTTGGCGACGGTGTCGCCGGCGGAGGTGGTGGTTGGGCTGGCGACGGCGGCGGGCTGGGCGGGACCGGCGTCGCGGCCGATCACGAAGGCGGTGGTGACCCCCAGCGCGACGGCCAGGGCGCCGCCGGCGGCGAGGAGGCGGATGTGGGCTTGACGCATTGCTGACCCCCCGGTCGAACGCTCCCTTCTGGAGCGGTCGAGTACCAGGTTCGCCCGTTCCGGTCACGAAACCCGATCGGCGCCGTCTCGGAGGCGTCCCCGATCGGTATCCGGCCGGTCTCGGATCGCGCGTCGGTCCGTTACCCGCTGACCTTGACCGCGCCCCCCATGTCGGGGTGGATGCCGCAGCGGTAGGCGAAGGTGCCGGCCCGCCGGAACAGGTGGGAGAACTCGTCGCCCTCCTCCAGCTCGCCGGAGCGGAACCCGCCGTCGAGGGCCACCACCGAATGGGTCACGCCGGCGTCCTGGTGCTCCCACTTGACCTTCTGGCCGACCCTGGCCTTGACCGTTCCGGGGTCGAAGGCGAAGTCGACGATGCGCACGTCGTCGGTGTCGGCGTCGGCGTTGCCGCGGCTGCTGGCCGGCTCGGACCGGTCGCCGTCGCCGCCGCGACCGCCGGCGTCGGTGGTCCCGGAGGCCGCGGCGGTGGTCGCGGGGGCGGCGGCCGCCCCTCCCTCGTCCCCGTCCCCGCCGGCGCAGCCGGTCTCCAGGGCGGCCAGGACGGCCACCAGGACCAGGATCGAGCGGGCGCGGCGCACCGGGCGGACCTCCTCGTTGAGCGAACCCCCCTGAGAACCGCGGCGGCGCGCCGGCGGTTCCCGTTTGCCAACCTACCGGGTCAAGGAGCACGCTGCTGGTCGCCATGACCGAAGGCCGGCTCGCACCCGAAGAGGTCCGGACGCGGACCTTCAGCCGGGTCGTCCGCGGCTACCGCCGCCGCGAGGTCCGCCGCCTGCTCGAGCGCGCCGCCGACGACCTGGCCCGCCTGCGTGACGGCCCCACCACGAACGGCCCCGACGACCAGCCCCCCCTCACCCCCGAGGAGATCGAGGAGGTCCGCTTCCAGCCCTCCCTCGGCGGCTACGAGATGGACGAGGTCGACAAGTTCCTCGACCAGCTCATGGTCGAGCTCCAACGCGCCACCCGCGACCCCCCCCCCCCCCCCCCCCCCCCCCCCCCCCCCCCCCCCCCCCCCCCCCCCCCCCCCCCCCCCCCGC
>Ga0190274_10002405_pt1 | contig 11031 bp, 8 predicted proteins | sample Popmic531T_FD_133002 | JGI IMG/M metagenome (GOLD analysis project Ga0190274, IMG submission 133002) | Populus adjacent soil microbial communities from riparian zone of Yellowstone River, Montana, USA - 531 T | ecosystem: Environmental > Terrestrial > Soil > Riparian zone | place: USA: Montana...
TAGTGCAATACCAGGGATTTGCAGATATAAATATGGGAATCGGTATTGTAATTTCAGGCCTCGCAGCAGTGATGATTGGAGATGCTTTCGCGAAATTATTCAAGACAAATAAAATTCTCATCCAGGTGATATTGGTTATTTTCGGAAGTATTCTTTTTCGGATGATACTTGCATTTACATTGTCGCTCGGACTGAATCCAAATTATTTGAAATTGGTAACCGCACTCATTGTGCTTTCTGTTTTGGTATTAACACGGTTCAGAACAAGTGTAAGATGATCAGACTGGAAAACATCAGCAAAATTTATAACCCCGGCACTGCTGCCGCGGTAATAGCTTTGAAGGACGTGAGTCTTATCATAAAAAATAAAGAATTTGTTACACTCATTGGTGTGAATGGTTCCGGTAAATCTACTTTGCTGAACCTGCTAGCGGGAACCAACAAACCCGATTCCGGTAAAATATTTATTAGCGAAGAGGAAGTGAATGATCTTCCTGAACATCGCAGATGCCGATGGATTGCGCGTGTGTTTCAGAATCCGCTTGCCGGAACGGCTTCGGAATTGAGCATTCTTGAAAATTTCAGATTGGCCTCTATCCGCACAAAATCAAAATCGTTGAAAACCGGAACGGATGCTGCGTTCCGTAATCTTGTAAAAGAAAAAATTTCATATCTCGGTTTAGGACTGGAAAATAAAATTGAACAACCGATGGGAACTTTGTCGGGTGGACAACGACAGGCATTGACATTGATAATGGCAATCATGGATGATGCTGAAATTTTATTACTTGATGAACCCACGGCTGCGCTTGATCCGAGGACTGCAGGATTGATTATGCAAATCGCGGATGATTTGATAAGTAAGTTTCAGCTTACTGCTATTCTTGTAACACACAACCTGAAAGATGCTGTGAATTATGGCACAAGGATTATTCAAATGAATGATGCTATGATTGCACGTGATGTGCTTAAATCAGAAAAACCGGGTCTTTCAATCAACAATGTGTATGATTGGTTTGACTGATTTTATTTTCTACCCAAACTCATAAACACTCCGGAAGTCAGGAGATATGCTTTGTAAATATGTTGTTTGAGTTTACTCTGAGTCATTCCCGGCACAATATCATTCACAAATGCACTCCATTGACGCGGAGCGATGTTGTTTGTAGAAACAGCTATTGAAAGTGAAAGTAAACGCGTTGTGTGCCACCATCCCGCAGGCAGAAATACAGTATCGCCCTGATACGCTATTACTTTAATTGGTTTGGCCTTTGCAAACAAAGGAAAACGATCGAGATCGGGTTCATGCACATCGTTAACACGTGATCTGTTAGACATTTTTTCTTCAGGATACATGTACGGAGTCTGATCAGGAGGATAAAAAATAAATTCTTTATCGCCACGTATCTGGGTCACAAAAGTGTTCATGTGATAACCATCAAAATGCAGTGTAGGAAATTTGGTTCCTTTCCCTGCGATCAGGAGTTCAACCACTCCATCACGAAATCCCCAATTTGCAGGGAGCATTTTACTCATCAACCTGTCAGGCAATCCATAACTTATGTGTGGTTCTATATCAGGAAGCAATTCCGGAAAATCCTTGTGAATATTTACTTCGTTCAGATATTGCGATGGACTTTCAGCGCTTGAAGCATTTACCGAATCCATAAAGTCGTGCAAACGCAGTTCTTTTCCTGCTACCTTAACTATTTTACTTCCAAGTGTATCACTGAAATGAGAAGGATCCCATTTCGAAAAAGCGGCCCAGTTCTGCATGGCCCCGGGGATCACAACAGGAATTCCTTTGTATAAATAATTTGCAATAAATTCCTTCTTTTCCAGCCCCGGTCTACGGTCTATAGTTAGGCCGACAGCTGAATTAGGTAAGTTGTCCATTTTGCAAGATCAGTTAGCAGTACCTTAAAATTATTACTTATTCTGTAACATATACGATAATACGTTGTTGGAAGTTAAAAAGTTATTCTAAAAGTACCTTTCAGGCGGTAATAATCCGATTAAATCCTCCGTTTATCTGAGAAACTCTATTTCTATGGTTCATCCGGGTCGGTGTTTGTCAGAAACCCTTTAATCACTACTTTTGGAAAGTCAAAACAGTATCCAAACCCCAGACTGTGAATTCATCATTTAGACTCAAAAATCTGATATTCAGTGTTTTAATACTTATATCAGGCTCAACATCCGCACAAATTCTTCAACCAGTTAAGTGGAGTTACAAAACAGAGCAAACCGCCCCGGGTGAGGCCACTCTTATTTTAACAGCTACCATTGAAAAGGGCTGGCACTTATATTCCCAGAACATCGCAGATGGAGGCCCTATCAAAACCACCTTCACTTTTACCCCTTCAGCCGATTATGAACTTGTTGGCAAAGCGGTGGAAGGAAAGGCATATGAGTTTTACGACAAGAATTTCGAAATGCAACTTGCATATTTTTCCGGGGAAGCAGTTTTTAAACAAAAAATAAAAATCATCAACCCTAAAACATTCAACATTTCTGGTACTGTTGAATTTATGGTTTGTGATGATGAAAAATGTCTTCCTCCAACATTAGTTGATTTCAATATTAAAGTAGCCGGTCTGTGAACTCACCAAAAATATTTATGAGAATATTTATCTGTATTTTAGTTTTAATTTCTACGTCTTTATCTGCTCAAATTCTCCAACCGGTTAAATGGAGTTATTCAGCGGAACAAACCTCCCCGGAAGAAGCCACACTTATTATGAAGGCTGCAATTGACAGCAGCTGGCACTTGTATTCCCAGTTTATTGCAGATGGAGGACCTGTAAAAACAACTTTTACATTCACTCCTTCAAAAAATTATATACTGATAGGAAAGGTAACTGAAAGCAAGGCTATTGATTATTTTGACAAGAGTTTTGACATGCAGCTGTCTTATTTTACCAATCAGGCAGTTTTCAAACAAAAAATAAAACTCACCACAAACAAAACATTCCGGGTTAAGGGTAGTGTTGAATTTATGGTTTGTGATGATGAAAGATGTCTTCCTCCTGAATTAATAGATTTTAAAATAAAAATAAAAGGAGACAACCAGGAAGATACCGCTGCAGAAGATTCTTCTGACGAAAAGGCAGAAACTATTCCAACACCTGTGGATACAGGTATTTCACAAAATATTGTTCCTGACACTCTGGTTCCTGGCAATTCAATTTCACAAAATGGAGGCCCGATGGTGGAGCTTGAACCGGGCTGTGGTGAAATCGTAAGTGAAGATCATGTGAGTTCTATCTGGGGTATTTTTATTGGTGGAATCCTCGGAGGATTACTTGCACTCCTTACTCCATGCGTGTTTCCAATGATTCCGATGACAGTGAGCTTTTTTACAAAACGAAGCGGATCACGTCAAAAAGGAATGATGAATGCAATTATATATGCAGTATCCATTATAATTATTTATGTCGGACTTGGTTTCCTGGTAACAGTAACCATGGGTTCTGATGCATTGAACGAAATGGCAAGTAATTCATTTTTCAACCTGGCCTTCTTTGTCATATTTATCATTTTCGCCGTTTCATTCTTCGGTGCATTTGAAATTGTGTTGCCGTCGTGGCTTGTGAACAAAGCCGATCAGGCTTCCGATAAAGGAGGACTGGTAGGAATATTTTTCATGGCATTTACATTGTCACTGGTTTCTTTCTCCTGTACTGGCCCTATCATTGGAACTTTACTGGTTGAGGCTGCTCATGGCAGAAGTTATCTCGGACCACTTGCCGGAATGACTGGTTTTTCAATCGCACTTGCATTACCATTTGCATTGTTCGCTGCATTTCCATCGTGGCTGAGCTCGCTTCCAAAATCAGGAGGATGGTTGAATTCTGTAAAAGTGAGCCTCGGATTTCTCGAGCTTGCGCTTGCACTTAAATTTTTATCTAATGTCGATCTGGCTTACCACTGGGGTTTCCTCAAGAGAGAAGTTTTCATTTCGCTTTGGGTAATTATTTTCGGTATGCTCGGATTTTATTTATTGGGTAAACTTAAATTTTCCCACGACAGTGATGTAAAACATATCTCTGTACCACGGTTGATATTTGCAATCATCACGTTGACATTTACACTGTATCTTATTCCAGGAATCTGGGGTGCACCGTTGAGAATGATCAGCGGATTTCCACCACCTGAATTTTATAAGGAGTGGATTGAACCGAAATCAAACGATTGTCCTCACGATTTGACTTGCTTCAAAGATTATGATGAAGGAATGCGCTATGCGAAATTGCAGGGCAAGCCGGTCATGGTTGATTTTACAGGATGGAGTTGTGTGAACTGTCGTAAGATGGAAGATAATGTGTGGTCGGATCCGAAAGTGCTTAAAAAATTATCGGAAGAGTTTGTGATTATTTCACTTTACGTGGATGATAAAACATTGCTTCCTGAAAACGAACAGTATGTTGCAGCATCTGGAAAGAAAATCCGTACTACAGGAAATAAGTGGAGTGATATGCAACGGACGCAATACGAAACAAATTCACAACCTTATTATATTCTCCTCGACAACAACGGAAAAATCCTCGCCCATCCAAGAGGCTATACTCCCGATGTGGATACATATGCCAAGTTCCTTGATGAGGGACTTTGCAGGTTTGAGAAAAGAACCGGGAAATGATAAGTGATAAATGATAGATGATAAATGATAAATAGTGATTGCCGATTGGCATGAACTTCATTTTATTGAATATTATTTTTTTAATTAATTTGAATCTAAAATTCAATTTTCATATTTGAACAATAAATAATTGATGAAGTAGAAAATAGAATTTCCAATTCAGTAAAAATTCTTATTTATCATTTATCACCTATCATTACAATGTTGGACATCAAACAGGAATTCAAGGAAGCACAAAAGGTTTTAGAAACTTTTATCTCATCTGATGCAAATTTCAGTAAGATAGAGGCTGCCGGAGCCTTGCTTGCCAATGCATTTAACTCAGACAGCAAAGTGCTTTCTTGTGGTAACGGAGGAAGCATGTGTGATGCAATGCATTTTGCGGAAGAATTATCAGGCCGATTCAGAGCTGATCGCAAAGCACTTCCGGCAATGGCAATTTCTGACCCTTCTTATTTAAGTTGTGTAGCTAACGATTACGGTTACGAACATGTTTTTTCTAGATATGTGGAAGCTTTTGGTAAAGATGGCGACGTATTGCTAGCGATTAGTACAAGTGGTAATTCAGGTAATGTGATCGCTGCAATAAAAGCAGCGAAAGCAAGGGGAATGAAGGTAATTGGCCTCACGGGGAAAGACGGCGGGGCTATGGCTGGATTGTGTGACCTGGAAATAAGAGCTCCTCATTCTCAGTTTGCTGACCGCGCTCAGGAAATCCATATCAAGGTGATTCACTCATTGATTTTGCTGGTGGAAAACATTTTAGCCGGCAAGTAATTTTACCGGTTCAGATTTTGTAATTTAGGTTGGATTTTTAGAAACTAACCTTAACATTCATGAATTGCTTCCTGTCATTAAATAAAGTTATGGTCTGGGTTACCGGATTGTTGCTTTTGAATTGCATTACCCTTGTAGCCCAGGTATTTCCACAACAAGTAATCAATGCAGCACTGGCAAACCGTCAACCGCTATCAGAATCCGTTTTCTCCAAACAAACTCAGGACGCTCCTTCGCATGGAATATTTTCATTAATGAAATTTACTCCTTCAAAAATTGCAGCAATAAATTCTCGTTTGTCAGCAGGAAATTTTACTGCAATGACGGATACAATTTTTGTAGGTGAAGTTCCGAATGACACACTCATAATTTCCGGAACATTTTTTAATAACGGGCCGGTGTTGGTATTTAACGATGGAGTTTTAATATTTGATCATGCCAATGCAACTTTCCTTGGAGATATTTTTGTTTTTCAGAATGGAAAATTGTTTTGCGACAGCTCCATCATCAGCAGTCCGCAACAATATTTTTATCAGCGATCCCTGACAATTGCAAACAATGGATATGTAAACATTTCAAACTCCACACTCGATTACGGTGGGTTGTCACACAACCTTGCAGTAGTTCATAATGGTTCAATTGTGATGACTAATATTAATAACATTGGATTCACCACTGCCGGGGCCTATGGAAATGCTTCCATTACAATTGACAGTACAAACCAGGCCGGTGAATTTATTATGACGGATTCAAGTCAGTTATCATTCAACAATGCACACACTGTGCTGTTGTGGCATCACATTCCGGATGGTGCTGTGGTCGATGTGGCATTCCCAAATGGAGCTTCAGTAAGTGCTTATGCATTCAATAACAGCCAACCAGGTGTAGCAGGAATTGGATACGATGTGCAGGTAACAAATTGCACCGATGTCATGTGGGCTTTGATGCCTGAAAATGGTTCTGATGTGACTGTTTCCGGATCAACACTTCGTGCAATTGGGTTGTGGTTTGTCGGAAGTGATACAGTGGCAGTTTCCGGACTTGTGAATAATTCAAATTACAGTGCATTCACTGCTCCTTTATCTGACAGGAATTTGCAACTCAATACTACTTCTGTGCAAACATGGAGCATTTACCTTTTTAACCAAACGGTAATGAATATTACAGGATGCATTGTGGGCGAAGTGGGTACAATGGGAACTTCATACATCACAGCACAGGGTATTTTATGTGATGGATCAGGTGGCTACTATTGGGGAACGGATACTACACTAAATATTGCAGTAAATACAACAGTGCTGGGTTATATACGAAGCCAGGGAAATGGAATTGTTTTGTTGGGATATGGTTCATCCACATCAGGCGCTTCTGCTACCGGAAATTCAGTGATGGTTGTCACACAAAGCAGTCTGCCGCAGGATCCAATTGCTTACGAGCATGGAATAGCCTGGAGAGTACACATCAATCCCCCACAAAATTTGTTTGTCGACACCATCATTGATATCTCCGGTTCCGCATGGGTTGACCAGGGGCCACTCGGTTCCTTTATGGACTTTGGTTCTTACACCATGGAATATGCACCTGCTGCAATTCCAGGATGGATTTCAATATCTCCAATCAACACCAATGAAGTGCACAACAATTTATTATCGCAATGGGATACTCACGGATTGACACCAGGAAATTATTTACTGAGATTGAATACTGTGAATGATTTGGGCGACAGCATTGATGCGGTGATACAGGTGACGTTGCTGCCTTCGATATTGGGAGTTGGCGACAATCCTGGTTCGAATGAAATCGGAATGACCGCTCATTATGAGCACAATCAGGGAAAAATTTTATTGAACTGTGAGTTCACCGGATATAATTCTGGAAAAATTCAGGTGATGGATGTTCAGGGAAAATTAATTTATGAGTCGGAATGTCAACTGATATCGGGTAATCAAATCATGGAAATTCCATTTTACAACAAGGCTCCCGGAAATTATTTTGTGAAATTATTCACGCCAACTTTTTCAAGGACTGCAAAAGTTGTAGTTGGAGAATAATTTTTACTTCAATTTTCTTATTAAAAAAAAGAGACCGATCAAGTTCGACCGGCCTCTCTTATCGGAACTTAATTATTCAAGAACTTAATAACTCAATATGGTTACATGTGTATTTCCATTTAAAGTCCAGCTCACTTTATAACCGTAAGCACAATCATAAGGAGTTGGATTTCCATTTTGATCAACACCAAGTGTTAAAATAAAATTAGCGCTGTTCACATTGTGAGTAAGCTGACCTGAATTCGGTCTGCCTAAACCGCAATAGGTATTCGATACCCATGGAGCATTGTAATAGGTGGTAAATCCGTAGCCAAACCTGTTGATACCCCAGGAATCCACAGCAGGGAAACCGTTTAGTGTGGTATCGCCGTTAAATGTAATGTCAATTTTTGGCACTCCACCCGGACCATTCGGATCATAACTCCATTCCGAAGTACGGGCGCTGTTCCATGTAGCTGTTGAGCCGTTGTTAAACAACACCAGGACGTTGAATGCGCGTTCCTGGTACTTCAGGGTGTTCGTGGACATCAAAAATCCGAGCCAGTCGTTACCATTTATATTTTTCAGTGTTTTAACACCATTGAAGGTGATTGATTTGTTGTCGTACAAACGCGTTACTTTAAAATTGTTAAAAGTAATTGTAAGTACTGCATTCACATCGCTCCAGTAATTTCCGCTTGTAAGCTGTACTTTAATTTGTCCTTCACGAGTTCTTGATGGGCTGAAGCATGGTGTTACTCCATCAAAATTGAAGAACAGAATTTTTTGAGCTAACTGACTGGAGTCAATTGTTACTCCACAGAGTGGGCTGGAAAGTACATTTGCTATTTTGCCAAAAGCTGGAATGTCTTTGATGGCATTGTTAATGTCATTGTCGGCCTGATCACTTTCGCTTTTGTAAAAATTAGAATCGTCGTTGAATTGTTTGAACTCTTCATTCAACTTGGCTGCTTCTTCATCCTTTTTGCAGGAAGAGAATGAAATACCAATTAGAGCACCGGTAAGTAGCAAGGCATAAAGGGGATGTTTCATAGGGACGCTTGTTTATAGGTGTAAATTTAAAGTTAAAACAGCCATCAACAGTTGTACTTTACTGTGAATTATTACAATTCTTATTAACCTGTTTCAGGCTCTATGACTAGATGAGGAAGTGTTGGTTTAACCGGGTTTTAAATACGAATGGCAGACAAATGAACTTCTTTTAAATATTGTATCTAATAGATAAACAAATAGTTACAACAATTGACAAAAATAATATAAAGTAGTGCTGCGTTTCCGGTTTCTTTATTTGAGGATTCAAAATGGCATCATAAATGGGAATTCCTGCCAGATTTTATCGGGGTTTGATAGTATAACGCAGCATCACTTTGCGATATTGTCTTAACATTGCGAAATGTATCAGGTCGATAAAATACATCTCAAAATAAAATCAATTAACATATTGATTTTACCAAACCTTTTATATCTTTGACTTAAGAATCACTTTTTTCAAAATTTACAGTTCACTTTTTAAAAACATTTTTCAAATGAGAACAACAGACAAATTAAAATAAGCAACCACAATTTCTTTCCAGTAGCAAAGTGCATTCTAACTTGATATTCCAAAATGGAATATCAAAATGGAATTGTATGAGAATTCCTGCTATCTTTTTTCGAAGCCGTGAATTACATTGTTTCGCGTAATTTATTTATCATTTATCATTTTTCATTTCTATCATGTTAATCAAAACTTTTGGCTCCGCCGTCTACGGCATCAACGCCACCACTATTACAGTCGAAGTTAATTGCGACTTAGGAACCCGTTTTTATTTGGTCGGATTACCCGACAATGCAATCAAAGAAAGCCAGCAGCGTTTGCTAGCGGCATTTAAAAATGTAGGGTTCAAAATGCCGGGCAATAAAATTGTTGTCAACATGGCACCTGCAGATATCCGGAAGGAGGGAAGCGCGTATGATCTTACCATTGCAATGGGAATACTTGCTGCATCGAAACAAATACCGGCAGAAGGTATCAGCGATTACATTATAATGGGTGAGCTTTCGCTCGATGGTAATGTATTGCCAATTAAGGGAGCATTGCCAATTGCAATACAGGCAGCAAGTGAAGGATTCAAGGGGTTTTTTCTCCCAATGGAAAATGCACGTGAGGCAGCAATTGTAAGTGACCTCGAGGTATATGGAGTAGAGAATATTAAAGAAGTTATTGATTTTTTCTGTGGTGGTCCGATTCCTGAACGTGTAATAGTGGATATCAACAAGGAATTTGAAAAGGTACAGAGTCATATTGAAATAGATTTTTGTGATGTAAAAGGACAGGAAAATATAAAGCGAGCTTTGGAAATTGCTGCTGCCGGTGGGCATAATGTGATACTGATCGGCCCTCCTGGGGCAGGGAAAACAATGCTGGCTAAGCGACTCCCCACAATTCTTCCTCCTTTATCAGTAGCAGAGGCGCTGGAGACTACAAAAATTCATTCCGTGGCCGGGAAGGTCGGGCGCAACACTTCGCTTATCAGTACTCGTCCGTTTCGTTCGCCGCATCACACTATTTCAGATGTGGCTCTTGTTGGGGGAGGAGGCAATCCACAACCGGGAGAAATTTCATTGGCGCACAATGGTGTTTTGTTCCTGGATGAATTGCCGGAATTCAAACGAACAGTTCTTGAAGTAATGCGACAGCCGCTCGAAGAAAGAAAGGTTACAATTTCGAGAGCGAGAATGTCAGTAGAGTTTCCTGCAAGTTTCATGTTGGTTTCTTCAATGAATCCATGTCCCTGCGGTTTTTACAATCATCCCGAAAAGGAATGCGTTTGTGGTCCGGGTGTGGTGCAGAAATACCTGAATAAAATTTCCGGTCCATTACTCGATCGCATCGACATTCACGTCGAGGTAACTCCTGTTCCATTCAGCGAACTTTCCAAAGAACGCACATCCGAAAAAAGCGAAGCGGTCCGCGCACGAGTAGTAAAAGCAAGAATGATCCAGGCAGAGAGATTCAAAGATGCAGAAAATGTATACTGCAATTCACAGATGAGTGCAAAGCAGCTACGCACAATTTGCGCGCTTTCACCGGAGTGCAATTCGTTACTGAAGGTTGCGGTGGAGCGAATTGGTCTTTCCGCAAGAGCGTATGATCGAATACTGAAAGTTGCAAGAACGATTGCTGATCTTGGTGGAGCAGCAGAAATAGAAAGTGAGCATATTGCGGAGGCGATACAATATCGGAATTTGGATCGTGAAGGATGGGCAGGGTGAAAGGCGAGAATGAAAAATGTCCAATGCCCAATGTCCAATATACAAAGTACTTTAATTGGAAATTGGACATTGGTTTATTGGACATTCTCGTAAAAAGTTTAACCTTAAAATGAATTACAAAACAGTATCGGAATTTGGACCGTGAAGGATGGGCGGGGTGAAAGGCGAGAATGAAAAATGTTCAATGCCCAATGTCCAATATACAAAGTACTTTAATTGGAAATTGGACATTGGTTTATTGGACATTCTCGTAAAAAGTTTAACCTTAAAATGAATTACAAAACAGTATCGGAATTTGGATCGTGA
>Ga0190274_10002406_pt1 | contig 11030 bp, 10 predicted proteins | sample Popmic531T_FD_133002 | JGI IMG/M metagenome (GOLD analysis project Ga0190274, IMG submission 133002) | Populus adjacent soil microbial communities from riparian zone of Yellowstone River, Montana, USA - 531 T | ecosystem: Environmental > Terrestrial > Soil > Riparian zone | place: USA: Montana...
ACTCCGTGGAGTACGCGGTGTGCGTCGAGCCGACCGAGCGCCACCACTGGATCGGTACGCCAATCTTCGTCGTGTGCAGATCGACGTGCAGGTTGGGGATGTCGTAGGGGAGATTGGACGCGCCCTCGACGGACGTCGGATCGACCGCTGCGCCGCTATCGAGCGGGCTGCCTGCCATGATCGACTGGCCGACGATGCGATGCTGCCAGCTTGTGATCTTGCCAGCCTTGTCCAGGCCGGCCTTCACCGAGTGGTAGTACATCGGTCGATAAAACCCGGCGCGCATGTCGTCCTCGCGCGACCAGACCAGCTTCACCGGTTTGCCCTTGGCGCCGGCCACGGTGATCGCACGAGCGATGGCGACGGTATCGAGCAGGTAGTCGGAATGCGGGTTGCCGCGACGTCCGAAACTTCCACCGGCGAGCAGCATGTTGATTTTCACCTGCTCGGGCTTCAGGCCGAGGTACTTGGCGACCGCGCCCTGGTCCGGCGTATGCAGTTGCTCTCCATTCCAGATCTCGCAACCGCCATCGCTGATCTGCGCAACGCAGTTCATCGGCTCCATCGCCGCGTGGGCCAGGAAGGGGAATTCATACGCGGCCTCGACTCGGCGGGCGGCCGATTCATAGGCAGCCGCGGCATCTCCAACCTTCTTCGCCTCGAGACCTGGCTTGCGCGCCAGGGCCTTGTACTGCGCGAAGATCGCGTCCGACCCCATCACGAAGGCATTGGCTTCATCCCATTCGACCTTCACCGAATCGCGCGCCTTCTTCGCCGAGTAGAAATCCCTGGCCAGCACGGCTACGCCTTCGCGGACCGGGGTCTTGAAGCTCACCACATCGCTGACGCCGGGCATGGACTTCGCGGCTGTGGCATCGAAGCTCTTGACGGCTCCGCCAAATCGCGGCGGATAGATCACTGCGGCCACCAGCATGTCCGGCAGTTTCACGTCCTGCGTGAATTGCGCGGACCCGCTGGATTTCGCGCGGGCGTCGACACGCAGGGTGTCCTTGCCGATCAGCTTGAAATTCTTCGGATCCTTGAGGGCGACCTTTCCCGGCACCGGCAGCTTCGAGGCCGCTGCGACCAGCTCGCCGAATTTCGCGGACTTGTTCTTCCCCGCATGCGTGACCACGCCATTGTCGACAGTGATCTCGCTTGCCGCCACTCCCCAGTCCGCCGCAGCCGCAGAGACAAGCATGGCGCGAGCGGTCGCGCCGGCCTGGCGCATCGAGTCCCAGAAAGCGGCGACGGTGGTGCTGCCGCCGGTACCCTGCAACATGCCGCCAAATGCGGGATTGCCATAGCGTTTCACATCAGCCAGGCCCGGTTCGATGACGATCTGGCCCAGGTCTGCGTCGAGCTCTTCGGCAACCAGTGTGGCAAGTCCCGTGTACGCCCCCTGGCCCATCTCCGTGTTGGGACTCACGAACGTCACGGTTCCGTCACCGGCAATACGCAGGAAATTCCCTGGTGCCAGTGGCGGGATGTTGGCCGTGCTTGCGCCCTTGTCCGCGCAGGCCGCGAGAAAGGGTCCGGACAGGATGGCCAGCGTGAGTGCACCGCCGCCCTTGAGGAGGGCACGACGGTCGAGGCTGGCGTTGACGATGGAAAAAGGAGGCGTGTTCTTCATGTTCATGTCCGTTATGCCAGCGAAGCGGCGGCGCGGTGGATGGCGGCGCGGATCCTGAGATAGGTGCCGCAACGACAGATGTTGCCGGTCATGGCCGCATCGATGTCTTCATCAGTGGGCTTGCGATTCTGCTGCAGCAGGGCGGTCGCACTCATGATCTGCCCCGACTGGCAGTAGCCACATTGCGCCACGCTCTCCGCGACCCACGCTTCCTGCACGGCCTTGCCCACGGGTTCGGCCGCAACGTTTTCGATGGTAGTGATTTTCTTGCCCACCGCCGAGGCAACGGGCAGCTGGCAGCTGCGCACGGGCTGGCCATCCAGGTGAACGGTGCACGCGCCACACAGGGCCATGCCGCAGCCGAACTTCGTACCGGTGAGATTGAGATTGTCCCGCAGCACCCACAGCAGGGGCGTGTCGTCGGGGGCGTCCGTGGTCAATTGCTTGCCGTTGATATCGAGCGTCGTCATGTCCAGATAAACCCCGTTGGAAAATGGCAGTGGCTGGGAGGGGCGAAGTATGCATGGACCCGGATCGCTTACACTAGAGTTCAAATGTCAGACGACGCCTCCGACCAGCTACTGCTGTCTACCGCGCTGCAATGGCGCGAGTCGGGGCAGCGGGTCGCCCTTGCCACGGTAGTTTCCACCTGGGGTTCCGCCCCCCGCGCTGCCGGCAGCCAGCTCGTCTGCAGCGAGAGCGGCCAGTTCGTGGGGTCTGTTTCCGGCGGTTGCGTGGAGATCGCGGTAATCGAGGCTGCGTCCGAGGTCATGCGCACAGGTCTGCCGACACTGCTCGAGTTTGGCGTCAGTGACGAAACGGCATGGAACGTCGGGCTGGCCTGCGGTGGCCGGGTTCGCGTGTTCGTGGAAGCGGTCGACTAGTCCATGGAGCGCGGAATATTGCAGGCGCTGCTCGCAGCCCGCGCCGCAACGCGGCCGGTTGTGTTGCTCACACCCCTGGACGGCGGCGCGCAGCGCGTCCTGGATGCTGAAGGCCTGGAATTGCTGGAGTTGACTGACGCTCCACTGGCAAAGGCCGCACGGGATGCCTTGAACACTGATCGGGCTTCGGTGGAGGCAAGCCGCGCAGTGGAGCTGCTGGTTACCCCGCATAATCCGCCGCTGCGAATGGTCATCGTGGGAGCCGTTCATATCGCCGAAGCGCTGTGCGTGATGGCGCGTGCCGCAGGCTACGCAGTCACGGTGATCGATCCGCGAAGTGCATTCCTGCGCCCTGATCGATTTCCGCAGGTAGATCTGATCGACCAGTGGCCACAACAGGCTTTCGCGGCGCTCAAGCCCGATGCGCGCACAGCTGTGGTGCTCCTGACGCATGATCCCAAGATCGACGACCCGGCGCTGCTGGCGGTATTGCCGACGGACGCGTTCTATGTGGGCGCGCTGGGGTCAACGCGTACCCATGCACGTCGTCTGGAGCGCCTTGCGGAGGCCGGTGTGAGCGAGGCAGACCGGGCTCGCATCCGCGGTCCAGCGGGCCTGGGCATTGGCGCGCGAACGCCAGCGGAAATCGCGCTCTCGGTGCTTGCCCAGGTGACGCAGCAGTTGCGCGGCGCGGCTCTGTGAAATTCGGAGTCGTGCCACTATCCGAAGCGAGGGGATCCGTCCTCGCGCATAGCGTGCGGTTGCCCGATGGCACCATGCGCAAGGGAATAGTGCTGGGCGCCGCAGAAATCGCCCGGCTCAGCGCTGGAAATGTAGCAACGGTCGTCGTCGCAGAGCTGGACGAGGACGATGTCAACGAGGATGTCGCGGCGCAACGCGTTGCCGAGGCGCTGGCAGGGCAGGGCCTCGAAGCTGGAGCGGCGTCGACGGGTCGCGTGAACTTCCATTCGCGCACCGAGGGGCTGTTGGTACTGGACGCATCGCGCATCCATGCCGCAAATTCGGTGCACGAGGGATTGACCATCGCGACCCTGCTGCCGGATTCAATTGTGCGCGCGGGCCAGATGCTCGCAACGATCAAGATCATTCCCTACGCCGTTTCCGCAGCTGCACTGGAGGCAGTTCTGGCTGCAGTCCGGGGTGGTGTCTCCGCCATGGGCGTCCATCCCTGGCGCGGCATCTCAATGGGCCTGGTCATGACACGCACGCCCGACACAAGGGAGTCTGTGCTGGCAAAGATGCGCCAGACGGTAATCAAGCGCCTGAATCCATTGAAGGGTGCGTTGGCGGGGGAGCAGGTGGTCGCGCATGATGAGGAGTCGGTTGCTGGCGCGTTGCGGCAGCAATTGCTGGGTCCGGATCGGCCAGACGTTCTGCTGGTCTCGGGCGCCGCGGCAACAGTGGATCGTGCCGATGTCGTGCCCGCGGCCATAGTCGGCGCGGGTGGACGCGTGCTGCACGCGGGAATGCCGGTGGACCCGGGAAATCTCCTGGTGCTGGGTGAGATTCCGCGAGGCGGGGCAAGCGTTCCCGTTGTGGGGATACCAACCTGTGCGCGCTCGCCGAAACTCAATGGATTCGATTTCGTCCTGCGCAGGCTGGCCGCCGGAGTCGGGGTTTCCGGCAAGGACATCATGGCAATGGGTGTCGGCGGGTTGCTGACGGAAATAGAATCAAGACCAATGCCCCGCGACCAGCGGACATGACAGAAATAAGCCCAGGGGGAACGATGCGCGAATTCGACGACAAGAGCATTACACAGGCAGTCCTTGGGCGGATGTCGGACTGCGACGATCCGCGATTCAAGAAGGTAATGACTTCGCTGATCACTCACCTCCATGACTTTGTTCGCGAGGTAAAACTCACTGAGGCCGAATGGATCAACGCACTGCTGTTTCTCACAGAGGTCGGCAAGACCTGCACTCCCAAGCGCCAGGAATTCATCCTCCTGTCCGATACGCTTGGCGTATCAATACTCGTGATTACGCTGAATCATCCGGGCAAGGGCGGCGCCACTGAATCAACCGTGCTGGGCCCGTACTACTGGGATGGCGCACCCGAACTGCCCGCGGGCGCGGACCTCGCCATCGGAGTAAAGGGTGACCCCACTTATTACAATGGCCGCGTGCTCGGCGAAGACGGCAAGCCAATCGCCGGTGCCGTCCTCGATGTCTGGTCGGGTGATGGGGAAGGCACCTACGACATGCAGATGGAAGGCGATGTCGGAATGAAGGCACGCGGACGGATTCGCACCGATGCGGAGGGCCGGTACAGCTTCTGGTCGATCCGCCCTGAGTACTACCCGGTGCCGCGCGACGGACCCGTTGGGGTCATGCTCCGCAAGATGGGTCGGCACCCGATGCGGCCAGGACACATTCACATGATCGTTTCGGCCCCGGGGCATGACGCGATAACGACTCATCTGTTCGCCGCCGGCAGCCAGTACCTGGATTCCGATGCGGTATTCGGAGTGAAGGATTCGCTCGTCACCAACTTCAAGCGTCACGATGCGGGCAAGGCTCCGGACGGTACAGTCAGGGACGTGCCGTTCTACACGGTGAATTACGACTTCGGGCTGCGCCGGGAGTGAATTGCAACCCTGGTGCACGGGTTGCCTGGTTGTTGATCCGGGCTGCCTGCGCACTGGTCGCGCTTTCTGCAGCGACGGTGGTGTCCGCTCAGAATCGCGGTGTCTATCCGCTGGGAATGGGCGGCAACAATTCCGGGGTAACGGCGAAGCCGGGAGTTACCTACATCAACCAGCTGCTGTTCTACTCGCGCGATCATGCGCGGGATGATGATGGGCATGCGTTGCCGGTGACCGGGCAGAACGACGTCCTCATGGACCTGAATACATTGGCCTGGAGCAGCAACTGGATCCTGCCGGGTGGTGCCACCTTCTCCGCGTCCGCGACCATTCCCATTGCCCGCAACAGCCTGGAATCGGATGTCGCTGGCGACATCAGCGGTGGCGGTGGACTTGCCGATTCGTATTTCCTGCCCGTCATCCTGGGCTGGACACGGGATCGGTTCGCGATGCGTGCCATGTACGGGTTCCTTGCGCCCACCGGTCGCTTTGCGGCTGGAGCGAACGACAATGTGGGCTCGGGTTACTGGACCCACACCTTGTCATCAGGACAGACGTGGTATCTCACGGAAGACAAACGCTTCGTGTTGTCTGCGTTTGAGGTCTACGAGTTCCACACGACGCAACATGTGACGGGTACTCATCCCGGCCAGACTCTCAACCTTGACTTCTCTGCCATGGGAAATATTTCCGCATCGCAGAATGTCTCCTTCCAGGCCGGGATCGTGGGTTACCTGCAGCGCCAGACAACTGCGAAGACCGGGCCAGCGATTTCCCCGGAGGCTTCGGCGGACCGTTATGCAGTCAACGCGGGCGGCATTGCCTTGAACGCGTCCTTCCCACAGCAGAAGGCCAGCCTGGGTTTCAGGATCTACAAGGAATTTTCCAACCGGTCCACGTACCAGGGCTACTCATTGCAGCTTTCCGGTTCGATCGGCCTGTAGCCGACCAGGGCTTCGGGAGTGACTGCCGGGTCATCGAACCCATGTTTAATGGTGGCGTAATGGTGGCAAGGCGTATCCTCGCACTCCCTTCGCCGACCCCGGCACAAACAGACAAGGAAGACGCACATGCAGGACGATTGGACAACACCGGCCGCGATGGCGATTCCCAAGGGCGGCTTCTTCGAGGACAAGGTGGAGCAGGGACGTTACGGTCCTGTCTATCCCAAGACGCCTGCCTGCTACGGATTCACCATCATCGCCAAGATCAAGCCCGGCACCGAGCAGATAATCCGCGATTACGGAAACAAGATCGAAAACACCATTGCAGGGCTTCCAGAGGCGCTGGAGGTACTGAAGCTGCACTACCTGCGCTGGGTGCTGTTCGATATCGGCAAAGAAACGTACTTCATGTACCAGGGCATCTTTGACACGGACTTCGACAAGTACACCGAAGACGCGGTGGCGCTGTTCGCCAAGTACGGCATCAGTACGATCTTCGAGAATCTCGAGGGCTTTCCCGAGGACTGGAAGACCAACGCACCGGCATTCATCAAGTTTGTCCGCGATCACCAGCGACCCAGCTTCCTGGAATACGGCGAATATCCGTACGTCAGTGCCGATGAGATCAAGAAGGCGCTGCGGCTCAAGGCGGCCTTCTCCAAGATGCTCGACGAGATGCAGTAGCCGGATGCTGGAATTCGAAGACATCCAGCACATCCTGCTGACGCGCGCGCCGGCTCTTAACGGTCACTACGAGTTCCTGTCCTTTCGCAGTGCCGCTGCCGGGCAAGAATGGCTGTCGGCGATCGTGGAGCGCGTGCAATCGGCAGAGGCGATGCAGGAGACGGTTGCAGAGAATGCACGCTGGGTGACAGTGGCGTTTACCTGGAACGGGCTGCGCGCACTGGGCGTGGACGAGGCATCGCTCGCCACATTTCCGGAAGAATTCCGGCAGGGTATGGTGGCCCGCGCAGAGGTGCTGGGTGACACCGGCTCGAACCATCCTGACAACTGGGTGGACCAGACCAACAGTGCGGCGCTGCATGCCATCGCAATCCTGTTTTCGCGCAATGCCGAGGAGCGTGCGCGCTGCGCTGCCGAACACCTGAAGCTGCTGGCCGGAATACAGGGTGTGCAGGTGCTCTCGAAACTGGACATCGAGGCAACGCCACCCTTCGATCATGCACACGATCACTTCGGATATCGGGACCGCATTTCGCAGCCGGTGATCGACGGATCCGGAGAAGTACCCGTGCCTGGCGGCGGCAAACCACTGAAGGCTGGGGAGTTCATCCTCGGCTACGAGGATGAGGATGGCCCCCCGGCCAACCTGCCGCAGCCGGAGATCCTGTCGCGCAATGGCACCTACATGGCCTATCGACGGATGGAGGAGCATGTGGGTACGTTCCGTGAGTTCCTCAAGCAAAACGGGGAGACGCCCGAGGAACAGGAACTGGTAGCGGCAAAGCTCATGGGTCGTTGGCGTAGCGGTGCGCCGCTGGTGCTTGCGCCAAAGAAGGATGATCCTGCGCTGGGCGCGGACCCACAGCGCAGCAACGACTTCAACTACAAGGAAATGGACCCGCACGGTTATGCCGTGCCGCTGGGCTCGCATATCCGCCGGCTTAACCCCCGCGATACCGCCGCGAACATGAATCGGCGCAGCATGATTCGCCGCGGCGGCACCTACGGATCGCATCTGCCGGAGGGCACGCCTGATGATGGCAGGGAGCGCGGGGTCGCGGCGTTCGTGATCTGTGCAAGTCTCGTGCGCCAGTTCGAGTTCGCGCAGAACGTCTGGATCAACGACAAGAATTTCCACGAGCTGGGCAACGAACGTGACCCGATAGTCGGCAACCAGGACGGAACGCTGGAATACAAGATCCCCAATCGCCCCATCCGCCGGAAAATCACGGGCATTCCGTCCTTCACATCCATCAAGGGCGGCGCCTATTTCTTCCTGCCGGGCATCAAGGCTATTCACTATCTGGCTGGTCTGGGTACCAGGAAGGATCCGAAATGAGTACACCCGTCCAGAACGCACGAGCCTACAACCAGGACCACGTGGCGCGGCCCTACGGCAAGGGAAAACGGCGCGTCAGCATTTACTGGACCTGGAGCTATCCGTGGGAAGCGAACCGGGATCCGACGGAACTGGAAAACCGCTTTTCCACGATGACCGAGGTGCGTCGGGTTTCATGGCCCAATTTTGAAGGCGCCCAGTGGAACCGGATGAACTTTCTGCAGGGCATCGAGGGAACGCTGGAGTTATTCCACCGCTCCACACTCGATTTCCAGCGCATCGCGGGTGAAGCCACGGGCCAGCCAGTGGCGGTATTCCAGCGGATTGACCAGGCCGGATACCGGTTGCCCATAGATGAACGGATTCTGGCCGATACAGACACGCTGATGGTGTTCGGGCTGGATCATCTGGTCTCGGAACAGGAGGCCGCGCCCGAGGAAATTGAAGCCATCCGCAACTGGCTCAAACGCGAAGGCACCTGCCTGTTGTTGGCACCTCATCATGACGTCGGCTTTACCGACGACATGCAGCAGCGCCAGGTCGAGTACATGCACCACGGGGACGAACTGGTTCCGCGCCAGCAGCGCTTCGGCACGTACACCCGATCGCTGATGAAGGGCCTGGGCGTCCCGGTGTGGAACCAGTACGGGCTGCGCCCTGCAGTGGTCCCGGGCACCAGACAGATTGCGCCCCTGAATGCCAACAAGGACCTGGACCGCCTGGGTTTGCTCAACGGTGTGAGCACGTTCAATTTCCACATGCACCTTCCGCACTACGCGTTGACGGAAGATTCGAAGGCCATCCACGTCCTTGCGACGCAGCCCATCGACCTGTCCCGTCCGCATCCGTTTACGGCCGCGGGGAACAAGGAATTCAACGCCTTCCTGTGGATGCCGGCAGCGGGCGACCGCGGCGGCCAGATCCTGCTGGCAGACTCGACCATCTTCACCACCCTGTTCGGGGGCGTGGAGAGCCTGTCAGTGTTTTGGCGCAATATCGCGCTGATGTGAGATTGGCGCTCCCTACCGGATTCGAACCGGTGTACTAGCCTTGAGAGGGCTATGTCCTGGGCCTCTAGACGAAGGGAGCGTATTGAGCCTTGGGCTCTGGCGCGGCGCGGTATTATAGGCGTCCACTTCCCTAGCTCAAGCTCCACCGCCCGGGACCTACTGCCTTGAATTCCGAGTCTGATCCAGGCGCACCCCGTCCGGGGCCGCCGCGCGTGATTCCACGCGCCGAACACCCCATATCGCGGCAGCACGTCTCGCCCAATGCCTTGCGCGTGCTTTATCGCCTCCGCGAGGGGGGCTACCAGGCCTTTCTCGTGGGTGGCTGCCTCCGGGACCTGATGCTGAAGGTCGAGCCGAAGGACTTTGACGTCGCGACCAGTGCCCGGCCGGAAGAGGTGAAACGCCTGTTCCGGAATTGCCGGCTCATTGGCCGTCGATTCCGGCTGGCCCACGTGTTTTACGGACGCGACATCATCGAGGTAGCGACTTTTCGTGCAGCCAGTGCTCCTTCGCAGGGCGAAGAGCCGGACGACGATCCGGATATCCTGCCGGAGGTGGGTGCCAGCGACGATCCCGGTGCGATCGATGAGCAGGCCGGTGCCGATGCCGAAGCGGCCTTTGGCGATGACGAAGAGGACGACACCGATCGGCAATTGAATGAAGGTGGGCGGATCCTTCGCGACAATACCTACGGCACCGTGGAAGAAGACGTCTGGCGTCGCGATTTCACCTGCAACGCGCTCTATTACAACATTGAGGATTTCTCGCTCTGGGATTACGCCGGGGGGATGGAAGACATTGCCGCGCGCAGGTTGCGCCTGATCGGAGATCCGGAGCAGCGCTACCGCGAAGATCCCGTGCGAATGCTGCGCGCCGCGCGTTTCGAGGCGAAGCTCGGCTTCACGCTCGACCCCGCGACGGAAGCGCCGATTGCCGAATTGCGGCATCTGCTGACCGAGGTGCCCGCAGCCCGGTTGTTTGACGAAACCCTGAAACTTTTCCTGACCGGCCATGGCGAGCGATCGCTGGCTGTGCTGAGGCGCCGCGGACTCCTGCAGGTGCTGTATCCGGGTGTCGACCGCTACCTTGCACAACATCCGGGAAGTCTCGTCGAGCAATTGCTGATTGCCGGTCTGGCGAACACGGATGCGCGTGTCGCTGCCGGCAAGGCGGTTACGCCAACCTTCCTTTTCACGCTGCTGCTTTATGGGCCGATCGCTGCCTATATCGAGAAGCAGCCGCCCGAGCGCTGGGGCGATGTTGGCACCATTCTCGAAGGCTGCGATGTCGCGCTGCGTGAAGCCCACCAGCGAGTCACCATTCCGAAGCGGTTTGCGTTTGGCGTGCGCGACATGTTTGCGCTGCAACCGCAGCTGGAGCATCCGCGTGGCCGGCGCGCGCTCCGGTTACTTGAGCAGCCGCGGTTTCGCGCGGCTTTTGACCTGTTGCTGCTTCGCGCACAGGTGGGCATGGCGCCGCAGGATGTGGCGCAGTGGTGGACGAAACTGCAGGAAATATCACCACAGCAACGCACGGAAGCGATCGAGGCGCTGGAACGCGCCCAGGGTCGCCACGATGCTGGCAGCGGTGGTGGAAGCGGTCGTCCCCGGCGTCGGCGGCGACGTCGTCCCCCTGCTGCGTCCCCATGACCGCCTGGGTGCCGGCCTACATAGGAATCGGCAGCAACATGGACGATCCCCGGCGCCGGGTGCATCGCGCATTCGAGGCGCTCGCGTCCCTGCCCGACAGCTTGCTCATCGCCCGATCACGCCTGTATCGCACACGACCTTTTGGCCCCGTCGTACAGGACGATTTCATCAACGCCGTCGCGGGCCTGCTGACGCGACTTTTGCCCGAGCGACTGCTGGCAGAAATTCGTGAGGTGGAGTCTGCCCAGGGTCGCAAGCGAGGCGAGCGCTGGGGTCCGC
>Ga0190274_10002407_pt1 | contig 11029 bp, 10 predicted proteins | sample Popmic531T_FD_133002 | JGI IMG/M metagenome (GOLD analysis project Ga0190274, IMG submission 133002) | Populus adjacent soil microbial communities from riparian zone of Yellowstone River, Montana, USA - 531 T | ecosystem: Environmental > Terrestrial > Soil > Riparian zone | place: USA: Montana...
CGGCCCTTGGTGGCGGCCTCGATCTGCTTCACCCAGGGCTGCAGCGCGTTGCTCGGCCCCCAGGCCTGCGGCGAATTCTGATCCGCCAGCGTCAGCTTGATCTCTTGCGCCTGCGCCGGAGCCGCCAGCACGGCGGCGAACAGACCCAGCAATGGCAACAGCCTTTTGACCACGGTGTCCTCCCTGACGAAGATTTCGGGCGCTATTCGTCACCCGCTTCGGCCCAATTGTGCGGCGGAGGCCGATGCCACACAAGGGGCACCCGCCCACGCGAACCGTGGAGTTCAGTTCTGGCCGTCGGGCGACACTTCGATCCGGGCCAACAAGCCGTCCACCGTGTCGTGGAATTTCTCCCACGGCGCCTCGCGGTCGCTCTGGTTGCGTACGATCAGCGAGTTTCCGGCGTAGAACTTCTCGTAGAGCATGTGCCGGCCGGCGAACTCCGAGCCAACCAGGTCCCAGGCTAGCTTGTAGAGCTTGTGGCGATCCACCGCGTTGATCGAGGCGGTCTTCCACCAGCGCTCGAAGCGGTCGCGCAGTGCGGGATCGTTCACCACCTCGATCGAAGCCGGCATCACCAGCGGATAGCCGCCGAGCAGCGTGCGCAGCGTGTCGATGATCTCGGTGTGGTGTTCCTGACACCAGTTCAGCGCGCCGTACATGATGCGGCGGTTCGGCGTGGCGTAGCCTTCGGGCCAATTTTCCCACGCCTCGATCTGGCCCTGCACCAGCCCGCCGATGGTCGCTTCCCACGCCGCCATGCGGCCGAGCACTTCGCGCACCGCCGGAATCTTGTCGGTGCCGTTGGCCTGGCACACCCGGCTCGCGACGCCGACGATCAGGCCCATCTTGGACCAGAACCGGATGTTGGACTGATGGTTCTGATAGCAGTTCGCCGGCGTCTCGATATAGATGCGCCGCGACATGTTGCCTTCGTTGTGCAGGAACACGCGCTGCCACGGAATCTTCACGCGGTCGCACACCAATACGCTGTCGGTCTCGTCGAAGCGATACGACAGCGGATAGTCCGCCTCGTGCTTGGCGGCGAGCGCATACGGCTGGCGCGACCACAAGGACACGCCCGGCGCGTTGAGCGGCATCGCGGCGGTGATCGCCTCACTCTTGTACTGGTCCTCGATCGGCGTGAGGTTGCCGATCAGGATCTCGTCGGCGTAGATGGCGCTGGTCGCCATCATCTTCATGCCAGACACGGTGACGCCGTCGCTGTCTTCGGCGACGACCTGCAGGTTTGGATCGTCGCGCTGCTGGCCGGGGAAAAGGTCGGCGCTCTTGCGGCCGCTCGCCGGCGTCACGGCAAAGCTGAGATAGAGATCGTTGTCCCGCGCGTAGGTGTAGTAATTGAGCAGGTTCTGCCCGAAACCGGCGCGCAGCTTTTCCAGAATGCCGGAATTCATCGCGAGGCCGGTGACCAGACCGGACACCTGATCCGGCGAGCGGCCGACGAAACCGTACGTCGCGTCGGCGATCGCCTTCATCGCGCGCATGCGGCGCACCAGATCGTCGCGGTGGCGGCAGCGCAGCCAGTAGAGCGCGTGGCGATCGCCGTCCTCCTCGAAGGTGAACAGGTCGCGCTTCGCCGGATCGGCCTTGAGGTTGTACAGCCCGGCGACGGTTCGCGCGCCCTCTCGGAACGCCGGATGCGCGGTCACGTCGTCGACGCGCTCGGCGCCGATGTAGACGGCGCGGCCGTCGCGCATGCGTTCGAGCTTTTTCTGTCCGCTGATCTGCACCGCGCGTCTCTCGATTATTTACGAACCAGCAGGACCGGATCGGCGGTCGCGGGAACGCGCTGCCAAGTGGTCGCGTCCTGCTCCTCGAAGCGCCAGGGGTTGCCCTTCGACGGCTTGAGCACCAGTTCGCCGCGCTCGACCTGCCAGATCGCCGGCGCGAACCGGGTGACGAACGCATCGCATGGCGGCCGCATCCGGACCGCGAAGCCGTCGCCTGCCGCGGTGTTCGACAGTGTCAGCCCGCAGACCGGTTTGCCGGCGCCGCGCACGATCGACCACTCGCCGGTCACTTCCGCGGCGGTGCGCGACGGCGGGCCGGCCGCGCCGGCGTTCTGGATGAACAGAATGCCTTCGCCCGGCCGCGGCGCTTCATAGACGCCGCTCTCGACCTCGTTGAACTCAAGGACCGAGGCGCCCTTGGCGTCGACCAGGCGGAGGAAGTCGTTTTCGACGAAGGTCCAGGCCGCGATCTCGCCGATAAATGGAAACTTGGCGGCGCAGGCCTTGTCGAATTCCGCCCGCATGCCGCCCGCGACCGGCTCGAGCCGCAACGTGATGGTGCAGGTCTTGTCGCGGTCGGCGTTGGTGAACTCCCAAGTGCCGGCCATCGCTTTGGCGGAATCGCCCGGCCCCGGAGGCTGCGCCCAGACCTCGCCGCAACAGGCCGCGAGCAGAGCAACGCCCAATACAAAATGACGAACCATCGCAGGAATTTATCACAGCCTTGCGCGCGCCGACATGCAATTTGCGCACATTGCCGCCCCGCGCATGCCCGTGCTAGCAGAACTCGCAGCACCGGTTTCATGCAAGGAGCGAGTTATGGCGCAGAACACGCAACGGATCGGATGGATCGGCATGGGCCGGATGGGCTATCCGATGGCCGAGCGGCTCCTGAAGGCCGGCTACGACGTCTCGATCTGGAATCGCACCAAGTCCAAAGCGGAGCCGCTCGCCAAGTCCGGCGGCAAGATCGTCGACAAGCTGTCCGACCTCTCCAGCATGGACATCGTGTTCTCCATCGTTGCGGAGGGCAAGGACGTCGAGCAGGTCTACTTCGGCAAGGACGGCGTGCTCTCCGGCAACAAGACGCCGGGCGTGTTCGTCGACTGCTCGACCATCGCGGTCGAAGAGTCGGTCGAGATTCGCAAGCGCCTCAAGGAGCGCGGCGCCGACTATGTCTGCGCGCCGGTCTCAGGCAACGCCAAGGTCATCAAGGCAGGCAAGCTCTCGTCGGTCTGCTCCGGCCCTGAGGCCGCGTTCAAGAAGGCCGAGGAAATCATCAAGGTGTTCGCGCCGAAGGGCGTGTCTTACGTGGGCGACGGCGAGCTGGCGCGCGTCTGCAAGATCGCGCACAACGTCATGCTTGGCGTGGTAATCCAGAACCTGATCGAAATCACGCTGCTTACCAACAAGATGGGCGTGCCGCGCCACGCCTTCCTCGCCTTCCTCAACAACGGCGTGATGGGCTCGATGTTCACCGCCTACAAGTCGCCGGCGCTGGTCAACCTCGACTGGACCACGACCTTCACGCCGGAGCTGCTGCGCAAGGACCTCGACCTCGGCCTCGCGATGGCCGACGACGTGGACGTGCCGATGCCGATCACCGCGGCGACGCGCCAGATCCTGCAGATGCACATGGGCAACGCGATGGCGCAGAAGAACCCTGAGGAATACCTCGCCAAGGATTTCGCCACGCTGATGGAGACCATGGCGCAGGCGTCCGGCATGAAGCTGCAAAGCGAGAACAAGAACGTTCCGACCGGGCTGGAATAGCTCTCAAACACCGAGTCTATGGAAACGCCGCGTAAAAATGCGCGGCGTTTTTCGCTTACAGCCATGCGATTGCCACGCCCCTGTCCGCGGCAGTACAAATGCGTCAGCCATATTTTTGGGGGATCGTGATGTTCCGTATTGCGTACGCGCTCGCCGCCTTCGCCTTTGTCGCCGCTGCGAACGATGCCGCGGCCCAAGCGCTGGAGGGCCGCCTCAAGACGATCGTCAGCACCAAGAAGATCAAGATCGCGCATCGCGTCGACTCGGTGCCATTCTCGTTCGTCAACGACCGCAAGCAGCCGACCGGCTACACCGTCGACGTCTGCAAATCCGTGGTCGCGTCGCTGGAAAAGCAATTCAAGGTGACGGGCATCGAGATCCAATGGGTGCCAGTCACTTCGCAAACGCGCTTCGACGCCGTCGCCAAGGGCCAGGCCGACATCGAGTGCGGCGCGAGCACGGTGACGCTGTCGCGCATGAAGCAGGTCGATTTCTCCAACTATGTGTTCGTGGAGTCGACCGGGGTCTCCGTGATGGCGAGTTCCGACATCAAGACCCTCAACGACCTGGGCGGCAAGCGGGTCGCCGTGGTCGCCGGCACCAGCAACGAGCAGGCGGTCGAGACCGTGAGCAAGCGCATCCCGATGACGCTGGTCCGCGTCAAAGATCGCGCCGAAGGCATCGCCGCGCTCGAGGGCGGCAAGGCCGACGCCTATGCGAGCGACAAGCTGCTGCTAATCGGCGCCAAGTTCACCGATCCCAAGACGGTCCGGCTGCTGCCCGACGACCTCTCGATCGAGCCCTACGCGATCGTGCTGCCGCGCGGCGACTGGGCGCTGCGGCTCGCCGTCAACACGGCGCTGGCTAACATCATTCGCGGCGGCGAGATCACCTTCATCTTCAACACGTGGTTCGCATCGATCGGCTTGCAACCGGGCGCCCTGATCAGCGCGGTGTTCCTGCTCAACGCGTTGGGCGACTGAGCAAACCGCAGGCCGCCCAGGCCAATTGACGCGCCCCTGATTTCCCGAAACTCTACCGCTCCATTTTCATCCGAACGTGCGAGGAACGCCATGCGTACCAGACCTGCCCTGACATCGACCGACGTCCAGAAGATGATGACCGCCTGCAAGGCGGAGGCACAGAAGAACAAATGGAACGTCACCATCGCGATCGTCGACGACAGCGGCGCGGCATTGTTGCTCGACCGCATGGACGGCGCGGGGCCGATCAGCGCCAAGGTCGCGATGGACAAGGCGCTGACCTCGGCGCTGACGCGGCGGCCGACCAAGTTCTGGGAGGATCGCGTCAAGGAGAAGCCTGCGTTTGCGACCTTTCCCGCCGGCGCGATGTTCCAGGGCGGGTTGCCGCTGATGCACCAGGGCGAATGCGTCGGCGCGATCGGCGTGTCCGGCGTGCAGTCCCACGAGGACGAGCAGGTCGCGCAGGCCGGCGTCGCGGCGCTGGGCTAACTTTCTACACTTTGAAGCTGCGGTGCACCTGAGGCGGAAACAAGTCCTCCGGCTGCATCCGCTTGTGCAGCACGCCCTGCTCGAAGCCGTACTGCAGGAACGCATCCAGCGTCTTGCGGTTGGCGTCGATGCCGTACGGCAAGAGCTCCTCGCCGACGATCTCCTGCATGCGCCGCGCGTATTCGTAACCCCACGGGATCGGCAGCGCCGATGACGTGTTGTTCAACGCGCGCTTGATGCTCCGCCGCTTCGCTTCTTCGAACGCGGCAAACAAGTTGGCCGCGATCCAGGGATGCTTCTCGACGATCTCGCGCTTGATCGCCACCGCATGCATGATCGGGAAGATGCCGGTGTCCTTGACGTACTTCTGCTCGATCTCGAGATAGTCCGGGAACATCAGCGCGACGTTGGGATGGCCCTCCTCGAAGCACGCCGGCGGATGCGCCGACAGCGCGGCATCGATCTCACCCGACACCAGCATCCCGCTCAAGCTCTTGTCGACCGCGGACGAATATTTGAGCCCGGCCGGCAGATTGAGCTTCACCTTCTCCAGCCGGCCCGGCTGATCGACGCCGGCCTGCACCCATTCGATTGATTTCAGATCGACGCCATATTGGTGCTGCAGCAGCCCGCGCGAATAGACCGACGCGGTCTGCGCCCATTCCGGAATGCCGACCCGCTTGCCCTTGAGGTCGGACGGCTGCTTCACGCTGCCGTCCTTGCGAATGTAGATTGAGGAATGCCGGCACACCCGCGATGGGAACACCGGAATGCCGACGAATGGCGAATTGCCCTGCGAGGCGAGCGAGGAGAACTTGCCCATCGAGACTTCGGACGCATCGAAGTCGCGGTGGTTGAACATGCGGTAGAAGATTTCCTCGATCTGAAGATTGAGCGGCGTCAGATCGACGCCCTCCACCGGCACGCGGCCGTTCATCAGCTCGGTGACGTGATCGTAGTGGCTGATCGCCAGCGTCAGCGAAATCTTGCTCATGCTAGATCGCGCCGGTCGCGGTCGGGCCGCCCTGCGGGCGGTGGCGCTTCACCGCGTCCGGGTTGGTCGAGTCGACACCCATGTAGACGCCCTTCTCCCAGGTGCGCTTGAGCGGATCGCGGACGTTCAGCGTCATCTTGCCGATGTTCTGGATTTCGATGTCGACTACCTCGCCATCCTGCAGGAAGCCGAGGCCTTCGTGGTTGGTTCCGCACGCGATCAGGTCGCCGGAGTTCATAGTCATCACCGTGGTGGCCCAGTCCACCAGCTCCGGCACGCGGTGCTCCATATCGTCGGTGTTGTAGTTATGGCGCAGCACGCCGTCGTCCCAGAACCGCACGATCAGGTCGTTGGGATCCTTGATCTCGTCGGCGGTGGCGATGCATGGGCCGATCGGCGCGAAGGTGTCGAACGACTTGCCGAGCCAGCTCGTCAGCGGGATCGCCGGCCAGGTGCGGCGGCCGAGCTCGCGCGCCGACACGTCGATCAATGTGGTGTAGCCGAACACCGCGCTCTTCCAGTCGGCCTGCTTCACCATCTTGGCCGGGCCCTTGATGACCAGGGCCAATTCGGCCTCGTGCATGAACGCCCACGGCACGGTGTACTCCGGAAGCATGATGGTGTCGCCGGGGCCGACCACTGCGTCCGGGTTCTTCATGAACATATTGAGCGGCCGCGCCTCGCGCTGGGCGTGCTCCCAATAATTGGCGATGCAGCAGAGGATCTTGCCGGGCCGCGGCAGCGGCGGGCCGAGCCGCACCGACGCGAGCGGCGCCGCGGTGCCGCTGTCCGCCAGTTTCTGCAACGCCGGCTTGAGCGCGTCGTAGCCGTCGATGATGCCCTGCATGGCGAGCTGCGGCGTGTGACCCTTTTTCACCGCGCCGGAGATGTCGACCACGCCGCGCTCGGTCAGCAGGCCGGGCGTCAGCTCCGCGTTCGCCGCCGTCTTGAACAGCACAAGCTTCACAAACTCCTCCCCGTCTTCATTGGCTTGAAATACAGCATATCCTCCGGCACGCGGCCAGCGGATGGCGCATATCAGGGCTGCGGCGCAAGCCGGCGAAATTGCCTCGCCTATCCGGGTGCGTTATCGTGCCGGCAACCAAATCCTGGAAACACCAAGGTGACGACAATGGCTGTGATCAAGGTGACCGACATTGCCTACACGCGGTTGCGCGCGCCCGACCTCGACCAAATGCAGGAGTTCCTGGACAACTTCGGGCTGGTGCAAAGCGCCAAGAGCAACAACGCGATCTACAATCGCGCCACCGACCCAGTGCACCACGTCCACGTCGTCGAGAAGGGCGAGCCGAAGTTCGTCGGCATCGCCTATCACGCTGCCAGCGAGGACGATCTCAAAACCATTTCCAAGGCGCCCGGCGCTTCAGGTATCGAGAACATGGACGAGCCGGGCGGCGGCAAGCGGGTGCGCCTGACCGAGCCGAACGGCTACCAGATCGAAGTGGTCTGGGGCATGGAGAAGGTCGCGGAACTTCCGGCGCCGCGCCAGGCGCTCAACACCGGCTCCGATCCGCTCGCCCGCCGTGGTGACCTGATGCGCCTCCCCAAGGGCCCGTCGCGCGTCAAGCGCACCGCCCACGCCGTGCTCGGCACGCCCAAGGTGAAGGAGACCGTCAACTGGTTCCGTCACCACCTCGGCTTCATCTGCTCCGACGACGTCTATGCCGGCACCAAGGACAACCTGATCGGCTCGTTCAACCGCATCGACGGCGGCGAAACCTTCGTCGATCATCATGTGTTTTTCGCGATCAACCACAGCCACGCCGGCCTGAACCACATCTCGTTTGAGGTGCAGGACATGGACGACGTGTTCATGGGCCACCAGCACATGCGCACCGTCGGCAAGTATGAGCACATGTGGGGAATCGGCCGCCACCTGCTTGGCAGCCAAGTGTATGACTATTGGGCCGACCCGTGGCGCCGCGTGCACGAGCATTGGGCCGACAGCGACCGGCTCAACCTCGCCAACGGCTCAAATTTGCTGTCGGCCGAGGAAGCGCTCGTCTCACAGTGGGGCGACCCGCCGCCGCAAAAGTTCATTGAGCACGTGAGTCAATAAGCTCGAACTGTCATGCCCCGCGAAAGCGGGGCATCCAGTACGCCCGGTGTTTACTGGATCGCCCGCTTTCGCGGGCGATGACAAGCGAACGGTGGAGTACGCGTTGCGCCTCCACCTACCCCCACACCTGCCGCGCCGTCTCCACCACCAGCTGCAGCTTGCGCTTCTGGTCGTCCGCGCTGATCAGGTTGCCGACCACGTCCGAGGCAAAGCCGCACTGCGGGCTGATCGCGATCTGATCGAGCGGGATAAACTTCGCCGCCTGGTCGATGCGGCGCTTGAGATCGTCGATCTTTTCCATCTCGGGCACCTTGGTGCTGACCAAGCCCAGCACCGCGACCTTGCCCTTCGGCAGGAAGCGCAGCGGCTCGAACCCGCCGGCGCGCGGGCTGTCGTATTCCAGTAGGAAACGGTCGTACGGCAACTCGACGAACAATTGCTCGGCGATGGCGTCGTAGGTGCCCTCGCGGTGCCACATGCTGCGCTGGTTGCCGCGGCAGAGGTGAATGCCGAACGTCACGCCGGGGAAGCCCGCGATCAGCGCCTGGTCCGCCTTGATCGAGCGCGCGAAATTCTCCTTCGGATCCTCGCCGCGCGAGCGCATCTGCGCCAGCGTCGGCTGATCAACATAGGCGGTATAGCCCGGCGCATCGATGTGGACATAGCGGCAGCCGGCATCGGCGAGGCTCCTGACGATCTCGCGCTCGATTGCGACCACGTCCGCCATGAAGGCGTCCATGTCCTTGTAGACTGCCTTCGAATCTTCGTGCGCGAAGCGCTGGCTGATGCGGTCCGGCCCGATCAGCGCGACTTTGGCGGGCGCCTTCGCGACGTCGTGCACGAATTTGTATTCTTCGAGCGGCACGTTGCGGGCGAGCCGCAGCCGCGACGTCACCGGGCGGCGGTGCGATATTGCCGTGCCCTTCTCATGCAGCGGAAGTTCCCAGCGCCGCAGCGCGGAGGCGTTCTCGACGCGCTGCGTGTAGATCTGCATGGTGCTGGCGGCGGCGTCGTAGCCTTCGACCGCCGCGCCAAAGCTGTCCTGAAAATTCAGCCGGCGCATCTCGCCGTCGCTGACCACGTCGAGGCCGATGCTTTCCTGCAGCTTGATGGCGTCGCGGATCGCCTCGTCTTCGATGCGGCGAAGCTCGGCGGCGTCGATCTTGCCTTCCTCCAGGCGCGCCCGCGCCTGTTTCACTGCATCGGGCCGCAGCAGGCTCCCCACCACGTCGGTGCGGATGGTCCGCAGATCGCTCATGGCTTACTCCCTCGCGCTTTCCTGTCGCACTCATGCACAAATTATGTCTGCCGCGAAACCCCGCTCTGCGGCTATGCTCCATGCATCGGCGCCTGGGTGGGCACGGCGGAAGGGATCGCAAATGATGGGCCAATCGAAAATCGTCGCCGCATTGATCGCGGCGCTGCCGCTGGCGGCGGCGGGCGAAGCGAGCGCGCAGAGCTATCCGAACAAGCCGGTCCGCGTGGTGGTCGGCTTCGCGCCGGCAGGGCCGGCCGACATGATCGCCCGCGTGGTCGGCGACAAGCTTTCGGAATTCTGGGGCCAGCCGGTGCTGATCGAGAACGCCACCGGCGCCGGCGCCAATGTGGCCGGCGACCGTGCCGCCAAGGCCGCGCCCGACGGCTACACGCTGCTGATGGCGAGCAACGCGCAGATCGTCGTCAACCCCAGCCTCTACGAGAGGATGCCATTCGACCCGGCGAAGGACCTGATGACGATCTCGCAATCGGTGTTCACGCCCAACCTGCTCGTCGTGCACAACGATGTGCCGGCGAAAACCGTGCAGGAGCTGGTGGCTTACGCACGCACGCAGCCGGGCAAGTTGACCTACGCCTCCGCCGGCACCGGCACCACGCAGCATCTCGCGGCCGAGCTGTTCAAGTCGATGGCCAAGCTCGACATCCAGCACGTGCCGTATCGCGGCGCGACACCCGCCATCACCGATCTGCTTGGCGGCCGCGTCACCATGTTCTTCGGCAACATCGCGCCGCTCGTGCCGCTGGTGCGCGAAGGCAAGCTGCGCGCACTCGCCGTCACGTCGGCCAAGCGGTTCGGCGCGGTGCCCGAGCTGCCGACCATGATCGAGGCCGGCTTCCCCGGCTTCGAGGCGGTCGCGGCGTTCGGCCTGATGGCGCCGACCGGCGTGCCCCAGGCGATCGTCAACAAGATCCACCAGGACCACGTGAAGGCGCTGGGACCCGCCGATTTGCGCAAGAAGCTCGCCGACGTCGGCATGGAGGTGATCGCGAGCTCGCCCGCGGAATTCGCCGCCGCGCTCGCGGCCGAGCGGCCGCAGTGGGAGAAGCTGATCAAGGAAGCCGGGATCAAGGCGGGGAATTAGATCTCCATCGCCATGGCCGGGCCTGGCCCGCCCATCCACGGTGCAAACTCACAATCGCGTCGGCTCCAGCACCACCTTGCCGATGCCGCCGCGGCTCTCGACGATCTCGTGGGCGCGGACCGCTTCGGACAGCGGCAGCACGCAATCGATCAGCGCCTTGAATTTGCCCTCCGACGCCATTCTGAGGCTTTCCTGGGCGCCAGTTTCCGTTTCGCCGGTCCGGCCCATGATCGTGATCTGGTTGAGATAGAGCTTGTTGACGTCGAGCGGCACGACGCCGCCGCCGTGACCGCCCGCGGTGACCAGGCGGCCGCGGCGCGCCATCGCGGCGAAGGCCTTGGGGAATGTCGTGGGATCGCCGATGTTCTCGAACACCACGTTGACGCCCTGGCCTTCGGTGATGCGCGCCGCCTCGACCGTGAGATCGTGCGTGCGATAGTTCACGCCGGCGTCGGCGCCGAGATCGAGGCCGACCTTGACGCGGTCGTCACTGCCGGCCGCCGCGATCACCTTGGCGCCGAGATATTTCGCCACTTGCACGCCGGCGCTGCCGAGCCCGCCAGCCGCGCCCATCACCAGCACCCACTCGCCGGGCTCGA
>Ga0190274_10002408_pt1 | contig 11029 bp, 7 predicted proteins | sample Popmic531T_FD_133002 | JGI IMG/M metagenome (GOLD analysis project Ga0190274, IMG submission 133002) | Populus adjacent soil microbial communities from riparian zone of Yellowstone River, Montana, USA - 531 T | ecosystem: Environmental > Terrestrial > Soil > Riparian zone | place: USA: Montana...
AGCAGGTCGGCGGGGATTTTGCCGATGCGGTGGCGGGGCAGATGGTGGGAGGATGAGCTCAAGAAGGTTTTGGACTCCGGCGGTTCCTATCTGGAGAAATTCATCGGGATTAAACGAGTAGGATCGAATCCCAATACGGCGGTTCCTGTCCCACAATCCATCACGAGCCTGGAAGACAAAAAGATGCAGAATTCGCTGATAATCTTCGCGACGGTAAAGGAACGCTTCCGTCACCGATGGATTCTACGTCTCATTTTTTTCTTTGGCCGCCTGTACTATTGGGCTCTGCCGCCCTGGGGGTCGCTCGAAGGTGTAACCTCCATTCATTTTGCGCGCTGGCTTATTTGTGATGACGGCAAGAGTGTGATCTTTGAGAGTAATTACGATGGGAGCTGGGACAGCTACATCGACAACTTCGTCGACGCCACAGGTCCCGGACTCAATCGCATTTGGGGAAATTGTGAGGGATTTCCGCAGCTCGGAACCAGGGATCTGGATTCGTTCAAGGCGTGTATCCGACTGCAGCAGCATCCTGCGCATATTTTCTACAGTGCGTATCCGGCATTAACCGTTAAGAACATTATCGCGAACCACACCCTCGATAACGCCGTTCGCGCATTTATCCACACTCCCAGCATTGACCGCGTGTTTGCCGGGTCATACGACATCAATGAATAACATTTCGTGGGATGACGTTCAGGGGTTCCTCCTCTCCGGGTTTGGGCATCTCGATCACTCGCGGTTCCTGTTTGTCCACTTTCCACCTGACTTCGATGCACAAGCGTGGCTGGAGACTCTCCCAATCACGAATGCCGTCCAGACAATCAATCGTGAGGAACTGACGGAGGCTATAAACATTGCCTTCACCTCCGAAGGATTGACGGCGCTCGGATATCCCAGCAGTGAACGCGAGAAGTTTGCGCTGGAATTTGTTGCGGGTATGGGAGATTACGAGCGGGCGCGCCGATTAGGTGATTCCGGGCTCAGCGATCCGCAAAGGTGGGAGATCGGGAAACCCAAAACTCTTCCCATTCATGCCCTCCTGATTCTCAAAGCCTCGAGCGTCCCGCAGTTGGATAAACTGACGGAGGACTATTCGAAAGGGTGGAAACTGGCTGCACCGGCTCAAGACGGATGGACCTCCAAGGACGACCAGCGGGAGCATTTCGGATTTGTCGATGGTATTTCGCAACCCACAATCGAGGGCAGCCCCTTGCCGCCCAGGGGGGATATCGTTCCTACGGGAGAATTCATCCTGGGCTACAAGAATGCCTATGGCATGTTTCCTTCGACTCCGACTCTTCCCCACAATCCCTTGCATGACGAGGTGGCATCGGTCGCTCGGGTGGTGACGTCGGCGTTACCTGACACCGGCGAGGATTCGCCTCGAATGAATTTTGGCCATAATGGGACTTATTTGGTTTTTCGGAAGTTAGCCCAGGACGTCTGGCTGTTTCGAGATTTCGTTGCGCGGAATGCTCAGGGTAAAGACGATGCCTTTGCTGCCAAACTGGTGGGGCGTTGGCAGAGCGGAGCCCCGTTGGCTTTGTATCCAGACACCGACCCTCGAAGGGCCTCAAACGATTTCGGCTATCAGCAGGATCGCGACGGGCTGAAATGCCCGATCGGTGCGCATGTTCGTCGGGCTAATCCGAGAGATGATCTCGAACATAATCCCGAACGATCCCTTGACTCGGTGAAACGCCACCGAATTTTGCGCCGGGGAGTCCTCTATGGGAACCGACTTCCCGAGGGCAGTGACGACGACAGTCATGACCCATTGAAGGAACGTGGTCTCCTCTTTATTTGTCTGAACACGAATATCCGGCGTCAGTTCGAGTTCATACAACAGACGTGGCTGAACAGTTCGAAATTTGGCGGCCTTCGCAATGACCGGGATCCAATCGCCGGCAACAATCTCCAACCCGGGGAACCGCAGGGTCGTTACGATATTACGATTCAAGCTTCACCGGCCCGTCAGCGGAAGGTTGAATTGCCTCGTTTCGTCACGATGCGGGGCGGCGGATACTTTTTCCTGCCCAGCATTTCCGCGGTGCATTTCTTAGCTCGACTTCGGAACTCGAAAGGGAGCTAGGCCCGCCCGCGTCACAGCCGTTGAAAGGCAGCGACAATAGCATTGGCGAACTCTTGCGAGCCCCTCTTGTCGGGATGTCCAACGGATGCTCTGTGGAAAAGAAATCGCTTAAACGGATTCCGAGTGATCAAGTCGCATGCCTCGCGCCGCATCTCTGCCATGGGATCCTCAGGCCTGAGACCGTCCAACCCAAATAACCACGTATCGTCGGCGAACGTAGCGTGCTCGGGCGGAAAAGGCACAAACGCAGTTGCGGTCCCTGCGTCCCCCAAGCCATCCACTGCACTCTGGATCGCGATCGTGGACTCCGTCCAAAAAAACATGCAGTTCGCGATGACCCTACCAAGAAACAGACCAAGCAGGTGGAGGTCGCTTTTGGGAGTGAGGATCGGATACTGGCCCACTGCAATGATCTTGCTGGCAGGACAGCGTCGGCGAATCGCCTGAAGAAGGGTCTTGAGACTCTCACCACAGTGGAGATGTATTTGTCGCTTGAGGTCCTCACGGCCTGTCAGCGGATTGAGAATGAACGAAAAACCAATATCATTGGGTCCGCCGTTGACGATGACCAGGTCGATAGTCTCCGGATGATCGATGAAACTGTCCAGTTCCTGAAGAATTGTGGGATAGGACAGAGGCACTTCCCGGAAGCGGTCGTCGAGAAAACCCTGGAATGGCGGATTTATCCCAACGCCAATCACCGCACCCGAGTGAGCCTTCATCGCGATCGTCGCCTGGCCACCCGCCAGCATCTGATTCACGAGCGAAGACATCTTCTGTTCATCCGGCAGACCTTGTCCCCATGTGAGTGAGTCCCCGAAAACTGCGATACGCGAAACAGTCATGCGTCCCTCCGAACCTTTAGCTGCCGGGTTTGATCACTCCGACGCGTGGCGCAGAGGATAGTAGGGACCTCCCCTCGCCGTGTCAACAAACGGCGGCCCCCCTTGTTTACACTTGCTATCGGTCAATGGCTGGGTACAATCGGCGTCACCGCAGGCCGAGTGTCTGCTTTTCCCCTTACAAAGCAAGCTGGGAGCCGTCATGAAACTCTTTTGCATCGCCCTATCGCTTCTCATCCTGGGCGCGCCCAAGGCGCGAGCCCAATCGACATCTACAGGGGCACAATTGAGCGGCACCGTAGTCGACCCGGCCGAGGCACTCGTACCGGGAGCGAACATCACTTTATCTTCAGAAAGCTCAGGGTTTACGCGGACGACGACCTCCGATGCCCTTGGGTTGTATCGTTTTCTTCAGGTTCCGGCAGGCCAGTACACACTCGTGGCCGTAGCGCCCGGATTCAACAAGCTCACGAACACCGGCATCACTCTGACTGTTGGTCAACTGGCAACGCTGCCGATTAGATTGCAGTTGGAGACAGTCAGGAAAGAGGTGACGGTAACGAGCGATGCCCAACTCGTGGAGACGCAGCGAACATCTGGCGCTACAACCCTGGACCAGAGGCGAATCGACAACCTGCCCATCGACGGACGTAACTACATTAACTTCACGCTGACAAACTCTCAGGTTGCGCGGGATACGGCACCTTCGATTGGTGCCGCTCCGACATCCGGGCTGAACGTCAGCGGGCAACGGGCGCGCTCCAATCTGGTGAATGTGGACGGTGCGGACGCGGGCGACAGTTCAGTCAACGGCGTGCGATCCACGGCCTCGCAGGAAGCAGTGCAGGAGTTTCAGGTCATCACAAACGGTTACGCTGCTGAGTATGGCCGTGCCTCCGGCGGAGTAGTGAACATCATCACCCGCTCCGGTTCGGAGGCCATACACGGTACGGTGTTTGGCTATCTGCGGAATCGAAGGCTCCAGGCAGTGAATCCCTTCTCAACCGAAAAGGACCCCGCATACACACGTGTCCAAAGTGGACTTACGCTTAGCGGTCCGCTCAAGAAGAACAGGACCTTCTACTTCCTTTCTTTTGAAAGCACGCGTCGTCATGAGACCGGGTTCTCCGTTATCGGCGCCGATAACTTCGGGCTGGTGCCGCTGACGGTCCCTGGACTCGGCACGTTCCAGGTTACCCCGGCGCAGGCGGACTTTATTGGTGCGAATGCGGCTGCGTTCTCGCTGCCGTCTACAGATCCGCGTTACGAGTTGATTTCGTCGTATCTATTTCTGACTGCAGCTTCATCCGAGGTCGCGACCAACGGCGTGCAACCCGTTCAATTCGGGAGCCGCACGGGTTTTGCCAGCAGCTGCACGCCAACTACCCCGGTATGCGCTCCCCTGCCCAAGTCGTTTGTATCTCTGAATTCCACCCGCGGCAACTTCCCAATCTTTGAAGGCACGTCCATTTATTCGCTGCGAATCGATCACCGCCTGAAGAACGCGCATCAACTCATGATGCGCGTGACCGCCAGCCCAAGCACGGTTACGGGAATCCAGGTGAATGCGCAGGGTCCCGCGCAAAACTTCGGCCAAAACTCGAACTCGCGGACTTCGCAGCAGACGTTCCGCGACTTCGGAATTACGGCGCACTACCAGTGGGCCATCAGTTCTGCAAAACTCAACGAACTCGGGGTCCAATATGCTCGCAGAGGGCTGCTCTACAACTTTTCATCCGACCCCAATGGCGGCAATGTGGCAGTAAATATTCCGGGCTTTGCGTTTATCGGACGCGAGCCCTTCAGCTTTGTCCGCCGTACCGAGCAGCGGTACCAGTTGACCGACAATTTTTCATGGCAGAAAGGGCGCCATATCGTGAAGTTTGGCGCCGACGTCAATCACTTGCCAATCCGAGCCGACTTCACCGTGAATTTTGGCGGAGTGTATAGCTTTGGCGAACTATCGCCAGTATCCCTCGGATTGCCCTCGAGCTTTGGAGGTCGTCCTGTCCCCAATCTGAGCCCGGTACAAGCCTATGGTTTTGGAATACCCCAGGTGTTCGTCCAGGGTATCGGGAACCCTCATCAATCTTTTAGCAACACAGCGCTAGGGTTGTTCATTCAGGACTCATGGCGTATCCACAAGGGAGTCACGCTGAATTATGGAGTGCGGTATGACGTCGAATTCACGCCAGTCTTCCCGGCAGTAAACGAAATCTCGCAAAAAGCGCAAGATGTCCTGGGAATCCTCAAGGGCATTCCGCGCGACACAAACAACATTGCGCCACGAATCGGACTGGCCTGGGATCCTGGCGCGAACGGGAAGACAGTCGTTCGCGGCAGCTACGGCATCTTTTACGATCACCCACCGCTCGCGCTGGCATTCGACTCGGCGGTGGGAGACGGCAGCCGGGCACCGCAGTTCGCCTGGACGGGCGGGGCACCCGCGCCCTGCACCAGCGCCGCGGCCGGCATCTTCAATTTGAACGCGACGAATATTTTTCAGGGGTTACTCGGATGTCTTCCGCCGAATTTCGGCTACTTGCCGCAGGAGCAGCGATTCAACGCATTCTTGCCCGATTCAATCTTTGTTAATCAAAACTACCTGGGCGCCGGTTTACCGCTCGCGATACTTCCGTTCGGTTTCCCTACGGGGAAAGACTTCGTCTTTGCGTATTCCCAGCAAGCGAACTTTGGGATCGAACGCGACTTAGGCCATGATTTCGCGCTGAATGTCTCCTACAACTTTAACGGCGGGCATCATCTCAACCGACCGCTTGACGTCAATGCGCCCGTTTATAGTGCGCTCATTTCGAATTGGCAGGCGGCCCTGTCGGACCCCGTTCTCTCGAGTGGACAAAAGGCGGCGTTTGCGAGCAATCCGCTACTGGTCAACCAATTCGGCGTCAGCCCAACGCTCGGACCCTATGTCCCCGCAGCGGTGACGAATTTTTTCCGGCGCTCCGGAGCGAATCCTACGTATTGCGGCGCAACAACTAACGGGGTGGACTGCTCCGGAAATGTATTACCCGCGGCGGCGCAGGCACTCGTTTCTGCCGTGGAAACGCGTTACGGCCTCGGCCTTGGCGAGCCAGTACCATTCGGTGGCATGACGCCAAACGTCTCAGAGGGCAATTCGGTGTATCACGGTCTGACCACCAATCTGCGCAAGCGTTTCGGCCGCAAGTGGGAGATGCTGGCTTCGTACACGTGGTCTCATACCATCGACGATTCCACCGACCTGGAAATTTCTCTCGCGCCTCAGGACAACTTTCAGCCAAAGGAACGATCGAACTCGACTTTCGACCAGCGCCATAGGTTCGTGTGGAGCGGTGTCTACGAAACCGGCAAGGCTTCAGGGCAGAACAACATGATGCGCCGGATCCTGAGCAACTGGACAATCTCATCAATTATTGAATTCAGCTCCGGCCGCCCATTTTCGATCCTTACCGGCGCCGATACCAACTTCGATTTCGCGTCCAACACTGATCGACCGAATGTCGTACCCGCTGGGGCGCCGGTCAATTCCTGTGGTGATGTTCCCGTTGCATCGAAGTATTCACCTACAGGCTTCCTGCAAGCGGCCTGCTTCCTGGACGGATCAGTACCTGGTAACCTGGGACGAAATGCCGGAACCCGGCCAGCAACTGTCTTCACCGATCTGCGTGTAAGCCGACGGCTTGATCTAAGCCAGCGTGTCGCACTCGATCTCATCGTCGACGCATTCAACGTCATAAATCGATTCAATGTTGCTGATGTGAACCCCTTGTACACACAGGCAGGCACACCGACCGCGGCATTCGATCCACGACAGTTTCAGGCTGCGCTGAAGCTGAGTTGGTAGCATCTATCCCCTTCAGCTTCCAGGACGAATTGTCCCGCGACGCTCAAAATCTCGGATTCATTGGCGGCACGGACTGTATCGGATACAACCTGTAGGCAAAAGGATTCACGTGCACATCATGTTTCCTGATTTCTCAATCACTTAGGCGAGAGCCGTAGCTACGAGCCAATTGCTTGGCTAACGGCATCCGGTGAGAACACCGGCAAGCACAAAGGAGAAGAGAAATGAAAACACCAATGCATCAGTTTCACACCATCAAGCGGGCGGTTGCGGCTCTTGCAGCTGTTTTTGCCCTGCAAACGCCGTTAGCCGCGACAGACCTGGCCGCCAGAATGAACATTCCGTTCCCCTTCTATGTGGGTCACACCCTCCTGCCCGCAGGCGAGTACACGGTTTCTTCAAGAGAGAATGGGAAGGCGATTCAACTCCAGGGCAAGGGCGGAAACGCCATGACCGTTGTGAGTTACCAAACCCCCACAAGGGGAGAGTCCCCCCGTACAGTCGTGGTTTTTCATCGCTACGGCGACGCCAGTTTCCTGGCTGAATTGAAGGGGCCTGGTGGCGGCCAGACTCTAGTCCTGGCACAATCCGGAACCGAAAAGCGCGTCCGAAAGAACAGCCCCCCTGTTCGCATAGCAACCACTGTGCAACCTTGAGGAGACTCAAGGCCGCTGCCCTGGTGGCGGCCTTGAGTCTGGCTTTTCGCTGCTTAGATCTGATCCTGCACCAAAGCACGTTACGTCTCAACCTCAACCCTCCGCAGCAAGCGTCAAGTCGGCCGTTTGGAGCTGGCTGTGGGCATGGCGGAAGCCGCGCATTGCGCGCGGCCAAGGCTTGCATCGCCGTCGATGATTTTTCCGCGGTAACGCAACTACGTGAAAAAACAGTCAAGTCGAAGCGTAGGGCCGAGTGGGTCATGGAGGGGGTTTCGCGGTGGCTGTTTCGAACTCCAGCAACTGCGATTTGAAGGCGCGGTACCACCAGCGCATGCCGAACTTGCGAGCCTCGGAATACGCTTCTTCAGGGTCCCATTTATCGAGCGCGATTCGGTAGAAGCCCACCATTGCACCTGTCCGGTCGGCGCCGCGCCGGCAGTGAACAAAGACAGGTTGGTTCTCGGGATTCTGAAGAACACGGAGGAATCCTTCGATGTCTGCTTCCGGGATCTGCTTGAACGGCCGCGTCAACAGAGGCATGGCGATGGGAATGTGAACGTACTTCATCCCGAGCCCTTCGACTGTTGCGCGCTCGTCGTCCTCAACACGCAGGTTAACGACGGTGCGTATGCCCATTTTCTGGAGTTGCCGAAAGCCCCCTCCCTGGGGTTGTCCACCCCGGAAGACGATTGCGTTCACTTGATGAAAGCGGGGAAGGTCCTTTTTCGACGACGCAACGAAGCCGGCCGGCGCCCATAGCGCCACAAGAGCCGTGGTCAGCACCAAAGCGGCGGTTCTTTTTCTCACACGATAACCTCCACGTGACTTTGTTCCCTCCGTTCGATTAAACGCTGGATACGCCGCCAAACACGGGGAGGCAATGTCGTTTCCAGGTATTCCGCCGCCATAGCGGCTCGGCGCGCGTCTTCGGATATCAGGGCGTTGTAGGCGGCTCTCGTTGCTTCTCCAGATTTGCTGAGGTTTGACGAACTTCCAACTAAGGTTCGTTCCAGAGCGTCAACATAACCGCCGCGCAAGCGCGTGGCAGCAAACAGACTGGATCCGGCAACGGCGATGGCCATGCATGACATCAAGCTCAACGCAGCCTGGACGCCGAGAAGCAACAGCGCCTGAATCGCCAGCGCACCGACGGCGTCGCCGGCCCGTTCGATGCAAACGTCGATCACAGGCTTGGACGCGCGCCTTTCGGCGTTTCCCAGAGGCACGTAATAGAGTTCGTAACTCGACCGGAACAGCGAACTCCGAAGCACACACTCTCCCGCCCGCGCCAGCGCTGCACTCGCCAGTCCCGGCACAAGAAGCGCTCCCGCGCTCCCTGCCAGCACGGCAGCAGGCAGACTCGCCGCCGTTCCGTGCAGGCCCAGGTGGTGGAGAGCTCGCGCTGTGAGCGACGCCTGAATCGCAAGAGTCAGCACGCCTGCCACCAGGTAAAAGACACTGAAGAATCGCAACAGTTCCCCGGTTCCGGCAAACGCCGCTGAAGCCCGCGCTTTAAACACGTAATCAGTCAGGGAGGCACTGACGGTCCCTGCAAGCACGACGTATCCCAGATTGCGCAAATGAGGAACGCCGGCAAGAAGCCGAAGTCCCGACGCTTCAAAGAAAGCTGCCGGTTTGACGGTTACGCGCGAAGCGCCCAGGCGAAGCAGCAATACACCTGCGCTCGCATGGAGAAACGCCAGCAACAGAAAAGCCCCGTTTACATTGGCTGTCATCGCGAAGCCGCACGCCAACAGTCCGCCGAGAAGGCCGCCGGCGTTCGCTCCAACACCCGCAAGTCCGAACTGGCGCTTTACGGTGTGAGGATCGAAAGATTCACTCAACATGGACCAAAACCCGGAAATCAGGAGCGGTCCGAAGGCGTTCATCTGCAGAAAGACGAGTACGGTGGCCGCAGCGGGGTTCGTCTGGAGAAGCAACGGGGTCAGGGCCAGCGAAAGTCCACTGAGCCCGAACGCCACGGGTAGCACACGCACCGGGGCGTGCCGTTGCAGCAGGCGGCCACACAGGATGCCACCCGCTGCCGCCAGCAGCGAGGCGCTCACGATCGCCAGCGGCAACCGAGTCACATCAAAATGCGCCAGAAAAAGCGCGTCCCTGGCTGCTTTTCCTGCGACCTGATGCGCGATGATTGCGGCGGCGGCCAGCGCCGGTATGACGTTAGAACGGCTCATGGAGCCTCCGGTGATGGCGCGCGATTGCCGCGACCACGGTCAACCAGATGCAAACCAGGAACAGATTCACCTTCGCCAGGCCGGAAAGCGGAACCGCGAAATGCACGGCTGCCGCGACCACGCCCGCTTGCAGCACATCTCCCAGCCGCCAGAAAAACGTGTCGATGGCGGCCTTCGCCTTGTACTTCGCCTCACGGCTTACCGGCAGAAACAGCGCTTGCCGCGCCGTGTTCTGGATCGAGTAATCGGTGCTGTTCTCGAGAATCTTGGCGAAGCGGACCGCACCGAGAACCGGAAACACCGCCATCAGGCCGTAGCTGCCGAACGCGATTACGGGCAACACGAAGAGGGCCGTGCGCACTCCGAAACTCCGGAAGACCCTTGATGTCACGAAGACCTGCAGCACGAGACTCAGCAGGTTTACCCAACCGAAGAACGACCCGTAGGATTGACCGATCAATGCCTTCAGTCTGGACGGATCCAGATGATTGGCGGCGATCGTCTGCTTCGCGTTGTCCACGATCAACCTGCCGAGCATGAACTCTCCGGTAGAGTTCACCACGTTCAGCACGACAATCATTACGGCGATCCACAGCAGGTACCGGCTGCGCAGCAACAGCCGAAATCCGTCCAGCTTTCCAGGAACCGGTGCGTTGCTCTCCACGGGATTCAGACGCCGGCCCACAGCGGCCGTGATTCCGGCACATCCAAGAAATCCGGCGGCACCCACGAGGATCAACTGCTCCGCGGAAAAAAAGCCGAACAGCTTTCCCGCCAGTGTCGAACCCGCCCAGGCGCCGATGGCGCTTCCCACGCCGATGAGAGGAAAAAGGCGTTCGCCCTGTTCCGACCGGTAGATGTCGTTCGCGAACGACCAGAATTGGGCGATCGCAAGAACGTTGAAGATGCCCAGCCAGATGAAAAACGCCACACCGATCCGGAAGCCCATTGCGCCCAGCACGTGAAACAAGACCAGATGGGAGACAAAGAAAAGCATGACACCCGGCAGCAGCGTGTTGCGGCGTACTCGGGACGCGACCGCTCCATAAAGCGGAACGGCCACCAGCAACAGCAACGCCTGAGCCGCGGCGGAATAGCTTTTCACGGCTGCGCCCCCTTCGCTGAGGATCAGGGCTTCGCGGACCGTCTTCAAAACGTAGTACGAAGCCAGCGTCAGAAAAATATTGGCCGTGAGCATCAACACCACGGCACCCTCGCCAGGCCGAACTTTCGTAAAGATCGAAAGCAGCCACTCGGCGGGATTCAGACCGCGAGACACGGGGATTGGGATTGTGGTCGACATGTCAGCGTCCCCCCTCCCCGTCGCGTTCGATCGCAACGATTTCTGTCCGGCCGCTGGTTTGCTGCAGGGTCACGCGAACGAAGGCGGAATTTTC
>Ga0190274_10002409_pt1 | contig 11027 bp, 7 predicted proteins | sample Popmic531T_FD_133002 | JGI IMG/M metagenome (GOLD analysis project Ga0190274, IMG submission 133002) | Populus adjacent soil microbial communities from riparian zone of Yellowstone River, Montana, USA - 531 T | ecosystem: Environmental > Terrestrial > Soil > Riparian zone | place: USA: Montana...
GTCTGCGCGGCGGAGGCGAGTTCGGTGAAAAATGGCACCAGGCAGGAACGAAGGAAAAAAAGCAAAATGTTTTCGACGACTTTATTGCCGCGGCACAATTCCTCATCGACAATAAATATACTTCAGCTCAAAAGCTGGCTATTGGCGGACGATCAAACGGCGGTTTACTCGTGGGTGCAGTGATGCTTCAGCGTCCTGACCTGTTCAAAGTTGCACTGCCGAATGTCGGTGTCCACGACATGCTTCGTTACCACAAGTTCACGATTGGCTGGGCATGGAAAGGTGATTATAGTTCCAGCGAAACAAAAGAAGGGTTTGATTACCTCTATAAATATTCTCCGTTGCATAATATAAAGGAAGGTGTTGCATATCCCGCCACTCTGGTTACAACAGGAGATCATGACGACCGGGTTGTTCCGGCACATTCATTCAAATTCGCGGCAACGCTCCAGGAAAAATACAAGGGAGAAAATCCGATGCTCATCCGCATCGACGTAAATGCAGGACATGCAGGCGCTACTCCGCTAGGCTCAAGTAAACCTGTTGCAAAACAAATCGACGAAATGACAGATGTGCTTTCGTTTATGCTATTTAATTTAGGGGTTAAATAAGATTCGTTGTTTCATTTTGAAATCACGTTAATAAGAATTTCAAATATCGAAATCCGAATTTCGAAAAAATAAAGAATATAGAAATTTAAAATATTAAAGAAGCAGCCAACGAGCAACCAGCTAGATAGATATTCCGAGCGGTAAGAGTATTACTGTACTATTAATCTTCTACTGTATGGCCAACAGCCAAGAGCTAATAGCCAAAAGCTACAGCTCATTCGCCTGTGCAATAAGTTCCGCAACATCCATCACTTTCACTTCGTCTTCTTTATTAAAATTCTTCACGCCATCAGTCATCATCGTCATACAAAAAGGACATCCGACTGCAATTACAGTTGGAGAAAGTGCAAGTGCTTCTTCTGAGCGTTCAATATTCACGTCCTTGTTTCCAGGTTCAGGTTCTTTAAACATTTGTCCGCCCCCGGCGCCGCAGCAGAATCCATTTTGACGCGAACGTTTCATTTCATGCAGTTCTGCATCGAGCTTTTGAATGATCTCGCGCGGTGCTTCATAAACATTGTTCCCCCTTCCGAGATAACATGGATCATGGAATACAATCCGTTTGCCTGAAAATTTCCCTCCTGCAACTTTTAGTTTTCCCTCGTTGATCAATTGCTGGATCAACATTGTATGATGCACCACTTCATAGGAACCGCCCAGTTCAGGATATTCATTCTTCAGGGTATTAAAACAATGCGGACAAGCTGTCACAATTTTTTTTACGCCATATCCATTCAACACCTGAATGTTCATCATGGCCTGCATCTGGAAAAGAAATTCATTGCCTGCACGTTTTGCAGGATCGCCTGTGCAGCTTTCTTCAGTGCCCAGTACGGCAAACTTTATCCCGCAATGGTGAAGGATTTTAGAAACGGCCCTGGTAATTTTCTGAGCGCGCTCATCAAAACTTCCTGCACAACCTACCCAGAAAAGAATCTCAGGAGATTCATTCCTTGCCAGGTAATCCGCACATGTTTCTACTTTGAAGTCCATCAGTTAAAACTTAAAGATATCAATCATTTATTTTAAACTTCAACAGGTACGATTCTTTTCCCTTTATCGTAGCGGCGATTACAAAGGTATCATCGTTTAGCTTCAGAGAGGATTTGGTCTGAATACGAAGCTTTCTTTCCTGTTTGAAAAAATTATTTGTAAAGTCCTCGACAGATCCTTCGGCTAAAGAATCGCTTATCAAGTAATTATTCAGTTTATAATAATTGGAAAGAGGATCTGAATTGCTTCCATCCTCGTCAGAGAAAATAAGTTGAATTTTATTTTCCCTTCTCAGCAGAAGATAGGACACAAAAGTGGATCTCTCAAAATTTTGATTTTTCTTAACGATCCCCAAAAATTGAGAACCAGAAGAAACATCGGCTCCGGCAATCAGAAGATCTCCAGCCAGGTAACTGACTTTTCCAGTACCTGCGATAAATATAGGTGCCCTATTATTCATTCCATTGCCTGGCATCAATGCACCGCCAGATACATTTTCGCGATTATTTACTTCAACAAAAGCAACTATTTTCTCCTGGTTCAGGAGCTCAAGATTCTGAATTTTATAAGTGTTTCTTCCGCTATATGATGTCCACCACTTCGGATTTAAATCCTTATTATAAAATTTCCATTTCGTTGATAAAGGAGTATCAAAGTTCAAATCATTCAGAACAGATAACGTGTCATCCAGTATTGCGAATTTAAAACCAGTTAACGATGATTCTTCTTTGTTTCGTTTAAGAAATGCCATCAACAACTTTCCATTATTAAATGCCAGTTTACCGGTAGCGTAATCTGAACCAACTGGAATATCGATGGATCTTTCCTGTGATGTCCTGAGATTAAATTCAAACAGCTTCGTTTGAGTCACCGCTCTTTTCTTTTTAGAAGCATTGTCAAAGACAGAGACCAGCACGTAAACAATCTCATCTTCAGAATCGTCAAATACATAACTTCTTGTATCCCAGTTTGCCCCGATTAATGAAAAATTCAACGTCTTTATTTCGGAAAGAGAATCGCCTCCGTAAAGCATGCGTACCTTTACCTGGTCATTGCTTTTGGGACGACTGTAATCCTCGTTTACAAATAAAAGTTTTTTCCCAGACGTTGATGCCTTTGTAATAAAAGAGTAGTCGGAAGAAAACCGTTGACCGATATTGAAAACCTCTATTGGAGTATCCCTGATTTTTCCATCCGGAGATACAATCGTACTTATTAAAAATTTTATTTTCTCATTTTGTGATTCCTCCAATGTAATGTACACGAGCGAATCAACAAGAAAATATCCGCTCTCATCATTCTGGTAATTATTTTTTACGTGAATTGAACTTTGTAAATGAAGGTCGTTATCGTAGGCATTGATGTTAAGCGAATGGCTGAAACTATCCTTTCCCCTATTGGATTCGGCCGTGATAAATAAAGACCCGGTCTTTCCTAAAAAATCAATGGACGGTGATTCTGTTTGTTGATATGATAAAATCTGTGCAGAAGCACAATTCCAGGTCAGGAAAAAAAGGTATAGTCTTTTCAAAATATTTATCTATTTACCTTCAATCCAATTTGCACGGTCGCTTTGTGCAAATTGCCATGGCGCACCGTTCGTTTCAATTTTATTCATCATCATCTGCCATTCTGCAGGCATTTTGCTTTGCTCCATCACCATGTACCTGCGCATCTCAGTGATAATATTCAGCGGATCGATGTTCACCGGACAAGCCTGAACACATGCATTGCAACTGGTGCAGGCAAGAAGTTCTTCTTCGAGGATATAATTGAATAGATTTTTTTCATCACGATGTTCCTTTCCATGCTTGTCGATGTTCTTCCCTACTTCCTCAAGCCTGTCGCGCGTGTCCATCATGATCTTGCGCGGTGACAATAATTTACCTGTCTGGTTTGCCGGACAAACACTTGTACACCTTCCACATTCAGTGCATGAATATGCATCCATCAGGTTTTTCCAGGAAAGGTCATAAATATCCTTTGCGCCGAAACTGGTAGGACTTTGATACCCTTCAGGAGGCGTTGCTGCAGGATCAAGCATCATCTTTACTTCCTGCGTCACAGAAGGCATGTTTGTGAATTCGCCCTTCGGTTCGAGGTTGGAATAATAAACATTCGGAAAGGAAAGGATGATGTGGAAGTGTTTAGAGTATGGAAGATAATTCAGGAAGGAAAGGATACCAATGATGTGAAACCACCAACAAATTCTCTCAATCATCATAATAGAATGGTCTGACATGGACGAAAAAATTCCGGAATAAATTCCACTGATTGGAAATGCACCGGCAGCAATGTAATGTTCCAGGTTCCTCGACTGAAGCACCGAATCAGTTGCATTCATTGTAAGAAATGCAATCATCAATAAAATTTCAGTGATGAGGATTGCATTTGCATCCGATCTTGGAAATGTCGTCATCTCCCGCATCCAGAAACGCTTTAACCGCAGCACATTTCTGCGGGCCAGGAAAACAACACAAGCCACAAGCGTAAGCAAAGCAAGGATTTCAAAGCTGCCGATCAGGAAATTGTAGAAAGGTCCGAGGAAGGCGAATACGCGATGCGTACCTGCAACGCCGTCGATAATAATTTCAAGAACTTCAATATTGATAATGACAAATCCCAAATAAATAAAGATGTGCATGATGCCTGCAACAGGTCTCACAACCATTTTACTTTGTCCCAATGCAACACGGATCATCGTCATCCAGCGTTCCCCCTGGCGGTCATTCCTGTTCAGTGGTTTTCCAAGATTTATGTTGCGCCTGATCTTGCGAACGTTCAGTGCAAAAAAATAAACCGCTGCTGAAAAAAGGGCTATGAATATTATTTGAGCAATCACAAGATGGTGACTAGGTGACTAAGTGACTAGGTAACTAGGTGAATTGGAGTTTAATTGCTACCACTTTTAATTGTGCATTGTGAATCATGCATCGTGCATTTGATTACTTTTTCCCGTTGGAGCCGAACATCGAGAAATGAACATACCTTTTCGGATTTTCATTCATGTCCTTCACAAGCACATCAAGATCGTGTGCAGTGTTATTCAAATTAATATAGAGACTGTCGTCATTTACCAGCATTCCAAGTGTTCCTTCTCCCCTGTTCACTTTGTCAAAAACAGCCGAAGTCTTTTCCAGCGTGCTTTTCAGATTGAGAATAGTTTGAGAAAGGTTTGCCTTCTTCAATGTGTCGGTGATGCCGGCAAAATTGTCAATGACTTCGCCGATCTGGTTATTGTGATTTTTAATATTGGAAGTAATGGACTCCAGGTTATCGAAGAATACTTTGAGGCGTCCGTTTTTCTTTCCCAGCATAGTATCTACTGTGGAGGCGATGTTATCGATGGAATTCAATGCAAGGGAAATACTCTCAAAAGATTTTTTCAGGTTCACCTTGGTTTCCTGGTTAAATACCTCACGAAATATCGCTGCAATTGAATCAAGTGATGCAAGCAGGTTTTCAGCTTTCTCTTTGATAGGTGCCACTTCGGCGCTTACTGCATCTCCAAGACTCACCTGTATATCCGATTTCATTGTATCACCATCCTGTATATCCTCTTTGCTGTCGCCGAAAAGAAGTTGAACACCTTTTGTTCCCAACAAATCAGTGCTGAAAATTTCCGCTGTTGAATTCCGGGGAATCTTCAAATCACTTTTAATGTGCATGGAAATAACCAGCCGGCCTGAATGGTCCCCCATCAGACTGATGCCTTTCACATATCCAATTTTGTATCCATTCACCTGCACCACATTTGATGGAAGCAATCCGTCAACCCGGTTGTAAACAGCATAGACTGCTTTCTGGCTTGTAAAAATATCCTGTCCTTTAAGGTAGTTCAGACCCCAATATGTAAGGACTACAGCTGTAAATAGGATAATACCAATGCGAACCTCCTTAGAAATCTTCATAAAAATTTTTGCGGTCTATTTTGCCACGAATGTACAAAGGAAATTACTTAGCGGTATCCATATTTTCCCTGGCTTCTTTAATCGGAATCCGTTTGCCTGATTTGTAAGCAACAACGAAGGCGTCAGAAAACCCTGCATCCTGCATAGTTCGCTGGATTGTAACAGCTTCCTCAAAAGTCGGACTATGTGCCGTTGTATATTTATATATCGAATTGTCCTTTTCCTCCTGTAATCCCACAAGTCCCTTGAATCTTTTATCACCTGCTTTTAATTTAACCGATGATGACAAAACCTGCACAGCAAATTCATATTCATTTTTTGCTTCCGGAGTCGCTACAGCATTGTTATTTTGCTTTCCGGTATACCGGGGTTCAACACTTTTTTCCTGATTACTGCTTTCCTTAATCGCCTGTCCTGTAGGTGTATCAATACTTGTTTTATTGACTGTGTCATCGACTTTTAATTGACCGGCTACAGCTTCAGATCCCTGGTTACCCGACTCGAAACCGGTATCACCCGATTCAACTGAAGACTTGTAATTTTTGAATGCATTGAAAAAAGCATGAGCCATTGCATCCTGTCCCTTTTCGCTCGTCAGGTATTTTGCCTCAGTAGGATTTGTGAGAAACCCTGTTTCAATCAACACACTGGGCATGTATGTTTTAAAGAGCACCAGGAATCCCGCCTGTTTCACTCCACGCTCTATCCTTCCTTTCCTGGAAATCTCATTTTGTACCAGCGAGGCCATCTTCAGGCTTTGGTCGAGGTACGCATTCTGGTAAAGTGAAAAGATGATGTTTGCTTCCGGTGAATTGGGATCAAAGCCATCGTATTTTTTAGTGTAATCTTTTTCAAGCAGAACCACTTCATTTTCGCGCTTGCTCACCTCGAGGTTTGCTTCTGACTTATGCAGACCCATCACCCAGGTTTCCACCCCATTAGTCTCTTCATTGCAGACGTCCTTCTTTTTTTTCTTATCGCGGTAACAGGCGCTGTTGCAATGCACACAAATAAATAGATCGGCCCTTGCGTTGTTGGCGATGGCAGCCCTCTCATGAAGTTCAACAAATACGTCTGTCTTGCGGGTATAAATAACTTTTACGTCTGGAAAATGATCCTCGATGTATTTTCCGAGTTTGAGAGAAATGCCCAATGCCACATCCTTCTCTTTTGCTTTGCCGCTGATGCATCCTGTGTCGTGACCACCGTGACCGGCATCAATGCACACGCGGGTAAGTGCATAGTGCTTTACCGGGTTATGAAAAGAAGAACTGAAGAATACTGTACTGAAAAGTATAATCCGTACAAAAATTTTGCGCGGAAGTAATTTTCTACTTTTGAAGACCATCAGATGACACGAAAAGGAAGATTTATTTCCAAAGTAACAACTATCCTGCCTGCAATTGCTGTTGTAGTATGCTTTCTTTTTCAACACTCCAATGTTGGCGCAACGAATTTCACTGATGCTTCTGATCCCGAATCACATGATATTGACATACAGATCCTGCCGGATTCAATTCCACTGAAAGATTCCCTTGTATCATCCACGGATACGATGATTACAATGGCTGATACCACCATTGATACCGAATCCTTAAAATCAAAGGTGAAATACCATGCGCGTGATTCGCTGCGTGTAGATGTAGAAAATGAATTGGTTTATCTTTTTGGGAATGCCGTGGTTGATTATGAAGACCTGCACCTGACGGCAGATTATATTAAAATTGATTTCGAGCACAAAGAAATTTCTGCCGAGGGTTCCATTGACTCAACCGGGCTGCTCATCGGCAAGCCTAATTTTTCACAGGGCGCACAGGAATTTAAAAGCAATTCCATGCGCTATAATTTCGATACCAAAAAAGGAAAGATCTCATATGTAATCACCCATGAAGGAGAAGGATATATCCATGGTGAAACAGTAAAAAAAGATCCTTACAATAATTTTTTCATACGCAACGGAGAATATACCACCTGTGAAAATGACACACCGCATTATGGTATCCGTTCCAGGAAGTTGAAGTTAATCAGCAATAATAAAATCGTAACAGGTCCGGCTTTTCTCACCATTGAAGGAATCACGACGCCGCTGCTCATCCCTTTTGGATTTTTTCCAAACAAGAAAGACCGCAGTTCCGGAGTCATCTTCCCGGCATTTGGTGAATCTGCAGAACGTGGATTTTATTTCCATCACCTCGGATATTACCTGGGATTGAATGACTACGTGAATGTTGCCATTACCACAGATCTGTATACCAAAGGCAGTTATACACTGGACCTTACCAGCATATATGCGAACCGTTATCACTACCGGGGAAATTTCCAGGTGAGTTATAACCGTACAATCACCAGTGAAAAAGAGCTTCCCGACTATACCGATTTCAGGGACTTCCATATCAGGTGGAACCATTCACAGGACGCAAAGGCCAAGCCCAACAGCAATTTCAGCGCAAACGTAAATGCGGGTACGAGTAAATATTACAGAAACACCATCACTTCCGTCAACAATTTTCTTTCGAACACATTACAATCTGCCATCACATACTCACAATCATTTCCTGAATCTCCCTTCACTTTAACGCTATCTGCCAGCCACTGGCAAAATACCGAAACGCACGATATCAATATTACTTTGCCTTCAGTGAATTTTGGAATTTCGAGAATCAATCCCTTCGAAAGAAAATCACAGATCGGACCACCGAAATGGTATGAGAAAGTTGGTGCCTACTACCAGATGCAGGCGACCAATTATATCGAAACCAAGGACTCTCTTCTCTTTGAAAGTGAATCACTCGACAAGCTTAGAAATGGAATTTTACATACGGTTCCCATTTCAACATCCTTTAATATCCTGAAATATCTTTCGCTTTCACCCAGCTTAACATTCAATGACAGAATGTATTTCAAAACAATTGAGCACACATATATTCCTGACAGCGGATGGGCAGATACGTCTGAAGTGCCGGGATTTGCAAATGCATTTGATTATACAGCCGCTGCAGGACTGAGCACCCGCATATACGGGCTGTTCCAGTATAGCCGCGGTCCTGTTGCTGCAATCAGGCATGTAATGAACCCGACAGTCAGCTTCGGATTCCGACCTGATTTCAGTGAACCCGGTTATGGATATTATAAAGAAGTACAAAACGATACGAGTGGATATCAGAAAACATATTCCATCTTCGGCGAAGGTGTGTATGGTTCTCCCCCGTCAGGAAAATACGCCAATCTTTCCTTTGGACTGGACAACAACCTGGAGATGAAGGTGCGTGTTAACAGCGACAGCGGTTCAACCCTGAAAAAAATCAAGCTGCTGGAAAGCTTTAGTATCAGGGGTAACTATAACATTGCTGCCGATTCGATGAACCTTACTCCATTCAGCTTAAGTGGACGCACCACACTCTTTGATAATATCGGGATTAATTTCGGCGGCACGTTGAACCCCTATGCTTATGACGAATTCGATAATGATTATAACCGCTACCTGTATGACGTCAACAATCACTTGCTGAGAGTTACAGATTTTTCATTTTCCACCAACTTCACCGTCGCGCCAAAGAACAAAACAACAGAATCAAAAAAATATTCCAACGATGAAATGGATTATATCCGGACACATCCCGAGGAATATGTTGACTTCAATATCCCCTACAACCTGGTTTTCGGTTATTCATTTGCATGGCGTAAGGATGGGAAATCGCCGGCAACTCAAACGCAAAGTGCAAGTGTAAGCGGTGATTTCAGTCTTACACCGAAATGGAAAGTTGGATTTAATTCATGGTATGATTTCAATATTAAGAGCTTCACAAATTTCGGAGTGAATATTTACCGCGACCTGCATTGTTGGGAAATGCGGCTGAACTGGGTTCCATTCGGCCACCAGGAAAGTTATTTTTTCCAGATCAATGTCAAGAGTGCAATCCTTCAGGATCTGAAACTGATGAAGCGGAAGGATTTTTATGATGAATGAGGGGGGGTGACTAAGTAACTAGGTGACTAAGTGGTGGAATAGAAAAAGGCGCGATGAAAAATCACCTCGCCTGTAGGGGTCGCAGCTCAAATGATATTATTACTCCACATCATGCTCCATCGTCCGGTACAACTGCTGCATGCGGAGGGAAAGCTCTTCAAGTAAATTCAACTCACGAACAGTAAGTTTTGTAAAATCGCTTTCTTCAATTTTTTTCTTGTTGCCTTCCATGCTCATTTCAATTTGCTCATTGAGAATAAAGGCAAGGAGGCCATTGTAATATTTCTGGCGTTCTGTTGGCGTGAGTTTGCCAATCAGTGCACGGATACTTTTTACGTAGTTGTCTATTTCCCGTTCAATATTCTTGGGACCTGGAGAATGTACTATACTAAGTGAAGATTCTCCCGCTGTGGATGTATTTTTTGTGCGCATGTTTTTCGTATGAATATGTTTTACAATTCTACAACATGCTGCAGCAATAGTTAAGCAGTTTCAATGCAGTTCTTACACAACCATAACAGCTGCAATCAAAGCTGCATCCTTCACCTTTTTAACCCTTGGCCAGAAGAATTTGAAATCTGCGCCTTTTCCAGGTTCACTTTCTATCCAAATCTTACCGCCTTCGTCTTCGATGATTTTTTTAACAATGGCCAGACCGACTCCTGTGCTCTCCATGTCATCTCTCCTGTTCAACGTCTGGAAGATCACAAATATTTTTTCATGGAACTTTGGATCGATGCCAGGGCCATTGTCTTTTACTGAGAATGTCCAACCGTTTTCATGCGTCTCAACGCTGATGCTGATTTCAGTCGTTTCTTTATCGTTGTACTTCACGCTGTTTCCCATCAGGTTTGAAAAAACCTGCGACAACCGCGTTTTATCAGTCACCATCGTCGGCATGTTTTCGGCAATTTGCAATTTTGCATCCTTCGGAAGACCGATAAACTCCGCAGTTTCTTTGATCAGGTTCTTAGTATCAACTTTCATCTGGTCCCCCACACGCTTGTCTGCTTTTGAATAATCAAGAATTGCCTGGATGAGGTCTTCCATTCTCTTGATACGCTGCTTGATCATATTGAAATTGGTACGGACTTCCGGCGTAAATGAAGCAGCACCATCTTCTTCAATCCAGTCGGCAAGGTTTCCGATGGCGCGCAAAGGAGCCTTTAGATCATGCGAAACAATTGAGGCAAATTTATCAAGCTCGTTATTTGTCTTTTCAAGTGTAGATGTGTATTCCTGGAGTCTCCTGTTGCTGATTTCAAGTTCATCCTTTTGCTCGGTGATGCGCTCGATGATCACATTCTTTCCGCTGTGTAGATAGCTGCTCTGGGCCGCAATGAGGAAGAATGCAAGGATGGCAGTGGTTACAAAATCGGTATTGATCTGGCTCAGGTCGTTTCCAAACATGGCATAGGAAGTCATGCCAGTGTATTCCGTAATAATAAAGAGGTAGATGAAATTTGCAATGACCAATGCAGTAAACCATTTCCCGCCCTTTGTGCCCAGGAGCATAAAAGCAGAAAGGAGAACCACTGCCAGGTA
>Ga0190274_10002410_pt1 | contig 11027 bp, 10 predicted proteins | sample Popmic531T_FD_133002 | JGI IMG/M metagenome (GOLD analysis project Ga0190274, IMG submission 133002) | Populus adjacent soil microbial communities from riparian zone of Yellowstone River, Montana, USA - 531 T | ecosystem: Environmental > Terrestrial > Soil > Riparian zone | place: USA: Montana...
ACCCGAGTTCATTGGTAGGAGTTACACCTCCCCCTTTCGGATGAGTGGAAGTCCCGCAGGCGAAGAACTGCCGGCTAGGCGATCAGAACTTGACCAGCCCGCGTCGCGCCGCCAGGGAAATGGCTTCGGCCCGGCTGGTGACATCCAGTTTGACGAACAAGCTCTTCATGTGGCTTTTCACCGTGCTTTCGGTGATGTGCAGGACCACGCCGATGGCACGGTTGCTCTTGCCCTCTGCCAAGAGCTTGAGAATCTGCTCTTCCCGTTCGGTCAGCGGTTCTTCCTGCACGCGTTGCGCGAGCTTCGCGGCCACCTTGGGTTGCAGGTAAGCCTCGCCCGCATGGACCGCGCGAATGCAATTGAACAGTTCTTCCGGCTGCACGTCCTTCAGTAGATACGCTTTGGCCCCCGCACGCAGTCCTGCATAGATGTCCTCGTCGTGATCGAACGTGGTGAGCACGATGATGCCGGCTTTCGGATCCTCCGCGCGAATGCGGCGTATCGCTTCCACGCCCTCGACCTTGGGCATGCGCAGGTCCATCAGGACCACGTCGGGGCGCAGGCTGCGCCATAGTTCGACGGCTTCCTGTCCGTCGCCGGCCTCGCCGATCACGGTCACGTCTTCTTCCATGTTGATGATCGCCGCAAGCCCGCGGCGGACCAGGGAGTGGTCCTCGGCAATCAGCACGCGGATCGGCACGGCCTTCGGCGCGGCTGGCGCCGGCTGGGAAGTTCTCTGCGGACTAGGCTGTGACACTGTTCAATGCACTCCTTGGCATGACCGTTTCCACGCGCGTGCCCTTTGCGGGTGTGCTGGCGACAAGCAGGCGCGCGCCGATGCGCTCGGCGCGCTCGCGCATGCCGAGCAACCCGAACCCATCATGATGCTGGCGCGGGTCGAAACCCACGCCATCATCCACGATCGAGAGCCGGATCGCGCCAGGATCGAACACCAGGTTCAGTTCGACGTGTTGCGCACCGGCGTGTTTGAGGACATTGGTGACACCTTCCTGCGCGATCCTGAGCAGTTCGCTTTCGACGTCGCCCGGCAGCGGGATCTTGTCACCAGAAGTGGCGAAACGCGTATGCAGGGTGCCGCTCGCTTCCGCGCGCCTCAGCAGCGCTTGCAAGGCATTGGCGAGATCCGCCTGCTGCAGCGCCTCGGGCCTTAGCGCGCGCACCGATAGCCGCGCCTCCGCCAGGCCCGCCTGCGCCAGGCTGCGGGCATGTTCTATGTGTTCCAGTGCAAGGTCGAGATTGTCCTTCTTCAGCGTGCGATTTGCCGCTTCGAGGTTGAGCACGACACCGGTGAAGCCCTGCGCCAGGGTGTCGTGGATGTCGCGGGCGATGCGGTTGCGCTCCTCGAGGATTGCGGCCTGCCGCGCCTGGTCGCCCAGGCGTGCCATCTGCACGGCAAGTGTAGCCTGCCCCGCCAATGCTTCCGCGAGATAGAGCTTGCTTTCCAGTTCCCGGGAGTCGCTCTTGCTGCTGCGAACGCAAATCCAGCCTACGGTTTCCTTGCCGAGCACCATCGGCACTGTCAGCAAGGTGCGCACGCCGAGCGAATTGATGTACGCGCGATTCTCTTCGGGCATGCCGGAAACCTCTCCGGACAGCACGTAAGTCTCGGCACGGGCTACCGGAAAGGTGGATACCGGGCGGCCCCCGATCGGGGGCGGATGCAATGCCGCCGGATGGTGGGATTCCGCCGCGGGGATGATGCGGGATTCGAGGTATTCCAGGTGCAGCCGGATGGAATTGTTGGCGTGGTCCGGAAACCAGAGCGTCCCGCCCACGCCCTGCAACTGCTGGACGGTGACCTTGAGGACGTGGCCGAGGAATTTGTCGAGGTTCGATTCGGCGGCGAGGAAATTGAGCGACTGGATCAGCATTTCCGATTGGCCGCGCGCGAGTTCCGCGGCCATGCGGTGCTGGACAACTTCCTGCTCCAGGATGCGGTTCGCTTCCTCGAGGTCTCGCAGGCGCTCCAGGTCGATTACTTCCGAACCTCCCGGCGGTGCACCGCGTAAATCCAATGTCGCCTGATCCGGTTCCACCCTTGCGCCTCCCGACAGACCGGAACGCCCGCCGTTCCGCCGAGGATGATTATGCGCGCATCGCCTTCGCTGTGGGGCAACTGGCGGTGGCGACTGCCGGCGGCGGGAGCCTGGTCAGGCCGGGGATTTCTTCATTTTTGCCGCAAACTTCTGCCGGAACTTTGCCACCTTGGGCGCGACGATGAACTGGCAGTAGGGCTGATTGGGATTGTTCTCGAAATATTCCTGGTGATAGCGCTCGGCCACGTGGAAATGCTCGGCTGGCGTGATCTCGGTGACGATGGATCCGGGGAATGCTTTGTCGTCCGTCAATTCGCGCACGATTTTCTCGGCCTGTGTTTTCTGTTCCGGGGTGTGATAGAAAATCGCGGAGCGGTACTGCGTACCGACGTCGTTGCCCTGGCGGTTCAGGGTAGTCGGATCGTGGATGACGAAGAACACTTCGAGCAGATCGCGAAAGCTGATCCTCGCCGGATCAAAAGTCACTTGCACGACTTCGGCGTGCCCGGTATCGCCATCGCAAACACGCTCGTAGGTAGGGTTGAGCATCTCACCGCCCATGTAACCGGATTCGACACTGGTTACGCCTTCGAGCCTGTCGTAGACCGCCTCCAGGCACCAGAAGCAGCCTCCGGCGAGGGTGGCCACTTCCTTGTCATTTGCCGCCATTTCCACCTCCACATGCCATGTCGTCGCAAGATTTTACTCTCACGATCGGCAAGCGGCTCAGGCAGCCCCTGCGGACAATGCCGCGGCTCCTGAAAGGGTATCCCGGGTGGCGATGACTTCCTGCCACGCGGCGGCGAGGCGACGGGCCAGCGTATCGGCATGCCACTCGCGCACATAGACCCTGGCTTCACCGGAAAGGCGGGCACGCAATCCCGGGTTGTTCATCAGCGTGACGATATGTGCGGCAAAATCCGCTTCGTCGTCCTGGGGCACGAGCGCGCCCCGTCGCGGCCCCACGACATCGCGCGTGCCCATGACGGCAGTCGAGATCACCGGCACGCCAAGCGCCATGGCCTCGAGCAGGACCAGGCCCTGGGTCTCGGTGCGCGAAGCGAACACGAAAGCATCGGCAGCGCGATAGCAATCCTGCAGCGCGCCTTGCCGGTCAAGGTAGCCGACGAACAGGACGTTGTCGCGCAGGCCGGACTTTTCGGTGAGCTTTTTCAGGGATTCGAGGGCAGGACCCTCTCCGGCAATGATCAGCAACAGGTGCGGATTCTGCGTAAGCGCAAGACGCAGCGCACGCACCAGGAAATCAATATTTTTTTCGTAAGCGACGCGCCCCACGAAAAGCAGCACCGGCCGGTCCTCGGGAATGCCGTGCTTGCGGCGGAAGGCGCCGCGGTCGCCGCCGGCAAACTGGCTGACTGGAATCCCCGTCGGAATCACGTGCATCGGAACCGAAATGCCATATTCGGCCAGCTTGTCGCGCATCGCGCTCGACGGCACGATGAGCGCATTCATGCGGTTGCACTGCGTGCGCGAGAAACGCCGCGACAACCCTCGCAGGATTGCCCTAGGCAGCAACGGCACGTAGTGGAACAGATACTCTTCGAAGAACGTGTGGTAACTCTCGACCCGGGGTACGGCGAGCGCATCCGCAATTTCAATCCCGCGGTAGTGCGCTACGAATGGGGTCTGGATGTGCACGAGGTCGTAATTTTCGTCGCGCAAGCGGGGCATCAGTGCGCGCACCCCGGCGGAGCGCATCATCCTGTCTTCGGGATCGAAAGGCACGTAGCGGGAGGAAACGCGCGTGACGCCATTCTCGGAAGACGGCACCCCCGGATACTCGGGTGCGATCAGGTCGACCTGATGGCCCAGCCCTGCCAACTCGCGGCGGAAAGTCTGGATGGAAGTGGAAACACCGTTCACGCGCGGGAAGTACACGTCCGAGATCATCAGGACTTTCATCGCATGCCCTATGGCAACAAGAATGTTGCAAGGATATGGGTGAATTGTTGCAGCACTACGACAGACTAACCCTGAACCGCAAAGGCGCGAAGGCGCAAAGAAAAGGCGCGCAAAGGAAAACGGAAGAATAGTAAACAACACATCGCATGTAGTTGCCCACTGCCGACGCAACCAGCTTCCAGCCTCTACTTCATGTCTTCCCTTGCCCTCCTTTGCGATCCCTTTGCGCCTTCGCGTCTTTGCGGTTGGGAGTTTCCTTTACAGGAAAAACTGCCCCAGCCACCAGGCTACGGCAGCAATGAAAGCAGAACTGGGTATGGTCAACACCCAAGCCCATACGATCCGGCCCGCCAAACCCCAGCGCACCGCGGACAGTTTTTGCGCCGAACCGACGCCGACGATGGAACCCGTGATGGTGTGAGTGGTGGAGACGGGCACCCCGAGTGCGGTTGCCAGGAACAGCGTGATCGCGCCACTGGTCTCCGCGCAGAAGCCTCCGACCGGCTTCAGGCGCGTGATTTTCTGCCCCATGGTCTTGACGATGCGCCAGCCGCCGAACAGGGTCCCCAACGCGATGGTCCCGTAACAGGCGAAGGCCACCCACAACGGCAGATGGTCCTTGGTGGTCATGCCTGCAGCAATCAGCAACATCCAGATCACACCCATGGTTTTCTGCGCGTCATTGCCGCCGTGGCCAAGGCTGTACATCGCGGCGGAGAGCAACTGCAACCGCCGGAACCAGCGATCGATGCGTCGCGGCGTCTGCCGCCGGGCGATCCAGGAAACCGCGATCATGAGCGTGATGCCGAGAACGAATCCCAGCAGAGGAGAAAGCACGATCGCGGCGGCGGTCTTGAGGAATCCCGCCGAGATGAGGGTATCGACTCCCCCTTTTGCAACCGCGGCGCCTGCCAGTCCGCCGATCAGCGCATGCGAGGAACTGGAGGGAATGCCGAAATACCAGGTGATGATATTCCAGGCGATAGCACCGACGAGGCCTCCAAAAATGACATAGTGGTCGACCGCGCCGGGATCGACGATGCCCTTGCCCACCGTCGCCGCCACGGCGACCCCGAAGATCGCGAATGCCAGGAGATTGAAGAAAGCCGCCCAGACCACGGCCCACTGGGGCCGCAGCACCCGGGTGGAAACTATGGTCGCAATCGAGTTGGCGGCGTCGTGGAAGCCGTTCATGAAGTCGAACGCGAGCGCCACGATGACCAGGAACACGACGATTTCGAAACTCATGACCGCCTTTTTTTGTGGAACGCGTCGCCGGGCTACGCGTTTTCGATCACGATGCCTTCGATGATATTGGCGACATCCTGCGAGCGGTCGGTCACCTCCTCCAGCAACTCGTAGATCGAACGCATCTTGATGACCTGGCGGACGTCAGGCTCGTCACGGAACAGCTTGGCCATGGCAGAGCGCATGACGTGGTCGGCCTCGGATTCGAGCTTGTCGATCTCGCCGCATGCAGCCAGGATCTTGCGCGCGTTCTCCATGTTGGAGAGTAAATGCACGCCTTCCTTAACCTTTTCCGCACAGCTGGCGCAGATCTGCGCCAGTCGTTTGGCCTCCGGTGTGATGATGCGGACGTCATAGAGAACGATCGAGTGCGCTGCGTCCTCCATGAGGTCGATGATGTCGTCCATCCTGGTGACCAGTTGATGAATGTCGTCGCGGTCGATGGGCGTGATGAAAGTCTTGTGCAGTAGGTCGATGGCAGTATGGGCAATCCGGTCGGCCCGTTTCTCGATGGTCTCGATCACATGCGCGCGGCGCTCGAGGTCGTTGAACTCCGCCATCAGGCTGACAAGTTCCTGGCTTGCCTGGACTATTGCATCGGCGTGCTCGACGAACAATTCGAAGAACCGGCCTTCGGTTGGCATCAGGCGGGCGAACATGGCGACTCCCGGGTCCATCGGTGGGAAATGCGGCGCTTCTGGCGCCGTCTCTCGATTGCCACAAATTGTAATGCCACGCGGGTCATTCGTCACAAAACTGTCATAATCAACAGCAAGAACAGGACGATAGATGATCGGACTCTTGCAGCGGGTAACGGAGGCACGAGTGGTGGTCGATGGCCGGACCGTCGGCAGCATCACGGCAGGCCTGATGATCCTGGTCTGCGCCGAACGCGGCGACAGCGAGTCGGAGGCCGACCGCCTCCTGGAGCGCCTGCTCAACTACCGGATATTTTCGGATGCGGAAGGACGCATGAACCTTAGCCTTCGCGATGTGGGCGGCGCAATGCTGCTGGTGCCGCAGTTCACGCTTGCCGCGGATACACGCAAGGGCAACCGTCCGAGCTTTACGCCGGCCGCGCCGCCCGACGAAGGCAGGCGCCTTTTTGACTATCTGCTTGCGCGTGCGCGCCAGGCGCATGCCACGGTTGAATCGGGCGAGTTCGGCGCCGACATGAAGGTTTCCCTGACCAACGACGGTCCGGTGACCATCTGGCTGCAGGTCGCGCCAGGACAGGCGGCGGGGTCCGTTCCATGAGCGAATGTCGCGCGGACCCCGGCCTCTCGCGCCTGCGGCATGAGATAATCGTGCGTTTTTAACCCGCGTCAGCGCATCCAACAAGCATATGTCGATGCACTCCAATTCCGACGGGCCGGCACCACGCGTTCTGCTGGTTGACGATGCCCCGGACAACCGCCTGATGATGTCGCTTTTTCTGCGGCGCTCCGGTGTGGAGATCCTCACGGCGCGCAATGGCGAGGAAGCCTTGCAGGTCACGGCCTCGATGGGGCCGGATCTCGTCATCCTCGACTTCCACATCACCGGTATGTCGGGCTTCGAGGTTTGCAAGCGCATCAAGACCAATCCCGCGACCGCGCACACCCCGGTCGTGTTCCTGGCCGCGGACGAAGATCGCGACGAGCGCATCCAGGGGCTCCAGGTCGGAGCCGATGATTTCTTCAGCAAGCCTGTCCGTCGCGACGAATTCCTGGTGCGGGTGAAGTCGCTGGTAACGGCGCACAGGGCGCGACGTAAGCAAGGCCTGCCACCGATGGTCGCGGAGTCAGCACCCGGCATGAATGTCGATGCATCCTTCGGCGGCCGCGGTCTCATGGACAACTTCCTCACCACGTCGGGCACGCCGGGGAATCCGCTGGTGGGGTACCAGAGCCGCTTCGACGCCGTGATCCTGTTCGCCGACCTGCGCGGGTTCACGCGCATGGCCGAGCAACTGTCCCCCACCCAGGTGGTGCAGCTGCTCAACCAGTATTTCTCCCTGCTGACCAATGTGACCTACCGCTATAACGGCGCCATATTCAACATGGCGGGAGACAGCCTGCTGGTGGGATTCGGCGTACCGTTCGAACAACCCGATGCGGCCGAGCGGGCCATCAAGTGCGGCCACGACATGCTGGCCGACTTCGATGCCCTGTCCAAGGACTGGAAGGAAAAACACGGCCTGGAAACCGGCCTTGGCATCGGCGTGAACAAAGGCGAAGTCGTCGCCGGCAACGTCGGCTCGCCTGCTTACATGAGTTTCACCATCATTGGCGACGCCGTGAACATTGCCTCGCGGCTGATGCAGCGCGCCCGCGCTGGCGAAATGCTGCTCTCCGAACGGGTCATGGAGGCCCTGAAGGAAGCCGGCGCCAGCGTGGATGCCATTACACTGCCTCCGCTGACGCTGCGGGGTCGCACTGAACCAATCGGGCTCTATTGCATTCCTTTCCGCGAGCGCATCGACACCCGAACCTGACGCAGTCGAAGCGCGGGTCCACGACCCTCGGTTGTCCTGGCTAGAATTTTCTGCTGCAGCCACTCGAGGGAAGCACCCCGATACCGAAACCAGCCCCGTGTAAAATCGGGCATCAACTGGATGGCAGAGAATAAGTTCATGCCGCGACCCGGCCAGCTGATGGATATTTTCTATCGCGGAAATCAAAACAATCCATTGGCTCGACCGAAGCGCCCCGCCCTAACATGAGGTCCATCGCGTAACCGGCGTCGTGCCGGAGCGATTGAAATGGAGCGGCTGGTATGCAATCCCGGATTTCTGAGTATCTGCGAACCCTTAGCCGCCGCTATGCGGCGCTACCCCTGATCTGGTAACGAATTTCACCTATCCCCAAACAAGAGGACCACACCATGTCGACCAAGGAACCTGTGTCAAGCCAAGCCAAGTGCCCGTTCAATCACACCTCCGGCGGCGGCACGTCGAACCGGGACTGGTGGCCCAGGCAACTGCGGCTGGACCTTCTGAACCAGCATTCCTCCAGGTCCGATCCAATGAATGGGGGCTTCGACTACGCGAAGGAGTTCAAGAGCCTCGACCTCGCAGCGGTGAAGAAGGATCTTGCGGCCCTGATGACCGATTCGCAGGACTGGTGGCCGGCCGACTTCGGTCATTACGGACCGCTGTTTATCCGCATGGCATGGCACAGCGCCGGCACGTACCGCATCGGTGATGGCCGCGGCGGCGCTGGCCGCGGCCAGCAGCGCTTCGCGCCACTCAACAGCTGGCCGGACAACGTCAGCCTCGACAAGGCGCGTCGCCTGCTGTGGCCGATCAAGCAGAAGTATGGGCGGAAGATTTCGTGGGCCGACCTGATGATCCTCGCCGGCAACGTCGCCCTGGAAACGATGGGTTTCAAGACCTTTGGTTTCGCCGGCGGTCGAGCGGACGTATGGGAACCGGATCAGGATGTCTACTGGGGCGCGGAAAAAACCTGGCTGGGCGGCGACGTGCGCTACGCGCAAGGCTCGCCCGGCGTAGATAAGGCCGGCGGCGTGGTTTCGTCCGACGACAACTCGCAAGTCCCGCACACGCGCAATCTGGAGAATCCCCTCGCCGCAGTGCAGATGGGCCTGATTTACGTCAACCCGGAAGGCCCGGACGGCAAGCCGGATCCTGTCGCCGCGGCAAAGGACATTCGCGAGACCTTTGCGCGCATGGCGATGGACGACGAGGAGACCGTCGCGCTCATCGCCGGCGGTCACACCTTCGGAAAAACGCACGGCGCGGCGCCCGCCACGAATGTGGGGATCGATCCGGAAGCAGGCGATCTCGAAGCGCAGGGCATGGGGTGGATGAACAAGTTCGGTTCAGGCAAGGGTGCGGACACGATTACCAGCGGACTGGAAGTCACCTGGACCACCACACCGACCAAGTGGAGCAGCAACTTCTTCTGGAACCTGTTCGGCTACGAGTGGGAACTGACGAAGAGTCCCGCCGGCGCGCAGCAGTGGGTCGCCAAGGGAGCCGGGGCGACGATCCCGCATGCCCACGATCCTTCGAAGAAACTCGTGCCGACGATGCTGACCACCGACCTCTCCCTGCGCCTCGATCCCGCCTACGAAAAAATCTCGCGGCGTTTCATGGAGAACCCCGACCAGTTCGCGGATGCGTTCGCCCGTGCCTGGTTCAAGCTGACGCACCGTGACATGGGCCCGATCGCGCGCTATCTCGGCCCGGAAGTGCCTGCGGAAGAACTGATCTGGCAGGACCCGATCCCCAAGGTCGATCACAAGCTGATCGACGCGCAGGACATTGCCGCGCTCAAGGGCAAGATCCTGGCCTCAGGACTGACGGTCTCGCAACTGGTGTCGACAGCATGGGCATCGGCCTCCACCTTCCGCGGCTCGGACAAGCGCGGAGGTGCGAACGGCGCACGCATCCGTCTCGCGCCGCAGAAGGACTGGGAGGTCAATCAACCCGCCCAATTGGCAAAAGTCCTGAAAACGCTGGAGGGCATCCAGGCCGAATTCAACAAATCGGCCTCCGGCGGCAAGAAGATTTCCGCTGCCGACCTGATCGTGCTGGCCGGCTGTGCGGGCGTCGAACAAGCCGCGAAGAATGCCGGCCAGCCAGTGACGGTACCCTTTTCGCCGGGACGCATGGACGCCTCGCAGGCGCAGACCGACGTCGAGTCTTTCGCCGTACTTGAACCGGTTGCCGATGGTTTCCGCAACTACCTCAAGGGCAAGTACACCATCCCGGCCGAGGCGCTGTTGATCGACAAGGCGCAGTTGCTGACGCTGACTGCGCCCGAAATGACAGTGCTTGTGGGCGGATTGCGCGTCCTCAATGCCAACTTTGGACAGTCAAGGCACGGCGTCCTCACAAAGAAGCCGGAAGCGCTCACCAACGACTTCTTCATCAACCTGCTCGACATGGGCACGGAGTGGAAGGCAACGTCGGACGCGAGGGACGTGTTCGAAGGGCGCGATCGCAAGACGGGTGCAGTCAAGTGGACCGGCACGCGCGTCGACCTGGTCCTCGGCTCCAACTCCGTGCTTCGCGCCCTGGCCGAGGTCTATGGCAGTTCCGACGCGCAGGCGAAGTTCGTCCAGGACTTCGTCGCGGCCTGGACCAAGGTGATGAACCTCGATCGCTTCGACCTGGCATGACCACGGCGATTCTTGCCGCTGAAAAGTGGTTGAACGGCGGCCCGCTCCCAACCCGACATCCCTGGCGGCGGGCCGCCGGCGCGGTCGTGCTGCTGCTGGGAGTGACGGTCATGCTGGTCAGCGGCGCCGGCGACCTGGGGCATTGGATTGCTTCTGGTCCGTGATATGCCGGACGAACCAGGCGGGTTCCAAGATCCTGCAACGAAACGTATCCGCCTGCGCCGGATGGCCACGCCGCTGTGGCAGAATGCTCCGATAACAACGGAGGAGTGCCACATGAAACGCTTCGACCCGGTAACCCAGGCCCGCATCGACCTCACCGCTGCCTTGCGCTCGGCCGCGCGAATGGGCCTCAACGAAGGCGTCTGCAACCATTTCAGCCTGGAGATGCCGGGCGACCCGACCAAGTTCCTGATCAATCCGCAGGGCTTGCACTGGTCCGAACTCACACCCGCCGACATGATGGTAGTAGATGAGAACGGCAAGGTCGTCGAAGGCAAGCACCAGGTCGAACCGACTGCGTTCTTCATCCACGGCCGCATCCACCTCGGCAAGCGCAAGAAGGCCGTGCTGCACACGCACATGCCCTTTGCCACTTCGCTCACTCTGCTCGACGGCGGTGAACTGGACGTGTTCGCCAACCAGAGCGCGATGCGCTACTACGGCCGCATC
>Ga0190274_10002411_pt1 | contig 11027 bp, 11 predicted proteins | sample Popmic531T_FD_133002 | JGI IMG/M metagenome (GOLD analysis project Ga0190274, IMG submission 133002) | Populus adjacent soil microbial communities from riparian zone of Yellowstone River, Montana, USA - 531 T | ecosystem: Environmental > Terrestrial > Soil > Riparian zone | place: USA: Montana...
CACGATCAGGGAGCGGTGGGGCAGGTCCACCGTGACGCCCTGCAGGTTGTGCTGGCGTGCGTTGACGATCCGGATGACGTCCGACATGGCGAAGCGAAGAATAGTGACCACCCCGCTTTCGGGATAGCTTCGGGTTTTCGCACCTGTCGGCGGGTGGGCGTGCTCCGCTACGTTTCTGCGCCGCATGGCCGCAAAACTCTTCACACCGCAGCTGATCCGACGCGGGCTCGAGGTCTTCTTCCTGATCTCGCTGGCCGGGTTTGCCTTCACGTTCATCTACGGGAAGAACCCGCAGGCCGTGCTGGACAAGGCGCTCCACCTGCACTGGTGGTGGCTCCTGGTCGGCGTCCTCCTGGCGTCCATGGACTGGATCGGTGGCGGCCTCCGCCTCTGGGCGGTGGCGCGGGTCGTCCACCCGAACCCGCCCATCGGCGGCATGATGCTCGCCGGCGGCATGAGCGCCTGGGCGGCGTACCTGACGCCACTGCAGTCGGGCGCGGCGCCCATGATGATCTACACGATGCGCCGCTTCGGGATCCCGGTCCCGGTGGCGCTCACCTCGACGCTGATGACCTTCATCGCGACGATCATCTTCTTTGGCGTCGCCGGGCCGCTCGCGATCCTCTTCGGGGGCGGACGCTCGCTCGGCGGCAAGGACGCCGTGCTCGGGCTCTCGCTCTACGACCTGTACCTCGGCACGCTCAGTGTCTTCATGGTGCTCGGCGTGGTCCTCATCGCCGTCATCATTTTCCCGAAGCACATGAGCGCGCTGGTCCACAAGGTCGCCGACTGGGCCGGCCGCCGGAGCACCCGCGTCGCCGCGCGGCTCGAGGGACTGCGCACCGGCATCGACCAGGCGCACGAGTCGGTCGTGGCATTCAACACGCCGCGCGGCTGGCTGGCGCTGCTCTGGGCCACGCTGCTCTCGGCCCCGTCGCATGCGAACAAGCTCCTCGCCGGCTACGTCGCCATGCGCACGCTGGGCATCCACGCGAACTTCGTGGACATCCTGCTGCTGCAGACACTGATCACCTTCCTGCTCTACTTCGCCCCCACGCCCGGCGCTTCCGGCATCGCCGAGGTCCTGTCGGCACTCATCATGGCGGCGTACGTGCCCAAGGAGCTGACGCCGCTCTACATCCTCATCTGGCGCCTCATCCTCAGCTACTTCACCATCGGCTTCGGCTTCTTCGTCTTCACGACGTGGGTGCGGCACGGGCTGAAGGGGATCTCGACTGAAGGCGATGAGGGGGTGGAAGCAGCTTGAGTTCCGGTTTCCGGTTCCCCGTTCCCTGTTCCCGCAGTTGGTATCGTGGCTGAGTTCACCGAAGACGCCGGCACCGCCGCCTACGATTCCGCTCTGTTGCGGCGGCTGGTGCGCTACCTCCGCCCCTATCGCTGGCAGGCGGCGCTGGCGCTGGTGTGCCTCATGGCCTCCGCCGGCCTGGCGCTGGTCAACCCGCTCCTCACCCAGCGCGCGCTCGATGTCGCGGTGCCGCAGCGCGACTTCGGCCTGCTCCGCACCCTCGCGCTGATGGGGCTCGGTGCGCTGCTCCTCGAGTTCGTGCTCGAGTACGTCCAGGCGCTGGTCACGACCTATATCGGCCAGCGCGTCATGCGCGACCTGCGGCTCGAGATCTTCGAGCACCTGCAGCGGCTCAGTATTCCCTATTTCGACCGGAATCCCGTCGGGCGCCTCATGACCCGCGTCACCTCCGACGTCGAGACGCTCAACGAGCTCTTCTCCTCGGGTGTGGTCACCGTCTTCGGCGACCTCTTCACGCTCGCCGCGATCATGTCGCTGATGCTGGCCGCCGACTGGCGCCTCGCGCTCGTCGCCTTCGCCGTGATCCCGCTCGTGTACCTGCTCGCCCGCGTCTTCCGCCGCCGCGTGCGCGATGCCTTCCGCGACATACGCCTCCTCCTGGCCCGGCTCAACAGCTATCTCCAGGAGCATCTCTCGGGGATGCGGGTGGTCCAGCTCTTCGCCCGGGAGCCGGCATCGGCCCGCGAGTTCGGCGGCATCAACGAGGAACACCTGCAGGCGCACCTCCGGTCGGTCACGATCTACGCGCTGTTCTTCCCGGCGATCGAGATCCTCACCGCCATCGCGCTGGCGCTCGTCCTCTGGTACGGCGGCCTGCGCACCCTCGGCGGCACCCTCACCATCGGCGTGCTCGCGGCGTTCATCCAGCTCACGCGCCGCTTCTTCCAGCCGCTGCAGGACCTCTCCGAGAAGTTCAACCTCCTGCAGGCCGCGATGGCCTCATCGGAACGCATCTTCCGCCTCCTCAACGAGCCCGTCACCGTCACCGAGACGGCGGCGCCCCGCCGGCTTCCCGAGCCGGTGCGCGGCGAGGTGAAGTTCGAGTCGGTCTCGTTCCGCTACAGCGACAGCGGACCCTGGGTGCTGTCCGACGTGTCGTTCACCGCGCGGCCGGGGGAGACGGTGGCGCTCGTGGGACACACCGGGGCGGGGAAGACCACGATCATCAGTCTGCTGCTCCGCTTCTATGAGCCCACCCGCGGCCGCATCACCGTGGACGGCGTCGACATCCGCGAGCTCTCCTTCCAGGACCTCCGCGGGCTCGTGGGTTACGTGCAGCAGGACCTCTTTCTCTTCACCGGCGACATCCTCCACAACCTGGCCCTCGATGCGCCACGGACCGAGGCGCAGATCCGACTCGCCGCGGAACGCGTCGGGGCCGACCGCTTCGTGCGCCGGCTGCCCGATGGATACCGGCATGTGCTGGGAGAGCGGGGACGCTCCCTGAGCGTCGGTGAGCGGCAACTGCTGAGTTTTGCGCGCGCCTTGGCGCTCGACCCCCGCATCCTCATCCTGGACGAGGCGACCAGTTCCGTGGACGCTGAGGCGGAGGCGCAGATCCAGCGGGCCGTCGCCGAACTGATGGCGGGACGCACCAGCATCGTGGTGGCACACCGGTTGAGCACGATCCTGCACGCCGACCAGATCCTCGTCCTGCACCATGGGGAGATCCGGGAGCGCGGCACGCACCGTGCCCTGCTGGACGCGGATGGCCTGTACGCCCGGCTGCACCGGTTGCAGTTCGGCACGGAAGCGGTCCGGCGCACCGCATGAAGGGTCCCGGTGCGCGTACAGCTAACCCCAACTTGCTTGCTCGCTTATGGCACGTGGGATACAATTGTCGAACTCACATGACACTTCAGCACCCTGCATGATCCAGATTGAGGTCGGTGGCCGGCGTCACGCCGTCTCGTCGGGGGAGTTCGTGCTCGGTTCCGACCCGTCTTCCGGGATCTTCCTCGAAGGGCCGGATGTCCTGACACGTCATGCGATTGTGGAGTTGCTCGGTTCCGGCGAGGCGGCCATTCGGGTCGCCTCGCCTTCGGCTGAGGTACGGGTCAACGGGGTTCGGCTCGGGGCGGAGCCGACCCCGTTGCTGCATGGCGACAAGATCACGCTCGGTGGCCACGAGCTGCGGGTGGTGGACGAGGCCCGTTCCGGCAGCACCCAGATGATGGCCGCTTTTTCGCTCCCCGAATCGGCCGCCCAGGCGGCACCGAGCGCCTCCGGGCCCGCCGGCGCCGGTCGACTGGTGAGCCTCACGGACGGCCGCGAGTACGCCATCACCGCCGCGGGGCTGGTGTTCGGTCGCGACGCCGGGTGTGAGGTCGTCATCGTGAGCACCGAGGTGTCGCGCCGTCATGCCGAGATCCGGCCGGGCGCGAACGGCTACGTCATCACCGACTCGAGCGCCAACGGGACGATCGTGAACGGCCAGCGTATTCCCGGCTCGCGCGTCCTTGCGCGTGGGGATGTCATTCGCATCGGCGGTGAGGAGTTCCGCTTCTACGCCCAGCCGGTATCACCCGTCATTCCGCCACCGATAATCACCGGCCCGGCCATCGGCGCCTCGCAGCGTCTCAACGACACGTTCCATGGCGTCCCGACCACGCCGGCCTCCCTGCCATCGGTGCCGGCGCTGACCGACACGCTCCACGGCGTCCCTCCCTTCGCGACGCCGATTCCGCCGCCCGCGGCCTCGCCGGCCGCGGTGGCGCCGCTCGCCTCGCTGCTCATTCGGGGTGGCGCGCTCAAGGGCAAGCGGTTGCCGGTGCGCGCCCCGGTCGTCAACATCGGGCGTGCCGACTACAACGACATCGTGTTGCCCGAGCCAAGCATCAGCACCGCGCACGCGAAGCTGCAGCGCCGCGAGGGCGTCTGGGTCATTTCCGATCTCGAGTCCACCAACGGCACCACGGTGGACGGTGAGCCGGTGAAGGGGGAGTTTCCCCTGTCGCCCGGCGCCACGATCCGCTTTGGCGAGGTCGCGGTGCTGTTCGAGCCGATGGATGCCTCCGCGGACGTGAATGCGGCCGGCACCCGTGTGATGCCGCGCATCGACGCGCCGTCCCCGCCCCCGGTGGCCGAGGCGCCCCCCGCCGCCGCCGATGCCACCGCAGTCCGCCCCCCGCGCCCGGCGTCGAAGCAACGCACGGTCGTCAGTTCTCCACCCAAAAAGTCATCGGTCTCGACATGGGCGCTCGTGCTGTTCCTCATCCTCGCGGCGACAGCCGTCGCGCTGGTCTTCCTGAGGTAACGTCAGTGCGCTTCACCTGTGCGGCCCGCACCGATGTCGGCATCGTCCGATCCGGCAACGAGGACAACTACCTCATGTTGTCCGATCGCGGCCTGTTCATCGTCGCCGACGGCATGGGAGGTCACGCGGCCGGCGAGGTCGCGAGCGAGATGGCCGTGCGCCTCATCGCCCGCGAAGTCGGCAGCCTCAAGGGCCTCGACAACAGCGGCGCGTCCAACCGGCTGGCCCAGGCCATCCGCACCGCCAACGATGCGATCTTTTCCCGCACGCTCGCCGAGCACGACAAGCGCGGCATGGGCACCACGGCCACCGTCATGGTCCTTCTGCCTGGGCGGTACCTCATCGGCCAGGTCGGTGACAGCCGGGCGTACCTGCTGCGGAACGGCGCGTTGAACCAGCTCACCAAGGATCACAGCTACGTGCAGGAACAGGTGGACGCGGGTCTGCTCACCCCGGAGCAGGCCCGCGTCCACCCCTACGCGAACGTGATCACCCGCTGCGTCGGCGCCAGCGTCGACGTGGTGCCGGACATCTACTTCGGTCACCTGCAGCCGGGCGATGTCGTGCTGCTCGCGTCCGACGGGCTCACCGGCATGCTGGAGGACGAGCAGCTGGAGCGCATCCTCCGCGTGGAGGGTGGGCCCGAGCGCTGGGTCGATCGCATGATCACTGAGGCCAACCGTCGCGGCGGGCTCGACAACATCACGGCGATCGCGGTCAAGATCGAGACGATCGAGGGACCGACCGGCGAGTACCAGGTCAGCAGCAGCAGCGGCGACGGAATGGCCCGCCAGTCCTGAATCGTCAGGGCGGCCCGTGGCCGCCCGGTCCTCCCGGGCCACCCCGCGGCATCATCTCCTTCTGTTCCTGTTCCAGCGCCTTCCGCCGTGCCTTTTCGTCCTTCGCGTACTTCTTCCACTGGTCCTTGGGCAGCAGTGTCTTCACCTGCTCATCGAATGCCTTGAGCTTCGCGTCCAGCGTCTTCCCGGTCGAGTTGAGCGTCGCGAATAGCGGCGGCAGCGCGTCGCGCCGGCCATGATCGATCGCGCCGCGGATGTTGAGCTGCGCCAGCTGCGCGCTGTCACGGGTGGCCTTCGTCTCTTTCTGATATGCGGTGTAGAGCGTGGTATACTCGGATTCCTGGCCCGTCGTGGCCCCGGTCACCTTCACGAAGTCCCCCGGCGCCAGCGGACCTTCCAGTGCCAGGACGTCGAACTGGGGACCCCTGCGGCCTCCCGGGGGGCCACCGCCGGGAGGACCGCCCGGGGGTGGGCCGCCGGGTCCTGCGCCGGGGCCCTGGGCTGAGGCGGGCGTTGTTGCGAGGAGGATGGGAAGGCAAAGCATGAGCAACGGGATGAATCGTGGCAGCGGCATCGCGCATCCTGTGTATCGGTTGCGAGGAGGTACGCCGCGTTGCCCCGCCGCGTTGGGGGCTGGCCTCACGCCACGCCGGGACCAACGGTTCCGGCCCGGTCGTCGTAGGTAGCGGTAATGCCAGCCCCCTTCGCATGTCCGCAGTCCACGCGTTGACTTCCGGCTTCGGCCTGCCTGCCGCCGCGGCCACCACGGTGCCCGACGAGTCGGCGCTCGCGCGGCGCGCCCAGGCCGGCGACCTGTCGGCCTTCGACCAGCTCGTGAGCCTGCACATCGGCCGCGCTCTCCGCATCGCGCGCCGCCTCGTGCCGACCCGTGAGGACGCCGAGGACGTCGTACAGGACGCCTTTCTCTCCGCGATGAAGGCCATCGGCTCGTTCGACGTGAGCCGACCCTTCGGTCCATGGATCACCCGCATCGTGGTGAACCAGGGAATCACCTTCCGTCGCTCGCGCGCGCGGCGCCAGGATGAAGCGATGCCGGTCGACCTCCCGTCCGCCGGGCCGTCGCCGGTCCAGGTCACCGAACGGAACGAGATCACCGACCGGTTCCGCGCCGCGCTCGAGCAGTTGCCGGCGCAGCAGCGCCTCATGGTCCAGCTGTTCGAGGTGGACGGACTGTCGAGCCCCGAGATCGCGAAGCTCACCGGCTTGAGCGACGGCACGGTGCGCTGGCACATCCATGCGGCCCGGAAGGTGTTGCGGACCGCGCTCGCCCCATTGATGGGGGATGGAGGGAACGATGACGACTGACGAAAACCTGGAGCGCGATCCCCGGCTCGCCGAATGGCTCGCACGTACCGAGGCACCCGATCCGTCCGACGTGGAGCGCCTCGCGCAGCGGGTCAGGGCGGCGGTGCGTGCGCAGTGGCCGGCGCCGATGCCGCGCACCTGGCGCACCGAGGCCGCGGGATGGTCGCGCTTCCTCGTGCCGCTCGCCGCCGCGGCGGGAATCGCGGCGGTCCTCCTGGTGAACCGCATCGGCGTGCCCACGGCCACTGTTGCCACGACGGCGCAGGACACCACCCAACTGTTCGATGTGCTGCGGCGTAATGATGCCGAGAGCTATCTCGTCACCGTCGCGGTGACCAACTATCGGGATGACTGGGCCTCGAGCCTGGTCGGGAGCCAGCAATGACGGATGACCTTCTAGCAAAGCCGGCGCCGCCGGCGCGGTCGACCAGGAACCAGGCGGCGATCGTGCTGTCCCTCGTGCTCCTCGCGGGCCTGCTCATCGGCATGGCGGCCGACCGGCTCTGGCTCACGCGCCACTGGGGCGGGCGCCCCGGCCGCCCTGGATCGTCCTTCGCCGATGGCCCGCGTCGCGGTCCGGCCGGGCCGCCCGGCATGTTCCGCGGGGGGATGCCGCCGGCGATGACGCCGGATTTCGCGGCCGAGCGGCGCCACGACATGGTACGCCGGCTGACGCGTGAGCTTGATCTCACGACCGCGCAGCAACAGGCAGTCGACTCGATCATGGCACAGAACGAGGTCGAGTTCCAGCTGCTCGAGAAGGACATGCGGCCCCGGATGCGGGCGTTCCTCATCCGCACCCGGGCACAGCTCGACTCGGTGCTCACGCCGGCACAGCGCGAGAAGTTCCACAGGTTCGGGCCGCCAGACGGAGCGCACGGGCCGCCTGGCGAACCGGGTGAAATGGATGGGCCGCCACCGCCCGAACCGGGACGCTGAATCGGGAATGAATCGCGGGGCACCAGCGCGCAGCGCTTGTGCCCCGCTTCACGTTTCCGCATACTCCGTCCCGACCCCCCACTCGATGGAGAGCTTCATGCGGATCGCGACCCTCGCGTTGCTTGGATCGATCATGGCGAGCGCCCCGGCGGCGGCACAGGACGTCCAGGAACACCGCGGGCTCTGGGGTGGCTTCGGGCTGGGGGGCGGGATCAACCTCACCGACACCTTCGACGGCGGCAGCCTGTGGGGATTCAGTGGCTACGGGCGTATCGGCGGCTCGCTGAACCAGCGCGTGCTGCTCGGTGGGGAGTCGTCGGGATGGATCGGGTCGCGCAGCGGCGTGGACTACACGCGCGGCAATCTCTCGGCCCTGCTCCTGTTCTACCCGAGCCCGAAGGGCGGCCTGTACCTCAAGGGTGGCCTGGGCTTCTCGTATGTCACCACGTCGATCTCGTCATCCACCACGATCGACGGGGTCTTCTACTACAGCAGCGTCTCGGAGAGCAAGGGCGGCTTCGGCGCGACCGCGGGGCTGGGCTACGACGTGCGGCTGGGACGGAACATCTACCTCGTGCCGGCGGTCGACTGGTACCTGCAGGCGGTCGGTACGGAGAACAACTCCGTGTTCGGGACGCTCCCCGGTACCAATAACCAGATCGCCTTCAGCCTCGGGCTGGTTTGGCATTGAGGGCGTGAGCGGCGCGGGAGGCTACAGCAGCGTCCCGCGCAGGATCACCACCGCCACCGTGAAGTAGATGACCAGGCCGGTCACGTCGACCAGCGTGGCCACGAACGGCGCCGACGCGCTCGCCGGGTCGAAGCCGAGTCGCTTGAGCGCGAAGGGGAGCATCGATCCCGCCAGCGACCCGAACGTCACCACGCCCACCAGGGCGGCTCCCACCGTCAGCGCCACCAGTCGCCAGTGCGGGCCGTAGTCGTAGAGGTGGAGGTTCTGCCAGACGGTGATCCGCACGATGCCGATGACGCCGAGGATCGCGCCCAGCACCAGCCCCGAGGGAAGTTCCCGTAGTGCGACCCGCCACCAGTCCTTTACCGCGATCTCCCGGATCGCGAGGGCGCGGATGATCAGCGACGTCGCCTGGCTGCCCGAGTTGCCCCCGGAGCTCATGATCAGCGGGATGAACAGCGTGAGCACCACCGCCTGCGCCAGCTCCCCCTCGAAGTGCTGCATCGCCGTCGCCGTGAGCATCTCGCTCAGGAAGAGCACGCAGAGCCAGCCGGCGCGCTTCTTGATCATCGCGCCGAAGCTCATCTCGGTATAGGGCTCGTCGAACGCCGCCACGCCGCCGAACTTCTGCACGTCTTCCGTCCCCTCGCGCACCAGCGCGTCGAGCACGTCGTCGACCGTCACGATGCCGAGTATCCGGCGGTCCCGGTCCACCACCGGCGCGGCGAGCAGGTTGTACTTGCTGATGAGCCGGGCCACGTCCTCGCGATCGGTGTGCGGCCGGACGCTCAGGACGGTGCGCGTCGTGCCCACGCTGCCCATCGGGGTCGCCGGCGCCGCGAGCAGCAGCTCCCGCAGCGACACGACATGGGCCAGGGCCTGCGTGGCCGGGTCCGTCACGTAGATCGCGTACACCGTCTCCTTGTTGCCGCTGACCCGCTTGATGAGTTCCATCGTCTCGGCCGCCGTCGCCGTCGCCGCGACGGTCAGGAACTCGGTGGTCATCATGCCGCCCGCGGTGTCCGGCTCGTACTGCAGCAGGAGCGTGAGCCCCTTCCGCGTATGCGGGTTGAGCAGCGGCAGCAGCCGCTCGCGGTCCTCCGGCGGCAGGTCGCGAAAGAGGTCGGCCTGCTGGTCGGCCGACATCGCGTCGATCAGGCGGCTGGCGTCGGGCAGGTCGAGCTTGCAGATGATGCCCGCGCGGTCGTACTCCAGCTCGGGCTCGTCCAGCACCCGCACCGCCACCTCGAACGGGAGCGCCGCCAGCACCTTGGCCGCCGGTGCCGGCGGCAATCGACGCAGGGCATCGGCGATGTCGGCGGGAGGGAGCGTGCCGGCCACGTCCGCGAACTCGTCGGGGTCGGCGGCGAGCAGGTAGAGGAGTTCGGGGGTCGTTTCCGTCGCCGGGGCAGTGGGCTGCGTCATGGGACTCCTCACGGAAGGACGCGAAGCAGCGGAAGTATAGAAGGGCGCCCGTTATCATTCGGCATGACCAGCGCAATTCCGCTGTCCTTCGTGGCGCGTCTCGCGCGCGAACACGCCGCCTGTGACGTTCCCGCGGGGATCGGGAGGGCGGCGGAGCAGTTCGCCCTCGACGTCCTGGGGGTCCTCTTCGCGCACCATGCCACCGAACCTCGTCGCGACGAGCCCGCGCTCGCGGCGGCGCTCGACGGCCTGCGCGGGCGCCTGGCCGCGTTGCTCGTGCTGGTGACGCCGCGGTTCGGCACGGCGCCCGACATCGGCGGGGAGGTGGAGCGGTTCATGGCCCGGCTGCCGGCGATCCATGACGCGCTGCTGCTCGACGCCGGGGCGCACGATGAGGGCGATCCCGCCGCCACCAGCCGCGACGAGGTGATCCTCGCGTATCCGGGCTTCCGGGCCGTGGCGCTCTACCGCATTGCGCATGCGCTGCATGAGCTGGGCATGCCGCTGGTGCCCCGGCTCATCGGTGAACTGGCGCACCGCGAAACGGGGATCGACATTCACCCGGGCGCCAGTATCGGCGCCGCCTTCAGCATCGATCACGGCACCGGCGTGGTGGTGGGGGAAACGGCGGTGATCGGGGATCGCGTGAAGCTCTACCAGGGCGTCACCCTGGGGGCGGCCAGCGTGCGGAAGGAACTGGCCAACACCAAGCGTCACCCCACGGTAGGCGATGATGTGGTGATCTACGCCAACGCCACGATCCTCGGCGGCGACACCATCATCGGCCACGGCAGCATCATCGGCGGCAACGTCTGGGTCACCCGGAGCGTGCCGCCGGGATCCGTGGTGAGTCACGAAAGCACCGTCGCCCGCGTCCGCGACGCGGAGCGCAACGACGACCTGCTGGAATTCCACATCTAGACCTTCGTCGAGGACCTCATGCGCGCCAGCAGCATTCTCGAGACCATCGGCAACACGCCCCATGTGCGGCTCGGCCGCCTCTTCCCCGCCCGCGAGGTGTGGCTCAAGCTCGAGCGGGCCAATCCCGGTGGCAGCATCAAGGATCGCATCGGCCTCGCGATGATCGACGATGCCGAGCGCCGCGGCGTGCTCACGAAGGACAGCGTTATCATCGAGCCCACGTCCGGCAACACCGGCATCGGGCTCGCCATCGTCGCCGCCGTGAGGGGATACAAGCTGGTGCTGGTCATGCCCGACTCAATGTCGGTGGAACGCCGCCGCATCCTTGCGGCCTACGGCGCC
>Ga0190274_10002412_pt1 | contig 11025 bp, 20 predicted proteins | sample Popmic531T_FD_133002 | JGI IMG/M metagenome (GOLD analysis project Ga0190274, IMG submission 133002) | Populus adjacent soil microbial communities from riparian zone of Yellowstone River, Montana, USA - 531 T | ecosystem: Environmental > Terrestrial > Soil > Riparian zone | place: USA: Montana...
GATGGCGCGCGCCAGGCGCTTCAACGCTTGCCGCCACTGCTGGAGCGCCGCTCGTTCGACGTGTGCCGCTTCCTCGAGTGTTCTCCGATCAGCGGCCGAGACATCCTGATATTTCATGACGCCTTCACGAGTAAACTTAACCTCGCGAGGTTAAGTTTACTCAACCGGCGATGTGCCGCTTGTTTCGAAATACCCCAATGCTTCGCGAGCGCGACCGCATTTCGCTTGAATGTCACGGCATCCCGCGCCCACTGTTTCCGTTCCTTTTTCGGCCGTCCGCCAGGAGATTTCGCAAGACGTTCACGTAGGCGATCCACGATGTAGCGCAACCCTTCCTCGTCAGGCACTCGCTGTGTGAGCGTCGCCACGACTTGATCTAGTTGAGCACGTCGACCGCGCACTAATTGTTTACGAGTCTCTTTAGCATGGGCATCCATACTGATCCCATGTCGCACGAAGGCCCGCGCCCGCTCAGGTGCCGCTGACCGTACACCTATTGTCGATGTCCACCCTAAGCGCGCCGCACGCTGGGCCAATGTTTCCGGGGTCGGTGAGTGCCAGGCCGCTGAGGCCTGCTCGAGCGGTCGCCTCTTCTTCGGGTCGTCACTCATGGTCGCCGCGGCCAAGGCTCGGCCCTGATCCTTCCACGTGAACACCTCCGCAGCGTCACGATAGGCGATGTCGCTGGCAATCAGAAAGTAGTCGAACTCAGAGGCACGCCAGGTGTCCCGACCCATGCCGGTCGCATAGTTCCGCCAATGGCCCGCCTCAAATGCCTCTACGACCAACTGCCGCAGCAACGAGACTTTCGAGAGGTTGTGAGCTTCCAGCCGGAAATGCCAGACCCATTCACCGCTCTGATCAAGTCCATCCTTCGGCACATACTGCGCCTTCATCGCGTCACCTTCTCCTTCCGATTACTCCGCCAGCGCGCCGTGTTCGGGCGCACGATCTGATGCGTATCGCAATACGCAAAAATCCGTTGTTCGGCGTACTGCCAGGCCTTATCGAGTTGGGCGATAGACGCCAGGCGGCGGCCGCCGGTAGGAATGTTGCCGGCGAAATTCACGTCCGCCACAAAGTTCTGTACGGGCGCTCCGGTGACTTGCTTCCACCATCCGGCGGCGTGGCGCAGTTGGTAGCAGAGCGTTGTTGCGTGGAGTTCATCGGTCATTGGTCGTTCGCGCGCTTCGCTTGTGGTCGCCGCGCGTTGTTCGACGCCCATCGATTCAAGGCCTGCTTCGAAGTCGCTGAGTGGATCAAAGGGTTGCGCTTCACGCCGCGAGCGGATCAGTTCTCGGACTGCGACGATAAAGCGCGGTGCATCGGCCGACCGTAAATGAACCGCTGTGAGCTGTTGTTCCATCGCCGTGACAAGTGCGCCCGAAATCTCGCCGTCGATAACGCCAGTCACATTGACGCGGAAATTGGCATCCACTTCGACGCCTTCCACGGTATAAGCCGGTAAGTTCGAATTACCGCCGGGACCAGGAGGTCCGGGCGGTGGGGGCCCAGGTGGTCTTGAGAGCGGTGGGGGTGCCTCGGCCAGTTCGTGCTGCATCGGTTGCAGAATACTCACCATCAACTCAACGAGTTCCACGGTATCGGGAATGACGACAGTGGCGGGAATCGGCTGCTGAACAGCACGTTCACGCGCGGTCACCCGTTGCGCTCGCGCCACGACTTGGCGGATATAGAGAGGCGTCAACTTGTTCGATGCAAATCCAATAACCGCGATGTCCGGACAGTCGTAGCCTTCGCCGGCCATATCGACCGTACACAGCACGCCGGGACTCTTGGCTTTCCGGAAATCTTCCAGTACATCACTCGCGTCGGCTTCGTCGGAAATAGCCAGCTTGGCCATCGGGCGGAGGCCGCGGGCGACCATTAATGCGTCAGCCGTCTCGCGCATCCACGCGGCTTGTTGCTGGGTCGCTGCGACGATGAGCGCCTTGACCGGATAGCCATCAAGCGATTGATGGGCTGCCTTCAGTCGATCGAGCACCGCGCCAACGAACGCCTCCCGCCAGGCGGGATCATTTCCAAGGTGTGCGATTGCCGCCCGCGCCGGCTTCGCATCCAGATCCGCAATATGCGAGTCGATGACCTTGAGATTGGCGTAGTCGTTCATCTCGACGCGCGCGCCGAGCCGGAACAGATCGACAGGCCGGAGTTCCTTGCGGGCGATCAGGAGTTCGACGGGGACATCGAAGTCAACAGCTGATAGCAGCTTGCCGTCTGGCTGCTTGGTATAGCGGACCGTGGAGATGCGCTCCCCCTCGGCTGATCGCCATAGCGTGCCCGAGAGGTTGAGGACCGCTGTGACGTGTAAGTCTGGGGGCTCGACGGTGCCGGCAAGATCCCTTACGAACTGTGCCCAGGCCGGGACCAGCCGACCCGGTCCGGCGGGTTCACCGACGTGATGGACTTCGTCTAGGACGAGCAGCGTGCGTGACTGGGTAATTTGTTCACGATGGTTCTGCCGTTGTTCCCGATTCAGCAGAGATTGATACGTCGCGATGACGCCGATCTGGTTGGAATGCGGTCGCTCGTACGCGGCGTCAGGTCGCAACTCGAGGTACCGATCCTTCGCTAAGGCGGCGGCCCACTGCTTTACGAGCGTCCGCCGCGGGACGAGGACGACCATACGATCGACCACATCCAGTTCGTGGAGCCGTTCAAAGACCAGACCCGCAAAGAAGGTCTTTCCGGCGCCAGGTGCCGCGGATACCGTGGCGGCGCCGTGTCGTAGTTTGTCGATGACGACGTCGAGCGCCTCGAGCTGCCATTCGCGGGCGAGTACGCGATGGTCTGCGACATCGCGCGGTCCGTTGCGCAGATTACAGGGCGCACACCACGCGGCCACGTTCTCTTCGATCAGTGGCCCGCCATGCACGCGCGCATACAGGTGTGCGACATGCATAGTCTCGAGGGTGATGGGTTGCTGGCAGTGTTCGCAGTGGCCCTTAGACCGAGCGAACAAGCGTTCACGGAGCCAACGGGGCGGGCGGGCGAGGGCAATCATGGAACAGCGTTCTCCTTGCTATGGACCGTATACTACACAATACGGAATAGGCCGTCAAGGAGTTCGCCCAGCGGGGCGCGGGTGCTAGGGGAGCCGGCCCATGATCGAGATCGCCAGCCAGAGCAAGCCTAGGGTCAGCGCCACGTTCGTGCCGACCATCCAGGTCAGCACCGCGAGCCGCGCATCGATCGCCGCCAGCCGCGAGTCATAGCCAGCGACTTCCTCCGCGGCTTCGCGGGCCTTGACTTCGTCCGGCGCCGACCGCAACGCCTCGTACAACTTGCCGAGCATGACACTCATCGTGAGGCCGCCAACTTCTGCAACCAGTCGCTGATCGCCTGGTGGGAATGCTGCATCGACGTCAAGGCGTGGCCGAGGAGTGTGATCGCCTCGGCTTGTGCGCGGAGCAGCTTCTCGAGTGTATCCAACAGGGCGCGCTCGTCGTCCGTCATCGGGTCATCCTTCAAGTCTTCGGTTGCCGCGGCTTGTTCCAGTAGGGGCTGTTACAGCGGGGGCATTTCGTGGGCCGGACGACCGTCGTGGCGTGTGACACCCAGACATGTCCGCACCGCAGACACCGCCAGGCCGGCACGGTGGTCTTATAGGAAGACACCGGACGTGATCGTTCCACGAACGCATATCCCTTTACAGGATACTGCGGCACAGTGTCCGGCTCAAGAATAATTCTACGGCTCAGTCGCACCCGCAAGCCACGCGGCGCCAACCGTTTGCCTTGTAGGACTAAATATTAAGAATAATTAATTGACTAGGGGTTTTCCCAGTTGTTACCGTGCGTCCCATGTTGGCGGCGACGTCAGGGGGACACATGGCGACGACGGCGGCGGCACAGCTTCGCGTCTTGCGGGATGAAATCTTCGCCCAAGGCTACACCCAGCGCGACTTTTCCAAAGCGAGCGGCGTTCCGGAAGTTCGACTCAGCGCGATCATCCGCGGCCGGGCGCACGCGACGATCGATGAGATGACCGCGATCGCGCACACCCTCAAAAAATCCCGCGCGTACCTGTTCGGCGAAGGGGCTGTGGCGGCGGCCAAGATCCGCTCCACGCTGCGGCGCGCTGTCAGCTAAGGCACGGCCATGGCTGACGGTCGCATGAAACCGCGCCGGCCGCTGTCGGGCCGCGAGCTGCTGAACCGCTGGATCGTCCGCGGACGGATGACCCAGGGCGAGGCGGCCGACTTCATCGGCATCAGCCGCGTAAAGCTCAACCAGTACCTGAACGGCGAAGCGCGGCCGAGTCTCGAGACGGCGATCCGCATCGAGGACGCGACGGGGATCGGGATTCGGTCGTGGCTGATCGAGGACGAGGAACCGGCGGCCGTCGCGGTCGCAGGTTAACCGATCGATTATGAACACCGATTCAGGGCGGATTCGATGACTGCCGACCGCATTCAGACGGCTGAGGTATACCAGCGGTATATACCGATGGTAACAATAGCCCGGGCGCCGTCCGGTCAGCTGGCGCGGGATATGTGCTGGGAATTTCCTAGCGGGAATGCCGGTTGCTCGTGTGTCGATGTAACCACAGTTAACATAATAAATATTATCTGGAACCAAACCGACTCAAATCGACAAATCGACTCACGAGAACGAGCCGACTTCAGGCGGATTTGCACAGATGTTCACGATGTTAACAGGGGAATGAGCCAAGTTAACATAACATACAGTATCAGACCGCCCTCCCCTGTCGCGATGTTTACAATCGCGCAAGAACTACACGGAAAACAGCCAAAGTCTGGCCCTGAGCCGCTAACGGCCGGGGTCGATTATCGGACCCTACCGCTGACCTTGGAGGACTGAACCCATGTCACAGACACAGCCCGGCCCGCGTCGTCCCGGATCGAACGAACCCGCGCAGCCGAAGCCGGCGCCGGACCGCCGGCCGGACATCACGCCGACGCCGCCCGATCGCCGCGAGCCGAAGCCGGACCAGGATCTCCCCGAGCCCGAGGCACCCGCACCCGTCCCGACACCGCACACGGCCTGAGCCATGACGACCGGACTGGCCACGCAAGACGCGATCGACCCGGCCGTCATCGCCCAGGTCATCCTGCACGGCGACCTGAGCCAGCTCACGCCGGCGCAGAAGGTCTCGTACTACAACGCCGTCTGTAAGTCCGTCGGCCTGAACCCGCTGACGAAGCCGTTTCAGTACCTGACCCTGAGCGGCAAGCAGATCCTGTATGCCGGCCGGGACGCCACCGACCAGCTCCGGAACACGCGCGGCGTGAGCCTGGACATCACGGCGCGCGAAGTGGTGGAGGACACCTACGTGGTGACGGCCCGCGCGACCATCGGCGACCGCCATGACGAGTCGATCGGGGCCGTGCCGATCGGCGGTCTGCGCGGTGAGAACCGGGCCAACGCGATGATGAAAGCCGAGACCAAGGCCAAGCGCCGGGTGACGCTGGCGATCTGCGGGCTCGGGATGCTGGACGAGACCGAAGTCGACAGCATGACCCTGGTCGAGGCGCCGCTGCCGGCACCCGAACCCGCGCATGTGCATTCGCTCGGCAACAGCGACTTGGCCATCGTGCCGGACTATCCGACCGGCCGACCGCTGATCACCGAGGGTCAGCGCCGAAAGCTATTCGCCACGGCGGCCGACAGTGGCTGGAGCCGGGAGCAGCTCAAGGCCTGGCTGGCCGGGCGCGGCATCGACAGCACCACGAAGATTGCGCAAGCCGATCTCAACAGCATCATCGAGGCGATTGAGACCCATGCCGCACCACAACCGGACCGCGACCTCGGCACGGAATAGGCGCGAGGCGCAGTTGGACATCCTCGCGGACGACGCTCGCGAGACGCTCGCCGCGCGCTTCGTGGATCAGATCGAGAACCTGCTGGCGACCGACGATCACCGCTGGGCCGAGCTGACCTTGCGCGGGATCATCGCGACGGTCGAGAAAACCCGGAAGGTCACCGTCGGCCAGCGCATCGCCGTGGCCCGGATTGCGACCAGCCCGAAGCCGGTCATTCCGCGCCGCTGGAGTCAGTTCTGATGCCGGTCTATGGCGTGGTCGAGTGCTGCCTGTGCAGCCGGACGTTCCGCTGCAACATCGGGCGCGTGTACCTGGTGATGGCGCTCGGGACACGCCGGCCGGTGTGCCTGCCGTGCCTCGAGGCGTCGAACCAGAGCCGGAAGCGCCGCGGCCTGCCGCTGCTGCCGGTGCCGACCGAAGCGTATGAGCCGCAGCCGTCGTGAGGATCAATGCGAGTCCGGGCGTTGTACTGGTGGATCGATCGGTGGCGCCGTTCGACGGCGTTCAGCGACATGACCTTAGCCGAGCAGGGCGCGTATCGGAACCTGCTGGACGAAGCGGCGCTCCGGGGCGGCGCGCTGCCGTTCGACGAACGGGTGATCGCGAAGGCGTCCGGTGACGCGGTCGAGTGGCCGGCGCTGCGGGAGACCGTGATGCGACGGTTCACGCAACAAGCGGACGGCTGGCACAACGAGACCTTGGACAAAGTCCTGACGGAAACGTCGGCCCGCGCCGAACGGCAGAGGCGGTGGCGTAACGGCGGGCGTAACGCGGGGCGTAACACTGCCCATAACGCTGGCCGTAACGAGAGGCATTAACCGGATCAGGATCCGGATCCGGATCTGGGATCCGGATCTTCAAGGCATTGCAGCGTTTCTGTAACTCGAAAGAGTAGTGCAGGCTGAAATGGACAAGCTGCGGAAAACCCCGAAGCCCAGCACGTTCCGCCACACCGTCTACGAGGTGCTGGTGTACGAGGCCCTGAACCGCGAAGTCTTCGACTCGATCGCGGACCTGACGGAGGCCGTCAAGGCGTCCCTGGCCAAGCACCGCATTCCGTACAACAGCGACGAGGTCGCCAAAGCGATCCGCTCCGTCGGCTCGAGGCGCCGGCTGTTATGAAACCAGAAGCCGCCGAAACACTCGTTCTCTATTCGGCTGCCTGTCGGGCACTCGCGAAGGCGCGCACGACGGACGAAGTACGCAAGATCCGCAGTGAAGCGGCGGCGCTCCGCGCCTACGCCAAGCAAGCGAAGAATCGGCAACTGGAAGTGGACGCGGCCGAAATTCGGATCCGTGCGGAGCGCCGAGTCGGCGAGTTGATAGCCGCGCAGCGGCAGAGCGTCGGACTCGCGAAGGGTGGAGGAACCGGTGCTAATAAACATCGCCGAGCAGCCGGGACCAAACAAGACCCGGCTGCTCCTACGCTCGCGGCCGCGGGGATCGACAAGCACCTTGCCGAGCGGGCGCGCAAACTCGCCGCTGTTCCTGAACAGCAATTCGAGACTTTGGTCGCGGACTGGCGTGATCGCAGCCAACAGAATGGCGAACGGGTGACATCAGAACTGCTGCGCCCGAAGATGGACCTGCACCATTCATCCGAAACGCCAGAGCACTACACCCCGGCGTCGGTGATTGAACTCGTTGTTGCCTGTCTTGGGGAGATTGATCTGGATCCCTGTAGCAATCCTGGGACGCCCAACGTACCAGCGAAAGTGCATTACACCGTGGCCGATGATGCGTTGCAGCAGCCGTGGGGCGGACGGATTTACATGAATCCGCCGTATGGCCGGGAAATCGATACCTGGATCAGCAAACTCTGCGCGGAGTACGAACGCCGGGACAATGGGGTCACCGCGGCGATCGCACTACTCCCAGCGCGTACGGATACGCAGTGGTTTAAGCGGCTGCGGAATTATCCGTGCTGCTTTGTTGAAGGCCGGCTCACGTTTATCGGTAATGAAGATCCGGCGCCCTTTCCGTCTGCCGTGTTCTATCTCGGCGACAACATCGAACAGTTCTGCCACTGCTTCCATGATCTGGGTGACATATGGGCGCTCCTCGTGCGCTGAGTGTTCCCGCGACACTGCCGGCGTTAATTGAGTTCCTCGAAACACAGGAGGAACGTGAACCAGAAGACGATGAGTTGATCGTCTGGCTACGACGAATAGGAGCGACGATGAGTTATCCGTACTACGACTGCGTCACCCGGGCGCACGCCGAGCTGACAGCCGAAGGCAAGATCAAACCGCGCACGAACCAGGACGAAGTCGAGCAGGACAAAGGCCTCCTGACCCGCCGCGCCGCCTGGTACGTCTACAGCGAACGCGACCCGAGCCACGGCCTGCTGGCGAAAACCTCCGGCAACAACAGCCAGGGCTACAGCGTTGACTGGATCCTCGAGAACCGTGGCGGCGACGGCTGGGACGTCGTGACGGATAACGGCTCGGAGGCGCTGCCGCTGAACGGCGACGCGCACGGCCCGGACCCGGCGCGCATTCCCGATTGGCGCCAGCCGACCGCGGAGTTGGCGCAGATCGGCACGACGCCGACGCCCGGCCCGACGCCGCCGCCAGAGACCAGCGAGATCGTAGGTGCCATCGTGGCCGAAATCCTCAACGCGATTGCCGCCTCGGAAGCCGCGATCATGGCGCACGACGACGCGAACACCCAGCGCATCCTCGACACGATTGACAGCATCAAAACCCAGGTCGAGGAGAGTCTGCAGAAGGCGCTGGTGCTGATTCTCGCGAAGCGGCGCCGGAACCCGGACGAGCCCGTGCCATGAGGACGGGCCAAGTCCGCGCCGCGTACCTCGGCGACGGCGTTTACGTGCGATTCGAGCCGGGCCGGATGGTGCTCACGACGGAGAATGGCACCGCGGGCACGAACACGATCGTCTTCGAGCCCGACACCTGGCAACAGCTCCTGCACGTGGTGCAGCAGTACCACGACCAGGAATGGCCGTTTACCGAGCCATGAGCCCAGACGCGCGCTGGGGCGTGGCGATCCTGATCGTGCTGACGCTGGCCGCCTGGAGTCTGACGGTGATTCTGAGTTGGGCGATTCTGTGGCTTATCACATAGGCGTGACAGATCAGGTCATTCGGCTGGATTTGGGCGCGAGTGTGAACCGCCAGCCGCACGAAACCACGTACAGCCTGGTCGACCTGACGGAAGATCAGGTGCGCGATCTGGCGTCAGGGTTCGTGCCGCGCGTGATTCGAGCCATGGCGCTCGGCGTCCTGGACTGGCAGGACGAGGACGAACGTCGGGCGGCCCGGCCTGAACGAAAGAAACGAAAGAACTGAGATGGCGAGCCTCGTCGGCAACCGTCGGATTTCGAGGCACCTCGCCGAGCGCGGATTACTGCCGGCCCAGTGTCGGCTGGTGGAAGTGTCGATCGAACCGACTGGGGCCCTGGTCATTCGCTACGAAGTGTTCGTGCATTCCGATCAACTCGGCGCGCTCGCGGATGCGCTCAAGGCGGCCGCAGACGAGGGCACGGCCGACGACGAACGCAACCGCCTCGCGAACGAAGGACAGAAACCCAATGCTGAAGTGTGAAACCGACGGCGAACACATCACCGACCAGTTTTTGGAAAGCCCGGTCGAAGTCACGGCGCCCGGCGTCGTGTTCGAGCGGTGCATTTTCAAAAGCACCGACCCGCAACATACGCTCCTGACCACCGGCGAGCGCACGCAGGTCCATGATTGCGATTTCATCGGCGACTACACCTACGGCGGCCGACGCGGCGTCGCCGTCAACAGTCCCGGCGTCGTGATCACCAAGTCGCGCTTTCGCGATCTGCACCACGCGCAGGACGCGCAATGTATCGCCGGCTGGGACAACAGCCGGGATCTGCTGGTCGAAGACTGCTTCGGCGAGGCGTCCGGCGAGAACGTCATTTTCGGCGGCGCCGACGCGCTCAGCCAGGACCGCCAACCGGCGAATATCGTCATTCGGCGCTGCACCTGGACCAAGCCGACCTACTGGCAGAGCAAGCCGTCCGGCGCGACCGTCAAGAACTGTTTCGAGCTGAAGAACGCCAAGAACGTCCAGATCCTCGACTGCAATTTCGCGCAGAGCTGGATTGACGGGCAAACCGGGTTCTGCATCGTCCTCACCGTGCGCAACCAGGACGGCGGCAACCCATGGGCCTCCGTCGAGGATGTCACCTTCCGGAAATGCGTCACGCGCGACACGATCAGCGTGATTCAGATCCTCGGCGTGGACGATACGCACCCGTCCGGCGTCATGCGGAACATCGCGTTCGAGCGCTGCCGGTTCGAGTATCGGGACGGGAACGGCGTCCAGCTCGGGCACGGCGCCGAGGGCATTCGCTTCAGTGACTGCAATTTCTGGAGCCCGAACAACGGCAAATGGCTGGCGTTCAACGGCCCGGACCGGCCGATCGTCGGCCTGCAGATCAGCGACTCCGACGCCAATGAGGGCGCCTACGGCATTCACGGCGACGATACCGCCGCGGGCCAGCCGACCCTCGACGTCTACGCGCCCGATGCGCAGTTCAGCAACGTCACCCTCTGGCGCACGCAGCCGAACAATTACCCGTACCCGGCCGGCATCCTGGTCGTGGGATAGCCGTGCGGGAACCGGGCCGCTGTCCGTACTGCGATGGCGACCTGCGCGATCATGTGCCCGAGTGTGACTGGGTGCTCATGAAGGACCAACTCCTGACCGTCATCGAGTCGCTGGCCGTCACCGTCTGTGCGCTGCAGGAGCTGCACGAACGCACGGCCGCGCTCGAGGCGGGCCTGACCCTCCGTGCCGAGGACCGGCCGGCCTGAGATGCCGTACTGCGTGCAGCCAGGCTGCGGTGCGCTTGTTCCACGTGGCCGCTGCCCGGCGCACACCGTCCAGCGCCGGAACTACGTGGCCCGCCGCTGGTACTGCACGGCCCGCTGGTTCACACTCCGGGCTCAGGTGCTGCTCGAGGCCGCCTATACCTGCGCCTCCTGCGCGCGTGTCACGCAGCGGCTCGAGGTGGACCACATCACGAAACACCAGGGAAACCCGGCGCTGTTCTGGGACCGAGACAACCTCCAAGCCCTGTGTCCGTCGTGCCATCACGACAAGACGCGCCGAGGTGCCTAATCCCCCCCAGATGCCCGAATCCGCCTGGTATGCATAATCGCTCCACGCTCGTATGCATTTTGACGGGGGGTGGGTGAAAGTTGACGGCTGAGGTGCTCCCAAAC
>Ga0190274_10002413_pt1 | contig 11023 bp, 11 predicted proteins | sample Popmic531T_FD_133002 | JGI IMG/M metagenome (GOLD analysis project Ga0190274, IMG submission 133002) | Populus adjacent soil microbial communities from riparian zone of Yellowstone River, Montana, USA - 531 T | ecosystem: Environmental > Terrestrial > Soil > Riparian zone | place: USA: Montana...
CGGTCCCATACCGAACCCGGAAGTTAAGCCCTCCAGCGCCGATGGTACTGCCTGGGAAGCTGGGTGGGAGAGTAGGTCGCCGCCGAGACTCTTACCGAAGCGCCGCCCGATCGGGCGGCGCTTCGGCGTTCCCGGGGTCGGGCGGGCGTGCGCGTTCCCGCGGGTTCCGGCAAGATGCGGCCCGTGGAGGACAACCAGCCGCAACCGGACCGCCCAGCCCCCTCGGGTCGCCGCCCCAGCGGCTCCAGACGCAACCCGCCGGCGCGCCGCGCCGGTCCCGAGCGAGCGTCCGCCGGCCGCGACGGCCGGCCGGGGCGGGCCGGGTCGGGAGGCCGTTCCCGCGGTCCCGGCGCCCCCGCCGGGCGATCGGGTTCCGCGGCCGGGCGATCGGGCTCCGAAGCCGGGCGATCGGGTTCCGCGGCCGGGCGATCGGGCTCCCAGGAACGGCGAGCCGGGAGTGGTGGGCGGCGACCCACCACCTCGGCCCGGGGGCCTAGCGCCGGCGACCAGGGTGCCGCGGGCCGGAGAGCCGGCGGCCGTGGCGCGGGCGGCCGGGATGCCGCTCGGCGGGGAGCCGGCGACCGTGGCGGCCACCGGGGCACCACTGGCCGGGCCGCACCGGACCGGGGGAACACGGCGGCGGCGGACGAGCCCGCGGTCGGCGAGGTGCTGCCGGCCGAGGCGCTGGACGAGTTGCGGGAGACGGCGCGACCCCATGCGTTCGCCGACGCCGCCAGGGCGCTCGCCGACGCGGTGCTGGCGCTGTCGGAGGACGGGGACCCGGAGGCGGCGGTGCGGGCGGCCCGGGCAGCCAAGCGGGCGGCGCCGCGGGCGGCGAGCGTCCGGGAGGCGCTGGGGATCGCGCTGTACCAGGCGGGGGACTACCGGGGGGCCCGGACCGAGCTGGCCGCAGCCCAGCGCATCTCGGGGCGACGGGACCTGGACGCGATGCTGGCCGACATCGAGCGGGCCCTGGGTCGGCCGGAGCGGGCGATCGCTCTCTTCGAGCGGAGCGACCGGTCCAGGATGGACTCCGACACGGCCGCCGAGCTGCTGCTGGTCGCGGCCTCGGCCTACGGCGACCTCGGCCAGCCGGCGGCCGGGGTGGCCCTCATCCGCCGCCACGCCCGCTGGCCTGCCGAGCTGGCCGACCACCACCTGCGCCTCGCCTACGCCGAGGGTGCCCTGGCCGAGCAGGCCGGCGACCCGGCCCGGGCGCGCGAAGCCTTCGCCCGCGTGGTCCGGGCCGACCCCGACTTCCACGACGCCGCCGAGCGCCTGGAACGGCTCGACGGCTCGCCCTAGCGCGGCCGAGCGTCTGGAGCACGGCGTGGCCCCACCGCGGCGTCGCTGTGGCCGACCTGCGGCGCCGCCAGCCCGTCGAGCGGGGCTACCCCTCGGCCCGCGTCTGGCGCTGCTGGATCCAGCGCAGCAGGCCGGCGGCGTTGGACTCGTAGCTGTTGAGGAGGTGGAACCGCTCGGGGTCGGCGGCCCGGTGGCCCTCCTCCCGCTCGAAGCGCTCGCGGAGGGCGGCCTCGATATGGTCGAGCTCGGCGCCGTGCTCCTGGGCGGCCCGCTCGGCCGTCTCGCACCAGCGCAGCAGCTTGTCCTCGGCCTCGGCCAGGCGGTCGGCCGGGGGGGTGATGGGACCGAAATGGGTGAGGACCAGGTGGGCCGGGTTGCGCTCGGCGAACCGGCGCAGGCTGGCCACGGCCAGGTCGCGGTCGAAGTCGGGTGGCGGTGTGGCCGGCCGTAGCACGCCGGTCGAGGGCAGCAGCACCCCGACCCCGTCGCCGGCGAACAGCGCTCCCAGGTCGGGCTCGAACACCGCCAGGTGGTGCTTGGCGTGCCCGGGAGCGTGCAGCAGCTCCAGCCGCCTGCCGCCCAGGTCGAGGACCTCGCCGTCCTCGGCCGCCTTGATGCGGGCCGCCTCGACCGGGGTGAGGCCGCCGTAGACGGTCTCCATCAGCGGCCCGTAGACCCGGGCCGAGCTGGCCAGCAGCCGCTCGGGGTCGACCAGGTGCCGGGCCCCGGCCGGGTGGACGACCACGGTGGCGTTGGGGAATGTCCGGACCAGGTCGCCGACCCCGCCGGCGTGGTCGAGGTGGATGTGGGTGACCACGATCCAGGCCAGGTCGGCCGGGTCGAGCCCGGCCTCGGCGACCCCGTCGGCGATCGCCCCGGCCACCTTGGCCGGCCCGGTCTCGATCAGCGCCGGCCGCTCGCCGGCCAGCAGGAAGCCGGCGGTGATCTCCGAGGCGCCTCCCATGTAGGTGTCGATCCCGGTGACCCCCTCGGGCAGGGCGTCGAGCACACTCACGGCAACCTCCTGGCGATCATCCGGTCCATGGCACAGGCGGCCATTGGGGGGAGCGAGCTCCCCCCACATGGATCAGAGACTCTCCTCGAGCGGCCGCATCACCAAGCCGTCCCGAGGCTTCGGGTAGAAGAAGGTGGTTTTCTGGGGGAGGATCTCGCCGCCGGCGGCGATCTCGGCCACGGCGCCGAACGGGGCCGGGCGGAGGATCACCAGGCTGGCCGCGGCGCCCCGGTCGACCTTGGCCACGGCGGCGGGCAGGTCGCTCTCGTAGGCCACCCGGCCCTCGAAGTCGCTGACGTCCAGGCGCTTGCTCAGCACCGGGCCGTGCAGGACCTCGACGTCGAGCATGCGGCGGTCGCGGCCCGCCTCGGCGGCCAGCCCCTCGGGGTCGCGGGCGACCAGCAGCCAGCTGCGGCCGCCCGCGTACAGCCCGAACGCCACCGCCTCGCCCGGCAGCCGCCCCAGCAGCTCCTCGGCCTCGGCCGGCGAACCGGCCGGGGTGGCGGCGAAGTCGCCCTCCAGCCCTGCGAGGACGGCCGCGCCGTCCGCGTCGGCCAGCAGCCGGTGGATTGCCAGCACCGCCGGGCCGTGCAGGTCGGCGTCGACCAGGAACATGAGCAGCTCGTCCCACGGCCCGGGCCGGCCGCCGGCGGCGGCCCGCATGGCCTCGCGGTAGGCCAGCGAGGTGCGGTAGCGGTGGTGGCCGTCGGCGATCAGCACCCGCTGGGCGGCCATGCGCTCGCGCCAGGCCGCGATCCGGTCCGGGTCGGCGACCGGCCACAGCCGGTGCCGCGCGCCGGTCTCATCGACGCAGTCCAGCGCCGGCTCGGTCCCGCACACCTCGTCCAGCACCGCGGCCGGGCCGCCGCCGCCGGCGTAGACGCCGAACACCGGGGACAGGTTGACCTCGGTCGCCTCCAGCAGCCGCAGCCGGTCGGCCACCGGCCCGGCCATGGTCCGCTCGTGCGGCACCACCCAGGTCCCGCTGTCGTCCAGGGTCACGCTGGCCAGGGCGCCCCGCTGCACCCGCCGCTCGCCCCGCAGCTCGTATGTCTCTTCGTAGACATAGAGACACGGGGCGGGGTCGCGCCGCAGCGCCCCTTCGGCCTCCCAGGCGGCCAGCAACGCGGCCGCGCGCCGGTAGCCGGCGGTGGAGTCGTCGGGCCCGGGCCGGGCCAAGATGAGCCGGACCACGTTGTAGGGGCTCATGGCCTCGTAGGCGTCGCGGGCCTCGGGCGAGATGACGTCGTAGGGAGGGGCGGTGACCTGGGCGTGCTCGCCGACGACGTCGGGATCGAAGCGCAGGCCGCGGAAGGGGGCGGCGGCTACCATGGTGCCGCCGGACTCGGGTTGTCGGTCATGGCCGTGTTTGTAGCAAGCGGGAGCCGCCGGTCGCCAACCGGGCTGCTCCTCGCGCCTGTTGACCTGGAGGAGACCATCGACGTCGACGCCTACGAGCTGTTCCAGCGGGGCAGCACCCTGCTGGCCGCCGGCCACGCCCACGAGGCCGTGATCGCCCTCGAGCAGGCCCGCGACGCCGCTCCCGGGCACGGCTCGGTCCGCGAGGCCCTGGGTCGCGCCTACTACGGCGCCGGCCGGACCTCGGCCGCCGCGGCCGAGTTCGCCGCCGCCCTCGAGATCGACCCCAGCAACGACTACGCCCACTTCGGCCTGGGCCTGTCCCTGGCCCGCGGCGGCAAGCGGACCCGCGCCGTCGGCCACCTGCGGCTGGCCGTGGTCATGCGCCCCGAGGTCGACAGCTACCGCGAGGCCCTGCATCGCATCGAGGGCGAACGGCTGGACGGCCGTGGCTGACGGCCCGGCGCTGGCGGGCGAGTTCCAGGGGGTCGTATTCGACCTCGACGGTGTCGTCTACCTGGGCGAGGAGGTCGTGGCGGCCGCCCCGGCCGCCCTCGACCAGGTCCGCGGGCTCGGGGTCCGGGTCGCGTTCGTGACCAACAACTCCTACCGGCCGCCCGACCGGGTGGTGGAGAAGCTGAGCCGGCTGGGCGTCAAGGCGGCCCCGGGCGAGGTCCTGACCTCGGCCCAGGCCGCGGTGCGGCTGCTCGGCGGGCCCGACGGGCTGGCCGGGGTCAAGGTCATGGTGGTCGGTGGGCCCGGGCTCCGGCAGGCCCTGGAGGCGGCCGGGGCGTGGCTGGTCGACGGGGCCGCCTGGCGCGACACCGAGGTGGTGGCGGTCGGGTTCGACCCCGACCTGACCTATACGAAGGTCCGGGACGCGACCCTGGCCATCCGGGCGGGAGCCCGGTTCGTGGGCAGCAACCCCGACACCACCCTCCCGGCCCCCGACGGGTTGTGGCCGGGCGCCGGCGCCACCCTGGCCCTGCTGCGGGCGTCCACCGGGGTCCGCCCCGAGGTCGCCGGCAAGCCGGAGCGGGCGCTGCTGGAGACGGCCGCGGCCGCCCTCGGCCCCGGCCCCTACCTGATGGTGGGCGACCGGGCCGACACCGACCTGGACGGCGCGCACCGCCTCGGCTGGTCGACCGCGCTCGTGCTCAGCGGCGTCACCCGGCTGACCGACCTGCCCGACCTGCGGATCGCCCCCGACCATCTGCTACGCGACGTGGGCGGGCTGCTGGACCCGCCCGGGCCGGTGGTGCGCCCGCAGGACGCGGCCGAGCAGGAGGCGGCCGCCCGCCTGGTCGCCACCGCCCCAGGCCCCCCGGACGGCGGGGACGGCGGGGACGGCGAGCCGGTGGCCGAGTTGGTCGCGGTGGCCGGGGACCGGGTGGTGGGGGCGGCGCGGCTGCACCGGAGCGGGACCATGGGGCTGCTGGAGGGGCCGGTGGTCGAGGAGGGCTGGCGGGACCGGCTGGTCGGCACCCGGCTGGCCCTGGCCGCGTGCATCGAGGCCCGCGCCGCCGGCCTGGCCCGGGTCGCCGGGCCCTCGGCCGGCGGATCGCTGCTGCGCCGCCTCGGGCTCGCGCCGGCCCCCGGCGGCGACCGGCTCCTGGTCCGGGACCTCTAGTAGCGCTGCTGGTAGTACCAGGGGGGCGGGGGCGGGGGTGGTGGTCGTCGGACCCGCAGGCCGCCCAGCAGCACGACCAGGACCACGCCGGCGGCGAACCCGACCACGTGGGCCAGGTAGGCGACGCCGGCGCCCTCGGCGGTGGCCGCGCCCTGGAAGTACAGCCACTGGAGCACGAACCAGGAGCCGAGCACCACCCAGGCGGGCAGCCACACGGGGATGAACAACAGGAACGGCACGAGGCTGATCACCCGGGCCCCGGGGAACAGCACCAGGTAGCCGCCGAGCACCCCGGCGATCGCCCCCGACGCCCCGACCAGGGTCTCCTCGCTGCTCGGGTCGGACAGGGCGAACCCGTAGGTCGCGATGTAGCCGCAGGCCAGATAGAAGATCAGGTAGCGGACGCGGCCGAGCCGGTCCTCGACGTTGTTGCCGAACACGAACAGGAACAGCATGTTGCCGGCCAGGTGGAGCAGGCCGCCGTGCAGGAACATGGCCGACAGCACCGACAGTGCCGGGATCTTCTGGTAGCCGGGCCGCACGGCGATGCAGCCGTCGCGGGTTGCCGGGCCGGCGGTCACGTCCAGCGGGTCGTTCTCGAGCAGCTCCACCGGGATGGCCGCCCACTCGCGGAAGAAGGCCAGCTGGCGGCAGAACCCGGCCGGGGTGTTGGCGTCGCCGCCGACGTCCAGCGGCGAGATCGGCGACAGGAAGAACACCACCACGTTGATGGCGATGAGGGTCCAGGTGACGACCGCCGGGCGGCGGGTGGGGTTGTCGTCGTGGATCGGGATGAGCCCGAGCATCTGCCCTCTATAAGAGACTGCGCAGCCGCAGCAGGTCGACGATGCTGGCGTCCACCTTGACCTTACCGGCGGTGAAGGCGGACAGGAACGAGATCCGCCCCTCGACCAGGTCGACCAGGTCGTCGGAGCCGACCCGGAGGGTGATGTCGGCGCGGCCGTTGGGCGGGGTCTCGGTCGGCTGGGAGACGCGGCCGTGCTCGACCACCGAGTACCAGGCGGCGTCCAGGTCGGGGACGTGGCAGATCAGGACCTTGCGGCTCGGGATGGCCGAGCGCACGTTGGCCTCGTTGCCGTCGAGGCGCGCCATCAGCGCGGCCAGCTGCCGCTCGACCTCGGCCTTGGTCGCCACTCCGCCCTCCTCGCCCGACACCGCCTGAGCGGTTCTACCACACGGGCTGGTCGCCAACCCGGGTTCGTTGACCGGCTCCGGGGCCGCTGACAGAATCCAGAGCGCCGGACGCGTGCTGGAGGTGGTGAGGTGGCGAGCGGCAGGGAGCAGTACCTGCAGGCGTTGGCGAGCCTCAGCGACTTGACCCGGACCCAGGCAGAGCGGGTCGCGGCGCTGCTCGCCAAGCAGGGCGAGGTGCAGTCCGCCCAGGTCGGCCGGGTGGCCGAGGACCTGATGCGCCGCACCCAGAAGAACCGCGAGATCATGACCCGCCTTGTCCAGCGGGAGGTCAAGCGCCAGCTCGGCGTCCTCGGCATGGCCACCCGCGACGAGGTCGCCCGGCTCCAGCAGCGCGTTCGCGCCCTCGAGCAGGAGGTCGAGCGGGCCTCGAAGCCCGCCGCCAAGCCCAGCGCCGCTTCCTCGGGGTCGGCTGGGTCCTCGACCCGGACCAGGGCGGCGTCCTCAGGCGCGGCCAAGCCCACGACCCGGACCAAGGCCGCGTCCTCAGGGAAGGGCGGTTCCACCGGCCGGACCAGGGCGGCGTCCTCGAGGACAGCCAAGCCGTCGACCCGGACCCGGACCGCCGGGGCCAGCTCGCGGTCGTCGGCGACCTCCCCCCGGACGCGCCGCACCAGTGGCTCCGGGCAGGCTGCCCCGCCGGAGTCGGGCACGCCAGAGTCGGGCACGCCGGAGTCGGGCACGCCGACCTAGCCCGCGCCGCCGAGCCAGCCAACGCCGCCTCGACCCCCACCGATGGCGGGAGCCCCGGTTGGGAGGGTAGCCGACCCGGGCGGAGGTGGTTCCGGGTTGTCCACACCCCCCGTACCACCGGCTCCAGGACCCGCCCACCCCCGGATCCGCCCGCCCCGGATCCGCCCGCCCCGGATCCGCCCGCCCCGGACCCGCCCGCCCCGGACCCGCCGGTCCCCCCGACCCGCCACCTCCGGGACCCACCGTGCGGGCGGACCTATACTGGCCGCGTCGTCGCCGTCGCAGGAGGTGTCGTGACCGAGCCGGCTGGATCGCTGCCACAGGAGGAGGCCGCCGCCGACCCGGCGGCGGAGGTCGAGGCCGCCCTGGCCGGGCTGGATGGGGCCGACCTGGCCGCCCACGCGGACGCCTTCGAGGCGGTCAACGCCGCGATCCTGGCCGAGCTCCAGCGCCTTGAGGCGCTGTAGGGCCGCCGTGGCGACCCGGGTGCGGCTGGACCGCGAGCTGGTCCGGCGCGGTCTGGCGCCCAGCCGGGAGGCGGCCAGCGCGGCCATCCGCGCCGGTCAGGTCCTGGTCGGGGGCGCGGTCGCGGCCAAGCCGTCGACGCTCGTGTCCACCGCGGACCCGGTCGCCCTGGCCGGTCCGGCCCGCCGCTGGGCCAGCCGCGGCGGCGACAAGCTGGCCCCGGCTCTGGAGCGGCTCCAGGTGCCGGTGGCCGGACGCCGCTGCCTGGACGCCGGCGCCTCCACCGGCGGCTTCACCGACGTGCTGCTGGCCGCCGGGGCGGCCGAGGTGGTGGCCGTCGACGTCGGCTACGGCCAGCTCGACCTGCGCCTGCGCCAGGACCCACGGGTCGCCGTGCTGGACCGGACCAACGCCCGCGACCTCGATGCCGAGCGGGTCGGCGGGCCGGTCGACCTCACCGTCGCCGACCTGTCGTTCATCTCCCTGCGCCTGGTCCTGCCCGCCCTGGCCCGGGTCACCCGCGACGACGGCGACCTCCTGCTGCTGGTCAAGCCGCAGTTCGAGGCGGGCCGGGAGGCGGTCGGCCGCGGCGGGGTGGTCCGCGACCCGGCCGCCCGGGCCGCCGCCGTCCGCGCGGTCGCCGACGCCGGCGCCTCCCTGGGGCTGGGCGTGGCCGGGATCTGCCCGTCGCCGCTGCCCGGCCCGGCCGGCAACCTGGAGCTGTTCCTGCACCTGCGCGCCGGCGCGCCCGCCCTCGACGAGACCGACCTCCAGGCCGCCGTGGCCGAGGGCGCCACCCTCCCGGGAGCGGCCACATGAGCGGAGGGCCGGCCCCCGGATGGGTCCGGGGAACCCCAGGGGGGTGCCCCGGTGGCGGCTAGCCTGCGGCGGGTCGGGGTGGTGGTCCACCCGGGCCGGCCACCCGCGGTCGAGCTGGGCAAGGCCCTGGCCGGCTGGGCCGACGACCACGGGATCGAGCTGCGCACCCTGACCTCGGAGCGCGGCTGCCTGGGCGAGGACATCCCCTGCGTCGAGCCGGACGAGTTCACGCCCGGGCTCGACCTGGTGGTCGCCCTCGGCGGCGACGGCACCCTGCTGCGGGCCCTCGGCATGGTCCTGACCGAGCAGGTCCCGGCCCTGGGCGTCAACGCCGGCCGGCTCGGGTTCCTGGCCGAGGTCGAGCCCCACGGCCTGGCCCGGGCCCTCGACGCGATCTCGGCCGGCCGCTACCAGGTCGAGCGGCGCACCACCCTGGTGGCCAGGGTGCTGGTCGACGGCGCGGTGGTCGCCGAGGACCTGGCCGTCAACGACGTGGTGCTGGAGAAGGCGGCCCGTGAGCGGCTGGCCGCGGTCGCGGTCGGCCTGGGCGACGGCGGGCCGTTCGCCCGCTACGCCGCCGACGGGGTCATGGTCGCCTCGCCCACCGGCTCGACCGCCTACAGCTTCTCGGCCGGGGGGCCGATCGTCTCCCCGCGGCTGGACGCGCTGCTGCTCACCCCGATCGCGGCCCATATGGTCTTCAACCGCTCCCTGGTCCTGCACCCCGACGAGGCCGTCCGCATGGAGGTGCTGCCCGACAACCCGGTGATCGAGAGCGTCGACGGCCGGGCCGCCCGTGAGCTGCCCCCGGGCGCGGTGGTGGAGGTCCGCCGCAGCCGCTACGACGCCCTGCTTGTCCGGATCGAGAAGGCCGACTTCTACCGCCTAGTCCGCTCCAAGTTCCGCCTGGCCGACCCCGCCGCCACCGACGCCGGCGCCGGCGGGAGCTGAGGCTGTGGACGGCGCCGGGCTGCCCGTGGGCCGGGCGGGCTAGAATCGCAGGTGATGTTAGCCGAGCTTCGCATCCGCGACCTCGGGGTTATCGATGATGCCCTCCTCGAGGTCTCGGCCGGCCTCAACGTGCTCACCGGCGAGACCGGCGCCGGCAAGACCATGGTCGTCGACGCCCTCGCCCTGCTGCTGGGGGGGCGGGCCGACCCTGGCGCGGTCCGGGCCGGGCGCCCGGCCGCGCTGGTCGAGGGCCGCCTCCAGACCGGCGACGACCTCCAGGTCGCCACCGCCCTGGAGACCGCCGGGGTGAGCGACGAGGACGGCGAGGTCGTGGTCGCCCGCCAGGTGCTGGTCGAGGGGCGCAGCCGGGCCCAGCTCCAGGGCCGCATGGCCACCGTGGCCGCGGTCGCCGAGGTGATCCGGCCGCTGGTCGAGGTCCACGGCCAGCACGAGTTCCAGGACCTGCTCCGCCCCGGGGTGCAGCGCGACCTGCTCGACCGCTACGCCGGTGACGCCGCCCTCAAGCCCCGGGCCGCCTTCGCCGCCGGCTGGCGGCGCCTGCGCGTCGTCACCCGCGAGCTCGACGACCTGACCGTCCGGGCCCGCGAGCGCGAGCGCGAGATCGACCTGCTCCGCCACCAGCTGGAGGAGATCGACGCCGCCCAGGTCCGGGTGGGGGAGTCGGCCGAGCTGGCCGCCGAGGCCGAGCGGCTGGCCCACGCCGAGGCCCTGCAGCAGGCGGCCGCCCTCGCCCACCAGCTGCTGGAGGGCGACGAGGATGCCGGCGCGGCCACCGCCCTCGGCGCCGCCGCCCGGGCGGTCCAGGGCCCCGGCGGCCACGACCGCGCCCTCGGCGAGCTGGCCGAGCGGGCCCAGGCCCTGGCCGCCGAGGTCGACGACCTCGCCTCCAGCCTGCGCGCCTACGCCGAGACGGTGCTGGTCGATCCGGCCCGCCTGGAGGAGGTCAACCAGCGCATGGCCCTGCTCCGCGACCTGGAGCGCAAGTACGGGGACGACGAGGCGGCGGTGCTGGCCTTCGCCGCCCAGGCGGCCGCCCGGCTGGCCGAGCTGGAGGGCGGCACCCTGCGCTCGGAGGCCCTGGAGGCCGAGGCGGCCCAGCTCCGGCGCGACCTGGCCGGCATCGGGGCCACCCTGACCGCCGCCCGCCAGGAGGCGGCGGCCCGCCTCGGCGACGCCCTCCGGGTCGAGCTGGCCGACCTGGCCATGCCCAACGCCGAGGTCGTGGTGGCGGTCGAGCAGGATCCCGACGACGACGGCCTGGAGGTCGACGGCCGGCGCCTGGGCGCAGGCGAGGACGGCCTCGACCGGGTCGACCTGCGCCTGGCCGCCCACCCGGGCGCGCCCCTGCGGCCCCTCGGCCGGGCCGCCTCCGGGGGCGAGCTGTCCCGGGTCATGCTGGCCCTGCGGGTCGTGCTGGCCGGCGTCGACCGCACCCCGACTCTGGTCTTCGACGAGGTCGACGCCGGGGTCGGCGGCCGCACCGCCGCCGCCGTCGGCCACCGCCTGGCCCAGCTGGCCCGCCGTCACCAGGTGCTGGTCGTCACCCACCTGCC
>Ga0190274_10002414_pt1 | contig 11020 bp, 5 predicted proteins | sample Popmic531T_FD_133002 | JGI IMG/M metagenome (GOLD analysis project Ga0190274, IMG submission 133002) | Populus adjacent soil microbial communities from riparian zone of Yellowstone River, Montana, USA - 531 T | ecosystem: Environmental > Terrestrial > Soil > Riparian zone | place: USA: Montana...
ACCTCGTCACCAGCAAGCTGTATCTCACCGGCGGCATCGGCGCCTCGGGCAGCGGCGAAGCCTTTGGTCAGCCCTTCGAACTGCCGAACATGACCGCCTATAACGAGACCTGCGCCTCGGTCGGCATGGACTTCTGGAACCACCGGCTGTTCCTGATGGAAGGCGACGCGAAGTACATCGACGTGATGGAGCGCACGCTCTTCAACGGCCTGCTCTCGGGCGTCTCGCTCGACGGCAAGACGTTCTTCTACCCGAATCCGCTCGAATCCAACGGCCAGCACGCGCGCCAGGAATGGTTCGGCGTCGCCTGCTGCCCTGGCAACATCACGCGCTTCATGCCCTCGGTCCCCGGTTACCTCTACGCCACCAGGGGCGACTCGGTCTACGTCAACCTGTTCGCGAAGGGCACGGCGAACATCGATCTGCCCGGCGGCGCGATCGCCATCGATCAGGACACGCGCTACCCGTGGGACGGCGCGGTGACCTTGACGGTGAAGCCGCAGCAGGCGCGGCGCTTCGCCATCAACGTGCGCATTCCAGGATGGGCGCGCAACGAGCCTGTGCCGAGCGCGCTCTACCGCTTCATCGACGATGGGGGCGCGGCGCCATCCGTGCGCATCAACGGCACGACCCAGATCGTCGCGCTCGACACGCTTGACAAGGGATACGTGACGATCGATCGAACGTGGTCGCCGGGCGACACGATTGCGCTCAACCTGCCGATGCCGGTGCGGCGCATCGCCGCGAACGATCAGGTCATCGCCAATCGGAACCGCATGGCGCTACAGCGTGGCCCGATCGTCTATGCCGCCGAGTGGCCCGACAACCCGAACGGCAAGGTCCGCAATATCGTGCTACCCGATCGCAATTCACTGACCACGGAATTCCGCGGCGACCTGTTGAACGGCGTGCAAGTAATCAAGGGACGCGCGACCGGCCTTGCCTATGACGCGAAAGGTGGACTGATCCGCAGCGATCAGCCGTTCATGGCAATTCCGTATGCGACGTGGGCGAATCGCGGCCGCGGCCAGATGGCGGTGTGGCTGGCGCGCGTCGATGCGGCCGCGCGGCCAACGCCCTTCCCGACCGTCGTCACCACCGCGACGATCGACGCGTCGAAGTTGCCGAATGGCCGCGACAAAAATCCCCGCAACATCATCGACGGCGAGGAGCCGGCGAATTCATCGGACTCGTCCGCCTACTTCGACTGGTGGCCGGTTCAGGGCAGCAAGCTGGAGTGGGTCGAGCTGACGTTCGCGAAACCATCGACCGTATCGACGAGCGACATCTACTGGTTCGACGACACCGGCAGGGGCGGCGTCCGCGTGCCCGCGTCGTGGCGGCTGCTCTACAAGTCGGGCAACGACTGGCTGCCGGTGCAAACGACGAGCACCTACGGTGTCGCGCGCAATGCCTGGAACGCGATCGCGTTCACGCCTGTCACCACGGCGGCCCTTCGCATCGAGCTGTCAATGCAGCAGGGGGCTTCAGCGGGTCTCCAAGAGTGGCGCGTCAAGTGACGCCAACAACGTCACACTGAATCACGGAAGCACTGAACCACGGAAACTAATTGGTTTTCTGTGCTTCCGTGTTTCTGTGATTCCGTGTGATGTTTGTATATGCCGTTGTACCTGGGCATTGATTGTTCGACACAGAGCCTGACCGCCGTCGTCATCGAGATTGACGGCGACACGCGCCGCGTCGTCTTCAATCAATCGCTCAACTACGATGACGACTTCCCCGAGTACAGCACCAAAGGTGGCGTGATCTACGGCGCCGATGGTGAAGTGTACGCGCCGCCGGAGATGTGGGCCGATGCGCTCGATCGCATGCTGGCCATTCTCGCCCATTCGGCCGAGCTCGACGTCGACGACCTGCGGGCCATTTCCGGCTCGGCGCAACAGCATGGCAGCGTCTACCTGAATCCGCGGGCGCAAGAGGTGTTGCGGACGCTCAATCCTTCCCGAAAGCTGGCTCCACAGCTCTCGACGATCTTTTCGCGGGCGCAGTCGCCGGTGTGGATGGACGCGTCGACCGGACAGCAATGCCGCGAGATCGAAACAGCGCTCGGCGGAGCGGATCGAGTGGCCGCACTCACCGGTTCGCCGCCGTGCGAGCGATTCACCGGGCCGCAAATCCGTAAGTTTGCCGCCGAACACCCCAATGCGTACGCAGACACCGCACGCGTGCACCTGGTCAGCTCGTTTCTCGCATCGCTTCTCGCTGAGCGCGATGCACCGATCGAGCCGGGTGACGGGAGCGGCATGAACCTGATGGACCTTGGCGGCCAACGATGGTCGCCGGAGGCGCTCGACGCGACCGCGCCTGATCTCGCCAGGCGACTGCCGCCGATTCGGCCGTCATGGGAGATATTCGGAACGTTGTCGCCGTACTGGCAGAAACGCTACTCGCTGCCAGCGGCGGCGATCGTGCCGTGGACGGGCGACAACCCGTCGAGCCTGATCGGCACCGGCATCATTCACGATCGGGTCGTTGCCGTGTCGCTCGGCACGAGCGACACGGTGTTCGCGCTGACCGCCAAACCGGCCGGGCAGTCGTCGCACGTCTTTCGAGCGCCGACCGGCGACTTCATGAACCTGGTCTGCTTTCGCAACGGATCGCTCGCGCGCGAGCAGGTACGGATGGAATACGGACTGGATTGGGACGCCGTCGCCATGCTGCTCGAAAAGACTCCGGGCAACGATGGATGCCTCATGCTGCCGTGGCTTAAGCTCGAGAGCACGCCGCACATCGCCCATGCCGGCCTGCGCCGCTTCGGCTTCGATCGATTCGATCCCGAGCGCAACATCCGCGGCTTGATCGAAGGCCAGATGCTGGCGATCGCGAACCATGCGTCAGCCGTGAGCGGCACGATCGACCGCGTCATCGCCACCGGCGGCGCGTCCGTCAATCGCGCCATCCTGCAGGTGATGGCCAACGTGTTTGGCGTCGATGTCTACCGACTCGAGGTCGAGAATTCGGCCGCGCTCGGGGCCGCGCTGCGCGCGTATCATGCCGATCGACTGGCCGCCGGCGAATCGATCTCGTGGGAGACGGTGGTCAGCGGTTTCACCGATCCGCAGCCCGGCCATCGCGTCTCGCCGGATCCCGCGCACGTCGCACTGTATGCGGAGCTACGCCGCGACTACGCAATGCTCGAAACGCTGCACAAGGATCGCCCTCCGATCTGTTGACATTGTCCAGAGACGATCAGGGCGTCATCGTCCCGTAACAGGCCATCGGCCACAGATCGACCGCGGGTGGAACCAGCGCTTCGGGCGGCCCGGCGGCGCCAAGGTCGTTCAGGTAAGCGTGCGCGCCCATGCCGGCATGTTCGCCGGCAGCCGCGACCTCGAAAGTATCCAGCCGCGGCCCCGCCCGATCGAGATAGTCACGCAAGAGCGTCAACTCGGCGCCGTCCGCCGTGGCGTGCGTGAAGAGGGACCACACCCGACGCCGTCCGCGAAATTCGTCCAGCTCGCGCAAGTACTCGACCGGTTCGCCGCGGGCACAGCGTCCCAGCCGATAACCGGAGTCAACCAGACCCACGCGAGGCGCGTAATACCGGAATGCCTGGCCCGCGCCGTAATACACGTACAAGCTGTCGCCGGCCTGCCAATGATCTCGAACGTATTCGGCCGCGGGCCGAAGGTGTTCGAGGTAGAAGGGCGGAAGGTTTCTGGCGATCGCGGCGATTGGCGCGGCCAGAAACAGCACCGCCGCGCCCCACATCAGCACGGGTGAACGAACGCCGATGCGCTCGCGTAACGCGACCGTGAGAAACTCCCAGCCTGCCGCGGCGCCGACGATCAGAATGGGTAACAGATACAGCGTGTGCCGCCCACCCATTGGGTACATCCGCACCGCCGACGCTGCGATCGCCGCCAGGATCGGAAGCAGCAGCGCCAACGCCGCGTATCGTTGCCGCACCCACAACACGCCGAAACCGACGAGGGCGACAATGGCGTACAGCCAGGGCGCCGCGAATCGCAATCCGCCATCCAATCGCGGCGGAGCAAACTGCGGCAAGCCAAACGAGTCCACCAGCCGGCGCACCAGCCACATCACGTCGCCGGCCGTTTGCGGGACGGGCAGGAACCACGCGGAATAGACCTCTCGCGAATAGGCCAGGTCGGGCGCGCTGATGCTGTTCAGGGCCAACCACGCCGAAGACGCCACGCCGGCGATCCACAAGACCTGCACCGTCATGAACTGCGAGCGCGAGAGCGGGACCTGTCCTCGCCAGTAGGCCCATCCAAGGACAACACACTGCGTGGCGACGAGCAGCGTCGCCGCGTGTGACACCGCGCAGCCAGCCACGGCAATCACTCCACACAGGACCCAGTAACCGATCGAGCGCGACTTGTCCGTTCCGCGCAGCAGCAGCCACGTGAGGAGCAGCGTCACCGCGACATCAATGGAGTACGGCTTGGCTTGCGCCGCGAAATACACGAACGGGCTGCCGAGGGCGAATGCTGCCACGGCCACCGCCTGGCCGAATTCAGTCAGTAGGCGTCGCACCAAGACGGTAAACAGAATGAGGGCCGCCAGGCTGGCGGCGAACGGCAGCGCGCGCAGCAGCAATTCGCTGCTGCCAAAGGTGACCATGACTTTCTGCGCGAACAGGAAACCGATGGGTGCGCTTTGCGCGTAGTCGAGCGGTTGCGTCAACTCGACGAATGACCGGTCAAGAATATTGCGCGAGAGGGCGGCTTCATCCACCCACAGGGAGCTGTTGGCGAAGTACTGGACCGCGCGCAACAGCGCGCCTGCCGCGACCGCTGCGACCGTCAGGAATTGCCAGAGCCTCGCCATTCGCATGCGAGGGGCTACGATACCGTATCAGCGATGCCATGACGAATCGCCCACACGGATTGCGCGTGCTGCTGTCGGCTGACAGCATCGGCATCACAGCCGCCATCACTGCGGCCGTGGCGATCGGGGCAACTCTCGTCGACCGCCGGGGCTATGGGCCGGACGAGGAGATCACCTGGTTTGCGGTCGAGGGCATCAGGGCTCACGGCTTACCGATTCTTCCCTCTGGCCTCGCTTACTTTCGCGGGCCGGCCTACTCCTATCTCGCGTGGCTGTCTGACTTCGCCGGCGGCAATGGATTCGAGGCCTATCGGTGGGTCGGCGTCATCTGCCTGGCGGCCGTCCTCATGGCCACGGCGTTGCTGGCGCGCTCGCTGTTCGATCGCGGCGTGGTGGCGGCATGGCTGATCGCGCTAGCGCCGGTCGCGGTCGCCAGCGGTGCTTACGCACGCTTCTACATGCCATTCGCCGCGGTGTGTACGCTCACGCTTCTGAGCGCTGCTCGCCTCCGCGACGATCCTCGGATGCGCTGGTGGTTTGTCGCGGGATGCGTGGCGGCGCGCAGCCTGCATGAGTTCGGCATGCTGCTCGCGCTCGTGCCGGCGGCCGGTTGGCTGTGCGCCGAATCAGCCGAAGAACGCCGCTCGTTCGCCTGGCTGTTGTTGGTCACGACTGCGGCCCTCGTGGCGGAGCACACTCTTCTGCTGTGGCTTCCATGCCTCGTATGGAATTGCGAGAGCGCAGCGTGGGGATTCTCATCCAGTGGACTCCCAACCATCACCAGCACGGCATTGCCAGTGGCGGCTTTTGCCACGCCTGTCGAAATCGCGTTCGCCCTTGTCGCGGCCGGTATTGCCGCCGGTGTGAGCTATCGGGCGATCCGAGCCGACAGTCTGTTCACCATCGGGGTCGCCGGCGCGGCCGCCCTCTTCGCCAATGGTGTGGTGGCGGCGCTCCTCGTCCTCTGGTTGATCGCACGGCCGTCTCACGCAGTGAAGATCGTGCGTGCCGGGCTACTCGCGGCCACTGCTGGATCCGTCGGCTGGATCGCGTTGATCTTTGTTCGCGGCAATGCGCTGGTCGACGCTCCCCTCGTCTGGGGACTGTTGAAAAGCAGCTTCATTTTCCCGTGGAGCGGCATCCAGTACTTCGTGACCGAACAGCCGGTGCTCACGGTGGCAACCATCCTGGGAATCTGGCGCGGCGCCTTCGCGGCTCCCACGCGCGCGATTCCGGCACGAACGCTGGCAGTGCTGCTCTATCTCGAACTGCTCTCATTCGGTGTGACCGGCCTCGATGTGCGCGCCCGATTTCTCGTCCTCATCATGCCGATGATTGCCGTCTTCGCCGGAGCGGGCATCAGCTGGTTTGCTAGAGCAGTGGCGGACACCGTATCTCGCTCGGCCTTCCTGGCTCGGGCTGTTGTCCTAGCGATCGTGATCGCGGCAGTGAGTTACGTTTCCGCCGAGCAGGCGTCCGCCATCACTGCTCACCGTGACCCCGTCGCCGGCGCCGCATGGTGGACCAAGTGGTCACCGCCAGTGGCGCTATCGTCGCTCGCGATCGATCGGGACATCGTCGGGCCCGATGATTTGATCGTGACGAACGACGAGCTTGCCGCACTGCTGGTCCTTGGCAGGATTGACTATTGGTGGCCGCCGGATCCGACGTCTGCCGAACGCTACACGTTCACCGATCAGCGAGGAGGCCATCGCCGAGGGCTCTACGGCGGCGCTCCAGTGCTCATCGACTCGTCTGCGCTTGGACTCCTCATCCAGCATCGCCAGACCCGCGGTGTTGTCGTCGCGCTCTTCAACACGGGAAAGTTCGGATTTGATCCGTCTAATCTTCAGAGCCTCATCGACGAGAACGACATGGTTGAGCTTGATCGCACCAACGATTGGTTCGTCGCGCGCTTCCCCGCCCGCGACTGAAATGTTGTGCGCAGTTATGTCACTCGTCACGCGTTTGGGGGTTGATCTGCTCAGGTAACGCTGATATGTGTGATGCCCCCCGACGGTCCGCGCTCCTGGAGGTCTGTATGAAGGCGAGTGGCATAGTCGGAATCTTCGCAACCGTTGCTGTTGTGTTGTTGGCGGGAATGTCCTGCAGCGACCGACCGCCAGCGACGCCGGCGGGCCCCACTGCAATTACAGCTGAGATGGCGGCGTTAACCAGCTCGTCCGCACCCAAGCTGTACTCGAGCTTGGCGGTATTCGATCGCTCCGGCCCGATGGTGGTGAGGTTTCCTCCTCGCAATGAACCACTCAATTTCAAGATCCAACTCGAAGCGAAGTACCGCGACCAGTTAGGGCGGTCGGCGGGTACTACATACGTCGACGCCGAAGGTGACATCGTCTGGACGACGGAATATCTGCTCTATCGATTGAACCTCTGCGGCCATGCCGATTCGGTGGCTAAAGTGATGCGCCAGATCGACACGGGCCAATCGCAGGCGTTGTGCGGCAACGCCCCCGAAGGCACCATCCCATTCCCGCCGCGCAATGAGCCGCTCGACTTCCGCAATCAGCTGGAAGCGAAGTATCGCGACGGGCTCCGGCGAGGGCCATCGTCGTCGTACGTCGATCTCGAAGGCGACGTGGTGTGGATTACCGAATACACGCGGTATCGCGTCAACGAATGCGAGCACGATGAGTCGGTCCAGAAGGTTTTCCGGATCATCGACGGCGCCGGCGATCAGCCCGTGTGCACTCGCGTGGTTCCGCTCCAAATCAGGGCTGTCATCAACGGACCCAGCGGCACCGTCAACGCCGGCAGCAACGTGTCGTTCAGTGGACTGAATTCCTCCTCGAACAAGGGAACGATCGTTTCTTATCAGTGGAAGTGCAGCAACACCCAGACCGCCAACTGCTCGGCGAGCGATGCGACGCCGGCGTTTCGATACTCGAAATCGGGACCGCTCGGTACCACGGTGGACCACACCGTCACACTGACGGTGCGTGACTCCGTAGGCAATACGGCAACCAGCACGTTCACGGTCAAGGTTTCGCAGAACTACTGATCGTCAACGGGAGATCGTGATCGTATCCGTGGCGCACATCAACTTCGACGTGATCGTGAGTCGCGAGAGCGAGAAGTACCGGGCCCGCGTGCTTGACTCGACGTCGGGGTCGGGCTCGGTCGAGTTCACTGCGCCCTTCCTGAGCGTCGAGCTCGAGAACATGTCGCTGCGCGTGTCCCGCTTTGGAGCTCCGAAGGGGCGCCGCACGCGCGTTCCCCAGGTTGATTCCGCGCGAGACATCGGCGGACGGCTCTTCGATGCCGTCTTCGCCGGCGCGGTGCGCGACTGTTATCGCGCCAGCCTGGCGGAGGCGACATCGAAAGGCCAGGGCCTGCGCCTTCGCCTGCGGCTGACCGACGTACCCGAGATTGCGATCTGGCCGTGGGAGTTTCTCTTCGATAAGTCGCAGAACCGATTCATTGCACTATCGAGGGAGACGCCGCTCGTACGCTACCTGGATTTCGCCGAACGGGTGGAGATGCTGGAGGTGGCCGCGCCCTTGCGCGTGCTGTTGGTTGTCTCGAGTCCGACCGACTATCCCCAACTCGATGTGGAGCGTGAATGCGCAAAGGTGGAGGAAGCGGTAGCCGGCCTCAAGCAGGAGGGACGGCTCAGCGTCGATCGCATCGATCAGGCAACACTGGGTGAGCTGCAGCGGGCGCTTACCCGGCAGAGCTATCACATCATCCATTTCATCGGCCATGGCGGCGCCGACGGCGCCAGCGAAGGCCACCTGATGTTCGAAGACAACGAACAGCGCGGTTACGCCGTCGACGGATCCACGCTTGGCACGTTGCTTCACAACCATCCATCGATGCGCATCGCGCTGCTCAATGCCTGTGAAGGCGCCCGTACGCTCGGCAAGGATTCATTCGCGGGCGTCGCACAGCGGTTGGTGCAACAGGGCATTCCGTGCGTCGTGGCGATGCAGTTCGAGATTTCCGACGCGTCCGCGATCCAGTTTTCGAACGCCTTCTATGAAGGCGTGGCCTCCGGCCACCCCGTCGATCAGGCGGTGGCCCAAGGGCGGCTGGCGATCTTCTCCGAAGTGAGCGATCTCGAATGGGCGACCCCGGTGCTGTATCTGCGCTCGCCTGATGCGAGGATCTTCGCGCCGTCGCCCCGGTCCGGCGTCATCAAGGCTGCTCAGCCCGCACCGATTCCTGTCGCCACAAAGACACCCCCTTCGTCGCCGACCACCCCGAAGGCGATCACTCCGGAGACGACCACTCCGGAGGCCACAACCTCCGAGACGAAGCAGTCAACCAGCACGGCGCTTGCCGCGGCCACACTGATGTCGATCTTCCTCGGCACGGGCATGGCCGCATGGGCGGTCGCGCACCTCACCTTCAACCTGGTGAGCCTGACCACCGCTTCGGCAATGATCCAAAACGTGGCTCCGTTGGCGTCGATCGCAGCGGCTCTCGTCAGCGGCGTCGCTTACGTGCTCACCGGCAACGGCTCATCCGTGGTCGCGCGTGTTGGGCGGTGGCTTGCCCTCGATGCCAATGGCCGGCCGCATCTCGCCCGGTTAGGTATCGGCGCGGCGGTGGCCGCCGTGTCGATATTCGTCGTCGTGATCACTCCGACCCTGCGCATCGCGGAGGTTACCGGCGATGTGGACGCGCAGACCGGCTGGAGGCCAACCAACGTCACGGATGAAGGAATCCCCGAAGGTGTGTATCGGGAAGCCAGCTGGTTTATCGGACCGGGCCACGCGAACGACGCGCTGCGACTCGAGCTACGAATCGAGCCCTTCGATTCGGTGATGTTCGGCCGTGTGCTGGCGCCCGCCGCGTGGCTCAACGACGCGGTAAAAGCGCCGCGGCCAGGCAACCGCTCGCCGTTGCTGGTTCAGGGCCTTGCCGCCTCGTGGCCATGGGAGCGCGGCCGCGTGCGTTTCAGGATCGTGCGCGACTCTGCCTTGGTGGAGGAGCAGGAGATACCCAAGTATGTCCAGGTCGACATTCGGATCGTTGATCAAGCCGACAAAGTACTCGCGCGGGATTGTCGGAGGCTGCCGTCGAAGTGGCCTGCTGTGCCTGTTGACACTCGCTCTGAGCGGTGTCCACCCCTTCAGTGACGCGACGGCGACCGCGCAGTCGTCCGTGCGCTGGATCGCCTTGTCGACGGCGACGGCGCCCGACCCTGTTCGTGATCGGATGACGGCGCTCCTTCAAGATCGCATTGGACAGGTCCTGACGCTGAACCCACCCGAGCCACTGACCACCGCGGCTGCAAGAGAAGCGTTGCGCAATGTCGATCGAACGCAGACTCTTTTCCTGGTCACCGATAGCGCGACGCTGAACGACTTGATGACCTTGAACGGGTCGCAATACATGACGCAGGCCGGCCTCGAGCTGGTCAATCCGCGGATCTGGGGGCGGACCCTCTATGTATTCGCGCGCAGCGGGCTCGACCCTCGGTCCCCGCTCAAAGGCTGGGTTCGCTGGGCGGGGTCCCCATCTCCCGATGTCCGCGACCGGGCGGCAGCGGTCTTGCGCCGCCAGGGTTACCCCAACGTCACCTTTGAAACGATGAACGTGACGGCGCGCATGGTGGACGCCTTCAACCGGGGCGGCTCAGACGGTGGCGTCGACATCGTGTGCATCTACGACGAGGAACCATCGTCAACCGTCGACAGCTTTGTGATGGGTGTGACACAGGCGAAGACTGGTGTCCGCCTGCTCTTGCTGGAGCCGGCACCCAAACAGGAAGCCAATCAATTGCTAGAGAACAATCAATTGATGGTGCAAGACGGCGTTCCCGCTACGACCATGCCCTATAGCTCGCAGCGCTTTTATGCCTGGCCCCCGGGGGTCTCATTGCCCGCCACCGCGGCGACCTCGTCGGTGGTGGTGACTCCTCCGCCAGCTGGAGCAGCGGTGGCCAATGAGGCGCGATTGCCGCTCTTCTTGACTAACGCCCGTAAGACAGGAGCTCTTGCCACCATCGAGAAGACCTGGGGCACCGGCCTCGATCGAGTGGTCAGCCAGGCCTACCTGCGCGCGCTGTTCGAGTCGGGTGTGAGCCGGTGCAACGAACGCGACCCGGTTTCAGCCGCACAGTTCAAGACAGTGTTGCTCAGTTCGTTCTTCGCGAATCGCGACGATGCCTATGCTGTCGCCGCGTTGACCGCGCATCTCGAGTATGCGCGGCGGATGCGGACCGTCGAGCCCGGCG
>Ga0190274_10002415_pt1 | contig 11019 bp, 12 predicted proteins | sample Popmic531T_FD_133002 | JGI IMG/M metagenome (GOLD analysis project Ga0190274, IMG submission 133002) | Populus adjacent soil microbial communities from riparian zone of Yellowstone River, Montana, USA - 531 T | ecosystem: Environmental > Terrestrial > Soil > Riparian zone | place: USA: Montana...
CTTCCTTCGACACGGCGAAAGGAGGGCGAAGCGCTGCTGCTCCAACAATGGGAAGGGCATCGCGGCCATGGGCCGCTCGAACTTCCCTCGATCGTCTTGCCGCTGGCCTGCAACGGAGCGGCTTCGACTTACACAAAATCAACCCTTGAAGTAAGGCTCCACCTTCCCCCGCACCATCAGGCAAATCGGATTGCCGCGGCGGTCGAGCGAGCGCGGCACGGCGACCTTGATCCAGCCTTCGCTGACGCAGTATTCCTCGACGTTGTTCTTTTCCTGGCCGTTGAAGCGGATGCCCACGCCGCGCTCCAGCAACTTCTCGTCGTAGAACTTGCTGCCCGGATTGATCGCGAGGCGATCGGGCGGAGCTTCGGCAGGAGCGGGGGCAGCGGCTTCGTCGGTCATGGTCGGTCTCGCGCGATTCGAAAGCCGCGCGAGGATAGCCGAATCGCGGCAGTCCTTACCAAATGTCGTCCCGGGCGCCGGGCTTGAGGCCGCCGCTGACGAACCACGGCGTACCGAAGCGGTCCACGCCCATGCCGAAGCTCTCGGCCCAGAACGTCTTGCCCATCGGCATGTGCACGCTGCCGCCGGACGTGAGCGCCGCGAACACCTGCTCGGCCTTCCTCACGTCCGGATAGGCGATCGCGACCGAGAAACCCTTCATGCCCTCGTGCTTGCCGTTGCCCAGGCTGTCGGATGCCATCAGGCGCCGGTCGCCGTCGAACAGCAGGCAGGCGTGCATGATCTGGTCGCCGGTGCCGGGCGGGCAGTGTGCCGCGGCGGGCGACTCCTTCACGGTCATGAACGTTTCCATCGTGCCGCCGAGCGTCTGTTCGTAGAAGCTCATCGCTTCACCGCAATTGCCGTCGAAGATCAGATAGGGATCCATGGATTGCATGTCGCGCTCCTCTCGCTGCCGGTGCTGGCGCCGCAATCCTAGGACTGTATAGTCCTGAAAAGCAACTAACAATTCCTGCTTCACGACCGGCCACGCTACAATTGCACCATGGTCAATCGACGTTCCTACGACGACGGCTGCGCGTACGCGCAGGCGCTCGATCTCATCGGCGAGCGCTGGGCGCTGCTCGTCGTGCGCGAGCTGGTGCTCGGCCCCAAGCGCTTCACCGACCTGCGCGCCGGTCTGTCCGGCATCAGCCCGAACGTGCTCACGCAGCGCCTCGGCGAGCTCGAGCAAGCTGGCGTACTGCGCCGGCGCAAGCTGCCGCCGCCCGCGGCCACGTGGGTCTACGAGCTCACCGAGTGGGGCGGGCAACTCGAGCCCGTGATCATGGCGATCGGCCGCTGGGGTGCGCGCTCACCGTTGCTCGCGTCGGGCCCGATGAGCCCCGATGCGCTCGTGTTGTCGTTCCGCACGATGTTCAGCAGCGAGGCCGCAGCGGGCATCGATTCGACTTACGAATTCCGTTTCGGTGAGCTGCGCTACCACGCGCGCGTGGCACGCGGGCGCTTCGAAGTTGCGCGCGGCCCGGCCGCGGTAGCCGACGTCATCGTTGAAACCGATCCCGATACGCTCGCCGCCGTCATCTACGGCGGTGGCGAAGCGGCGGCGCGCAAGGGCAAGCTCAAGGTCGAAGGCAGCAAGGCGGCGTACAAGCGCTTCCTCGGACTGTTCCCGCTGCCGGAAAAAGCCACGAAGGAACCTGGATGACGGCGATCCTCTCGATCCGCGGCCTCACGAAGACGTACGCGTCGGGCCTGAAAGCGCTCGACAACGTCGACCTGGACATCGAAAAGGGCGAGATCTTCGCGCTGCTCGGTCCGAACGGCGCTGGCAAGACCACGCTGATCAACATCGCGTGCGGCGTCGTGACGGGCACGGCGGGCACCGTCACGGCCGACGGTCTCGACACGCAACGCGACTACCGCCAGGCGCGTGCCCGCATCGGGCTGGTGCCGCAGGAGCTGGCGACCGACATGTTCGAGACGCCGTACGCATCCGTGCGTTTCTCGCGCGGGCTGTTCGGCCGCCCGCGCGATGCTGCGCACCTCGAGCGCACGTTGCGTGATCTCTCGCTGTGGGACAAGCGCAACGACCGCATCCAGACGCTGTCGGGCGGCATGAAGCGCCGCGTGATGATCGCGAAGGCGCTCGCGCACGAACCCACCATCCTGTTCCTCGATGAGCCCACCGCGGGCGTCGACGTGGAGCTGCGCCGCGACATGTGGGCGCTCGTGCGACGCCTGCGCGACTCGGGCGTCACGATCATCCTCACGACGCACTACATCGACGAAGCGGAAGAGATGGCCGACCGCATCGGCGTGATCGACAAGGGCAAGCTGATCGTCGTCGAGGAGAAGCGCACGCTGATGCGCAAGCTCGGCCGCAAGCAGCTCACGCTGCACCTCGCGCAGCCGCTCGCGGCCGTGCCCGAGTCACTGGCATCGTGGGACCTGGCGCTCAAGGACCAGGGCAACGACCTCGAATACACGTTCGAGACCGCGAAGGAAAGCCGCATTCCCGAGCTGCTGCGCGAGCTCGAGGCCGCGGGCATCGCGTTCAAGGACCTCAACACGCAGCAGAGCTCGCTCGAGGATATTTTCGTGAGCCTCGTTCATCACGAGGACCGCAACGGGACGAAGGAGTCCGCGCGATGAACGCCATTCCCGTCCCCAACCACCGCGCGCTCTGGGCGATCTACCGCTTCGAGATGGCGCGTTTCCTGCGCACCATCTGGCAGAGCCTCGCGACGCCGGTCATCACCACGTCGCTGTACTTCGTCGTGTTCGGCTCGGCGATCGGCTCGCGCATGGGCGCGATCGACGGCGTCGAATACGGCGCGTTCATCGTGCCCGGCCTGATCCTGCTCACGATGTTCACCGAGAGCATCTTCAACGCGTCGTTCGGGATCTACTTTCCGAAGTTCACGGGCACGATCTACGAAGTTCTCTCGGCGCCCGTGTCGTCGTTCGAGGTGGTCGCGGGCTACGTCGGCGCCGCGACGACGAAGTCGGTGGTGCTCGCGCTCGTGATCCTCGCGACCGCGAGCCTGTTCGTGGACGTGCGCATCGAGCATCCGGTGTGGATGGTCGCGTTCCTCGTGCTCGTCGCGAGCACGTTCTGCCTGCTCGGCTTCGTGATCGGCATCTGGTCGAAGAGCTTCGAGCAGATGCAGATCGTGCCGATGCTCGTGATCACGCCGCTCACGTTCCTCGGTGGCGCGTTCTATTCCATCGACATGTTGCCGCCGGCCTGGCGCACGTTCAGCCTGTTCAATCCGATCGTGTACCTGATCAGCGGATTCCGCTGGTCGTTCTACGGCAGCGCCGACGTGAGCGTGGGCGCCAGCCTCGCCGCGACGTTCGCGTTCTTCGCGGTGCTGCTCACGATCGTGTGGTGGGTGTTCCGCACCGGCTGGCGGCTCAAGAACTGAACGTGGCCCGGGGTTCCGGATCGCCTTCCATCCACGCCCGGTTGGCGGTCCGATGCGCGTAGCCCTCGGAATGGACAGTCGAATCCTGTTGGGCGCGGCGCTCGCCGTCGTGGCGGCCGGCGTGTCGATGCCGGCGAGCGCCGCTTTCGAGAAGGTCGAAGCCTGCCGCGACCCGGTCGATGTCACGCTGGGCGAACCCGGCTTCCGCGACCTTTCCTGGACCGTTTGCGGCGACGGCGGCGACCTCGGCGGCGCGTCGGCGGCGTGGGACACGTCGATCGAGCCGTATTCCGATGAGCTGCATGCAGCCGTGCAGGCCGAGGAAAGTCGCGCGAGCGCGGTGCGCGCCACGCGCCGCGCCTCGCTGCTGGACATGGCGCTCGAGCTGGACTCGCGCGGAACGCGCCAGCGGGTCGAGGCGAAGGGGCTGGCCATCGGCGGGCCGCCGCGCACCGTGGCCGGCGCGGTGACGCTCCAGGCCGAACCGCACGCGGGCAGGCTCGTGATGATCACGATCGTGGACGAGTCGGCGCGAGCGATCGCGCGCCGCCTCGCCGAAGTCACCGCCCTGCGCATCGACCACATCGAGCGCCTTGCCGAAACGCCGATGACGCTGAACTTCCAGCTGATCCCGGTGCGCACCATCCTGCAGTTCGTGGCTGGCGAGGGCGGCGTGCTCCTGTTGCAGGCGCACCGAGATCGCTATGCCTTCTCGACGGCGGCGGAGGCGAAGGTATTCAATGCCGCGCTCGAACAGCTCGAGAACCTGCGCAGTGGCGACGACCCGCGCGCGCTGGAGGCGGCGCTGGAACGTGCTGTCGCCGCCGCGCCCGTTCCACCCGAAGGTCCTGCCGTGGACATCACGGCCGAGCTCGACGAGCTTGCGCGCCTGCAGGCAGCGCGCGAGGACTACGCGGGCGCGGAGCGACTGCAGCGCCGCCGGCTCGAGCTCGAGGAACGGATCGGCGGCACGCGCGAGTCGGCCACGGCGCTGGCGGCGCTGGACCAGATCGCAACGCTGCGCGGCCTGCAGGACGACGAGGCCGGCTCGATGGCGCTGTTCGAAGAAGTCGCCATGCTCGCCGAGCGCGTGCCCGGCCGTGCCGATGCCGCCGTCGTGCACGCGCTCACGGCACTTGCCTTCCACGCGATGGGCACGCGCGACGACGTCGCGGAGCGCTACTTCGCACGTGCAACGGCCATTTCCCGCGGCTTCGCACCGGACAGCCTCGCTGCGCTCAAGGCGAGCAACGCGCTCGCCGCGCACGCATTCACACTGGAGCGCCTCGACCGCGAGGCCGAAGCCGTGCCGCTGCTCGAGCGCAACCTCGCGATCGCGCGCGCGCAGTACGGCGACAGCGACGGAATGGCTGGCCGCGCGATGGAGGACCTCGCACGCGTGCTCGCTGCTATCGACGAACTGCCGCGCGCGGCAGCGCTGCTACGCGACGCGCTCGCGATCCGCCACGCCGAAGGCCGCGACGCCGCCGCAGGCGGCGCTGACGCGCGCACGCTGGCTGCAGCCATCGCGGCGCTGGGGCCCTACAAGGCGCCGATTCCGGACGCGCAGGCGGTTCCCGCCTGGCGCGCTGCCGTCGCCGCAAAACCGCCCGTCGACGACGTGCTATCGCAGATGACACGCCTGTTGCTCGATCGGGCGGCGCGGCAGCGGACTGCTGCAGCGCCCGCGCTCGCTGCCACCTGTTCCGGCTACGGCGAGCTCATGAAACTGCGTGCCGTCGCGCGGGCTGCGGACCCGGAAATCGTCGCAGCGCTGCGCGAGCGGGCGGAGCGCGACTGCATCGCCGGCAAGGATTGAGCCGGGCACTCGGCGCGGGCGGCATTGCACCGCCCGCGCCGGAGCGCGCTACTGCGCGGAATCGCAGGTTTCGGTGTTGGCGGCCGAGTTGTAGCTGATGTTGGTGCCGCCGATGCCCGTAACGCAGAAGCTGATCGCACCCGAGCCGCGTTCATTGCCGCTGTTGAGCGTCGCGACGCCGCTCGCGTTCGTCGTGCCCGATGCGGTGCCGGCGTAGAAGCCGCTGAACGAGCCCGATACCGTCGCGCCGGATACCGGCTGGTTGCTGGCGTTGAGCACCGTGACCGTCGCCGTCGCGCGCGTGCGATTGCCGTTCGCCTGCGTGCGCGTGAGCGTGATGTTCGAGACGTGCGCGACGATCGAGCCGCCACCGCCACTCGGGTTCAGGTACGTGGACACGTTCGGGTAATACGCCGCGAGCGCGCCATCCACGGTGCGGTTGGCCGACGAATCGCAGACGTCGTTGAGGTTGCTGCCGCACGCGCCGTACAACTGGCCGACGACCTGGCCCGCGGTGTTGAGCACGGCGGAGCCGGAACTGCCGCCTTCGGTCGCGCCGAGCGAATCGGCGGAGTAGATGAAGTTGCCGCGCGGCAGCGTGCCGCACGTGAACGACGTCGACGTGACGTCCTGGCGCGAGAACGACTGCGGCGCACCCTGCGGATGGCTCAGTCGGAACAGGTCGAGGCCATTCGTGTTCGAAACCGCCGACGTGCTGTAGCCGAGGTAGGTGCGCGTGCCGCCGGGAACCGCCGAGAGCTCGGACAGCGAGTAGTCGCCGGCCGTGCCGTGCGCGAGCAGCGTCGCGCCGAGCGTGGTCGGGAACTGCGAGCGCATCTGCGTGTAGCTGAAGTCGCACGCGGCAGTCTGGTTGCACGGCGAGCGGAAGTCCCAGAACGTTTCGAGCGAGTTCGCCTCGCCGGACTTGCTGATGCAGTGGTTGGCCGTGAGGAACAGCGGGCGGCCATTGCCCGACGTGTTGTTCAGCAGCGAGCCCGAGCAGATGTAGAAGCCCTGGCCGGACTGGAACAGCATGTGCGCGACGCCCTTGCGCACGGAGTCGATCGGCGCCCAGGTGCTGCTCGTGTAGCAATCGCCGTTCTGGACGCAGGTCGCGTTGTAGCTGCAGAACGACTTCGACGAGGCGCGCACCTTCGCGTTCACCTGCCGTGCGAGCTGGAAGCGGCTGCCGATGTGGCCGACCTCGGCCACCTGGAAGCGCAATCGCGCGAGATCCTCGCTGCGCGGTGCGCCGTAGTAGCGCAGCTGCACCGTTACGGTGTCGCCCGTGATGGTGTTCGCGACGAGCGTGCCCTCGCCGCCGATGCCGGTCCCCGCGTACGGGCCGAACGCCTCGGCGTTTTCGTTGTACACGTAGAGCTCGGCGGAATCCGGCAGGTCCAGGCCGGAGAACCCGACGCGCAGCGCGTGTGCACCGGGCGATCGGAGAGTCAGCGCCCAGGCGAAGCCGCCATCGGCCGTGCGCGACAGGGCACCGCGCGCAATGCTGCCGCTGCCGGATTTCGCGAGCGGTCCGAGGTCCACGTCGAGCCCCACCGGCTTCGCGACGCCGACGAGGAAGCGGCGCTCTTCACTGCGCAGCAACTCGCACTCCGGGCAGTCGGCGTCGCCGATCGAATGCAGCTCGGCGCGCGTCGCCGTCACCTGCACGCCGGGGCCCTTCGCCGCGGGCGCTTCGGTGCGGAGCCAGGCATTCAGCCGCGCCATATTGGCGCCGATGTCGGCTACCGACTTCTCGCCCATGGTGGTGCGGCTGGGCACCGACAGGCCGTCATTCGACGGCAGCATGTCGGGACCGGCGACCGCTTCGGTCGCACGGCACTGCACGAACGATTCGGCGTCGGCTGCGAACGCGGTCGTCGCGAAGCAGGACAAGGCGGCCGCGGCTGTTGCGGCGAGCAGGAGCTTGCGCATGGATGTCTCCCTCGTGTGGGCCCGTTCCGTCGGGCTGGTGGTCGGTCCCCTCGTGCCCTCGTGGCGGTCGTCGCGAGCGTGCGACGCGGCGGCGGGCGCGTGGTGGTGTCGCGGTGAATTCATGTGCACGGCGCGTGCGCGGCGCGTGATGCGCCGGAGGTCGGCTGCCGTGGCGGACGCTGGAGCGCCCGGTCGAAGCGGAGCTGCTGAGCCATGGGGCCCTTCGTGAAGCGCCCGTTGCCGCGGGCGGTCTTCCGACCCGAATTGGGCGCCTGCCCGCGCGCGAACGCAAACCGCGGTGCAACAATCGGCGCCCGGCACCACAGGCGAGGGCACAGTCATGGCGAAGGCGCGGACGATCGACGCAGTGGTGCGTGAGTTGTGCCTTGCGTTTCCCGAGGCCGAGGAATTCACCTCGCACGGGTCGCCGAACTTCCGCGCGACGAAAGGCCGCACGTTCGCGACCTACCTCGTGAACCACCATGGCGACGGCCGCATCGCGCTGTGGCTGCCGATGCCGCCCGGCGGGCAGGAGCAGAACGTGAAGCTGCAGCCCAAGCACTTCTTCGTGCCGCCGTACGTCGGGCCGCGCGGCTGGCTCGGCGTGAACCTCGACTCGGGGCTGGACTGGAAGCGCATCGCGGCACTGGTGCGCGCTGCGTACGAACACGTATCGCCGCCCAAGCTCGTGGCGCGCAGCACGAAGACGCCGGTGGTGGCGCCGCCCGATGCAAAGGCGAAGGTGGCCGACCTCGATCCGATGGCGAGTGCCGGAGCGCAGCGCGCGATCGCGAAGTTGCGTGCGATCTGCCTCGCGCTGCCCGAGGCAACCGAAGGCACGCAGTTCGGTTCGCCCGTGTTCCTCGCCGGCAAGCGCTCGTTCGCCATCGCGTACGACTACGGCGAAGGCCTGCAGCTCGGTTTCTGGGTCGGCGTGCCGAAGCAGGCGCTGTACACCGCCGATCCGCGGTTCAGCATCCCGAAGTACATGGGCCACAACGGCTGGATCGCATTCGCGCCGGGCGCGAAGCCGAACTGGGACGAAGTCGCCGACCTCGCGCGGCAGAGTTACCGCCACTTCGCGCTCAAGCGCATGCTGAAGCAGCTGGATGGGTTTGCGTGACGTGCATGGTCGCCGGCGCATGCGCAATTCGTAACGCGGGTTGACTGCGGCAGCGCTGCATGCGCGCTTATCCTGCCGACCATGCGCATCGCCACCTACAACATCAACGGCATCAAGGCGCGCCTGCCGCGCCTGCTCGACTGGCTCGAACGCGAAAAGCCCGACGTCGCGTGCCTGCAGGAGCTCAAGGCGGTGCACGAGAATTTCCCGCGCGCCGAGGTCGAGGCCGCGGGCTACGGCGTGCTGTGGCAGGGCCAGCGTTCATGGAACGGCGTCGCGATCCTCGCGCGCGGGCGGCAACCGACGGAAGTGCGGCGCCTGCTGCCCGGTGATCCGACCGACGACCACAGCCGCTACATCGAGGCGATGGTCGACGGCGTGCTCGTGGGTTGCCTGTACCTGCCGAACGGCAATCCGCAGCCCGGCCCGAAGTTCGACTACAAGCTGCGCTGGTTCGAGCGCCTGATCGCGCACGCCGCGCCGCTCCAGGCGCTCGACCTGCCGGTGGTGCTGTGCGGCGACTACAACGTCGTGCCTACCGACTTCGACATCTACAACCCGGCGTCGTGGCGCAAGGATGCGCTGCTGCAACCGGAGTCGCGCGAGTGCTGGTTCCGCCTGCTCGAGCAGGGCTGGGTCGACGCGCTGCGCGCGCTGCATCCCGAGGAACGCATCTACACGTTCTGGGACTACTTCCGCCAGCACTGGCCGCGCAATGCCGGCCTGCGCATCGACCATTTCCTGCTCAACGCGAAGCTGGCGCCCGCGCTCGTTGCCGCCGGTGTCGATCGCTGGGTGCGCGGCGAAGCCGGCGCCAGCGACCACGCGCCGACCTGGATCGAGATCGACCGCAAGCGCGTCGGCAGGAAGCGCGCGGCGGCAAAGAAGAAGCCTGCTGCGAAAAGCGCGCCACTGAAGACCGCGGCGAAGCGCTCGAAGCGTTGAACGCGTGGGCAACGAAGCTGCCCACCCTACAATCAGTCGCGACGCGTAGGGTGGGCAGCTCCGCTGCCCACGCGTGCATGTCGGAAATGACCATCGCTGCCGGTCGATCGCGCTGCTATCGTGCCCCGCGGCGCACTCCGGAGCGGGAACGATGCAATTCAGCGACGTACTGGCAACGATGGTTCGCGACGGCGACGATTGGGTCGCGACGATCAGCGATGACTGGCTGCAGGGGCGCAGCGTATTCGGCGGCCTGCAAGCCGCGCTCGCGCTGCGCGCGATGCGCCAGCATGCGCCGCCCTCGATACCGTTGCGCACGCTGCAGGTGACGTTCGTCGCGCCGGTGCCGGCGGGAACGTTGCGCGTGCAATCGCGACTGCTGCGTCGTGGCGGCAGCGCGACGCAGGTCGAGGCGCGCATCGTCGACGGCGATGCGACGCTGTTGCTCGCAGTCGGCGTCTTCGGCGTCGCGCGCGAATCGGTCGTGGTCGTTGCGCCCCCGGCCGCACCCGCGCCCGGTGATGGCGACGCGCGCCTGCGCTGGGTGCCGGGCATCACGCCTGCGTTCACGCAGCATTTCGATGCGCGCTGGCGTCGCGGCGGATTGCCGTTCAGCGGATCGACGATGCGCGAGCAGCAGATCGAGATCGCGCTGAAGGACCGCGGCCCGTGCGACGAGTCGCACGTCGTGGCATTCGCGGATTTCATTCCGCCCATCGCATTGGCGATGCTCGACCGCGTCGTGGCCGGAAGCTCCATGACCTGGATGCTCGAGCTGCTCGTCGATGACGTCTCGACGCAGCCGCTCGCGGGCTGGCGCGTCGATGCCCACCTCGACGCGGCTGCGCACGGCTACACGACGCAGTCGCTCGTCCTGCGCGCGCCCGACGGCACGCCGGTCGCGATCGGTGCGCAGAGCATGGTCGTATTCGGTTGAGCCGCGAACGCGCGGCTCGCCACCGACCGCCACAATTCGAAACGCAGAATTGACGTTCGCTGGCACGCGGGTCGCATAGGCTGTTTCCCCGAACGCCGGACACGCCGGCAGGGGATACGCCATGCTCGCCACGCACATCCGTTCACGCTCGCGCTTCGTGCGCCGCTCCGTCGAATTCGGTTTTCCCGGCACGGAAGGCTGGGCGCGCGAAGTGATGGCGACCGACGTCGATGCCGAACAGGCGCATCCCACGGCGTTGAATGGCGAGTGGGCCGACCTCGGTCGTGATCCCATCGCCGATCCGGTGTTTGCAACGGGCGTCGACGGTGGCATCCCGGGCTGGAGCCGCTGGTCATGAGCGGCCCCGCACGCATTGCCGACGAGCTCGTGCGCTGGTGGCACGCTGACGGTCGCCGCGCGGTTGCGCAGGCGGACAGCGAGCGCCGCTTCAGCACCCGCTGAAAAAGAAACTTCTCAGAACACGACGGCTGACGGGTCGTCGTCCCGGAAGATCACGTCGGTATCCACGCTCACCGACCAGTCGTCGACGAACATCGGGCCGGCATCGGTCTTGTCGATGGTGAGGAACGTGCGCAGCAGCGGCCACGCTTCGGTCGGGATCGCTGCCCGCAGCATCGTTGGCGCATGCACCGTCGATTGCGCGCCGTGCTGCAGCCATGCCGTCCAGGGACCATCGCACGGTCCGTCGTGGACGGGATCGTCGCCACCGAATTCGAAGATGCCTTCGCTCAGCACCTGCGCCGCACCCTGCGCGCGCGCGGAGAATTCGAACATCTGGCGGCCGAACGGCAGCGCGCCCAGCGGCTGGAGGCACAGCTCGAGGCGATAGCGCCCGGGCGGGCCCTGC
>Ga0190274_10002416_pt1 | contig 11013 bp, 6 predicted proteins | sample Popmic531T_FD_133002 | JGI IMG/M metagenome (GOLD analysis project Ga0190274, IMG submission 133002) | Populus adjacent soil microbial communities from riparian zone of Yellowstone River, Montana, USA - 531 T | ecosystem: Environmental > Terrestrial > Soil > Riparian zone | place: USA: Montana...
CATAGGAGTAGGCTTTTGTGGAGTGTGGTTGTGGTGGCTTAGTGGACCATGGTGGTACGGCGAAATTTGTGTCGTCATCCATATGTAGCGCAGGATCGACTAGTTCCTGTGAAGTGGTAGCGACGGAAGGAGCGTTGTCGGTTGTCTTGAAAAGAATGATGGAATCGTTTTTGAACCAGCCCTGCACGGAGAGTTTCGCGTGGCCTGAATCGATTGGTTTTTCGGTGAAGGCGGTGATGTCGCGTATGAAGGCTTGTATTTTGTTGCCTATTTTCTTGGTGTAAACGAATTGATTGCTGTCGCGTGTCCAGAAAACCTGGCCAGCATAATTTGTAGGTGTACCGTTTGATTCGAAAGTTTCATCTGGAGTGGTTGTGTAGTTGGCGAGAGCTATTGGTTTAGCATCGGTATGGGTTCTCTGGAGGTAAAGCGTGGAGGTGTAATTATTCTGTTCGAGATTAGGTTTAATGAGGAGGTAGGTGATCCACGCGCCATTTGGAGAGAGAGTGTGTGAGCGGATTCGGGTGTAAGTTATGAGATCCCTGATGGTGATTGGCTCTGAACGTGATTGAGGTTGGTTCGCTGAGGCAGCGTGGCTTGGCAGGAAAGTAAGGGTGAGAGTGTGGATTATTAAGAGGATACGTGTGGTCCAGTCTAGTTCCATAAGAATGGTCGCTTCCTTTTGGGCTATGGAATTGTGCGATCTTGTCTCGCTGTGGTAATTGCGAGGTCCATCATCGTTTTTCACTGCAGCTGGGCTTTTTGCTTAAAATCGGTTGATGGTGTTTTCAGAATCCCAGCCGGATGGCGAATTGTAGAGAGCGTGGACCTCCAATTTGGTAGACGGGGTTAACGCCTCCGAAGTCCCGGCCGATCATTTGGGTCGGCCTGCCAAAGGTGGTCGCGAGATTACTTATGTCGGGATCAGGGAAGCCGAAATTTGAGTGGTTGACGATGTTGAAAGGCTTCGGCCCTGAATTCGGCGTAAAACCTTTCGGTTATGTTGAAGCGGCGGTGAAGCGCGAAGTCCACTTGATTGAGTGGGAAGGCTCTTAAGCTGTTGCGGCTCGCCGTGCCTCGTGTGCCGGGGGCGGCTGGGCGGAAGGCGTCCGGGTTGACGCGTCTGCCTCCGGGACTTGTTTTGTCTTCTAAGTAAAGAGGGACTTCAGTGATGAGGTCGGGTCTGGCTCTAAAAACCAGGGTATTGATGACTATTTGACCGGCTGTGGGGGTGAATGGCGGGGCGGAGAGAGCATGAATTATTGTATCAATGGTCTAGCCGTTGAAGAGACTTGAGGCGAGCTGGGAGTGGAAGATGCGTGGAATGTCATAGGTGACAGCTGAGGAGAAGGAGTGACGTATGTCGAAATCGGCGTCTCCACGTTGTTGGATTTGGTCTTGTGATTCGGAAGATGAATAGTCGATGGCATGTGACCATGTATAGGAAGCCATTGCCTGGAGGCCGCGTGAGAGGCGACGTTGAAAGTGGAGTTGCATTGAATGATAGCTTGAGGTGGCTCCGTTATCGACGAAGCTATAGCCCATGAGATTTGGGTTAGGCCTGAAGATTAATGAGCTGCTGAGTTGTCGGCGGCCTAGCGCGCCGACGTATGCGGCCGAGAATGTCTGATTTGGGCCGAGGGATTGTTCGATGGTGATATTGAATTGCATGGTGTAAGGCAGTTTGAGGTTTGGGTCAAAGGCAATAATGATTGATCCGCGTGGATCGGTTGGGAATGAGGGTGTTGCGGCTTGGAGCGGGGTTAGCGGGACTGGCACATTAGTTAGTGTGTTTGTGACGGTCTTGTAAGGCGGGAAGGCGAATGCGTCTCCGCCTTGGCCGTTGCCGAGGTCGTAGAAAAGACCAAAGCCGCCTCGTAAAACGGTTTCGCGGCCGGGCTTTTGAAAGAGCGTGTAGGCGAGTCCGATTCGCGGAGCGAAGTTATTGTAGGTCGTCTTCCAGAGAGGAGTTCCGCTTGGTGCGAGTTGGGCGGTTGCTGCGTTCTCTGCGTTGTTGATCACGAAGGGAGGAGTTGGGTCACCGTTGGTTGGTGGGGGATTTAGTTCCCATCGTATTCCATAGGTTAGTGTAAGTTGTGGGCCTAGCTTCCAGGTGTCCTGGGAAAATGCTGAGAAGTTGTTGAAGCGGGGTTTTGTTTTGACGGCTGCAAGTACTTGGGTCAGGGTGGCGTTGCCTGAGAGAAGCGATGCTTGCGTAGAAAAGGTTAATGCTTGGAGATACGGTCGGGGCCCGTATTCGGGCGCGAGTCGTCTAAAATCAGCGCCGAGCTTAAAAGCATGGTTGTTGTGAACGAGGGAGAAAGTATCGACGAGATTAAATTGTTTCTGTGAGTTGTGTACCTGTGGGCCAATACGATTGATCGAGGAGAAGGCTTGGGCGCTGAAAAGCGATCCTGCCAGTAGTTGTGTCGGGATGAATAGTGAACTAGTGAAAGGTATTGCGCCGCCGAAGTTGTCGAGATAAAAATCCAGTTGGCCCTGGCTTGTGCTGTAATTGAATCTGATGTCGTTGGTGGCCGTCGGGCTAATAACGGCTGTGGAGCTCACTGTAAATGTAGTGGTGTCAAGGGTGGTAGAGTTCAGGTTGCTAAGAGCGGATGTGCGGCGTGTAGTGCTGTTTGAAGGGGAGTAGTTAAAGCGACCGAACAAAGTAAAGTGGTCGGAGAAATTGTGATCTATGCGAAGACTTGTCGCATCGAGCGTGGCGGGGTTTGAATAGGAGCCCACGAAGGGTGCCTGGCCAGTGGTGCCGGTTTCAGGTCCTGTGGGGATAGGGTATGAATTCAGGATGGGTTGGATGACGGCTGGTGCTTGTTGTCTGAGTCGCAGGGAAGGGACTGTAATGACTGATGTTTGAGGTTGTCGAAGACGTAGTCCTTCGTATGAGAAAAAAAAGAAACTGTGCTTGGCTTGTCCTATAGAGCCTGGTCCTTCGCCGAAGCGGAGCCAGGCTATGGGGCCGCTTAGGGTGGCGCCGAATTGGTTTTGACGGAGCGGGGCTTTTTTGAGGCCACTTCGATTAGCGAACCAATCATTGGCGTCAAAAATATCGTTGCGGAAGTACTCAAAAAGAGCACCGTGATATGAAGTGGTTCCGGAGCGTGTAATAAGTGAAACCTGACCTCCTGGGGTGCGTCCGAACTCAGGAGCAAAGGTTGAAGTCTCAATTCTAAATTCTTCAAGGGCATCCAACGAGACCAGGTTGTTAGTGCCGCCTGTGGCGGATAGGGCTGGAACTGAGCCCGCTGACTGTTGGCCGATCACGTCTGCTGTACTGACGCCGATGTTTGCGGAGACACCATCGATACTAAAGTAATTGCTATTAGTGCGTTGTCCGTTAACACTGAATTGTCCGGTATTAATGCCGTCGTTGCGTGTCGGGACGATGCCCGGTGAAAGGAGAATCAGGGGTTGAATGCTGCGTTGGTTTAGGGGAATGTTTTGGATGAATTTACGGTCGACGACTGTGCCTGTTGAAGGAGAGGTATTGATTTGCGAAGCGTCATTGACAATGACGATCTCGGCGCCAATTTGCCCTACCTTTAATCGAATATTCAAATCCACATTAGTGTTAACATTCAGCACTACATCGCTCAGCTTTGCCGTTGCAAACCCTTGTCGTTCGACCAGTACAGTGTAAGTGCTTGGGGGAAGCAGGGGGATGCTGAAAAGGCCATCGATGCCAGTGGTCGCATGTCGCTGCATTCCAGTGGATGGGTTAGTCACCGTTACATTTGCGCTTGGCACAACCGCACCGTTTTCATCTGCGACGTTGCCAGTCAACGTGGCAGTCGAAGATTGCGCTTGGCCAACTGCATGACATAAACAGCAGAAAGCTAAAACCAGGAATATGCGGAAGTCGGATTTGAAGCTCAACATTCTCTTTTGATCCTTTCGGTGATCATTGTGCTGATTGAATGCGTGTTACCAAGGCATCTGCAGCTTGGAGAGACTGCCAGAATGATAACGACCTTATTGCAGTGACATTGGATTTCTTAGGAGACGTAGTAAAGGCAGACAGAATTACGCGGTCATTTGCGGAACCTAGGTCAAACACGTGGTCTATGACGCGGGCGACGCTAATCGCGTCTGAAATTTCGGGGTTTTCTGTGACGCCCTGAAACGCAGAAGGAAAGAAAATGGGTCTTAGTTCCCGCCCGATTTCTATCATCTCTTGCTGGTAGACGCGCGCATGGAAGCGGACCAGAGCAAGCCACTTGGTACGAGCTTCGGGGCTAAGAGCGCGTAGCTCTTCCGCTGAGAATTGATTTGCGAGTCTTCTCAGCGCATAAAGATGTCGCATTGCTCGTTGCGATAGCGAAACCATTCGCGCGGCGAACTCACGCGCTCGCTCTTCACTCTGAAAGTACACTTGCAGATCACCTTCCGCGGCCATTGCGCCGCTGGTTGTTTCAGCTCTGCGCTCAGTGGCGCGCGATGAGTCCCTACCCTTTCTACGTTGTTCTGCTAAGGCCTCTGCCACAGTAGCGATCTCAATACGCACCGCTGGGTTATTCCTCACTGAATCGAGGGCGCGTAGGATTTCGGCTTTACGCTCGGCTGTCTCCACAATGCCCTCTATGCGGAGCAATCCATCGGAGTCACGCTTGGCGCCCACTTGCTCTCCGGTATCTGCACCTGCCTCGTTAAGCAACCGGAGGACTTCAACCTCAAGCTCTGTGGTTGCGATCGCACGGGCCGGCAACACAGTTGTCGGGGCTGCATTGGCGTTAAGCGCTGATATCGACAGACTCTCTTTGGCAGCTACGCGAGTCGGAGATGAGGCGATTTGCTTCTCTGATCCATCGTTGAATATCTCCGGGCTCATCGCAGATAGAGTCACTACCTCGAAGGAAATCTCCACGAGTTCATATACTCGTTCCCCGTCTTCGGCACGAACACGCAGGCGGAGTTCTCCTGGATGCCAATCGCGCGCGCGCACGATCATCGTAGCTTCTGCGATTCGTCCAACTTCGACTGGAGGTTTTGGTACGGTGCGTAGAGTTAAGGTTTCCGGTCCGCCTGCTAATTGAGACTTCGACACTTCGTCCTGCTTCTGCTCGAGCGAGTTTCTCCAAGCTTGGTAGGAGTCCCCGGAGAGGGGTCTCCTGGGGTCCATGTGGTTGGCACTCAGGACATGCGCAAGGTCAATCAGGACTTCAGGGATAGATTCTTCCCCGACGGACTCCGATGCTGTGGCTGAGAGGAAGCGGCGACTACCTTGGTCTGTTACAGATTGCCGGAAACGTGAGCCGTTCGCGTCATTCCAAATCTCCAAACTCAATGCTGTTTCGCTGTTAGAGTCTTGGCCGGCGCGGCGTCGCACCTTAAGTTTTTGGTAGACCACAGGCTGAACGGTCGCGCGGAGTTCTGTAGCCTGAGCCTCGGTGGCGTGTCTGAGAAGCTCGCTAGCCGAAAAGGTTTGTTCTCTGTTAAGCAGAATGAGTAAAACTACGAGACAACATGTGGCTAAGAGAACTGCTGCGTTCCTGACAATGAGCTGTGTGCGAAGCGTGAGATGTATCCGCGAAAAGTGTCTTACAACTGGTTCGACCAGCTGAGAAAGAAGCGATCTTTTACCGATCTGAGTAACGAGTTGACTCAGTTCCCGATCAAAATCACGCCAGCCGTAAGGCGGCGCAATATGAGGCTTGAGAGCACGCTCGTCGAATTCGATTATCTCAGCGATAGTCTCGTCGATCTTCTTGGTCCTGACGCGGCAGTGCCAGCACGCCTCAAGGTGCGCTTCTACTTGAGCAGCCTCTTTGGACTCTAGCTCTCCATCTACACACAGCAGAAGGGTTTCATGAGTCGGGTGCTCTCTTTGTTTACCGAAGTTGTTTTGAAATTGATTATCCATTGGTCTCTTTCGTGAGCTTATCAATGACACGGTAGAGAGTTTCCGCAACAGTGGTCGTGCTGAGCTCCAACACAACACCAATTTCCCGGTAGCGCAATCCCTTGGTTCTGAGGTGGAGGCATTGCCGCTCAGGAGCAGTCAGACGCGATATTGAAATTCTGAGACCTTCGAGTCTTTCTTGTTGGATCAAGCTCTGCTCGGGAGTGGGCCCGGCATCTTCAAGAGATTGCCTTAACTCCCCCCAACTCCTCTCATCCAATAAGTCAACGAACTGCTGGCTGCGGATGCGATTGACTGCGAGATTGTGGGCCACTCGAAAAACCCAGGCGCTGACGTTGGTGATCACCTGACCGCCATGCAAAGCGCGATATAGTTGCAGGAAAGCCTCTTGCGTAATTTCTTCTGCCTCGATTGGGTGACCGAATACTGCAACCAAGTAGCGCAGGACCGGATCGCGCCACTGCTCGAAATAGCGGGTGACTCTCTGTTCAAGCGTCAATGTGTCCTGTTCAAGGTAGAGGATGTCCCCGCCGGGGCAGATCTCTACCGCATCGGCGGTCGTAGCTTTCCTCCGAAGACATTTAAGCAGCATGCCCTTTACCTTCGGATGTGGATTTCGCCAACCCAAAGTCCATGATTTCTCTATTATTTCGGTTTCTACTGTCGGAGAGTGAAAAAGACCTCTCTACTATTAAGACAATTGAGAGGGGCATTTTTTCGGCGGTTCATAGGAAAATTTTAAGGGGTCCTAGGCAAAGGCCGATGCCCGGCGTTTAGAAGTGGCAATGCCAACAAGTTTTTCACCGGAGCCCGTCATTTTAGATTTCTTTTGTATTTGCATTTCGTACCGTGCCAGCCCAGTGGGCATAAGACCACTCTATGCACCGCAACGTTGTTGCGCAGCGCATTAGAAATGGTGTTCCGGGACACCCTCTGCTGCTTCCTTATGCACCGGCGGTCGACTTCGTTCCATCTCATCATTTCCTTTGCTAGTACAAATCGGATCTTCCTGAGAACAAGGAGCAGATAGCTAGAATTCCTGCCGAGACGCATTGACGACAAGTAACAAGTCTCTGAATACGCAACGAATCCTGTTTACTTACAGCGGATCTACTCAATAACTAGAACGCGTTCGGCTGGTAGTTTTCGAAAAGATCTTTGCGCATCAGTTCCAAGAAACCATGGTCCACCCTTTTGCAGGATAGAATTCGGCAAGGCGAGCATGCCGTGATGTTGTCGCCTCCTCGCAGTCAGCTTTTCTTATAGTGAATAGACCAGGCCGATACGGGTATATGTCTGCCGTTTTTACGGACTAAAGCGTCACCTCCGAAAGGCCTATGGCGAAGAGGAAGGAATAAATGGGTGATAAGAATGCGAATGCTGAAAGGTTCCCACTTAACCTGGATACGGGAACGGAGACTCTTTTAAAGCAACTTCCTGATGTTGCTCTTCACGTGTTTAGCGAAGGCTGGGTGCATTTCACCAAGCTACAAGATGCGTTCGGTGAATACATCAACACGAACCGGAACGATATGGCATGAATTGGGCAGGCAGGCGTGAAGCTTTGCGCCATGCTCGCATTCTGAGTGTAGCTACTTTGCGGCCACAGTCGAAGAAAGTAGGGAATGGGATCGTACAGAGAATCTCATTATCGAGGTCCGAGCTTTTGTTTTGACGCTTAACCCTTTCACTACCTGCATACGAACGGAAATTGATGGATACCAGTCTACATCCTAGATAGGAGGGTTGGGCTTCGAAGGAAATTTGCGGTTACCTCGGTCTATTGACTTCAAGAACTGCATCGGGTCCATCTGCATTACCGAAAGGGTCCTTGCAGCCACAGCATCGCGCGAAAATCCACTTATAACTTCTTTTGCTAAGTCAGAATCCATTTCCTTACGATAGATTAAATAACAAGTAGCTCTTTGAATGCAGAACATCTCTCCGTAAACTGGACATGGGCTATTTCGTAGGCCACAAAACCAAACAGCTCATCATCATTTTGGACACGCCGCAGGAATCCCGTAGTAAATACTGCTCCATTTTCAAGGACGATAGCCGGTGACTGAGACTCAATCAAAAAGATTTCATACTTACAATACAAACAACGGATTTAGAAGAGTCTCAATTTTTCCCTCCACTTCTTGGTTTCACAATATGACTCCCATGCTGCCAAGTACCTTTCCTCTTCATTTGAATCAAGCCGTTGCAAGACGCGTGCACCCGAAATTGCGGTGATCACGTACCTGTTTATGAGACTCACGAGTATCATTCCGGTGATAACCAGTTATTCGGCACACCCAGCAGAATGTCGATGCGTACGCAAAGGGAGTTGCTAAAGCAGAGCGTAAGCAATCGATATCATTATGTGTTCGCGAACAGAATCTTTCGGCGCAACGGTTTTCCTAAGTCAGGGGATTCTCGGTCAAAAATGTGCTTGTCGATGATGAAGCAGACAGCTTACTGGGCCTGGAGTCAAGTGTTCAGATGGTTGCTAAAGTCTAAGCCTCGAGGGGAATGACGGCATCTATTAGTCAAGTCAGTGATCGAGGAATAACCATACAGCTGGCCGTTTCCGAAGAAAATATTACTCTCACTATTGAATATCGCGGGCGTAGTTTGAAAAGAACTTGCAAAGATTGACTTTATCCGCAACTAGGCATAAAGTGCCCGCCATCAAAAGGGTTTCCGGCAGGTGAACAGTCCTGGGCATACAGAGCCTGTGAGTAGGTAAGCATCCTCGCAATTGCTGTTTACCAACCTGCCATGGCCTCTCACTGCTGTCGCGCAATCTCAGTCTTTTTCATTAGCCTTGAGGTTGCCAGTCGCCAGCGCCGATTAGGAACTCTAACTCGTAAGACCAGACAAAACCGACTGACCTCAAAGAGCAAGGCAATCCGCCGCGCACCTTCTCTTCTAACCAGCCGGTCAATTCAAGAGTCTCTTCTCCTACTTGTCACTGTTTCTATCTCTGTTTCCTGACTCCTTCGGGGACTCGGCTTCACAATCGGAGGTTGAAAATGTCTTCACCCAGATTCTTTGCCTCAGGTCGCATCGTCTCGATCACTTTGGCCGTCGTTGTCTTCCTGCTGGCGATCTTTTCCTTAAACCCGTCGGCGCTTACCGGAGTATCCCCCTACAAAGAATCTCCGAAGAAAGCATCGCCGCCTTCGAGTGTGGACGCACGTCCTACGACTTCGGTTCCCGCGGCGACAGGATCGACACGGACGATCATTCTGAACACTGGCTACGATCAATGGTTGGCAAGTCCGGGGCTAATCAGCGTTGGCAGCTTGGACAACGAATGGCGAGTGATCTCCGATACGATAAACGGCGTGCCTCAACCGACGACGGCGAACGGGCGAGCGGCTAATGTAGTTTCCGACAACATCTGGTCAGGTTATAACTCTGCCTTGCCCGGCCATTTCCCAAATAGCCGATGGATTTCGATTGATCCCAACCGAGGTGCGCCGTTGCCTCCTGCACCTCCGGCCAAGAAGTTCCAATATGGTTACTATTTTACTTTACCTGATGGTTTTTCCAACCCAGTTCTCAAGCTGAAACTCAGCGCAGACGACCAGATCTTAAAAGTAACCCTTAACAGCGCGATACTTTTTCAAGGTTCCGGAGGATTCTTCGTCAACCCTCCCTTGGTTCTCCCAACCAGTCCCCTGACCTCCGCAAACTTTAATTCCGGGCCGACGGTCAATGTCATAACTGTCGAAGTTGAGGACACGGGGCAGGGTCTCACCGGCCTCGTCGTCGACGGCACTGTCACCTATCAAGACTGCGACCGATTGCCAATCAGGGATCTTCCGGGTTTGACCTCGATCACGTTCTGGGAAAGTACTTTCGCAGCGCCAAGCTCAACGACCTTTTCGGTGAGTGGCAGTGAGTTGGCAACCAGGCTGAGCGGGACCCTTAAGACAGGGAATAGCGACTTCGAAAGTTTGCCTGACGTTGAGTCCTATGACGTTTTCTACTCCGACTGGAATGGGACTCCCGATCCCAATGGACAGTTCGTTACGATCGAAGCCGATGTGAAAGGTACTGGTGCGCCGTCCGGAGGAGGCTTGAATATTGCGCGGGTAGATTTTGATGGAACGGGTAAGTTTGCCAACTCAGTCGCCAGTTTCGTGGCCCTTGGGAACAATGCCCTGCCTGGTGAGGTTGGAAAGGCGGTCGACGTCGACCCCAATATCCTTACCGACACGACGATGGGAAACACGATTGGTCAAACGCAGAGAATTAGGGTGACGGTCGGCTTTCCTTGCCCTTGTGTTTCGCCGCCGAGTGGAATGGTGGATTGGTGGACGTTTAATGAAACCAGCGGGACGATTGCGCGGGACATCGGAGGGCTTGTCGACAACCTGGGCGTGCATCTGGGTGGGCCGAGTCCGGCTGCAGGCAAAGTGGGCGGCGCACTCTGCTTCGATGGGATGAATGATCATGTCGAAGTCGCAAATCACACGGAGGTTAACTTTCCCAGTAATTGCGCTGCCGGTGTCGATGGGCCATTCACTATAGATGCCTGGGTGAAAACGAACGCGAGTTCCGGTGTGCAAATGATTCTGGATAAGAGAGTCAACGCAAGCCAGCCGGTCGGCTACGCGCTTTTCCTGTCAGATGGGCGCCTGGGCTTCCAATTAGCAGACGGCAGTGTTCCAGGTAGCGTGTGCGGCACTGGCCCCTTGTTCCCTTGTACCAACTACGTTGCGCCCGCACCTCCTTCACCGCAGTTCAGAAACGTGGCGTCCGGCGATTGGCACTTCGTTGCCGTGACGATAACGAAATGTCCAGTCGAAGTAGGAAAAATGTATGTCGATGGAAACCTCGTTTTCACTTTTACGCCGCGAACCGGCAACCTCAACAACAACGCCAACCTCCAAATCGGACGGCGCGATCCGGTGTTCAACGATACCTATTTGAAGGGCTGTATTGACGAACTCGAGTTCTTCAAACGCGTCCTGAGTGAAGATGAAATTCGCTCCATCTACGAAGCGGGTGCTGCGGGCAAATGCTTGGGCCAGTCCTGTCCGGCAATCACGATTACCCCGACCAGGTTGGTTCAGCAGACCTGGGCGGCCAACGTGGCTTATCCACCGTTGAACCTTACGGCGACAGGCGGAACC
>Ga0190274_10002417_pt1 | contig 11013 bp, 7 predicted proteins | sample Popmic531T_FD_133002 | JGI IMG/M metagenome (GOLD analysis project Ga0190274, IMG submission 133002) | Populus adjacent soil microbial communities from riparian zone of Yellowstone River, Montana, USA - 531 T | ecosystem: Environmental > Terrestrial > Soil > Riparian zone | place: USA: Montana...
AATACCGCATCCTGCCTGTATATCTTCCCGACCGGGCAGGTGGAAAAACCAAAGACTTACCGCCTCGTGGTAGACAGTTGCAAAAAAGGGAACTGGACGATCACGGAAGAAACAAAGTTGATCGCAGGATATACCTGTAAAAAGGCTACGGGAAAGTTGAGCGGGCTGGAGTATACGGCCTGGTTCGCCCCGGAACTTCCTGCGGGATTTGCACCTTTTCTTTTACCTGCGCTTCCGGGCACAGTGCTTGAGTATTGGCATGAAAGGGGAATGAGTTATACCACTGCCGTGGAGATCAGGAAAGAAGCGCTGGAGATCGTCGAACCGAATTTTTGCAAGCGTATCAGCCGGGAAACGTATGATAATGGCCGCAAGACCCATTGATCCGGCTTTCTTAGCATTGCGTATCTTTGCCTCTTTTATAATCCACGGGGGAAAAGTATGAATCGTATCTATTTCGATAACGCCGCTACCACAGCTCTTGATAAAGAAGTACTGGATGCCATGCTGCCTTATATGACGGCGCAGTTTGGTAATCCTTCTTCCATTTATTCTTATGGAAGGGAATCCAGGCTGGCGATAGAAACAGCGCGGAAATCGGTGGCTAAATTATTGAATGCACACCCGGGAGAGATCTTCTTTACCAGCGGTGGAACCGAAAGTAACAATACAGCCATTTTATCTGCTATCCGCGACCTGGGATGCAAGCATATCATTTCTTCACCCATCGAGCATCATGCGGTATTACATACAGTAGAACATTATGGTTGCGGGGATGATGTGACCAGCAGTTTTGTAAAATTATTGCCCAATGGTCATGTTGACCTGGCCGACCTGGAAGAACAACTGTCTTCGCAGGAAGAGCGTTGCCTCGTGACCCTGATGCATGCCAATAACGAGATCGGTAATATCCTTGATATTGACGCCGTAGGAGCACTTTGTAAAAAATACAATGCCATCTTTCATTCGGATTGTGTGCAAACGGTAGGGCATTACCCGCTGGACCTCCGGAAAACGCCGGTGCATTTTATTTCCGGTGCCGGTCACAAATTCCATGGACCCAAAGGAGTAGGTATCCTGTATATCAATGATAATGTAAAGATCAAGCCTTTCATTTTTGGAGGCGGGCAGGAGCGGAATATGAGAGCCGGTACAGAAAATCTTTATGGTATTGTAGGATTCGCCAAAGCCCTTGAAATGGCGATGGCTGGTTGTGAAAAAGACAGCCAGTATATCCAGTCATTGAAGAGTTATATGATTGAACAACTTCGCAAACATATCAAAGGTGTCCAATTCAACGGTGACCAGGAAGGCAAATGCCTGTACACGGTATTGAGTGCCGCTTTCCCCAAAACAGAGAGATCAGAAATGATCCTCTTTAACCTGGACATGAATCATATCTGCGTATCCGGCGGCAGCGCCTGCAGCAGTGGCGCCGATGTAGGCAGTCATGTTATCAGGGCGATCAATAATAACCCCAATCTCGTCACGGTTAGGTTTTCGTTCAGTAAGCATAATACGAAGGAGGAAGTGGATGCGGTGGTGGCGAAAGTCAAAGAATTGATATAGTCCGGAGACTGCGTTTTATTAATTTAACCACAGTGTCACAGCGGCAGAGAGATAGAAGCCAGTTATAAAATCATTCTTTTAACTCCGTCTTTCATTAGGGGAACATGAAAATTCAAAATATATCCCAATCTTTTTTGTGTTAGTCTCATATAGCTGAGTAATTGGGCTTCCCAGACGGGGTGATAGTTTTCCTGTGCCTTTAGCTCGATAATGATCAAATCCTCAATCAAGATGTCAATTCTCAATCCTTCCTCAATCACTTGGCCGTCATAAATGATTTTTACCGGGCGCTGTCTTGAATGGCCTATGTTTCTCTTCCTTAATTCATAACAAAAGAACTTTTCATAAATACTTTCGAGTAAGCCCGGGCCGACCGTTTTGTGAATATTAATGGCAATATCCATAACCTGATGTGTCAACCATACTTCTCTTTCAGAAAGAGGTTTATGTGATTTAACTGTGCTATTCTGTGTCACTGTGTCTCCGTGGTTAAAGTTACTTTCCATGTTGCTAAACTTGCCAAAAAATTTCAAGCAAATTGCAAGCCCGGCAAGAAGTAGCAATGATATTTTCATCATTAATAAATGTTTTTTCCTGAACGAAATCTACCGGCCGGCTCCCGGCCCCTGTCTTCCGACCTCTTCCCGCTTATCTGCCTTTTCAACCTTTCGCAAATTTAATTTGGAACATTACGAAAATTTCGTAGTTTTACGAAAACTTCGTAGAAATGGAAAAATTAACCCATGTAGAGGAAGAAACCATGCAGGCCGTATGGCGCACCGGTGAAGGCAATGTAAAAGCCTTTATGGATAATATGGATGAACCGGCTCCTTACACCACGGTCGCTTCCGTGATCAAGAACCTCGAAAAGAAAGGCTATCTCAGCAGCCGGCTCCTGGGCAACGCTTATCTCTATAAACCCGTGGTCACCGAAGCCGATTACAAAAAGAAATTCATGGGGAACGTGGTGAAAGAATATTTTGACAATTCCTATAAAGAGCTGGTGAATTTTTTCGTAGAACAGAAAAAATTATCTGCCAAAGAACTGAAAGAGATCATTTCCATGATCGAAAAAGGAAATAATTAATCACTACAATTTTTTTTATGCCTTTTGTCTTTCTCTATATCCTGAAATTGTCGGTCAGCCTGGCCGTGGTATTTTTCTTCTATCATTTCGTTCTCCGCAAGTTGACGTTTTATAACTGGAACCGCTGGTACCTGCTTGGTTACACCCTGCTTTCCTTCTTTATACCCTTTATTGATATCTCACCGGTGTTACAGGAGAGCCAATGGTCGGGTAACAGTATTGTTCAATGGGTGCCTGTCATTCAACAGCAGGGTAATAGTATCAGTGAAACGGGTCCCGGGTACTCTTTTACCACCTGGAATTGCATCAGCCTGCTGCTCATAGCGGGGATACTGCTGATGTCCTTACGTTTACTGGTACAGCTTGTTTCCTTCCAGCGCATGGTCAGGAAAGCACAACCCATGGATGTTGGTTCGCTGCCAGGCAGCCGGATGAAATTGTACCAGGTGGAAGAGAATATCATTCCGTTCTCTTTTGGGAATTCCATTTTCATCAACCATCGTCTTCATACCAGCGATGAATTACGGGAGATCGTATGGCATGAATTCATACATGTGAAACAAAAACACAGCGTGGATATCATCTGCGGGGAACTGCTCTGCCTGCTGAACTGGTACAACCCCTTTGCCTGGCTGCTCCGCCGTTCGATCCGTCAGAACCTTGAATTCATCGCCGACAGCAAAGTGCTGGAGAATGGCATCAGCCGGAAAGAATACCAATACTTACTCCTAAAGGTCATCGGTAATAATCATTATAGTATAGCCCCTAAGTTCAATTTTTCCTCATTAAAAAAACGTATAGCCATGATGAACAAAATGAAAAGTGCAGGCGTGCACATTGTGAAATTCCTTTTTATACTGCCCTTGCTGGCCGTATTATTAGTTGCGTTTCGGAACAATTATGAAAAGATGAAGCAATCAACCCCGGGAATTAACGGGCTGCCCGGGCAGGACACCCTCCCGTTGATCAAAAAAGTGGCAAAAATGCCCAAAGAGATCTCTTCGATCAATGTGATGCAAAGTACCACGGATGAAAATGAGACCGATCCTGTTAAGAAAAAACTTTCTGGTATGGTCGCGGTCAAACGTACCGATGGTGAAATAGAGATCTATGACCTGGACGAGAAAGGAAGCCTCGACAAATTTGAAAAGAAGTACGGAGTTAAACTGGAGGATCTTGTTCCGCCGCCGCCAACTCCCCCGGTACCAGCAGTAGAAGGCGTTTCTGCTGTACCTCCGGTCGGAGGTGTTTCTACTATACCACCGACACCTCCAACTCCCCCGGTTCCTCCTTCCCGTTCAAAGGATGAGATAAGTCCTGTAGCTGTGTCAAACGGGGATGGGATCAATCTCTCGGGCATCAGCAGTGAGTACGAGATCACCGATAAAAAAGCCGTTCTTAAATTAAAAGACGGTAAAGTGGAAACATATGACCTGACCAACAAGAGTGAAAGAGCTGCTTTTGAAAAGAAGTACGGGAAGATCATCAATGTCAACACAAACATTAACACGAACCTGCACACGAATGTTAATGCAGTTATCGCCACTAATGTCAGCAGCAATGTGAATACAAATGTCAATACCACGATCAGGGCGACCGTTGCTCCCATATCGGCGGAACCGGCACTTATAACGATTACACCAAGGGCGTCTGTGAACAGCAACCTGGTAAGTGTCATTGCCCCGGCTGCACTAAGAACTATGGTTTCCGGTACCAATGCTGTAATAGCAACTCCACGGCCTGTGGGCGACGTGGCGGCAGTGATAGATGATTATGGATATGTTATCACGGGGAAAGAAGATATCGTGATCACCATTACCAGCAAGACAACCCGCCAGGAACTGGAAAATTTCAAAGCGCAGATGAAAGAAAAAGGAGTGGAGCTGGATTTTGATGAGATCGAATACAATGACAAAGGCTTACTCGTCAGTATCAATGGTACGATGAAAGCAGGTGACAGCCGTAGCAATTTTGTCGCTACTGATTTTTACAAACTGGTACTCGCCATGATCAGGAAAGGCGACCGTGTTTATTTTAAAGTGAGTACAAGAGATAATAAAGAAGTGATCTGATTTTCTTCATATAGGAATACCTGCTGAAAGATAATGGCCGGTATTCCTATATCATCATAACGACCCTAAAATCCTGTCATGCGTTTTTACCCGAGTTTAAGATCATCCTTTATTCTTTTGTTTTCAGGTTTATCAGGATTTGCATTTGCACAGAAAGGATCATCAGCAATGCTGCTGGATGACTATTTTACAGCATTGCATAGCAATCGTCAATTCACCGGGAATGTACTGGTTGCGGAAGATGGAATGATCATTTATGAAAAGTCATTTGGTTTTGCAGACTTCCAGGCAAAGAAATTAAACAGTGCAAATATTTTATTCCCGATCGCTTCTATCTCAAAAACATTGACGGCTACAGGGATCCTTCAGCAAATGGAAAAAGGAAATTTGCAATTAACGGATCCGGTAACAAAATACTTCCCCGCCTTTCCCTATCTAACTATCACTATTCGTCATTTGTTATCACATACTTCCGGGTTGCCGCCTTACAATGCTTTCTTTGATTCTGTAAAAACCAGGAACCCTGATAAGATTTTTACCAACAAAGATTTTATGCAAGGAGTGATAGCAAATAAAAAGCCTTTGATATATCAGCCGGGCGACAAAGGCAATTACGATAATATCAATTTTATTGTTCTTGCGCTGATACTTGAAAAGGTTTCAGGGATGACGTTAGAGGAATACATCAAAAAAAATATTCTACAGCCTGCGGGAATGAATAACACGTCATTTTTTTCTTTGTCTTTTCAATTCGATCCGGCAAAGGAAAAGACGAATTTCGCTTTCCTGCATTTATATCCGCATCTCTATTCCGATATCCTGGTAAAATCAAATAGTGTTCCTTATATCCAGGATTACTGGCATGCTTATAATTTTTCGGGATTCGGTGATTATATAAGTACTACACATGATCTGTTGAAATATGACGAAGCTGCTTATAGCGGGAAATTGCTTACGGCGGCTACATTAAAGGAAGCTTTTGTGCCGGTCATGTTGAATGATGGAAGTGTTAATCCGGGGGAATTTGGTTTAGGCTGGGAAATGGAAAAAGATACATCGCTTGGCAAAATTGTTTATCACAGTGGCGCAGCTGCTGGCCTTAGTTGTATCATTCTAAGAAATATCTCCCGGCATCAAACTGTTATTTTATTTGATAATGCACATTTCAATGCGCATGAAATAGCGACAAATGCAATGGCTGTTTTAAATGACAGGAAAACCTCGTACCCAAGAAAAAGTATTGCACGTATCTATGGCGGGCTATTGGTAAGCCAGGACCCCGTCATTGCTGCCGATATCTTATATAAATTAATGAAGGACACCGCCAATTATGAATTAAGCGAAGACGAGATCAACTCGCTTGGGTATAACCTGATGGGAGCAAATAATACTTTTCATTTTCCTGAAGTGTATCGCTACGCAGATGCCGCAGAAGCTTTTAAAATAAATATGCAATTATTTCCATCAAGCTGGAATGTGTATGATAGTTATGCGAATCATTGCTAAAAATCGGGAAGAAAGAAGAAGCTATTAAAATGTATAAAAGATCGGTAGAACTAAATCCTGGTAATGAAGGCGGAAAAAAGATACTGGCAGAACTTCTAAAATAGGGTTGAAATAATTGGTCCTGGCCGGCGAATTACAAATAATACCAGGGATTTCTTTTCGCCGCCCAGATATATTTCCGGATATTTCTCCAGAACGCAAGGATCATGTAGATAATGATAGGAGACCCCATCGTGAGAATGGATGTATACATGAAATACTGGCGGATCTTGCTGGCAGAGATCCCCATCCGGTTGCCGATAGCTGAACAAACGCCAAAGGCATTCCATTCCACGAAACTTTTGAATCGGTTCACCCTCACAAATTAGATTTTTTTTTGGGCAAAAAGAACAGGGCCGCCCGGAACTTGTTAACCAGGCTGTACAATTATTTTTTTGTGTACAGGAAATTGATTGCCATTCTTTTCCAGGAAAAGATAATAGATGCCTGCGGCAAGCTGCTGCGGCAGGATAAAGGTCCCCTTGCCCTGCCTGGCATCAAGAACTGTCCGGAAGACCACCGAATTGATACTTTGAAGGCGTAGGTTGTAGGTCCCGGGCACCAAACCATCCAGTACGAGGGTTTCCCCGGGCCTGGTGAGGCTTGGATATATTTTAATATCGCCGGGAAGACCCGTATTTAAACGGACAATCGTGCTGAATTTCAAACCGGCGGCAGACTGGATACGGAGACGATAATAAAAAACACCTGTTCCTGGTTCGTCGTGGTAACTATGGTTGTCGTTATTGTCATAGTTGTATGTATAAATGGAGCTGAATGAGACAGCATCAGTTGAACGTTCCAAATTGATCACCGCGCCGTTGTTAATGCTGTTGAGGGTCCAGTTTAGCAGGCAACTATTGTTTTGAACAGTTCCGCTAAAAGAGGTAAAAACGGAACTGGCCAATGCCTGCTCGGTCCCGTAAAAGGTATTAATAGAGATAAGATCAAGCCCGCCGCCCTGGACCTCAGTAGTGCCGGTAGGATACACGGCTGCATCCGCAGTATTTAATAATTGCGCAGAGCTCGGGTTCGCTGTTCCATCTGGACCGATAAGAGCATATCCATAAACGACCTGGTTGGCTGCCACTCCAAGGTCGGCCAGGGAAAAGAAAACACCGCCAATTTCCTGGTTGACATTAGAGGAGACCCGGAGATAGGGCTCCGCTGCATCCTTCCGTAAAACATAAGCCGCCAATTGTCTGTTGCCGTTGGCAATGCTGGGATGGCCCCAGCTTCCATTGTTGGATCCATTGCCGGCCACACAGGTTTTCACCGCACCAAAGGAGGTGGGATCATTGCTTCCGTTGATGCTGAGAATAGCGGCGATCCGGAACCCGTCATGCGCATTGTTAGCTCCCCGCTCACATAACACAAAGCCCACATCAGCTGGGATAGGAGAACCGATGCCCGTGGTAAAGACCACATCCACCCTTTCAATATTGTTATTGTTACCATCCCCATTAGCGGCATTGGTAAAAATATTATCGGTACCATGATTGAGTACGCTGTTATTTAAGAAAGCGGCCATGTCATCATTATAAGGCGCTTTAAAATCCAATTGTCTTGGTGAGACACAGGCTGTAGCCGATGCGGCTGTCGTTTCGCTGTAAAGTATGCTGCGATTACCTGTCACAGTCAGGTTGTTCACCCTTCTTAATTTAACCAGTACAGAAGGTACCCCGGCTACCACGTAAGTTTTTGAGTTGGCGGTAAAGCTGGCGAGTTTTAGCTGGTTGTTGGTCCCATTGCTCCAGGTGTACGTGTAATTATTAGCTATGCAGGCAGAAAAAGTGCCTGGGCTTGTGGGAAAGGCTGTATAACTGCTTACCGCCGAGGATGCCGGAACATAATTAGCCTGGAACTGCTGCACCGGGGATTGGGGCAACGCTTCAGGCGATGCAAGCAGTGCACACAGGTGCATAGCTATCGCAGGGCCTGCAATGCTGGCTTTTCGAAGGAATTGGAACACAGCAATAAATATAAACCCGTTATTTTCCTTCCTGCAGTTTCAGGTTCTTCATTTTCGCTTTTTAAGAGAATTCACCGGTTTTGGCTAAGTGATTTGACAGCGCTGGGTCGCCCAGAAACATTCATTACTCATTTTTTTTAAGCCTCTCATTTAATTAACTTTGCCACACTTTCCCGGTTCAAAGGAGCTATCCACATGAACCACGAACTTCTAAATCATACTCATGGTATTCGATCTCGATCTCATCAGGAAAATCTACAGTGAATTGCCCGCAAAAGTGGCTGCTGCCCGTAAACTGATCGGTAAGCCCTTAACACTTACTGAAAAAATATTATATGCTCACCTCCATGGTGCTTTACCTGCGGCTGCTTATGGCCGGGGTAAGGATTATGTGGACTTTGCACCGGACCGCGTTGCGATGCAGGATGCAACGGCCCAGATGGCGTTGTTGCAGTTCATGACTGCCGGCCGCAGCAAGGTGGCGGTCCCTTCAACAGTACACTGCGATCACCTGATCCAGGCCAAGATCGGCGCTAAAAAAGACCTGCAACTGGCGATCGAAACGAACAGGGAGGTTTACGATTTTCTTTCCAGCATCTCTGATAAATATGGTATAGGTTTCTGGAAAGCCGGTGCCGGGATCATTCACCAGGTGGTCCTGGAAAACTATGCTTTCCCCGGGGGTATGATGATCGGGACCGATTCTCATACACCCAATGCGGGTGGTTTGGGAATGGTAGCGATCGGTGTGGGTGGTGCCGATGCCGTGGATGTGATGGCCGGCCTGGCCTGGGAATTGAAAATGCCCAAAGTGATCGGTGTTCATCTCACCGGGAAAATAAATGGATGGACCTCGGCCAAAGATGTGATCCTTTGGGTGGCCGGGCAGTTGACAGTAAAAGGAGGGACAGGAGCCATCATTGAATATTTTGGAGAAGGGGCCGATAATTTAAGCGCCACCGGTAAGGGAACCATTTGCAATATGGGAGCCGAAATAGGAGCGACCTGTTCACTGTTTGCTTACGATGAGAAAATGAACGCTTATCTAAAAGCAACAGGCCGTGAAGAGGTTGCTGTATTGGCGGATGGAATTAAAGAGCATCTTCGTCCCGATGCGGAAGTATATGCTAATCCAAAAGATCATTATGACCAGTTGCTGGAATTAGACTTAAATACACTGGAACCTTACCTGAATGGTCCGTTTACTCCTGATCTTGCCACACCGATCTCTAAATTAAAAGAAGTGGCAGAGAAGAACGGGTGGCCGACAAAGATCGAAGTGGCATTGATCGGTTCCTGCACCAATTCTTCTTATGAAGATATCAGCCGCAGCGCTTCCATTGTAAAAGATGCAATGAGCAACGGGTTAAAAGCAGTTTCTGAATTCACGATCACACCCGGTAGCGAACAGGTTCGTTTTACCATAGAAAGAGACGGCTTCATCAAGGAATTTGAAGAGGTAGGCGGGATGGTATTGGCCAACGCCTGCGGGCCCTGTATCGGGCAGTGGGCAAGACATATTGATGACCCCAACCGCAAGAACACGATCGTTACTTCTTATAACAGGAACTTTGCAAAAAGAAATGACGGGCTTTCCAGCACACATGCATTTGTCGGTTCACCGGAACTGGTCACGGCATTGGCAATGGCAGGAACACTTTTATTTAACCCGCTAAAAGATAAATTGAAAAATGCAAAAGGAGAAGAAGTGCTGCTCAAAGAGCCGACCGGCTTTGAACTGCCTCCCAAAGGATTTGCAGTAGAAGATGCCGGTTACCAGGCGCCTGCCAAAGATGGCAGCGGCATACAGGTAAAAGTGGCTACTGATTCCAAACGGTTACAATTACTGGAACCTTTCAAAGCCTGGGAAGGAACCGACCTGAAAGGATTGAAACTATTGATCAAGGCAAAAGGGAAATGTACGACCGATCATATCTCCATGGCTGGACCCTGGTTAAAATTCAGGGGGCACCTCGATAATATCAGTAACAATATGCTGATCGGTGCGATCAACTTTTTTAATGAGAAAACGGATTCGGTCAAAAATCAACTCACGGGTGAGTATGGTACTGTGCCTGCCACCGCAAGAGCTTACAAAGCTGCTGCGGTGGGAAGTATTGTTGTCGGTGATGAAAACTATGGCGAAGGATCTTCAAGAGAGCATGCCGCGATGGAGCCAAGACACCTGGGTGTAAGGGCTATTCTTGTCAGGAGTTTTGCAAGGATCCACGAAACTAACCTGAAAAAACAGGGTATGCTGGCATTGACCTTTACTAATAAAGAAGATTATGACAAGGTGCAGGAAGATGATAACATTGATATCATCGGGCTTACTGGTTTTTCTTCTTCCAAACCACTGGGTGTTGTACTCAACCACAAGGACGGCTCGGTAGATCATATTATGGTCAATCATACCTACAATGACCCGCAGATAGAATGGTTCAAGGCCGGCGGTGCTTTGAATGTGATCCGGTCCCAGTTTGTCAAATAAACAACTGCTACAATTTTTTTATAAAGGTTTTGCTCACGCAAAGCCTTTTTTTATTATCCCTCAAGGGGGTCTTTTCTCCCCATACTTATCAAAAAATATGCTCATATACAATTGATCCTTATTGTGTTATATGCTTGGTACAGTAGTTGGATTATTAGGTTGATAACCAATATATAAAAAATAAGAATCATGAAAACACTATTCATTCTGCTTGCCTCATTTTTGATCAGTAACTCGCTGTTCTCACAAACAGGAACAGTGACCATCAACGTGGCAG
>Ga0190274_10002418_pt1 | contig 11009 bp, 10 predicted proteins | sample Popmic531T_FD_133002 | JGI IMG/M metagenome (GOLD analysis project Ga0190274, IMG submission 133002) | Populus adjacent soil microbial communities from riparian zone of Yellowstone River, Montana, USA - 531 T | ecosystem: Environmental > Terrestrial > Soil > Riparian zone | place: USA: Montana...
CAGAGGGTCGGATCGAGGTGGCGCCACTGGCGCTCGAGCTGCCGCCCGGAGCCCGCCTGCTGCCCCGGCAGCCCGACGTCCTGAGCCTACTCGGGCTGCGCTGAGCGGCCCTCGCCGCGGGTCGCGGGCCCCCTCCCGCTGGGTTAGAGTTTCCGCCGCCGTGGCGTGGCTTTGCGCGTGCGGGGACTGCGGGGGCAGTGACCGCGGGCCCCGCCCGGGCAGCTGCCCAGCGGGGGGTCGGTGAACATCCTCGGAATTTCAGCCTACTACCACGACAGTGCCGCGTGCCTGGTCCGAGATGGCGAGATCGTGGCCGCCGCACAGGAAGAGCGCTTCACGCGCAAGAAGCACGACGCGCGTTTCCCCGAGTCCGCCATCGCCTACTGCCTGCGCGAGGCGGGCATCCGGACCGCGGATCTCGACGTCGTGGCCTTCTACGACAAGCCGCTGCTCAAATTCGAGCGCCTGCTCGAGACCTACGTGGCCCACGCGCCGCGCGGCTTCGGCATGTTCCTGGCGGGCCTGCCGCTGTGGCTGAAGCAGAAGCTGCACACGCCGCGCGAGCTCGACCGCGGCCTGGGCGGTGCCTACAAGGGCCGCTACGTCTTCCTCGAGCACCACGAGTCGCACGCCGCCAGCGCGTTCTTCCCGTCGCCCTTCCAGGACGCCGCCATCATGACACTGGACGGTGTCGGAGAGTGGGCGACCGCCACGATCGCCGCCGGCCGCGGCAACCAGATCGAGCTGCTGCGCGAGATGCGCTTCCCGCACTCGCTCGGCCTGCTCTACTCGGCCTTCACCTACTTCACCGGCTTCCGGGTGAACAGCGGCGAGTACAAGCTGATGGGTCTTGCGCCCTACGGCGAGCCGATCTACCGCGACCTCATCCTGGACAAGCTGATCGACCTCAAGCCCGACGGCTCGTTCCGCATGGACATGTCCTACTTCGCGTACTGCCACAAGGACGTGATGACCTCGGAGCGCATGGACGAGCTGTTCGGCGGCCCGCCGCGCAAGCCCGAGACGCCGCTCGGCCAGCGCGAGATGGACATCGCGGCCTCGATCCAGGCGGTGACCGAGGAGATCGTGATGCGCGTGGCGCGCACCGCGCACCAGCTCACCGGCCTGCCCAATCTCGTGCTGGCGGGCGGAGTGGCGCTCAACTGCGTCGCCAACGGCAAGCTGCTGCGCGAGGGGCCGTTCGACAAGCTCTGGATCCAGCCCGCCGCCGGGGACGCAGGCGGCGCGCTCGGCGCCGCCCTCTTCGTCTGGCACCAGCTGCTCGGCAACGCGCGCACGAACGACGGCCGCGACAGCCAGCGCGGATCGCTGCTCGGGCCGGCCTACACGCAGGACGAGATCCGCAGCTTCCTGAACGCCCGCGGCGCGGCCTACGAGCACTACGCCGACGAGGACAAGCTGGTCGACCGCATCGCCGAGCTGATCGAGAGCGAGAACGTCGTGGGGCACGTGGCCGGGCGCATGGAGTTCGGACCGCGCGCGCTCGGCAACCGCTCGATCCTGGGCGATGCCCGCTCGACGAAGATGCAGTCCGTGATGAACGTGAAGATCAAGTTCCGCGAGTCCTTCCGGCCCTTCGCACCCGTGGTGCTGCGCGAGCACTGCGAGGAGTACTTCGAGATGGGCCCAGAGGACGAGAGCCCCTACATGCTGCTGGTCGCGCCGGTGCGCAAGGAGAAGCGCCTGCCGACCAGCGACACGGGAGCGCGTGGCCTGGACAAGCTCAAGGAGCCGCGCTCGATCGTGCCGGCGATCACGCACGTCGACCACTCCGCGCGCGTGCAGACCGTCGACCGCGAGCGCAACCCGCGCTTCTGGAAGCTCCTGAACCGCTTCTGGCAGCGCACGGGCATGCCGATCCTGATCAACACGAGCTTCAACGTGCGCGGCGAGCCGATCGTGGCGACGCCCGAGGACGCCTACCGCTGCTTCCTGGCCACCAACATGGACGCGCTGGTGCTCGAGAACTTCGTGCTGCTGAAGCGCGACCAGAAGAACGCACCCGAGATCGACGTCGCGAAGTACCTCGCGGACTTCCAGCTCGACTGAGGAACGCATGAGCAAGCTGATCGAGCTCGACCTCGCCCCCCCGCAGCCCCTGCTGCGCCAGTTCGGCTTCATCGCCTGCGGCGCGTTCGCGCTGCTCGCGCTGTGCGCGCACCAGCAGTGGCTGATGTTCGACACCGATCTCGGTGCAGCGCGCATCCCCACGAGCGGCACGCTGGCCGCGCTCGGCGCGCTCTCGCTGCTGTTCTCGCTGGTCGCACCGCGCGCCAACCGGCCGCTCTACGTCGCGCTCACGCTGGTCACGTACCCGATCGGCTTCGTGCTCTCCTATGTCATCATGGGAGTGCTGTTCTACGCGATCGTGGCGCCGACGGGCTTCCTGCTCCGGCTCGGCGGTCGCGAGCTGATGCCGCTCGACTTCGCACGCGAGCGCGAGAGCTACTGGCTGGTGAGCCGGCCGCGGCGCCCCAGCGAAAGCTATTTCAAGCAGTTCTGAGCCGCGCCCCGGCGCGGCGGAGGTCCTACGGTGCAACAGGCCAATCAGCGCAAGGAGCGAAGTGAGCAGAGCTTCGCGGAGGCTGCGAGCGAGCAGCGCCCGAGCTTCGTCGCCGAGCTCTGGGATTTCATGCGCAGCAACAAGAAGTGGTGGCTCGCGCCGATCCTGATCGCGGTCGTGGGCCTCGGCGCGCTGGTCCTGCTCTCCGGCACCGCAGCCGCTCCGTTCATCTACACGCTGTTCTGAGCCGACTGGCGCGGGCGTGAGCTCATGGCTGCGGGGGCGGATTCGCTCCCGCAGCGCCGAGCGCGCCCGAGTCGCGCAGCCAGCGTTCGAGCTCGTCTGCGACCCGCGCATGGCCCGAGAGGTTCAGGTGAGGGTCGGCGGCGAAGAAGGTCGCGTCGCCGTCGAGGGCGCCGAGCGCGGGGTACAGGTCGAGCACGGGCAGCGCACCGAGCTGCCCGCGCACGGCCTCGATGCGCCGCAGCACGGCCGGCGCGCGCGCCGCGCCGTAGAGCTCCTCCTTGCTCGGGAGCAGGACCAGCAGGAACGTGCCGCCGGCGGCCCTGACCTCCGCGGCGAGGAGCTCGAACGGCTCCAGGAACGTCTGCGCCAGCTGCGGCGCAGCCGGGTGCACGAGCCCCTGCGCCAGCGCGCGCTGCCGCTCGAGCGACAGCAGCAGCGTCGTGCCGCGCGGGGTCTCGACCTGCTCCGCGAACGCGCCCGACGGCTCGAACGCGTGCAGCACGCGGCCCACGAGGTAGGACTGGCGGAGCGCGGCGCGCAGGCCGGCCAGCACACCGCTGGACTGCGGCTCGCGCAGCGCGTCGTAGTCTGCGCGGCCTCCCGCCGCGAGCCACTGCTCGAAGCGCACCGCGTCCTCGAAGTCGCCCGCGACCCACAGCACCGAGACCACGAGGCGGGGCCGGAGCGCTGCGGCGTGCTCGCGCCAGACCCGGTACTGCTGCTCCGGCCCGGCGGCCGGCAGGCCCAGGTCGAGGAAGCCCGCCTCCGGGAACCCCCGCCCGCGCCGCGCCCAGAACCGGAGACCGGTGTCGACGCCCATCCCGCTGACGGACGAGCTGCCGAGCAGCACCGCGTCGACCGGCTCGGGCCGAGCGCCGTTCGGGAATCCCTGCGCGTCGGTGTCGATGCGGTACTCGAAGTCCGGCGTGTACACCGTCTGGTGCAGGTTCGGCGCGCTGCGCGCGCCGAGCAGGGGATCGGGCACGCCCGGCACGCGGCTGCGCGCCTGCTGCAGCGCGATGCGTTGCTCGGGCGCGAGCAGCGACGGCGCCACGCGCAGCACGGCCTCGCCTGCGCTGCACAGCACTGCCAGCGCGACCACGAGGCCCCCGATCCGGCGCCGCGGCTCGCGCGACGCCCGTTCGGGGCGGTTCAGCAGGCGCAGCAGGTCGATCGAGCGATCGGGCACGTGCCGTCCTCCCTCTGAGTCAAAGCCGGCGCGCGACCAGGATCTGCGAGCTCAGGCCGTAGCTCTGGATCACGCTCGCGTGCTCGATGCGCCACGGCGCGCCGGCGAAGAACGGGCGTGCGTCGAGCGGTCGACAGCCGCCCACGAGTCGCGGCCGCAGCCGGTGGATGCCCTGCCAGGCGGCGCTCACGAGCCGGCCGAGCGGCGTGTCGCCGTGGGTCAGACCCGCGAGACCGACGAGCCCGCCGGGCGCCACGATGCGCGCGACCTCGGCCACCAGCGCCTCGATGTGCGCGCGTCCGAGCAGGTCGAAGACGTAGGTCGACACCAGGCGGTCGAACGAGCCGGCTGCGGGCTCGAGCACGGGCCGCCCGTCGACCTGTCGCACCTCGGCGCGCGCGCCGAAGCGAGCGAGCCGCGCCTGCGCGAGCCCGACCATCGTCGCGCTCACGTCGCTGCCGAGGTAGCGGCACGCCGGCACGAGCGGGCCGTCGAGCAGGCGCTCGGCCAGGCGGCCCGTGCCGCAGCCGAGCTCGAACACCGCACGCGCCCCGGCGAGCTCCAGCTGCGCGGCGAGCGCGTGCGTGGCCGGGTCCTCGTAGAAGGCCTGCCCGTCCTGGCGCGCACCGAACGCGTCGTAGAACGCTCGGGCCTCGTCGAGCGTGAGCGTGCGCTCGCTCAACCGGTGTCCCTGCTCACGCGCCCGGACGCCGGCAGCAGAGCAGGCTCACGTCCTCGGGAACGGGCGTGCTCGAGCGATTGGGGCGGAACCACATGCCCTGCAGGTAGTCCGTCGCGGGACACGCCATCTGGAGCGACAGGCCCGGCTGGACCTGGAACTGGGTCTTCGGCCGGAACTCGGACCAACGGCACTCGGTCGGCGCCGCGGGCTGCAGCGCCTGCACCGGGGCATCCAGACCCGGGCGGCCGGGCAGCCCCGGGGGCCCCGGCTCACCGCGCAGCCCCTTGGCCCCTGTGGCGCCCGGCGAGCCGCGCAGCTCGTCGCGGTGCTGCGCGAACAGCTCGCCGGCCACGGCCCTGCGGAAGTCCGCGTCCGCAGCCAGGCGCGCGATCACGGCCTGCGTCTCCTGGGCAGCGGTCTCGGGCGTCACCGCCCGCAGCAGCGTGGCACCGGCCAGAACGCCGCTGAGCGCAGTCGCGAGCAGGATGCCGATTCCCTGAGCTCCGGGAGGGCTCATGCCCTCATGATACGACGGGTTCCGGGCTCAGACGATCTCGAGCTCGGGCAGCGGGACGATGAACTTCCCGCCGTGGCGCCGGTACTCGGCGTGCTCCTCGGCCACCTCGTCCGGAGGCGTGCCCGGCAGCAGCAGCACGTAGTCCGGCAGGTCGAGCAGGATCTGCGTGGGGTCGACCACCGGTACCTGGGCGCCGGGCAGGCGGCGGCCCTGGCGGGCCGGACTCGGATCGGCCACCCAGGCGAGCAGGTGGCGCCCGATCCCGGCGGCGTTCAGCAGACGCACCGCGCGCGGCCCCGCTCCGTAGGCCGCAACGCGCGCCCCGCGCTGGGTCAGCTCGCACAGCAGCCGGCGCAGGCGGTCGCAGCTGCGCTGTGTGCGCCGCGCGAACGCCTCGTAGTACGGGGCGCGCGCGAGACCCAGCACCGTCTCGTCGCACAGGAGCTCGCGCACGGCGGGCGAGCTGTGCTGGTGCGGCGCGACGTGGACGCACAGCGAGCTGCCGCTGCGCTCGGCGTCGCTCACCCACAGTCCGAGCGACGGCAGCAGCCGGGTCAGCGTCGTGAGTGAGAAGTAGCCGTGCTGCGCGTGCTCGATGCGGTCGAACGCGCCGCTCTCGACCATGTCCACGACGTAGGGAACCTCGATCACGATGCTGGTCGCGGACGTCGCGAGTCGTGCGAGCCCGCGCAGCAGCTCGCCGGGATCCGGCGACAGCGCGAGCGCGCGGCCCACCAGGATCAGCTCGGGGCGCAGGCCGGAGCGCTTCAGCGACTCCGCGCACGCCAGGTCGAAGCTCGCGTGCAGCGTGGGAACACCGGCACCGCGCGCCACTGCGGCGCGCGCCTCGCAGGGCTCGACGCCGAGCACGCGCAGACCGCGCTGTGCGTAGGGCAGCAGGCGGCGGCCGTCACTGCTGCCGATCTCCAGCACCAGACTGTTCGGACCCAGCTGACGGCGCGCGATGCGCGCGCCCGCGATGCGCTCGAGCCCGCGCTGCTCCAGCGGGCGCAGCGCCGAGAATCGAGGACGGGCGAGGTTCGCCGGAGCGCCCGCCGGCAGGCCGTGGCGCAGCTGCAGCAACGCACACTTGAGGCACAGCACGAGCTGCAGGGGGTGTCGCTGCGCGGGCCCGCTGGAGTCGGGGGTGGGGTCGGTGAGGGGGAGGAGACCAAAGTCCACCGCCTCGACCAGATCGGCCGACTCACAGGCTCGACAGGCGCTCCGGGGTTCCGTCGTCACGAACGGTAGATGACGCAACGTCCGTACCACGGCGCCGGGCGCCCAGCGGGCCTGCCGCGGGACCCGTGCGACGCCGACTGCCCAATTTGGGAAAGGGACGCCCCATCCTGCACCGCCGCTGCCGGCTGGCTGCGCGGGAGCCGCTCCCCACTGCGCACGGCGCCCGCGCTGGTTACTCTCGCGCGTCGTGCGCGAACGCGTGATGCTGATCCTGAAACTGGGCCTGGCGGCGGGCCTCGTCTGGTGGCTGCTGCACTCGGGGCGCCTCGAGCTGAGCCAGCTCTCGCGCGTGGGCGAGCGCTGGCACTGGCTGCTCCTGGCGCAGCTCCCGTTCGCCGTGCTGCTCACACTCCTGACCCTGCGCTGGAACCTGCTGCTGCGCGTCCAGGGCATCGCGGCGCGCGTCCGAGACACCGCCGCGCTCACCCTGATCGGCTGGTTCTTCAACCAGATGGTCCTGGGCACGACGGGCGGCGACGTGGTGAAGGCGTACGCGATCGCCGTCGAGCACCCGCAGCGCCGCGGGGCCGCCATCACGTCCATCGCGATGGATCGGCTGATCGGCATGGGCGCTCTGCTCGGCAGCGTGCTGCTGCTGGCGCTGCCGAACGCCAGTCTGGTGCGCAGCGACCCGCGCCTGGCGCTCTACCTCACGACCGTGGCGGGAGCTGCCGGCGCTCTGGCGATCGCGGCCAGCGCACTCTTCTCACGGCGCGTGCGCGCGCTGCTGCCCACGGCCCTGCTCGCCCGCCTGCCCTTCCACGCGGCGCTGCGCGCGGTCGCCGACGCGGCCTACACCTATCAGAGACAACCCCGCGCGCTCGCCCTCGCCTTCGCGCTGTCGTTCGGTGTCCACGGCATGACCCTGTGCGTGAACCTGCTGCTCACGCGCGCCCTGGTCGACGGGCCGATCGACTGGGTACCGCTGGTGATGCTGATCCCGATGGCCCACCTGGCGATGGGGCTGCCGATCAATCCGCCCGGGGCGCTCGGCACCGCCGAGGCGCTCTACCAACTGCTCTTCGCGCTCGCTGGGATCTCCCAGGGCGGGCTGATCTGCCTGCTGCAGCGGCTCACCTGGTACGCCTGGGCGGTGCCCGGCGCGCTGCTCTACGTCGCGCGGCGCACGACGCGCCGCGACCAGGTGGACCAGGCGGGCGAGCCGGCGGCTCAGCCCCCGGTGTAGCGCGGCAGCCGCTCGGCCGGCAGCGCGGCGAGCAGCGGTGCCGCCGCGTCCTTGGGCGAGAGCAGCGGCGCCTGCGTGGGCCAGCTGATGCCGATGGCCGGGTCGTTCCACAGCACGACCTGGTCCGACGCGGGGACGTAGGGGGCGCTGCACTTGTACAGGAAGCGCGCCGTCTCGGAGAGCACGCAGAAGCCGTGCGCGAAGCCCTCCGGGATGTAGAGCTGCAGGTGGTTCTCGCCGGACAGCACGGTCCCGAACCACTGGCCGAAGTGCGGCGAGCCCTGCCGCAGATCCACGGCCACGTCGAAGACCTCGCCGTCGACCACCTGGGCGAGCTTGGCCTGCGCGTGCGGGAACTGGAAGTGCAGGCCGCGCAGCACGCCGCGCTTGGAGAGCGACAGGTTGTCCTGCACGAAGCGGTCGCGGATGCCGTGCTCGGAGTAGCGCTGATCGCGGTGCACCTCGAAAAAGTGCCCCCGCTCGTCCTCGAACACGGCGGGCTCGACGATCAGCACGCCAGGGAGCGACGTGCCGCGAACCTTCACTTGGCTTCCTCGTCGAAGAGCCCGCGCTGCGCGGCGACCGGCTGCAGCTCCTCGACCGGGATGGCGTACTTGCCCGAGAAGCAGGCGTCGCAGAAGCCGTGCTTCATCGAGCCCTCGACGCGGCGCAGCGCCGCGAGCGACAGATAGCCCAGGCTGTCGGCGCCCATCTGCGCGCGGATCTCCTCGACGCTCTTCGTGGCGGCGATCAGCTCCGTGCGCGTCGGCGTGTCGATGCCGTAGTAGCAGGGTCCGGTGGTCGGCGGACACGACACGCGCAGGTGCACCTCGCGCGCGCCCGCGGCGCGCAGCAGGCTCACCAGCTTGTTCAGCGTGGTGCCGCGCACGATCGAGTCCTCGACCACGACCAGGCGCTTGCCGGCGACGACCGAGCGGATCGGGTTGTGCTTCACGCGGACGCCGAACAGCCGGATCGACTGCTCGGGCTCGATAAAGGTGCGCTGCACGTAGTGGTTGCGCGTGAGCGCCGGCTCGTACGGGATGCCCGAGGCCTCGGCGTAGCCGAGCGCCGCGATCGCACCCGAATCGAGCACGGGCACGACCACGTCGGCCTCCACCGGGTGCTCGATCGCGAGCTCGCGGCCGAGCTGCTTGCGCGTGCCGTACACGCTCGAGCCGTAGACCAGCGAGTCCGGCCGCGAGAAGTAGATGTGCTCGAAGATGCAGTGCTGCTCGGGCGCCTTGGGCAGCGGCTGCAGCGAGTGCAGCCGGCCGCGCCGGATGATCACGAGCTCGCCGGGCTCGACGTCGCGCTCGTAGACCGCGCCGATCAGGTCGAAGGCACAGGTCTCGCTCGCCACCACCCAGGCCGAGCCGAGCCGGCCGAGCGAGAGCGGCCGGAAGCCGTGCGGGTCGCGCGCGATCACCAGCACGTCGTCGACGAGCATGACGAGCGAGTAGGCACCGCGCACGCGCGAGAAGGTCTCGATCAGACGCTGCTCGAGCGTGCCGCGCGCCCGCGCGAACAGGTGCACGAACACCTCGGAGTCGATCGACGACTGGAAGATCGAGCCGTAGTCCTCGAGCTCGCGGCGGATGGTGAGGGCGTTGGTCAGGTTTCCGTTGTGGGCGATCGCGAGCTGGGTGGCGCCGCTGTCGGCCAGGAAGGGCTGCGCGTCGCGCAGCACGCTGCGGCCGGACGTGGAGTAGCGCACGTGGCCCACCGCGTAGCGGCCGGGCAGGCGCTTCAGCACATCCTCGTCGAAGCAGTCGGCGACGAGGCCCATGCCCTTGTGCTGGCGCATGCGCTCGGCGCGCGAGACGATTCCGCAGGACTCCTGGCCGCGGTGCTGCAGCGCGTAGAGCGAGAGATAGGCGAGATGCGCGGCCTCCGGATGCCCGGCGATGCCTACGATCCCGCACTCGTCGCGGAAACGATCCGGCCGCGGTGCCGAACTAGCTACGCTCGCCTTTGGCTCGCTGCGCGCGCCAAGGCACTTGCTCTCAGTGCGATCGCTCATGGTCCAGCGCCTCCGGCAACACACGGCTCCACACCGCGCGGGCGTCGCTCAGTGCGACATCGATGCCCGGCTCGATGCGGATCCGCTCACCCCCGGTCTCCCCGATCCGCCGTGCACGCACGCCGTACCCGGTCGCCAGCGCACACAGGGCGTCCGCGTCCGCCGCGGCGCAGCTCGCGATCGCGCAGGCAGCGGACTCCCCGAAGAGTAGCGCGTCCGGGCGGCGTCCGGCGCTCTCGAGCGCCACGCGCAGCCCCACGCCGCCAAAGATCGCGCATTCGGCCAGCGCCACGGCCAGTCCGCCGTCCGCGAGGTCGTGCGCGGAGTGCAGCAGGCGCCGCGCCGCCGCCTCGACCAGCAGCTCGATCAGGGCCGCCTCGCGCCCGAGGTCGAGCTCCGGCAGCGGCCCGAGCTCCTGCCCGTGCACGTGCGCCAGGTACTCGGAGCCGCCGATCTCGCCCTGCGGCTCGCCGAGCAGCACGATGGCGTCGCCCGCGCTGGCGAAGGCCGCGCGCACGGCGAGGCTCGCGTCCTCGAGCAGGCCGACCATGCCGATCGTGGGCGTGGGCGGAATCGCGCCCGTCCCCGACGTCTCGTTGTAGAAGCTGACGTTCCCCGACACGACCGGCGTGCCGAGCGCGCGGCAGGCGTCGCCCATGCCGCGCACGGCCTCCACGAACTCGCCCATGATCTCCGGCCGCTCGGGGCTGCCGAAGTTGAGGCAGTTGGTGACCGCGAGCGGCCGGGCGCCCGTGACGGCCACGTTGCGCGCGGCCTCGGCCACGGCGAGCTGTGCGCCGCGGTAGGGATCCAGCGCGACGTAGCGCGGGTTGCAGTCGGTGGTGAGCGCGAGCGCGCGCTCGGTGCCCGGCACGCGCACCACGGCGGCGTCGCCGCCGGGGCGGATCACCGTGCCCGACCCCACGAGCTGGTCGTACTGGCGGTACACCCAGCTGCGCGAGCACAGGTTGGGCGACGCGAGCAGCTGGAGCAGCGTCGCGCCCAGATCCGCGGGCACCGCGAGCGCGGACAGGTCCACGCGCGCCGGGGCCTGCGGCAGCACCACCGGCCGGCGCAGCAGCGGGGCGTTCTTGGCGATCGGGTCGACGGCCATGTCGACCACGGTCTGGCCGTTCCAGAGGACGCGCATGCGCCCGTCGTCCGTGACCCGGCCGACGATCGCGAAGTCGAGGTCCCACTTGGCGAAGACCGCGGCCAGCTCGCCCTCGCGGCCGGCCTCGGCCACGATCAGCATGCGCTCCTGCGACTCGGACAGCAGCAGCTCGTACGCCGTCATGTCGCGCTCGCGCTGCGGCACGCGGTCGAGGTCCATCTCGATGCCGGTGCCCGCATTCGATGCCATCTCGAAGCTCGAGCAGGTGAGCCCCGCCGCGCCCATG
>Ga0190274_10002419_pt1 | contig 11009 bp, 9 predicted proteins | sample Popmic531T_FD_133002 | JGI IMG/M metagenome (GOLD analysis project Ga0190274, IMG submission 133002) | Populus adjacent soil microbial communities from riparian zone of Yellowstone River, Montana, USA - 531 T | ecosystem: Environmental > Terrestrial > Soil > Riparian zone | place: USA: Montana...
CATCATGGCGCGGACCATCGGCCAGGAGAGTATCGACCTTTCCCAGGTATTGGTCGACGCCGAAGCGCTCAAGCTGGTCCCGCAGGAATTTGCTCGCCGCCACCGCCTGCTGCCCATCGCTTACGACGCGGACCAGAACCTTCTGATCGTCGCCATCACCGAAGTGTTCAACGTCGTGGCGCTGGACCAGCTGCGCGCAACGCTTGGGCACAACATACAGATGAAGACGGTGCTCGCCGGCCAGGCGCAGCTCGACGAATTCATCGACCAGTTCTACGGCCACGAGCTTTCCGTCGACGGCATCCTTCGGGAAATCGAAACCGGCGAAATCGACTACCAGAGCCTACAGCAGGGCGGCATGGATGAATATACCCAGCCGATCGTCCGGCTGGTCGGCGCGTTGCTCGTCGATGCCGTCAAACGCGGCGCCTCCGACATCCACTTCGAGCCCGAATTCGCCTTTTTGCGCATCCGCTACCGCATCGACGGCGTGCTGGAGCAGATCCGCAGCCTGCACAAGAACTACTGGCCAGGCATTGCCGTGCGCATCAAGGTCATCAGCCAGATGAACATCGCGGAAACGCGCGCGCCGCAAGACGGACGCTTGTCGCTCAACCTGAACGGCCGCCCCGTGGACTTCCGGGTGTCCTCCCAGCCTACGATCTGGGGGGAGAACATCGTCCTGCGCGTTCTCGACCGTGAAAAATCCATCATCAGCCTGGAGCACATGAAGCTTCCCAAGCCGGTGATGGCGAAGCTCAATCTCATGCTCGCCCGACCCGAGGGCATTCTGATCCTGACCGGACCGACCGGCAGCGGCAAGACGACGACGCTTTATTCCCTGCTCGCCAAGCTGAACGTCGAGTCCGTGAACATCATGACGCTGGAAGATCCCGTCGAGTACCCGGTGGCGATGATGCGGCAGACCTCGGTCTCGGAGATGGCCAAGATAGATTTCGCCAACGGCATCCGTTCGATCATGCGCCAGGATCCGGACATCATTCTGGTAGGTGAGGTGCGCGATCGTGAAACGGCGGAAATGGCCTTTCGCGCAGCCATGACCGGCCATCAGGTCTTCACGACGCTGCACACCAACTCGGCGCTGGGCGCTTTCCCCCGGCTACTGGATATCGGCATCGCGCCCGACATCATGGCGGGCAACATCATCGGCATCATCGCGCAGCGGCTGGTGCGGGTACTGTGCACCTATTGCAAGGAGGCTTACACCCCGTCCGTGGAAGAACGTCAGCTTCTTGGCCACGAGGTGGACGGCGAGTTCAAGATTTTCCGCCCGGTCGGATGCAATCGCTGCAATCACCGCGGCTATCGAGGCCGTACCACGGTCATGGAAATCCTGCACATGGATGCCGACCTCGACGAACTCGTCGCGAGACGGGCCAGTCCGCGGGAAATGCGCGAAAGCGCCTTTGCGAAGAATTTCCGCTCACTTGCCGAAGAAGGTATTTCGCGCGTGGTAGAGGGCTCGACCAGCCTGGCAGAAGTAGCTCGAGCGATTGATCTGACAGGCCGCGCCAGATAGTCAAATGAACTGCCGAGTGGATGCCACGCGCGCATTCACGGCATAACCAGTCAAGCCACATACAGCTCCGTCAATGGCCGCTTACCAGTACAAAGCAATCGACAGGACAGGGCGTCCCGCCCGAGGCAAGCTCGATGCCATGAATGAAGTGGATCTCGAGTTGCGACTGAAAAAAATGGGGCTCGACCTGATCGTCGCGCGGCCCGTGCGTAGCCAAGGAGCTTCGATCGCGGGTGGCAGCGTTACTCGGCAGGACCTGATCACATTTTGCTTTGATCTGGAGCAAGTATCGCGCGCGGGCATTCCGTTGATCGATGGCCTGCGCGATCTGCGCGAGGGCATGGAGAATCCGCGCTTCCGCGAAATCCTGACATCGGTACTGGAGGATATCGAAGGCGGCAAGACTTTGTCTCAATCGCTGAGCACTTTTCCGCGCGTCTTCAACACCGTATTCGTCAGCCTCATACGCGCTGGGGAACTGTCCGGCACGTTAAGCGAGGTATTCGAGAACCTCGGCGCCACGCTCAAATGGCAGGATGAGTTAGTGTCCCAGACCAGGCGCCTGCTGGTCTATCCGGCCTTGGTATTCGTCGTCGTGACGGGCGTGATGCTTTTCCTTCTTCTCTACCTCGTTCCGCAGGTCACCCAGCTGCTCAAGACGATGGGCCTGGAATTGCCGATTCAGACACGGGTATTGATCTGGCTGTCGACTTTTACGGCGAGCTGGTGGCCAGTTCTGCTGGTGCTGCCCATCGTAACGGCGACCACCATCACGTTCATGGTTCGCACCCGGCCGCGCTCCCGCTACCTTTTCGACTACGCGATCCTGCATCTGCCGGTCACCGGAGAGATTCTGCAAAAAATCATTCTCGCCCGCTTTGCAAACTTCTTCGCCCTGATGTATCGCTCCGGCATCACCATTCTCGATGCCGTGAAAACCAGCGAGGACATTGTCGGAAACCGCGTCATTGCAGACGGCCTGCAGCGGGCAGGCCAGCAGATCAATGCCGGCGAAAGCATGTCCGAGGCGTTCCAGAATCTGGGCATGTTTCCCCCGTTGGTGATCCGGATGCTGAGGGTAGGGGAAACCACGGGTGCCCTGGATACCGCCTTGATGAACGTTACCTATTTCTACAACCGTGACGTAAAGGATTCGGTGGACAAGGCGTTGAAACTCCTCGAACCAACATTAACGCTTGTGCTCGGCGGCATGCTCGCGCTCATTCTGTTCTCGGTATTGACGCCGGTGTACGATGTCATCGGTAAGCTGAAACTCTAACGCGATGGCGGCCAAACTTCTGCTCTGCGTTTCCAACGACCAGGCCACGGTTGCCGTTTGGCGCCGGCGCGGCATGGCGTCGTGCGAGCGTTTCGAGAACAACGAAGAAGGGTGGGCAGCTTTCGCCAGATTCCTTCGCGGAATACATGGACTTCCGGTCCACATCATCGTGGACACGGTGGAAGAGGATTTCCGTTTCGAGACGCTGCCACACATTCGCGGGCGCGACCGGGCAGAGATGGTCAGCCGCAAGCTCAAGCAACTCTACCGCGCAACCCCGTACTATTCCTACGAGCTTCAGGAGCGCGAGTCTGGAAAGCGCCGCGACGACCGCTATCTTTTCTCCGCACTGACGAATCCCGATCTGCTGATTCCGTGGCTGCGTGCCATAGAAGCCGCCAGCCTCCCGGTATCAGGAATTTACCCGCTAGCGCTGGTCAGTGCCTATCTGATCGAGCGCCTGAAGCTAAAGCACCCCAACCTGCTGATCATCAGCAAGAACAGCGCGGGTCTGCGGCAGACTTTCTTCAAGAATCTGAAATTTCGCATCAGCCGGCTTACGCCGCTAAGGGGTACCACGGAAGTTGCCGACCAGCACTACGCGGATGAAATCAGCAATACAAGGATGTACCTCGATGCGCTCAACGTCACGCACGTCGACGACACGCTGGAAATCATCATCCTCGACCAGGACGGCTCCTTGTCGGGCCTGCCCGCGGCGATCATGCGCGGCCGTCCAAACATGCAATGCCAGTACCTGGACATCAATGCTATTCACGCACGCTTCGGCATCCCCGTCGCAAGTATGGAGGCATCGACCGACACCCTGCACCTGTTCCTGCTTGGCGAGCAGGCGCCGCTGCTCAATCTGGCTCCGACTTATCTCACCCGCACCTATCAGCGCTTCGCCGCCGGCAGGTGGGTATACGCCGCGTCGGGGGCAGTGCTTGCGGGTGCCGCGATATGGAGCGGCGTGAATGTTTTCCAGGCAATGGGTATAGACGGGGAAACGCTCGTCACCCAACGCCAGACTCAGGATTACCAGGCGAAGTACCAGCAAGTTACCGCCCAGTTTCCCGATGCGCCCGCAAGCGCCGACAACCTGCGCCACACGGTGGAAATCGCCGAACAGATTCGCTCCGGCCTGCGTTCCCCGGAGGCGATGTTCTCGATCGTCAGCCGAGCGTTAGATGCTTCTCCGGATATCCAGGTGCAGCGCCTCGAGTGGCACTATGGCGATTTGCCCCAGAAGAAATCGGAGGCAAACGCGGTTACGGCGACGGAAGCCTCGCTAGGTACATTGCTGCAGACTGGAATCGTGCAAGGGGAAGTGACCCGCTTCTCAGGCGACTATCGCGCAGCAATGGACTCCATCAATTCTTTCTTGCAGCTGATCGCGAGCGAAAACGCCGTGGCCGAGGTAAAGGTATTGAAACTGCCGCTCGATGTCAGTTCGAAATCGGGTCTAAATGGCAGCACGATGGGGGTCCCGGGCAAGGAAACAGCGCAATTCGAAATCGCGGTCATTTTTAAAGGCGGGGTCTAGATGCAATTGACGCCAAACGATTTGCGTGCGATGAAGATGCCGGTGCTTGCGCTTGTGATCGCGCTCGTCGCGTCGTTCGCGATGGTGGCAATTTCATCCGGTCGGCTCGAGCAATCCGAGCAACGATATCGGGATCAGCAGACCGGCCTGCGGGACGCGCGTACCCGTTATCAACGCTCTGGCGAAGAACGTGAAACAGTAATGCATTACCTGCAGGCGTATCGCCAGCTCGAGAAGGTCGGCTTTGTGGGCACGGAGCAACGCCTCAACTGGGTGGAAAGCCTGCGCACGGCGAACAAGCAGGCCGGACTGTTCGGCGTCGATTATCAGCTCTCCGCGCAGGAACCCTTCCCCTACGTCGCCAAAGACAATCCGGTCAGCAATCGGGTCCGGCAGTCGCGAATGCGCCTGTCTTTTGGCATTCTGCACGAAGGCGACCTGACGAGATTGTTCCGCGCACTTTCAGCCCAGCAACCGGGTCTGTTTTCGTTGAACGGCTGCTCCCTGGACCGCGCGGGAAGACAAGGTCCGCCGCTCCCCAAGCAGGCTAATCTCACCGTGGATTGCGAACTATCCTGGCTGACCGTCGATCCCAAGGACGGCAAATCATGAAAAACGCATTGGGCATCGCCTTACTCGGCTTGTGCATTCCCGTTACGAGCTTGGCGGCTGAACCGCTAGGCAGGCTTTTCTTCACTCCGGCACAGCGCAGCATCCTCGATGCTGGCAAAAACACGATTGCGAAGGCGCCAGCGAAACCCGGTACCCGAACGGTTCGATTGAATGGAGTGGTCACGCGCAGCGATTCGGAGCGCACCGTCTGGATCAACGGCACTCCGTACTACAACGGAGCGCCCGATGGCGTGCAGGTCAAGACCAATCCGGCGACACCCGGCTCGACATCGATCCGGATGCAGGGCAAGTCTGCAGGCGCGCGCGTCAAGGTCGGGCAGCAGCTCGATCTTAACTCCGGCCATATCGAGGAAGATTATTCCCGCCGCCAAACATCGGGAGAAACCACTGAAGCACCAGCAACCGATGATTCACGCGCGGCGGTCGCGAGAAATCCGAGAACGTCTGATGATGCCGATACCTCATCGGCTCCTGCGAAAGAATCTGCATCCAATAAGCGCGAAGAATATCGCAGCGACAACGGCAAAAGTGCACCAGCAGTTGTGCGATAAATTAGCTGCGATACAGTCTATACGTCGTTCACCGACCCATGAACCGACAAAAACGACTTCGCGTGGCGCGAACCGCATGCCAGCGCGGACAAATCGTTGTCCTTATGGTACTCGGATTGGCAATGGGAACGGGTTTTGTCATATATACCATGGCTGGTCCGCGTTCGATTTCCGCGCAGAAAAACGCCGCGACCGAAGCGGCACTTGCGCAGGTCAAGCAAGCACTTATCGGCTGGTCAGCTTCGCGCATCCCAACTTTGGGAAGCCCGAATATCCGACCAGGTGAACTTCCTTGCCCGGACATGAATGACAACGGTTTGGACGACGACGGGAGTTGTGTGGCCGGCGCCATAGGTCGGGTTCCATGGCAGACCCTCGGCATTCCTCGGCCGCTTGACGGCAGCGGCGAAACGCTTTGGTATGCCATTTCAGGTCCGTATCGTTACAAATATAGTTCAAGCACTCCGCCCATCACCAGCGACACGCTGGGCAATCTCACGGTCTATCAGGGAAGCAGCGCAGCAACACAGACAAGCCAGGCGATTGCCATTTTGTTTGCGCCGGGCGCCCCACTTGGCACGCAGGCCCGGGGTACGACGACAGGTTTGTGCTCAACGACCAGCACGACAATTCAACAGCGCTTTTGTGCGACAAACTACCTTGAGGCGACAGGCGGCGGCTTCAACGCGCAGACCGGCGGACCTTTCATTCAGGCTGTCGCGTCGGGCGTGGTCAATGATCGGGTGCTCGCTATCACCAATGCCGATCTGATGCCTCTTGTTGAACAGCGTGCTGCGCAGGAAATGATGTCGCTGCTTGAGGACTATTACAACGCGGTCGGCGACTATCCGTGGGCCGATATCTCGGACGGGAATAGCAATCACACGTCGGGTGACGCGACCAATCGCGCCCGTTTTCCATGTGGCGCTACTTTTCCCTACAACTGGGGCGACAACGGAACTCCCTCATTGCCCGACTGGTTGAGCAATGGCTGCGCTTCGGCGTCGGGCTGGCCAGGGGTAATCTACTATACGGTATCGAAAAGCCGGCTGGAAAGCTCAGGAAGTATTTGTAGCTCGTGTACTTCAACCAACTTGAACATAACCAACAGTGGGTGGGCCTACCTTTGTACACACTTGGCGGTCCCGTTCACTTGCACGCTTGGCATAGTGCCAAGCGGGTCAGCTCGTCTAATTCTCATCACGTCGGGAGCTTCTACCGGAGGCCGGAACTGGCCGGACATTACTTTGGACGCGATCACGGGCTATTTTGATGATGCAGAAAACAGTAATAACGACGACGATACCTATGTCATTCCAGCAACTTCCAACAATCCCAATCGCGACCGCATGTATATCGTGCGTTAATTCAAGACGGCGCAGCGGGGGCTTCAGCTTGGTCGAACTGGCGATTGCCATATTGATTATGGCGTTGCTGATCGGCAGCCTGCTCGTTCCACTGCAAAGCCAGGTCGAAATCCGGAAGATCGATGAAACGCAGCGCCTCCTCGACCAGGCAAGGGAAGCGCTAATCGGATTCGTCGCAGCAAACGGATATTTTCCATGCCCTGCAGATACCTCTTCGGGTGTCGAGGCGGCGGGTTTCAGTCATGGCGCCACCGCTCCTACCACATGCCCTGCAGCGGTAACCGGAACCAATGTCTATGCCGGATTTTTGCCGGCCGTTGCCTTGGGTTTCACACCGGTAGATAACAACGGCTATGCGCTCGACGCGTGGGGCACGCAGCAGAACCGAATCCGCTACGCAGTTGCGAATCCCGCTGCCGGCATCAATGGGGTAACCCAGCCATTCACGCGTATCAACGGCATGAGATCCGCCACGATGGCATCGATCATCGGAGTTTCAGCAAGCACGCTGTTAAATGTATGCCGGACCGGGGCCAATACCGCTTGCGCGACCGGCGACATGCTGAGCAGCAACACCATCGCTGTGATTTGGTCGCTAGGGGCAAATGCGCCTTCGGGCGGAACCGCCCCACACGAGAATAAGAACGCTCGGACCGCGCTAACCAGCTACACGCGCCTCTACGTGATCGCCGAGCGCGCCAGCACCGGAGCTAGCATTTTCGATGACCAACTCACGTGGGTCAGTCCGCCATTGCTATTTGGCAGGATGCTGGCTGCGGGAACCCTGCCCTAAAAGAATTAACGGACCAATCGGCCCATCATTCACACAGATTTGGATAGCGTGAAGCAAACCCGTCCCCGCTGATTGCTCGACAAGGCGATTTGGTAACCCTGCTCCCTGGCAAAGCGGGCCACTTGGTACATTCCGACGCCCAGACCGCTGTTTGACTGGACCGGAGAATTGAACAATTGGGCGGCGAGCGATTCGGGAACCGGGGCACCGTCATCACAAACGGATAGCGCGAATCCATCCTTCCACTGCAGCCTAACGAGGATGCGAAGGTTGGTTTCCAGCTTGCGTTTCTCCAGCGCGTTCTGCAGAAAATTTTCGGTGACCGATTCAAATAAGTCGGAGGGCAGCGTGCTGTCCTCCGGCAAGGACGTACCATCGAACTCGACGCGCTCGTGGGCAAAGCGCTGCTGCAACTCCTGCCACCAGTCCTTGCCTCGCGATTTGTCCAGGCCGATCGGCGGCTTCGTGTTGAGCTTGTCGAGCGTGATCTGCAATCGCTGGGCGATCTGCGGCAATTGACGCTGCATCAGCAACCTCAGGGCTTCCGAATCTCCTTCATCGCTGGTTTCCGCTGCCGCACACAGGGAGCGAAGCGTCTGCAACAGATTCTTGACGTCATGAGTAAGGCGAGATCCGGTTTCGTAAATGGCCTGGATGTAGGCGTTGCGCCGCTGCTCCTGCTCGCGCATCTTCGCATCGTAATAATCGCCCAATAGCCGCGCGAGCAGGCGTATGTGCAGCACCAGCGCGGGACTCGGGGACCATCGCGTGTAAAGACTGAGCGTCAGGCCGCCGAAGGTAAACTCGGTCGAGTATTTGGTGGTCTCACCCGCATGGCCGGTCGACGCGGTCGAGCGCCAGCCAACACCGGAAAGCCAGGGCAATCCGGCCATTTCATGCGCGGCGACAATAACGAATTTGTCCGGATCGCGTTCCCGATCCGCCAGCGCGGCAAGGCTGTGCATCCACCTTTCGAACGGCACGCCAATGCTGAGGAAGTAGCGGGTGACGAGTTGTCCGATTCCGGCGAAACCCGCTCTTGGATCCCATAATAACGACAGCGCAACGAGCAGGCCCGCCGCAACGATCAATGCCTGCGCCAGCGAGATGACGTAGTTGCCGTGACTGACCTGCTTGATTGCAAAGGCGCCGAGCACGAGCACCACCACCATCAGGAACAGCAGCAAGCTGTAGAACAGGTCCACCGAGTATGCCGATGCAGACTGGGGTTTTTCGGTACGGACGAAAAAGATCGCTATTGCCGGAATCACGAGTCCGTAGCGCACCAATGCCTTGAACGGTTCGGGGAAAACCTGGTCTGGGAACAAGTGCGGGACCACCCAGGTAAGCAGTGCCGCCAAAAGATAGATGGCGGCCAGCAGGGAGACAACCCGCTGGCGAAAGTTTTTGATCCCCGGGACGTTGCCGCCGATCAGCGAAAACAGCACCGATATCCATAGCGCCATTACCCAATAACTGGCTGCGGCGATCAATAGCACCGCTGCGGCGAAGATCAGTCCCACCTGCCCCGGAATCAACTTCTGTCCGCCCCGCCAGAGCGGCTGCCACAGGAGAAAAAATCCGAAATGTGAGAGCAGCAGCGCCCGCGCAAGCGGGTCGTTCAACTCGAGCATCAGAGCACAGTGCAACGCCAGCAGCGCTAACGACAGCCAGTGCTGCTGCCGGATTGCAGCCAGTGTGCGCTGGATCGGTGTGGGTGCTGTCGCTTCTGCGTTCATATTCAATTATCAGCCTTCGACAAGAGTTTACCGCACGTGACGCCAATCCCCGATCCTCCGCCGAGACGGCACAGTCTGTTCGGACCCGAGCTTCATTGGCCGAAGTCAGGCACTGATTGACGAATATTCGACGGACACGACGGAAATTTAACTAATCCATCGCAGCTGCTATTCGCAGGCGTGCTCCTCTGGCCCGACAGCTTGAAAGCATTGGCTCGCGCATATAATATCATCGTTATCAATATCTTAAGATGAATTTAGTACCTTGTGCGATTATGACTCCATCATCGAAAAAACGCGCCAAACCTCCTGCGTTTTCTGCCAATTCGCGGTCACTTATGCTGAGCAATAGCTCGGAAGCACTGGCACGTTTTTGGCGTTACGGAAGACACTGGGCATTCCCCCGGAAAAAACGGAGTCAACATGATTAGTCGGACAAGCAATCGAGGATTCACGCTGATCGAAATCGCCATCGTGCTGGTGATCATCGGTCTGCTGCTGGGCGGCGTGCTCAAGGGCCAGGAGTTGATCAACAACGCGAAGGTCAAGAGCTACGCGACCGACTTTCGCAACATTCCGATCATGATCTATGGCTTTCAGGACAAGTTCCGGGCGCTGCCGGGCGATGACGCGCTCATTGGCACGCATATCCCCGGCGCCCAGGTCGCGACCGCAAACCCAGCCAATACGTTAGGCAATGGCGTAATCAACGGCGCATGGGACACGACCACCTCTACGGATGAGAGCTGCCTGTTCTGGCAGCATGTGCGCATGGCCGGTCTGGCACCGGGTTCGACGGTCTACAGTACAACCATATGCGCGGCGAACTCGGATTACTGGCCGAAGAACGCCAACGGCGGCCAGATTGGCATCCAGGGCAATACCAGCTTTGCCACGATCACCGGTTCCGCGATGAATGGCACTTACATCATCTGCTCGAAGAACATCCTCGGCCAGTTCGTGCTGCAACTTGATGCCACCATGGATGACGGCAATCCGGAAACAGGTTCCATGCGCGCCATCTTGCAAACCTCCATTCCCGGCCCGCCCGCGACAACCGCCGCGATTCAGGCCGCACCGGCGGATACCTATACGGTTTGCATGAGCATCTGAACGTGCAATGCGTCAAAACGAACTAGCCCGCAACCGCGGGCTATTTTTTTTGCGCTCAGCCCTGCAGGAGAAACATTTCGGCCGCGACCAGATCTTCCTGGCGACCGCGCAGGACGATCACATCCCCTTCGCTAAGCCGGGTTTCTGGTTGCGGAGCAGAATCGCGGATATTGCGCTGGCGAATGGCAGTTGCCTCGACGTGGAAACGCGAGAGATCAAGCTCCCCCAGCGTTCTGCCGGCCGTGCGCGAGCCGGGCGGCAACACCACCGAATGCAATCGCGGCTGCAGACCGTCGCTCTGCTCGTCGACGTCGTCCGTGACACCGCGATAAAACCCCCTGAACAGGCTATAGCGCTGCTCGCGGGTGTCGCGGATCCTTCTGAGTACGCGATTCAAAGGCACGCCGAGCAGCATTAACGCCTGTGTGCCGAGCATAAGGCTGCCCTC
>Ga0190274_10002420_pt1 | contig 11009 bp, 9 predicted proteins | sample Popmic531T_FD_133002 | JGI IMG/M metagenome (GOLD analysis project Ga0190274, IMG submission 133002) | Populus adjacent soil microbial communities from riparian zone of Yellowstone River, Montana, USA - 531 T | ecosystem: Environmental > Terrestrial > Soil > Riparian zone | place: USA: Montana...
CGGTCTCGGCTTCGAGGCGGTCGAGCGGGACCACCGTGTTGACGAGGCCCATCTCCTGCGCCTCCTCGGCGTCGTAGTGGCGGCAGAGCATCCAGAACTCCTTCGCCTTCTTCGTCCCGACCAGGTCGCGCAGCAGCGAGGCGCCGTAGCCGCCGTCCCAGGAGCCGACACGCGGCCCCGTCTGCCCGAAGACCGCGTTGTCGGCGGCGATCGTCAGGTCACAGCAGAGGTGGAGGATGTGGCCGCCGCCGATCGCGTATCCCGCCACCATCGCCACCACCGGCTTCGGCAGCCGCCGCATATGCACCTGCAGGTCGGTGACGTGGAAGCGTCCGAGCGAGGCGCCCTCGGCGACGTAGCCGCTGTCGCCGCGGACGGTCTGGTCGCCGCCGGAGCAGAACGCCCGCGGCCCCTCGCCGGTGAGGAGGATCGCACCGACCCCGGTGTCCTCGCGCGCCAGCTCGAGCGCGGCGGCGATCTCGACCAGCGTCTGCGGCCGGAAGGCGTTGAGGACCTCGGGCCGGTCGATCGTGATCTTGGCGATCCCGTCCGCCTGCTCGAAGCGGATGTCCTCGTACTCGGCGACGCTCCGCCACTCGATCGGCGCGTACAGATCCTGCTCGGGCGGGGCGTCCTTGTGACGTTTGGGCATGATGGGCACGATATCCGGATGAAGCTCGACGACTGGCTCGCCCAGAGATCCCAAAGCTGCCCCGACCGCACGGCTCTGGTCGCGGACGGCGCCGAGGTGACCTACGCCGAGCTGGAGGCCGAGGCGACCTGGATCGCCCGTCGCCTCGCCGCCCACGGCGTCCGCCGCGGCTCGACCGCCGCCCTGACCATGCACCCGCGCCGCGAGCAGGTGGTGCTGGCCCACGCGCTGATGAAGGTCGGCGCCAAGCTGCTGCCGCTGAGCCCGCGCCTGACCTCGGTCGAGCGGGCGACGATCGTCGCCGCCGAGGAGCCGATCGTCGACCTCGACGACGCCGGCGAGCTGACCCAGACCGAGGCCGACCTGCCGCTGCTCGGCGAGCACGACATGGACGAGGTCTGCGCCCGGGTGCTCACCAGCGGCAGCACCGGCACCCCGCACCCGGTCGGGCTCACCTATGGCAACTTCCTCTGGAGTGCCGTCGGCTCCGCCTTCAACATCGGCGTCCAACCGGCGGACCGCTGGCTCTGCTGTCTGCCACTCAGCCACATCTCCGGCCTCGGGATCGTCATGCGCTCGGTCGTCTACGGCACCGCCGCGGTCGTCCACGACGGCTTCGACGTCGACCGCGCCGGCGCGGCGCTGGAAGCGGACGGGATCACCGTCGTCTCCGTCGTGGCGACGATGCTGACCCGGCTGCTTGAGGCCGGCGCCGACCTCTCCGGCCCGCGGGCGATCCTGGTCGGCGGCGGCCCCGTCCCCGAGGAGCCGCTGCAGGAGGCGATCGCCAAGGGCGCCACAGTCGTGCAGACCTACGGCCTCACCGAGACCTGCTCGCAGGTGACGACGCTGGCCCCGGCCGACGCCCGGCGCAAGCTCGGCTCCGCCGGCCGGCCGCTGCTGACCACTCACCTGCGCATCGAGGATGGCGAGATCCTCGTCCAGGGCCCGACCGTCGCCCCCGGGCGGGCCGACGCCGACGGCTGGCTGCACACCGGCGACCTCGGCCACATCGACGAGGAGGGCTTCCTCTACGTCAAGGACCGGATCGACGACATGATCGTCAGCGGCGGCGAGAACGTGATCCCGGCCGAGGTCGAGGAGGTGCTGCTGCGCCACCCCGACGTCGCCGACGCCGCCGTGGTCGGTCGCGAGGACCCCGAGTGGCAGCAGGCGGTGACCGCGGTGGTGGTGCTGGAGAACGGCTCCGGGGCGACTCCCGACGACCTGCGCCGCCACTGCGCCGACTCGCTGGCGGGGTTCAAGGTGCCGAAGCGGGTGGAGCTGGCCTCGGCGTTGCCGCGCACTCCCTCCGGCAAGCTGATGCGCAGGGCGCTCCGATAGCCTGCCCGGCCATGCGCACCGACGACATCTTCTACGACAAGGACGCCGACCTCGGCAAGCTCGACGGCAAGACCGTCGCGATCCTCGGTTACGGCTCCCAGGGGCACGCTCACGCCCTCAACCTCAAGGACTCCGGAGTCGACGTGGTCGTCGGCCTGCGTCCCGATTCCTCCAGCCGCGCCAAGGCCGAGGCCGCCGGCCTCGAGGTGCTTGACGTCGCCGAAGCCGCCAGCCGCGGTGACCTGGTGATGATCCTGCTGCCGGATGAGAAGCAGTCCGAGGTCTGGAACGCCGAGATCGCCGACGGCATCGCCCCCGGCAACCTGCTGCTCTTCGCCCACGGCTTCGCGATCCACTTCGAGGAGATCCAGCCACCCGCCGGCGTCGACGTCGGCATGGTCGCCCCCAAGGGCCCGGGCCACCTGGTCCGCCGCCAGTACGAGGAAGGCAACGGCGTCCCCTGTCTGATGGCGGTCCACCAGGACGCCAGCGGCAACGCCCACGATCTCGTCCTCGCCTACGCCTCCGGGATCGGCGGCGGCCGCGCCGCGGTGATCGAGACGAGCTTCAAAGACGAGTGCGAGACCGACCTCTTCGGCGAGCAGGCTGTTCTTTGCGGCGGTGCCTCGGAGCTGGTCCAGGCCGGCTTCGAGACTCTGGTCGAGGCCGGTTACGACCCGCGCCTGGCCTACTTCGAGTGCCTGCACGAGCTCAAGCTGATCGCCGATCTGATGTACGAGAAGGGCATCCAGGGGATGCACTACTCGATCTCCAACACGGCCGAGTACGGCGACCTCACCCGCGGCAAACGGGTGATCACCGACGAGACCAAGGCGGCGATGAAGCAGATCCTCACCGAGATCCAGTCCGGCGACTTCGCCCGCGAGTTCATCGCCGAGAACAAGGCCGGCAACGAGAACTTCGACCGCATGCGCGAGGAGCTCCAGGGTTCAGAGATCGAGGACGTCGGCAAAGATCTGCGGACGATGATGCCCTGGATCGATCAGGGGTTCAAAGACACGAAGTAGACGACGTTTGCGGGAGAGGGCTGTGTGCCCCTCTCACGGAGACCGTCGCGCAGCTGGGGTGCAAGGTCAGCGAAAGGGAGCAGAGTGCCCCTCTCGGAGACCGTCGCGCAGCTGATCGCGTCCCGAGGGCGCCAGCGCGGTTCCTTGAGCCTCCGAGAGAGGGGCACTCTGCTCCCTTACCCAGCACCGCGTGGAGAGGTTCCGCACCTTCGTCGGAGGCGACGTCTCGGGTCCTCTACTTCTCTTGAGAGGTCCCGGACCTCGGGCCGAAGCGGAAACTCGTTCGCGTGGAGAGGTCTGGGTACCCCTCCGACGGAGGCTCAAGGAACCGCGCTTGAGCCCCCGGGGCTCGCCCCAGCTGCGCGACGGTCTCCGGCGGAGGGGTACCCAGACCTCTCCAGGGTGCCGGGTCTACCGGTGCGTCTCGCCCTCAGCCAGTTTGCCGTCGCGACCCACGTAGCCGTCCTTGCCGCCGACGATCACGTAGACGGCCTCGTCGGAGTCGCTCAGGTTCCTCACTTTGCGGGAGGTGGGGGCATCGACCCAGGCGAGGCCGCCGGAGCCGAGGCGCTGGGTCGAGCCGTCGCCGAAGGTGAACTCGATTTCGCCGCTGTGGACGAAATAGAGCTCCTCCTGCTCGTCATGGAAGTGGCTGCCGGTCTCGTAGGTCGGCGGCAGCACGATCGCGTTGACGCCGAAGGCGGTCACCCCGAGCTCCTTGCGGATCTTGCGGAAGCCGGGGCCCTCGCCGAGGTCGGCGAGGTTGGCGACGGCGTAGCCCTCGCCTTTGGTCACGTTCTGGTTGCTCTCGTCGCTCATCTCTGTCTCCTCAGATGCTCGGCATCGCCGGCGGGGCCTGCGGTGCGGCTGGTGGGGCGGGGGGAGCGGCCTGGGCGCTGCCCTTGGCGCGCTCGAGGCCGATCGGCGGGTAGTCGTCGGTGAGGATCGCCAGGTAGCCGAAGACGCGGGCGTGGAAGCTGTTGACGAAGGTCAGCATGTTGTTGACGCCCTCCGGCAGGTAACCGCGGAAGACGATCGTCAGCCAGGCGACGACGGCGGCCAGCTGCTGGATGTAGGTGGTGCCGTAGGAGAGAACCAGGGCCACCGGCAGCACGAGGACGATGCGGAAGAAGGCCTTGAGCCGGCTCTGGCGCTCGGCGGCGGGGGCGAAGTTGACGCGGATCGGGTAGCTGGGGTCGTCGCTGAGGCTGAACGGCGGCCAGACGTCGGTCTGCAGGTAGATCCAGGCCGAGGTGCGGATCGAGAAGCGGACGACGCCGGAGTTGAACTCGTACAGCCACTGCGGGTAGCGCCCGAGGATGACGACGGCGACCCAGGCGAAGAGGTGGGTGAAGACGAAGAGGATCAGCCAGAAGGTGGCGACGATGAACCACGGGATCGCCAACAGCAGCCGGAAGAAGGTCGTCCAGCGGTTGGGCGTCGGGTTGAAATCGGCTTCGTAGCTAATCGGATACATCGATCCCCCTCGGGTTGGAAGGCACAGCCGGCGCAGCGCCGCGAGCCTATCCCCGACCCCGGCCGGAGTCCACCCGCGACGGTCAATAACCTGTCGAGCCCGATGACGCCCCCGGCAACCGACACCGTTCAGATTCCCGCCGAGTTGAAGCCGGCCGACGGCCGCTTCGGCTGTGGGCCCTCGAAGGTGCGCCCGGAGGCGCTGGCGGCGCTGGCCGAGCGGGCCGACCTGATGGGCACCTCGCACCGCCAGGCGCCGGTGCGCGACCTGGTCGGCCGGGTGCGCTCGGGGCTGGCCGAGCTCTTCGCGTTGCCGGACGGCTACGAGGTCGCGCTCGGCAACGGCGGCACGACCGCTTTCTGGGACGCCGCAGCCGCCTGGATCGTGCGTGAGCGCGCGCTCCACCTCACCTACGGCGAGTTCTCGCAGAAGTTCGCCAAGGCAACGGCGTCGGCGCCGTTCCTGGCCGACCCGATCGTGGTCGAGGCCGAGCCCGGCGACGCGCCCGTCCCGATCTCCGACCCGGCGGCCGACGCGATTGCCTGGGCCCACAACGAGACCTCGACCGGGGTCATGGTCCCGGTCGCGCGTCCCACCGACGCCGGCGACGCCTTGGTCCTGATCGACGCCACCTCGGGCGCCGGCGGCCTGCCGGTCGACGTCGCCGAGGCCGATGCCTACTACTTCGCCCCGCAGAAGTCCTTCGGCGCCGAGGGAGGGCTGTGGCTGGCGCTGCTGAGCCCCGCCGCGATCGCCCGGATCGAGGAGCTGGACGGCGCCGCCGACCGCTGGCAGCCGGGTTTCCTCTCGCTGCAGACGGCGCTGGAGAACTCGCGCAAGGAGCAGACCTACAACACGCCGGCACTGGCGACCCTGCTGCTGCTCGCCGACCAGGTCGAGTGGATGCTCGGCAACGGCGGCCTCGAGTGGTGCGTGCGGCGGACCTCCGACTCCTCCGGTCGCCTCTACGGCTGGGCCGAGCGCAGCGACGTCGCCACCCCCTTCGTCGCCGACCCGGCCAAGCGCTCGCTGGTCGTCGGCACGATCGACTTCGCGGATTCGGTCGACGCCGCCGCCCTGGCCGCCGCCCTGCGCGCCAACGGCATCGTCGACGTCGAGCCCTACCGCAAGCTCGGTCGCAACCAGCTGCGAGTGGGGATGTTCCCGGCGGTCGAGCCGGACGACGTCGAGGCGCTGACCGCCTGCATCGACTGGGTCCTCGCCAACGGGGAGGGAGTCGCTAAATGAAGGTCTTGGTCAAGGAGAAGATCGCCGACACCGGCGTCGACCTGCTGCGCGCCAACTTCGAGGTCGACCTCGGGCTGGAGATGTCCGATCAGGAGCTCGAACAGAAGATCGGCGAGTACGACGCGATCCTGATCCGCTCGGCGACGAAGATGACGCCGGAGCTGATCGAACTGGCGACCAACCTGAAGGTGATCGGCCGCGCCGGCACCGGCGTCGACAACGTCGACATCCCGGCCGCGACCCGGCGCGGGATCATCGTCGCCAACGCTCCCGAGTCGAACTCGGTCGCCGCCGCCGAGCACACCGTGGCCCTGGCCCTGGCCCTCTTCCGCAACGTCCCGCAGGCCCACGAATCGCTCGTCGCCGGTCGCTGGGACCGGGCCAAGTTCAAGGGCGCCGAGCTCTACGGCAAGACGCTCGGGGTGATCGGCTTCGGCCGCATCGGCCAGCTCGTCGCCAAGCGCGCCCAAAGCTTCGAGATGGACGTCGTCGCCTTCGACAAGTTCGTCTCCGCCGAGCGCTTCCGCGAGCTCGGGGTCGACGGCCTCGACAGCGTCGAGGAGGTCCTCGGCCGCGCCGACCTGGTCACCCTGCACGTGCCGAAGACGCCGGAGACGATCGGCCTGATCGGGACCGAGACGATCGCCGCGATGAAGGACGGCGCTCGCCTCGTCAACTGCGCCCGCGGTGAGCTGGTCGACCTCGACGCGCTGATGGCCGGCCTCGAGTCGGGCAAGCTGGCCGGCGCGGCGCTGGACGTCTTCCCCTCCGAGCCCTTCGTCGAGCACCCGATCTTCGCCCGCGACGACGTCGTCGCCACGCCCCACCTCGGTGCCTCGACCGCGGAGGCGCAGGACCGCGCCGGGGTCGTCACCGCCGAGCAGGTGACCGCGGCGCTCAGCGGCGGCGTCGTCACCAACGCCGTCAACATCGCCGCCGTCCGCCCCGAGGCGATGGAGGCGCTGGCGCCGTTCGTGCCGCTCTGCGAAAAGCTCGGCCGCCTCGCCGCCGGCCTCGGCGACGGTTCGGTCGACCGCGTCACCGCCGAGTTCCGCGGCCGCATCGCCTCCCACGACACCCGCCTGCTCGGGATCGCCGTCCTCGCCGGCATCCTCGCCGGCAACACCGAGGAGCCGGTCAACCTCGTCAACGCGCCGCAGATGGCCGAGGAGCGGGGCATCGAGCTGGTCGAGACCAAGGACGCCAGCGCCGAGGACTTCACCGAGCTGGTCACCGTCCGCGTCGGCTCCGGCGACAACGAAGTCGAGGTCGCCGGCACCAGCGTCGGTCCCCGCAACGAGCCCTATCTCGTCTCCGCCTGGGGCGAGGGCTTTTACCTGCCCTTCGCCGAGCACATCTCCGTGCTTCGCTACGCCGACCAGCCGGGGATGATCGGCCGGGTCGGGACGATGTTCGGCGAGGAGGGCGTCAACATCGTCTCTGCCGCCGTCGGCGCCGAGCAAGATGGCGCCCGCGCCGTGATGGCGCTCACGACCGACGCCCCCGTGCGGGCCGAGACGATCGAGAAGATCCTCGGGCTCGAGGGGTTCGCAATCGGCCGCTCCGTAGACCTCTAGTCCTGAGGTCGTCCGACCTGCGCATTTCGGCGTCCTCGGTCGCTTGTGTGCGGAGCACACGGCGCTCCCTGCGTCCTTGAACTGCTTGGTCGGACGACCTCAGGACAGCTAGTAGGGTGGGTCGATGCGGGCGGTCGTACTAACGGGGACCGGGGGTCCCGAGGTGCTCCAGGTTCAGGAGCGGCCCGACCCTGCTGTGGGCCCCGGCGAGATCCGCATCGCCGTGCGTGCCGCGGGCATCAACTTCGCCGACACCCTGGCTCGCGTCGGCCTCTACCCCGACGCTCCGAAGACGCCTTGCGTGCTCGGTTATGAGGTCGCGGGCGAGGTCGAGACCGTGGGGGAGGGGGTCGACGACTGGAAAGTCGGCGATCGCGTCGTCGCCGGCACCCGCTTCGGCGGTCAGGCCGAGCTGGTCAGCGTCGACGCCGCCCAGGCGCTGCCGCTTCCCGAGCACCTCAGCTTCGAGCAGGGTGCCGCCTTCCCGGTCAACTACGGCACCGCCTATGCGGCGCTGATCCTGATGGGCAGTCTGCGCGAGGGCAACCGCGTCCTGATCCACGCCGCCGGTGGCGGCGTCGGCATCTCCGCCACCCAGATCGCCCGCAATGTCGGCGCCGAGATCTTCGGCACCGCCTCCCCCACCAAGCACGAGGCGATCCGGGCCCAGGGGGTGAGCCACGCGATCGACTACCGCAACCAGGACTTCGAGGCCGAGGTGATGCGGATCACCGGCGGCGAGGGGGTCGACCTGATCATGGACGCCCTTGGCCCGACCAGCTTCCGCAAGGACTACCGCCTGCTCCGCTCCGGTGGACGCCTGATCATGTACGGGCTTTCGGAGAACTCCGACAACGGGGTCCGCAACATCCCGGCGACCCTGAAGAGCCTGGCGAAGATGCCGCTGGCGACGATGCCGTGGTGGAAGAGCCTGATGGTGATGAACGAGAACAAAGGCGTGTTCGGGCTCAACATGCTGAGTTGGTGGGATCGCGAGGGCAACCTCGACCGGGTCACCGAGCCGCTGATGGCGGACCTCGAGGCGGGCCGGCTGGAGCCGGTCGTCGCCGAGGCTTTTCCCTTCGACCGGGCCGGCGAGGCACACGAATTCATCGCCCAGCGCCGCAACGTCGGCAAGGTTGTGTTGTTCCCATAAATAGGGCCGGTAACTCGACGCCGGGGCGATTCCGATGAAGAGGGCGATCTCGATTGTGGTGGTGGTATTGGTGGCCCAAGCTGCCGCGCTCGCGCACGCCTCGGCGCCATCGCTGACCGTGCTGCTTGCCGGCGGGGCCGAAATGAGCGCGATAACGATCGCGCTCAGCGCCGATGGCCGCACTTACGTGATCGACTCGGTGGCGCCGCTGGAAGTGGGGGGGAACGTCTGCTGGCACCCGGAGGGCCAGCCCAACGAGCTGCTCTGCGAAGCCGCTCCGATCGGCGGCTTCGAAGTCAACGCCGGCGCCGGCGACGACTCCGTCGTCGTCGCCCGCGAGGTGCCGGCGCCGGTCACCCTGCGCGGCGGCCCCGGTCGGGACAGTCTGGTCGGCGGGGGCGCCGGCGACAAACTCGTCGGCGGCGCCGGCGACGACGTCCTGGTCGGTCGGGCGGGCGGTGACTCTCTTTTCGGTGGCCCTGGAGCCGATCGCCTCGTCGGTGGCAGCGGCAACGATCTGCTCCGCGGCGACAGCGGCGAGGACACGTTGCTGGGTGGCTCCGGCGTGAACGAGCTGAAGCCCTGACCTCGGTCGGGTTCGCGGGCTGGGTCTAGGCAGCTTGCGCGGCGCGGCGGCGCGCGGAGAGGTTGCCGCCGACGAACAGCAGGGCGATCAGGAAGCCGACAAGCGACAGCGCCGCGTCGAGCCGGAAACCGGTCGCGACGCCGTCGACGAAGGGCGGGATCGCCGCCGAGAAGACGGTCGTCGTCAGGCCCAGTCCGATCGAGCCGCCGGCGATCTGGAACATGTAGACGATGCCACCGGCGAGGCTGGTCTGCGAGGCGTCGACCGAGGTGACGCCGGCGGTCGTCGCGGTCGGGTAGAAGCTGCCAACCCCGAGCCCGAGCACGACCATGCCCGGTACCAGCGCGGCATAGGTCGACCCTGAGTCCACCTGCGAGAAGAGGAACGGGGCGATGGTGATGCAGGCCGCGCCGAAGACGGCGAGCGGCTTCGCGCCCAAGCGGTTGTAGAGCGGCCCGGCGACGAAGGAGACGGCTGCGAAGACGCCGAGGAAGGGCAGGATCCCGACCCCGGCTTCCAGCGGCGAATAGCCGAACTGCTTCTCCATGAACTGCGGTAGGTAGAGGAGCGAAGCGAAGAAGGTCGCCGACATGAAGAGGATCGCCACGCAGGAGGCGGTGAAGCTGCGGTTGCGCATGATCTCCCGCGGGACCAGGGCGTGGGTGCCCGCCCGACGCTCGATCGGGACGAAGGCGGCGACGAGGACAGCCGCCAGCGCCAGTAGTCCGACGACGCGCGGGTCGCCCCAGCCCCAGTCGGCGACCTGGTCGAGGGCGATCAGCAGCGAGACGAGCCCGACCGACAGCGCCGCGATTCCGGGGTAGTCGATCCGCTGGTCCTTGGCTTCGGGCTCCTTGACGTGGACGAGGAAGTAGGTGACCGCTACGGCGAAGATCGCGATCGGGACGTTGAGGAAGAAGATCCAGCGCCAGCTGAGCGCGTCGGTGAGCACGCCGCCGATCAGCGGCCCGACCGCGTTGCCGAGGCCGGCAGCGCCGAGGATGATTCCGCCCGCCAGCCCCGCCTTCTCTTCGGGCAGGATGGCGAAGGTCATGCCGAGGATCGCGGGCCACATCAGGGCGCCGCCGACCCCCATCGCCACCCTGGCGGCGATCAGCCAGGCCTCCGACTGCGCGGCACCGCCGAGGGCCGACATCGAAGCGAAGATCGCGGTGCCGAGGAAGAAGGCGTTGCGGCGCCCGAACATGTCGGCGAGGCGGCCGCCGGTGACGATCAGCACCCCGAAGGTCAGCGCGTAGGCGTTGACGACCCACTGGATCGTGTTGATGTTGGTGTCGAAGTCCTTCTCCATGGTGGGAAGGGCGACGTTGATCGCCGAGAAGTCGTTGGCGATCACGACCACGGCCATTCCCATCGCGAAGAGCGCGAGCCAGTTGATGCGCTGTGGGGAGGACGCCTCGATGCGCGCACCCTATGAAAAGCAGCCGATACCGCACGGGTCTGCGCTACTCTGCGGGAAGCGAATGACCCGCCGGTTCAACAGCCTTGCGCTTCTCCTTCTCCTCCCCCCTCGGGGGGAATAGCGCTGGGCGGCGCGATAGCCGCGAGAGACAGAGGTCATTCAAATGAAGCAGAGAAGGAGGAGGTCCCATGGGACCAGCATCTGACGCCAACCGCGTCCACATATTCGACACCACTCTGAGGGACGGCGAGCAGTCGCCCGGGATTTCGCTGAACACCGCCGAGAAGGTGGAGATCGCTCAGCAGCTGGCACGACTGGGCGTCGACGTGATCGAGGCCGGCTTCCCGATCACCTCGCCCGGCGATTTCGAGGCGGTGCAGGAGATATCTCGCAAGGTCGAAGGGCCGGTGGTCTGCGGCCTCGCCCGCACCCACAAGGCCGACATCGACGCCGCCTGGGGGGCGGTGCGCGACGCCCAGCGCCCGCGCATCCACACCTTCATCTCCACCTCCGACATC
>Ga0190274_10002421_pt1 | contig 11007 bp, 8 predicted proteins | sample Popmic531T_FD_133002 | JGI IMG/M metagenome (GOLD analysis project Ga0190274, IMG submission 133002) | Populus adjacent soil microbial communities from riparian zone of Yellowstone River, Montana, USA - 531 T | ecosystem: Environmental > Terrestrial > Soil > Riparian zone | place: USA: Montana...
AAGCCGGAGCGCTCATCACCGAGAGCACGTTGACGTCCATTGCGGACCTTGCCGACGGGATGGATGCAGGACGGTTACTGCCGGTGCGCTTGATCCTGACGGAGCGCTTCGACGCGCTGTCGAGAATCAGGGCAGTTCATGTGCCCACGCTCATCCTGCAAGGGGAGACCGATACCCAGCACTTGCTTATGGGGCAGCGCCTGTACGATGCGGCAAACGAGCCTAAGCAACGGGTGGTGATTCCCGGTGGCGGGCACAATGACTCGGCCGAGATGAACCCGACGGTGTACTTCGCCGCGCTCAACAGCTTTCTTTCGCGATACGGCCTCAGATCGGAGTCAACCACCGCCAAGTGATTCTCGGGCGGCATGGTCGCGCTCACCGTCGTACGATGGTTGTGAGCGTATTGCGCTTGGACTCTCCGCTGTTGATGTCAATGCGCTGGCCGGACCGACTCAGCACTTCGAACATGCCTTCGATGTCCTGCCAGTATTCCGCCTCGGCTGGGTACGCGGCGAGATAGTACTCACCTGGGGGTAGTCCAGCGATGCTGTACTCGCCCGATCCCCCTGTTGGTATCGTTTTCAGTCGTCTTGGCGCCCAACCGAAGTCTCTCCAGAACCGCTGGTCCACAGGGAACACTGCAACCATCGCTGCTGGGTCCGGCTTGCCACCCTGTTGGATGACGACTCCAGCAACTTCAGACGGGCGGTCGGTGAACGTGACGACGATGCCATCCTGGTCGCGATCTTTCACGTCCAGCGGCTCGTCGGAAATGTCGACGTCCTTCAACAACGCATCTCGCAGCGTCCATCCCGCAGGTGCCGCGCGCACCCTGACGAAGTACCGACCGGGCTGGAGCCCAGCGAAAGTAAACGTCCCATCTGCGGCGAGGCTGGCGGCGGGCAAGTTGAGCTGCCGTCCATTCGCGGGTTCGAGTACGAGTCTCGTTGCGGACACCTCACGTTGCGTGATCGGCGCCGTGGCTCCAGTGGCGGTTCGCAGAAGCTGAACTCTCCCGTGGATCTGAAGGGCTTCGTGAAGCGCGATTTCCAGATCTTCGAGGTCCGTGCTCCCAACGGTGACCCGCTCGCTTGCCCACAAACGGGATGGTCCGGCGGTGGACGCCACGGCACTCAGTGTGTAGTCGCCAGCAGGAACTGCGGTAAACACGAACGTCCCGGAGCCGTCGGTCAGCGACAGGCCGCTCTCAAAACCATTGTCGTCCATGACGTCGCTGTGACTCTCGCTGACGAGTCGAATGGCGACATTGGCCTGCGGTCCATCCGACGAACGAAGAATGCCAACTACGCGGACTGACGCTTCCGAGGGCAGTTCGACGACGACTCCGGAACGTTCCTCGCCAGACTTCAAACGCAATAGAGCGGCGTCTGTGGGGCCTCGTCCGGCCGGGTAGTACACCGTCCGCAACACTCGCCCTTTCGTTCCGTCAAGTGCCGGTGCGTCGGTCCCGCCACCTTCGATCCGCCAGACCGTACCCTTTAGCCGAAGACTGTCCGAACCGGCCGGTAGCTCGAAGAGACGGCGCAAACGTGCCAGTTGTTCGCGGATGGCTGGACTGATGGCGAGCGTCCCTCCGCGAAACGCGTCTACAACAGATTCGGGGACGGTTTCCTGCGACCGGGGCACGCACACAACGAATTCTGACGGTGTCAGCGGCGGCGATCTGAATTCACCGCGGTCGTTGGTCGCCGCTGAGGCACGTCTGACAAACTGCCGGCGGCCTGCGACGTACACACGCTCCAGAAACTCTACGGCCGCTCCGACGACTTCCTCACCGTCGTCGTCGACGACGCGTCCGGTGATGACCGCTGTCCTCCACAGCGAAATGCGAATCGCAGTCCGGTTGTCACCGTTGGCTACCTGAATCGACGCGAAGGAACCCGCTGGTCGCGTCCGACCGTATGCACCCTCCAGATAGGAGAGTTTTTTCGCCGTGACGCGATACGTTCCGGCTGGCACCGCCTCGAACGCGAAGCGTCCGTCCGCATCGGTGGAGGCGGTACGAATCGGGGACGCTGATGGATCGGCACCGGCGGGGAAGAGGCTCGCAGTCGCCCGCGGCACGGGTGTACCGGCATCATCAACGACGACGCCGGAGAGTCGGGCGACCTGAAGACTCTCAGGCGATCCCAACAAGGTCAGCCGCGCGAGAGAGGCGATCGCCACAGCCAGCAGACACACCGAGAACCCTCTACGAGGAAGAGTGACGCCGCTGAACTGCTGCACCAGAGTACCTTCCGTTCAAGGCGAGCCTGAGCTTAGGCTTGCACGATGATGGCGCTTTAGACGCCTTGGGGACTTGGTCGGTCTGCGTGGCTAGCGTTGGCCTCTCGAGGCAGTCGGCGCTTCATCGCTCTGCCCATTCTCAACCGATCCGCAATGCGCCTCTTAGGGGAGACAGATGAAAATCAGTTCTCGCCGACTACCTGTCATGGTTGGCCGGGGCGTGTTTCCCCGGGTGTTATTGGTCTTTGAGGCTGTCAGCAAGGGAGATGTCGCGGAACCGGCGGCAGGCAATGCCGCCAGCAACGACCACGCTGGCAACGATCGCTGCCGCGACCGCGCCATAGGTCAACGCATCCACGCCGCTGACGCCAAACAGATACGACTCGATTGTGCGTGCGAGGGCAATCGAGGCGATGATGCCCGCCGCGGCGCCAATCAATGCCGGCTCGAGGCTGGCCCACAGCGCGCGTCGCGCGACGTCTGCCCGACCCGCACCAAGCGCCATGCGCACAGCAAACTCGCGCCAGCGCGACTCGACTAGATGTGCCACGAGACCAAAAACGCTGACGACGGCTAGTCCAAGCGCGACGAGACCGAACCCTGAAAACATCCACGCTGTCAGTCGCTCGCGTCCCAGATCGGCCTCGACCAGGTGCTTACCGGTCGTGACCTTTACAAGCGGCGCATCCGGAAACGCGCGAAACAGCAACCGTTCGACCTCGGTGGCCGTGACGTCGGCGTGTTGCGCGCGAATGGCGAGGTCGAGCGCGCCGGCCTGGATTGCGATGGGGATCGTCGCATCGCCAAGAAGCAGCCCGCGCGAGCGTCCGAGTCGCATCGACCCGAATATGGGATCCGCGACGCCAACGACGGTCATCGATTGGAACCCGTCGGTCAGGCGCTTGCCGAGCGGCGATTCTCCAGGCCAGAGGTCTTCAGCCACGGCTGTCGTGACCACGGCCTCGTCATTCGCGGCAGCGCGCCCGGCCGCGAGGGGTGTCCCAATGGCGTCCAGATAATTGCTGCTGACAAAAAGAAGAGCGAACCGCGTGTCCAGTTCCTGACTGTCGATCCGAATCGTATGCGACTGTTGGACCCGTTGCTCCAGGTCAGGACCGATCGGCTGGCGGCCAAGCGCCACCACTTCGACGCCAGGTAACGCCTTGATGCGCGCAACGGTATCCAGGCTCGTCGCCACATCACTGGCGACGCGCGTACTCAAAGCGGCATCATCCAGGATGACCTGCGGATATCGAGTCTGAACGGTCGCAAAGATCGTTCGCGCGGCGTCGAATCCAGGCCCGACCGCGAATGCCTGCAGGACGCTTTGCACGAAGAGCGCCGCGGCGACTAGCACCGTGGTTGTGGCGCCGACGTGGATGCTGAGAATCACTTTGCGCATCCGTAGCGACGAGCCGGATCCGGTGGCCGTTGCCGAGATGAGACCGAGTGCGAGCGACGCGCGTGTGAAACGCGCGACGGGAACCAGAGCCGCGAGTGCGAGTGCGATCGTGCAGGCCCCGAGCGCTGCGAGAACCATTCGCCAATCGATGGTGAGGTCCAGGCGGCTGAGATCGATCCCGCCAGGCAGATTCACCTGCGGCAGCAGGCGCACAGCCCACGAGGACACCAGCACGGCGGCCGCGGTTCCAAGAATGCCCAATACCAGCAGTTCGATCGAGAGTTGGGAGACGAGGCGCGATCGCGTCGCACCCATCGCCACACGAATCGCCAACTCGCGGCTGCGCCGCTCGTAATGCACGAGGGCGAGCGCCATCAACGTGGCGCACCCTCCCACCAGGACGAATGTCGCAGTCACCGCGGACATTGTCATCAGGTCTCCGCCGCGTACGCGGACCAAGGGGAGATCGGCGGCGCCGAAGAGGCCATCAATGGTCGTCATGTCGGGCGGTGTACGGCCGGGGCGGCTTTGACCTACCAGGATGCGAGCCTGTCGCATCGAGACGCCGGGATTGAGGCGCGCAATCGTGACCATCGGCATGAGGAAAAAGCGCAGGTTCTCGAGGTCCGCCCCAACGACTCGCGGGAGAAGATGATGCGGCAACCAGAGATCCGTTCGCTCGCCTCGAAGGGCGCCGTGGAAGCCACGCGGAGCGACGCCCACGATATCCAATGCGACGGGCTGCGCCGGCAGTCGAAGGCCGATCGCGTCCGGCCGTGCGCCCAGCACCGTTCGCCAGAATCGGTCGCTGACCACCGCTGGCGACGACCCCTCTGCTTCTCCATCGCCACGGACGAACTCGCGTCCGGTTACGCGAACGCCCAACACCGAGAAGTATTCCGGCGTGACCCAGAGCGTCTCCAACTGCGAGGCGACTCCTGAAATGACGACGCGCGCGGAACGTCCCGCAGCGCTGCCGCTCGTCACGGCCTGACCTGCGACACCTTCAAAGGCGCCACTCTCTCGGAAGGATTCGAGGGCCAGCTCCCCAAACCCGGACGCATTTGGCCTATCGAATGTCTCGCCACCGCTCCAAGGTGGATTGGAGCCGAGCACGACCACGCGATCGGGATCGAGGATGGGCGGCGGGCGCAGCCACAGGGCATTCACGAAGCTGAAAACGACGAGGTTCGCGCCGACCGCCAGCGTGAGGGTCGCAATGCTGGTGAGGACGTACGCGGGGTGACGGATCAACGTCCGAAACGGCAGCATGAGGTCACCCACATCGCGTCACGGAAGACAGATGAAAACAAGACCACCCTGATTGCCACGGTCCGCAATGCTCGGATTTCGGCAGGGTATCGTTTGTAGCCGACCCTCGCAACCACCTGGGTTCCCGCAGGGCGCACTGTCCCAGGAGAAATGTTGGATGGTGCCATCCGCTGTTCCAATCAGCCCGTTGGCCACCCATGAATCGATGCCTTGCAGTTGCCTGAACGCCCAGAAGGGTTGCCCGCGAGCGGCGGCATCCACACCGCACTCTAGAGATCGACGAAGAGCGTCATCGCCGATCGGGGCAGTTCGGAGAAATGCACCCACCAAAAGGTGTTGTCCGCAGTCGAGCGGATTGGGACCCGTGATCGCTTCGAGGCGAGACCGGAGTACGCCGACTTCATCGCGACGCGGCTGAGGCTCGGGCGGTCGCAGGCGAAGAGACGCGTTCCAGCTCACAGTCTGTCCCGCCTCGACCAGCACTGCCTCGGCCCTGACCGTCTCAAAGCCTGAGACTCTGGCTTCTATTTGGTACGCGCCAGCGGCGAGCTGGCGCGTTTGGTAGTGACCATTCTGATTCGTTACGACGGTGTTGCTAGTTGCCTCACTAACCACGACGACCGTTACGCCGGGGAGAAGGCGGCCGGCGTTGTCGGTGATCGTGCCGGCGATTACCCCAGTCTGAATTGGTGCGGCAGCAGGGGCGGGGGCGGGTGGACTCGCGGGGGTCACGGGCCGTCCTCCGGCGCAACTGAGGCCCATGAAGATCGCTGTGAGGGTGAACGCTGATGCAGCAGTTCTCACGCGTCGTCAATCATACTGGTGTGCGCGCAGCGCGCGATTGCACCCCCACTGAGTCCACTAATCGTTGGTCACTCTCCGACGAAAGAACCGTCTGGAGATTTAATGAAATCTCGACACAGCGGCACCATCGCTCGCCAACCGCCATCGTCAATAGCGACCATCACCCTGATATCGCCGCGTGGTTTATTGTCCCAGAGGCACTGAACCTGGACTTGGTATTTCGTGCCACTTGGTCCTGTCAGATCAATGTGGCGTACTCCGGCCTCCAGCCGGCGGACCAGGTCAGCATAGGACTCCTCCCGGAACTTCGCCAGTTCCTGTTCGGCCAGCGCAGCCGCTTCATCATTGTTCATCTCGCCATAATCGCTTCTTGGCTTTCCTATGAATAGGCTTCGCCTTCAGGATGAGTTGCAGCGTATCTCGAACTCTAGATTGATCTCAGCCGACGGTCAGCACGGCGCCTCAGAACCCCACCTTCGCCGGCCTGCGACGAGGCGCCCTCCGAACGGGCCACGACAAACGCGACGATGCTCGCGGCGGCTCGTCACATGAGCGTCTTGCTCAGAATCACACTACGGTAACCACGCGATTGCCGTCGGCCGGAAGTAGAGTAGGAGTGTGCGCTTGTCCCTAGCGGTCGTTGGGCTCGCGGCGGCCGTCGCGGCATCCTGTGCCAAGCCCGGCATCAGAGTATCGACATCTAGCGGACAACCATCCTCCTCCTCGGCCAGCTACGTCGGCACGATTCGCGGCACCATTGTGCACAGCACGACAGGTTCACCTGCCGCCGGTGCTCGCGTCAGGGTCGGACTGAGAGATGAGCGCGAAGTAGCCGCCGACGCGAACGGCAACTTCCTGTTTGCCGATCTCCCACCCGGCCACCACCGCATAGTGCTGAATGATGACGATGGCATCGACGAGACTGAGGTGACGGTCAGCCGCGCCGCTCGAATGACTTACGGTGGAGGCATCAATGAGCGCTGGATCGACGTGGCGCCGGGGGAGACCAGCAGCCTGACGATCAGAATGCTACCGATTCCCGTTCTCGAGGGTGTCGTGACCGACGAGTCCGGGCAACCAGTCGTCAAGGCGATTGTTCAATCCTTCAGGGAGACCGTGTCGGCAGGACGTCGCACGCTCAGCCCGGCCCATTGGGAGATCACTGACCAGGATGGTGGCTTCAGGCTCACGCCGTTCTTTCCCGGTGACTACATCGTCACTGCCGACTACCATGCTCAACTCGCGCGGATGCTCGATCCGAACGCGCGCGTCGGTTTCCTCGAGAGAGGTTTTTACGAGAACGCTGACACGATCGCTGGCGCCAGCCGCATTCACTCGGATTTTGGCTCCATCCTGCCACGGGTGAAACTGACGTTACGTCGGGGGACTGGTGTGACAATTGCCGGATCGATCCAGGGAGGAGCCTCGCCGGCCCTGGGCCTGCTGTTGCCGGCCGTGCCTCCGACCGAAATCGATCGATACGCCGTCCAGCTTGATCAAGCTGGACACTTTACAGTGAACAGCGTCCGATCCGGTGAATACATCCTCAATCTGGGAACGTGTATGTCGCCGAGCCGTTCGGGCGGCCGTTCGACCTGGGCACGACAACGGATTGGTGTCGGCACCAGCAATATTGAAGGCCTCATTGTCACGGCCCAGGACAGCATGCGTGTGACAGGTCGCGTCGTGTTCGACGGCGTGTCCCAACGACCTTCTCCAAAAGCTCTCGCGCAAGGGTATATCTTCCTTCGACCCCCTGAACAGCCCGGCTTGGGCGACGTCATCGGGTCGCGCGGTCTCATCGATGAGGCTGGTAGGTTCGTGTCGGAAGAGTGTCCAGCGGGCCGATACATCGCGTGGGCGGAAGTGCCGTCACCGTGGAAGCTCCGATCGGTCATTGTGCAAGGCCGGGACGCCGCGGACACACCGCTCGAACTCAGCTCTGGCGATCTGGACGACGTCGTGATCACGTTTACGGACCGATCCGGGACGTTGAATGGCCGCGTCTTTGACCGGTCAGGCCGACCTCGTCCGATCGCCGCTGTCGTGGTCTTCCCGGCGGACAGCACCCTCTGGACCGATTTCGGTCCTGGCAGGCGTCTACGGCTCACCGTATCTGACGAGAGCGGCAATTTCCATATATCGGATCTAGCCGCTGGAAAATACCTCGTCGCCGCGATCGAGGACATCCCGACTTGGGAATGGAGAGAAGCGGCATTGTTTCAGCGATTGGCGGTGGGCGCGACAGGGGTCGCAATCGCCGAAGGGATTGTGACCCAGCAGGAACTTCAGATGCTGCCCGGCTTCCCGCACTGACGCTGAACTGAGGCGTCGGTAGCGGGCTACTGTGAATCAGGGGCGTTGCTGGCCATCTGCAGTGGCCCCGCCAGCGTTCCGCCAATCGTCTCTGCGCACGACTGGGGACCGGCGCAGGTCAGCGTCAATTCACGCAGCGCGGTGGGGCGGCCCTCGTTCCACGACATCAGCTGACAGCCGTCGCACCGAACGGTGGTGGACCCAATTGGCGAATTGATGGTGAGCCTGAAGAACTCTCGAGACCGACCCTGAACCAGTCCGATCGACCATCCGATCGCGAGCAACACAACAGCCAGGAACAATCGCAGAGCAATACGCGCCATCCGTGCCTCCTGGGGGAATTCAGTCTCGAATACGGTGCGGTGGACGCGGACGTTACAGAAGACTCTTGCTTAACGGGGCCTACGACAGCACGCTGCCTTACGACAGCACGCAGATTCAGCCCGTCGTAGGGCAGGCCTTCAGGCCTGCCGGATCACCGACATGGCAAACCTAAAGGTTTGCCCTACGACAGCAGGCTGCCCTACGACAGCACGCAGATTCAGCTCAGTCGTAGGGCAGGCCTTCAGGCCTGCCGGATCACCGACATGGCAAACCTAAAGGTTTGCCCTACGACAGCACGCTGCCCGACGACAGCACGCCCATTCAGCCCAGTCGTAGGGCAGGCGTTCAGGCCTGCCGGGCGTCGCGATACGACAGCGCACCGTTGAGGCTCAGTCTCTAGTACAATCCACACACAACAAACAAGGAGGCGACGCATGGAGGCATTCGTGTTTCTCATCGTGTCAGGGGTCGTCGGCGGTGCGGTGCTTGCCACGGTCGCCACGAAGCTTCACGTGCGATTTCGGGGCCCCGCTGGAGCGGACGCCTTTGTGCGGCAGCCGCTCTCGACCGACGTCATCAACATGGCCAACATCAAAGTGGCCGGCATCGGTGGGTTGGGGCTTGTCGCGATTTGCGCGATCATCGCGCTCACGATTCCATCCATCGGAGTCTCGGTCGGGACCGGACTTGTCACGGGCGCGATCCTGGCGATCGTCTGGATCTCTCGACGAAGGCAGGTAGGTCCGCTCCCGTCGAGTGGCAAGGGCCTCGGCGCGAACACCATGCTCGCCATCGACGGCGCGGACGAAGAGAGCGTGCCCGCAACGGATGCGCGTCCGGATCAGCAGCCGATCTCGTTCGTGCCGGTGTAGATGCACGGTGGTTGTTGAAAGAGCCATTCACAGGGAGAAGCACGAGAAGTGCTTGAGGGGACAGACAACCTCTCGAAGCAGCTTTCTCCCGCTCTTCTCATTCTTCTCGCTGTGGCTTCGCTCTTGGCTGTGACACGGCCGATGTCGTCGATCGTCGGACGCGTACTGGCCCTCTAGGGTAGACGCCGAATCTCACTGAGGACCGTCTCGAGCCGAGCGCGAAGATTTCGCTCTTGCCCGATCGCCTTTCTATCAGCCCTCGCGCTGAGCGCTGAGGGCGCGTTCGATTGCGGCCGCGGTGACGCCCGCGTGCGATCGGTGCCACCGGACGATCCCGTGCTGCACGAGCAGCGCTTGTGGCGACTCGTGCCGCACTTTCAATCGTTCCGCGACCGCCTGCGACACAGGTCGGCTCCGCCGCACGTCCACCACGTAGACATCGGCAGCCATCTCTCGAGTGTCAAGCCACTCGGCGACTTCTTCGGCGGCCATCGCACTGAGTCCACACGTCGAGCTGTGCTTGAAGATCAACACCGGATTGGGCGATGCCAATGCAGTGTCCAGCTCTTCGACGGTGTTGAGCGGCGTGATGACGTGCCTGGTTCGGGGATCGACCACGAATGAAAACCTCCCGACGATCATCTCGCAGGCGCCGCGGATCCGGCAAACCTGAAGGTTTGCCCTACGACCGTCAGCCTTAGGTCGAGCAAACCTAAAGGTTTGCCCTACGACTGGCACGCAGCGGGAGCTGAGAGCTGACTGCCGTAGGGCAAACCTTCAGGTTTGCCGGGTCCGCCAGGCCTGAAGGCCTGGCCGACGAGAAAAAGTTCAATTCACCCCTACTGTCCTCACCCCGACCTGACGATAGGCAATGGAATCACCGAAATGATCTGACGTTTAGACGGTGCCGCCCCACGGCGCCGATGTTTCAAGCTGACGCTGACGGCGCGGCAATTCAGCTCCGTTGAATTCGGCGCAGCTGAACGACTGGGGACGAAGTCAATGACGCGAAGTGCTTGCTATGCCACCATTCTCTTCACCGTTTGTTGCAGTGTAGCGGTCATCGCCCAGAAGGGCGCCACATCCCAGGGCGGCCCGCCGCCATGTGGGAGTCGAATCACCGGACGTTGTAAGCCTCCACAACCTCCATCGCCGCTTCTCATCACTACCTCTGCACCAATTTCGGTCGCGTCCCTTTCTGACGCGTCCGTCGTCGTCACCTATCCGAATGCGAAGTTGTCAGGTGGGGTCACCCCGTATACAGGGCCATCGTGCAGTCCCGCCAGTGGCAGCCCATTTCCCGTTGGCACGACCACGGTCGCGTGTTCAGGATCCGATAGCGTAGGACAGGTGGCCTCAGCGACCTTCCTCGTCGCCGTGACTTACACGCCGACGACTGCCGTTCCACCGATCCCGGATCTCTCGAACTGGCAATCGCGCATGACGAGTTACGGAGCGCAGCATTGCGATCCGAATGCCATTGCGTGGGCCGTCGGCAGTCAGGGTGTTCAGACCGAGGACAACGTCTGGTATTACGACGGCACCAAGGTGTACCAGCAGATCGCTCAGTACACGAACAACCCCGATTGGTACAGGTGCGCCGGCTATACGAACACTGCGTACAAGGCGTGGGTCCAGAACGTGTCGGGCAGCAGTCTGTCCGGGTGGCGGGTGTTTCCGCATGGGCTGGCGAGTGATTACCGCAGAACTGGCGACGTGACCTCGAGGGCTGCCGCCGTCAGGCTCGCGACGTCGTCGGCGTTCGCC
>Ga0190274_10002422_pt1 | contig 11007 bp, 11 predicted proteins | sample Popmic531T_FD_133002 | JGI IMG/M metagenome (GOLD analysis project Ga0190274, IMG submission 133002) | Populus adjacent soil microbial communities from riparian zone of Yellowstone River, Montana, USA - 531 T | ecosystem: Environmental > Terrestrial > Soil > Riparian zone | place: USA: Montana...
GCGAACGGCCGCGGACAACCAGACGGTACGCAACGTGTTCGTCGTCGGGCCGGACAAGAAGATCAAGCTGGTCCTGATCTATCCGATGACCACGGGCCGCAACTTCGATGAAGTCCTCCGCGTTATCGACTCGTTGCAGCTGACGGCGAAACACAAGGTCTCCACGCCGGTGAACTGGAAGCAGGGTGAAGACGTGATCATCGCCGGGTCTGTCTCGGACGAGGATGCGAAGAAGGTCTACCCGGACGGTTGGAAGTCGCCGAAGCCGTACATCCGTATCGTGCCGCAACCGAAGTAGGGTTCGAGAGGTCCAGGGTTCCAAGGTTCCAGGGTTCCAGGGATCCAGGACGAACCCGAACCTTGGAACCCTGGAACCGTGGAACCTTGAAACCCCTGTTGTGATTCTTCAACAGTTCTACCTCGGTTGTCTCGCCCACGCGTCGTACCTCGTCGGCGACGAGGAGACGCGCGTGGCGGCCGTGGTCGATCCGCAGCGCGACATCGACCGCTACGTCGCCTTTGCCAGCGAGCATCACCTCGAGATCAAGCACGTCTTCCTGACGCACCTTCACGCGGACTTCGTCGCAGGCCACCTGGAATTTCGGAATCGTTTCGGCGCGACGATCTACCTCGGCAAATCGGCCAAGGCCGAGTACGCCTTCGTGCCGGTGGGCGATGGCGACGTGGTCCAGTTTGGGAAAGTCCGAATCGCCGTGCTCGAGACGCCGGGCCATACGGTCGAGTCAATTTCGCTCGTCGTCTACGACCTTGCGGCGAGCGAGACCGTCCCGCAGGGCGTGCTGACCGGCGACACGCTGTTCGTCGGCGACGTGGGACGTCCCGACTTGCGAGTTGCGCTCGGCTGGTCCGCGACCGATCTGGGAGGGATGCTGTACGACTCCCTGCACAAGAAGGTGCTGACGCTGCCGGATACCGCAGCCGTCTACCCCGCTCACGGCGCAGGCTCGCTATGCGGCAAAGCCATCCGTCAGGAACGGACTTCGACGATTGGGATGGAGCGGCAAACGAACTACGCGCTGCAGCCGATGACGAAAGCCGCGTTCGTCGATCTCGTGTCGGCGGAGCAGATGGAAGCGCCCGACTACTTCACGTACGACGCGGTACTGAACACGAAGGAATTGCCCTCTCTGACCGAAACGCTCACCCACGAGCTGACGCCGCTCTCACTCGACCGTGTGCTCGACCTGCAGCATGCGGGCGCCGAAATCCTCGACACTCGCGACCCGACGGATTTCGCCGCCGCCCACCTGACGGGAAGCGTCAACATCGGGCTCGGCGGCCAGTACGCGACGTGGGCGGGCACGATTCTGCGGCGCGATCGGCCCATCGTGATCGTCACCGATCCAGGACGCGAACGAGAGAGCGCGCTCAGGCTCGGCCGCATTGGTCTCGACAAAGTGGCCGGGTACCTCGAGGGCGGATTGGTCAGCCTCGATGCGCACGCCGGCCTGACACGCAGCACTCAACGCGTCAGTGCGGCCGTCGCCGCCGAACGACTCCGCCAGGATCGCGATCGCGTATCGGTGCTCCCGCTACTCATTGACGTCCGGACGCCGCCAGAAGTCTCCAAGAAAGTCGTCCCCGGCGGCATCAACATCCCGCTGGCTCACCTGGTCGAACGAGTGGGCGAGATTCCGGCGAATCGGCCGGTGCTCGTGTACTGCGCAGGCGGTTACCGGTCGTCCATTGCGTCGAGCTTGCTGCAACGCGCCGGCATCGGCGACGTGTCCGAAATTGCAGGCGGGATCACCGCATGGGAAGCGGCCGGCCTGCCGGTAGTTGGGGTCAGGTCTTGAATTGACGTACGGTGTCGCTCGTGTCATGACGCGACCGACACCGTACGTCAATTCAAGACCTGACCCCAACTACCGGCTCCCGAGCTTCCGGCCGTTTTGACACTGGCCCCGGCTCTGCAAGAATGTGCCGATCGAGTGGTGGCCGCCGAGGCTTCCGGTCGTGGCGAGCCGGCGAGGGGTTCATGATCAGGAATCGAGACACGGTCGAGCATTACAAATGGGGTCACTCGGACGGCTGGCGCCTGCTGGATCGCGCGGACCTGTCTGTGATCCAGGAGCGGATGCCCCCCGGTTCGGCGGAAGTGAAGCATCTGCACCGGCGCGCGCGGCAGCTGTTCTACGTGCTCGAGGGCACGATCGAAATGGAGATCCGCGGCGAGGTCCTCACACTGGGCGCCGGGGACGCGCTCGAGGTCGCCCCTGGTGAAGCGCACCGGGTTCGAAACACCTCGTCGTCCAATGCGTCGCTGATTGTCATTTCGGCTCCGTCGACGGCCGGAGACCGCGAGGAAAACGAACCGCTGAAGCCGTGACCCTTCCTGTCACACCCCGGGTTCACACTGGGCCGTGTGATGGGAGGCTCAGTGGATCACGTCGAACAAGGCCGGCTCTTCGAATCGAACGTGGTCAGCCTGGCTGAATTCCGCGAACGCCGGCCACCGGTTTCGGCCGACCTGGCCGCGCGCGACGTATTCCCCGTCAAGCCGAGACCGGTGTCGATGCGATCGATCGCGCACCAGGCCCGAATGCTCGCGCACCTCATGGGAACCCTGAATAGCGAACCTGGAACGAGGAATAGGGCACGGGGAACGGCGAGCAACTAGCTTCGCGAAGCATCTACTATTGCCATTGGGCGATTTGCTTTTGGGGAGTCCGCATCCGGCTGGCACAATAGCCTGAAAGCCATGTCCAGCCTCTCGAGACTCGTCTTCGCCAGCGCCCTCGCCGGGCTCGTCGTCACGATCTCCCTGCACGCACAAATGCCCGGGCGCGGTCGAGGACAGGCGCCTCAGCTCCCTGACGGAGCCGGCAGGGAGCTGGTGCAATCCATCTGCATCGCATGCCACCAGTTGAACATGGTTACCGGCGCGGCCGGCTATGACCAGAAGGGCTGGCGCGCTCTCGTCACGACGATGGTGGCGCTGCCTGAACCCCAACTGAACACCATCACGACCTATCTCGCGACGAATTTTCCCGAGAAGCCCGGGCGCACGCCGAAGCTCATCGCGGGCGAGACGACCGTCACGATCAAGGAGTGGATCGCGCCCACGCTGGGGCAGCGGCCCCGCGATCCGCTGCAGACGGCTGACGGCACCATCTGGTGGGCCGGCATGTTCGCGAGCGTGATCGGCCGGCTGAATCCGTCGACCGGCGAGATGCGCGAGTACAAACTCGCGCCCGACGCGCGGCCCCACAGCATCATCAACGATCAGGCCGGCAATATCTGGTTCACCGGCAACGGCAATGGCACGGTCGGCCGTCTCGACCCACGCAGCGGCGAAATCAAGGTCTACTCGATGCCCGATCCAGCCGCGCGCGACCCGCACACGCCAATCTTCGATCGCAAGGGCACGCTCTGGTTCACGCTCCAGGGCTCGAACATGGTCGGACGGCTCGTGCCCTCGACCGGTGAGATCAAACTCATCAAGATGCCGACACCCGATGCGCGACCGTACGGCGTCATCGTCAACTCGCAGGATGTGCCGTGGGTCGCGTACAACGGGTCGAACAAGCTCGCCAGAATCGATCCTGGGACATTGGTCGTGCGCGAGTATGCGACGCCGACGCCGGACTCACGGATCCGACGTCTCGACGTCCTTCGAGACGACACGATTTTCTACGGTGATTCGCGCGGATATCTCGGGCGCTTCGATCCGAAGACCGGCGCGTTCAAGGAATGGCCCTCGCCGAGCGGCGCGAACTCTTCGCCCTACGCGCTCGTCGTCGTCAACGACATCGTCTGGTACAACGAGTCGGGCCAGCGTCCCGACGCGCTCGTGCGCTTCGATCCGAAGACAGAAAAATTCCAGAGCTGGGCGGTTCCGTCAGGCGTCGGCATCATGCGCCACATCCGCGCAACGCCGGACGGCAACATCGTCATTCACCAGAGCAGCTCGAACAGGATCGGCCTAGTGACGATAGGAAAGCGGTGACCGTGAACGTCGGGGCTTAGGGCTCACGGCTTAAGGCTCACGGCAAATCACACCGCATCGTCCGGCCCTAAGCCCTAAGCCTTGAGTCCCAAGCCGGCGCGCGTCAGAACCTGAACGTCACTCCGCCTGTCGCGCGCCAGAAATTCGCCTTCGGCAGCGGAAGATCGTCGAGCCCGCCGACGTCGGTCATCTCGTCCCACGACAAATCACCCGCCTGAAAGCGCCGGACGTCGGCACGGAAACCGATGTTGGTGCTGGGGAAGAACATCACGCCGCCGCCGAAGTTCCAACCCACGTCATCCGCGCTGGCACTGAAGACCGAACCGAGGAACGGGACGTCCACGCTGCCGGAGAGCCGGACGATGCCCGCGCCAGCCGAGACGTACGGCTGAATGGGTCCACGCGGCAGACGGAACATCAGGTTGCCCATGTACGTGCTCAGGTGGGCGTTGAGATCGACGGCCGGAATTCCCGTGTAGTTTCCAAGCTGCGTGCGGGCGGCTTCGAACTCGACACTCACCAAACCGCCGATGCCGATCCCTCCGCCGAAGTTGCCCTTGTTCTTCGCGTCATCGATGAAAGTCGCCCCGCCAAAACCCGACAGGAATACGTCAGCCGCCGCTTTCGCGGGAGCCACGAGCACGAGGCAAACAGTGAAAGAGGCGGCGAGAATAAGTGAGTTACGTCGCATGGTGCCCCTCAGTGCAAGAACCTCGCCGTCGCTTGCAGGTGGATCGGACGCTTGCTAGACTCGCCGGCCTCTTCAATGTTTCTGCGCTTTCGTCACCGCCTGATGCAGGTCTCGGTCGTGGTGTCCCTCCTGGCGGGCAGTTGGACGCTCGCACTGGTGCTGACCGGCGGGCTCGCGTTCCAGCTTGGAAGTCTGCTTCTCTCGTCGCGCCATGCTCTCAACCCGGCGATTCTCGCGGTCCTTTCAGCGGTCGCGGCCTTCAAGCTGGCCACACGCGATGAGCAGCGGCGTGAGTGGCCGTCGCTCGTGTCGTCGACGATCGCGGTCGGCGCGGTCGTGGCGATCGTGTGGTTTGGACTGTCGAAAGGCCTGTTCGTCGCTGCGGCGTCCGACGCGTACGGATACGTGAGCCAGGCGGATCTGTGGGCTCACGGCGACGTGATCGTCCAGCAGCCCTGGGCACGAGAGATGACGTGGCCGAACGCAGCCAACGCGCTCGCGCCGCTTGGATATCGGCCACATCGTCCGGCAGCGCACGGCACCGACATCGTCCCGATCTACGCGCCGGGGGTGCCGATTCTGATGGCCGCGTTCAAGCTCGTAGGCGGCGCGCGTGCGGTTTACTACGTCGTCCCGCTCCTCGGCGGCCTCGCCGTGTGGATCACGTTTCTGATGGGACGCCGGCTGGCCGGCCCATTCGTCGGTGCGGCGGCGGCGGTGCTGCTCGCGACGAGTCCCACGTTCCTGTTCGAGGTCACCGCGCCGGCGAGCGACGTCGCGGCAACGTTCTGGTGGACACTCGCGCTCTTCGCGCTGATGGTCGACTCGCGATCGGCAGCGCTAGGCGCCGGTGCGGCGACCGGCATGGCGATTCTGACCCGGCCGAACGTGGCGCCGCTCGCGCTGGTGCTGGCGGCGCCGGCGATCGTGCGAATCATCAGAGCGTCCTCGGCCCAGGACCGGCGACACTCAATGATGGTCCTACTGTGGTTCGCTGCGGGATCGCTCCCAGCGTGCGCGTTGATCGGGCTGCTCAATCGCGAGCTCTACGGCTCGCCACTTTCGTCGGGATACGGTTCGCTTGCTGACTTGTACGCGTGGTCGCACGCGTGGACGAACGTCGCGCACTACCTGCGCTGGCTCATCGAGACGCAGACGATCGTCGTGGTATTTGCCCTTGCCGCGCCGTTCGTCGTGCCACGAGCGACAGCGCTCTTGTGGCTCGGTAGCATCGTCGCCATCTTCGGCCTGTACCTGTTCTATCTTCCCTTCGACGACTGGTGGTACCTGCGCTTCCTCATGCCGATGTTCCCGGCGTTGTTCGTGCTGACGACCGTCGTGCTGCTCCGCGTCGTAACTGCGGGCCGCGTGCTTCTCGCCACGGTGATCGTCACGGCGCTTGCCTGGCATGGCGTGAGTCTGGCTGCCGACCGCGGGGCGTCACAGGTCTGGGAGGCCGAACAGCGCTACGCCGAGGCCGGCGCGTACGTCGCTGCCGCCCTGCCCGCGCGAGCCGCGCTGCTCTCGATGCAACACAGTGGCAGCGCTCGCTTCTACTCCGGCCGCATCACGGTGCGGTACGACTTCATTGGGCGGAACGATCTCGATCGTGTGCTCGATGACCTGAAACGGCTGGGCTACCAACCATTCTTTCTGCTCGACGTGGCTGAGGAGGCCGACTTTCGCAGTCGGTTCAGCGGCGGTAGCTCACTCGGCGCACTGGACTGGGCGCCAAAGACGACGATTCATCGCGGGAGCGTTCGGATCTACGACCCTTCCGACCGGCCGTGAACGACGGGTGGCAACGATTGGACGGTCAGCGCGCAGCGCAGGCGGTCATCTCTCGTGCGATCGAGACGAGCTCGAGAGAGAACCCGCCGCCCGACATGCCGCGCGAGAATCCGTTGAAGCCGCCACGCGTCGATCGAATCAGCACGCTCTTCGCGTCCACCGGCATCGTCGCCGCGCTCGCGCAGAACGTCGACCACAGACCGTCACGCTGCAGGTACTGTTCGACGTTGGAGGCATAGAACGCCGAGACCACCATCCCCTGCTGCCTGAGGTACGCCGCGACCGCGCGGAGCGCCTTCGGGCCGCCGAAGTTGCCGACCACAGGCACGATCAGGTTGCGGGTGTGGAGATCCTTGACGAACCGGAAGTTCTCTTCAGACGCGAGGTAGCTCCGATTCACACCTTGATCGTCAGTCGCGGTCATCAGGTCGGCATAGGTCGGAAACTGCCCACCACGGCCGCCGCCATTCAGTTGGTAGTAGATGCCGGGGCCGCCGGCAAACCACGAACCGTAGACGTAGTCGATTCCGGCCCGATCGCCGTCGACCAGCTCGAATTTGTGCGTCTTCGTCAGCCGCGCCAGGATTGCGCGAAGGTTCTGGTCGTAGAGCGACGGGCTTGGGGCCGCGTGCGAATACGCCTCGAAGATTTCGGTCGCCGTCGACGACGGTCCGAGGCCGGGAGGACGAGGACGGGAGAACAGGCGAGACACGAACTCGGCGCGATCGGCGGAGATCTCGAAGAGCGTCTTGTACGTCAGATGGAGATCGAAATTCCCGCGCCGGATGTCGACAATGAACGCCATCGCGGGCCGGACCGCGGCGATGTAGGTGTAGTTCTGCTCGGATCCGACGCCCACGTACGCGCGTCCCGGCGCCGTCGTCGCCATGAGTGACGGCACGATCGACTGGAAGCGCGCCTCGTTCGATACCAGGTTCTCTGAATGAAAGGTGCCATCCGGTTCCGAGAATCCGGACGCCAGGCGCCAGAACTCGGCGTCGGTCAGCCTGGCGGGCGCGACTGTCGTGGGCGCGCTGACGGCGCGCGGAACGTCCGAGGCCGCGAACGTGACGAATCCGATGAGGAGCGCGAGGGCGAGGCGACGGCTGAACATGGCGGCTCGAGGCGTTCGTGTCATTATCCCGCGACAGTCAACGACCGGCCGTCTCCGTCGTAATTCTTTCGAGGCTCATCATGCAACGCCATTCTCTGCCCGCGCTGTCAGTCGCCGCCATCGTGATCGCCGCTTCGACGCTCGCCGCCCAGCGGGGCCCGGCGGCCGATCCGCTCGTCCGGGAGAACGTCACCGTCAAACTGGCGCCGCACACCTACGTCATCCCTGACGGCAACGTCGGACTCGTCCCGAACGTGGGGATCGTCGTGGGCAGTCGCGCGACGCTCGTGATCGATCCGGGCCTCGGAGGCCGCAACGGCGAAACCGTCCTTCGCGAGGTCGCCAAGGTCAGCAAGAACACCGAGGTCTACATCGCGTCCACGCACTTTCACGCCGAGCATACGACTGGATATGTCGCGTTCCCACCATCGGCGAAGTACGTGAACTCGACCGTGCAGGAAGCCGAGTTCGCCGAGAGCGGCATGCCGATGGTGCAGATGTTCTCGAAACGATCGCCGGCCACGGCCGACATCTTGAAAGATGCGGCCCGCAGGCCGGCGGCCATCACGTTCGACCGTGAGTATCGGCTCGACCTCGGCGGCGTCGCGGTGAGATTCCTGGTTGTGGGCCCGACGCACACCCGCGGCGACACCGGGTTCTTCGTGGAGGGCGACAACGTCCTCTTCGCCGGTGACGTGGTGATGAACAACTCGTTCCTTGCGGCTACGCCTGTGTCGAGCATGAAGGCCTGGCTCGCGGCCTTCGACGCCTTCGACGCGATGAAGCCGCAGACGATCGTGCCGGCGCACGGCGCCGTCGGACCCGGCTCGATCATCGCGATCAACCGAGAGATCATGCAGGCCGTGCAGGCGCGCGCGCGCGCGCTCAAAGCGCAGGGTCGATCGGCCGACGAGACCGCGACCACGGTGCAGGCGGAACTCGCGGCTCAGCACCCGGACTGGCCGCGCGCGAACGGCCTCGCCGCCGCGGCACGGGCCGCGTATGGTGAGAACTAATCAAGGCAGAAGGCAGAAGTTAGAACTGAGTGGACGATCGGATTTCATCAATCGCGACTGGGCGGCCTTCCGCGACCGAACGTGCCGCGGCCAGCGAGGCCTCCACGGCGCGGATGCTCTCGACGACACCGACTGGCGGGAGTGCGCCGGCGAGGAGCGCATCGACGAACGCCTGCATCTCGATCCGATACGCCTCCGCGTAACGCTCTGCAAAAAAAGGAACGGCTTCGCCCGTCGCGCCCGACGTGAGTGCATGTGGCGGGTTCTCGACGGTCAACATCCCGCCGGATCCAAACACCTCAACCCGTTGGTCGTAGCCATACGACGCCAGGCGGCCGTTCTCGATCACTCCCAATACACCCCCGGCGAAACGCACGCTCACGACCGTCGTGTCCCAATCCCCATGCCGTTCGAACATCGGATCGACCAGGCGGCTCGCGCGCGCGTACACCTCCTCGATCTCCCGGTTCAGCAGGAAGCGCGACATGTCGAAATCGTGCACGGTCATGTCCATGAAGATGCCTCCCGATCGAGGGATGAACGACTCCGGCGGCAGCCTCGAGTCGCGGCTGACGATGCGCAGCGTGTGGGGCCGGCCGATCCGTCCGGCGGCGAGGTCTCGGTGAAGCGTGGCAAACGCGGGATCGAATCGTCGCTGGAACGCAACCATGAGCTTCACGTGCCGTCGCTCCACGTCCGCCTGAATCTCGCGTAGCCTCGGTAGCCGTAGGTCCAACGGCTTCTCGCAGAAGATCGCGAGGCCCCGACGGCTGGCAGCCATGACAATGTCGTAGTGCGTGTCGGTCGGAGTCGCGATCACGATCGCATCCAGGTCGTCCGAGTCGACGACCTCGCGCCAATGGTCAGCGATGCGCTCGATGCCAAGGCCGCGCGCGAGTCCGGCGAGGTCCGGCTCGGTGGGGTCGGCCCACACGACGGCGTGGGCGCCTTCGATGTGCCGGGCCAGGTGTTCCGCGTGGACTCGGCCCATGCGCCCGGCGCCAAGGATGCCGAATCGCAGGGGGTGCGTCGCGCGCCGTGACATTTCGCGGAAGCGTATCAGCCTCCGGCTCGAAGAACCTTGTCGCTGAGCTTGGCCTTCTGGCCGGGCCGACTGATTGAACGAGCCCCGAACGAGCTGCGTGAAGCGCCGCGTACGCCGCCCGTAGACTGACGGCCGTCACGGCGCGGGTTTGTACGTCCTCACCGGCAGCTCCGTCCACTTGCCGGCCCGTTCCTGCGCCGCGACAGACGTCCACTCGTCGGTCCCGATACGCATAACCGATCGCACGCGATCGAGCTGATCGACGGCGCCGTGGTTCTCGCCTTCCGTCGCGATCGCGCCATCCTCTCTAATCGCGATGGTGCCGATGACATATCCGCCGGTGCTGTTCCAGTACCACCACACGATGCGTTGCGCGCGCTGATCCCAGGCATAAATCGTCTCGCCCTCGTAGACGACCTTGCCGCCAGCGCGAACGTGATGGACGTTGCGAAGGAACCTGGCGCCGAGAACCCATTCGAAGCGCTGAGTGTCCGTGACGTTATTCCCGGGAAACTCGGCGACCCAGTCTCGGCCGACGAGCGGACTGAAGATCGCCAACTGGCCGAGCGGTTGGGACGGCTGGGCCGGATGCGCGACTGCAGCGAGGGCCAGAACGACTGCCGCGATCGGCGACATGGCTGCAGTCTACTGCCAGCTGACACGGTCAACGCACGACACTGGCGTCGCTTGGGAGCCAGTGCGCACATCCTTCTCGAAGACGCCGTTCACTGTCCGCAAGAGACTGAGGAAGATGACGAGCCGCAGGCCGGCTCCTTGGACCTTGTCGTACCCGTCGCACCTGTCGTACCGGAATCAATGATCCCGAGGCTTTGCCTTGATCATCCCGATCTGGACCATGAGGCCGGTGAAGTCGTAGATGCGCCGGTCGCGGACGATCAACCCGTCGCGCAGCGTGAGCAGGAACACGAGTTGGAAGTGAAACGGGTTGCCGCTCGGCGGCAGACCGGCGAATCCACCGGTGTGGGTGCCGGAGATGGCCGACACGATCACGATCTCGTTGCCATCGATTCGCGGTGGCTCGGAGAGAAACGTCGCATCCGGGAAGGCCTTGAAAAACGCCTCGAACGCCTTCCGCACGGCCTCGCGCCCGCCGACTGAACCGCCGAGCGGGCTCTCCACGGCGGTCATGTCCGAGTACAGCTTCATGAACCCGACAGGGTTTCGGTTGTCGAGGGCAAGCTGCCAGTCGTCAACTAATTTGACGATCTCGTCTCGAGTCATTGTTTATCCGGGGGCTTCGCCCCGCGGACCCCCATCGCGCTCTCTCGCAGGGCCCCAACACCCCGCTCCGTTCGCGCGGCTCACGCGCTTCGTTTATCCGGGGGCTTCGCCCCGCGGACCCCCATCGCGCTCTCTCGC
>Ga0190274_10002423_pt1 | contig 11005 bp, 14 predicted proteins | sample Popmic531T_FD_133002 | JGI IMG/M metagenome (GOLD analysis project Ga0190274, IMG submission 133002) | Populus adjacent soil microbial communities from riparian zone of Yellowstone River, Montana, USA - 531 T | ecosystem: Environmental > Terrestrial > Soil > Riparian zone | place: USA: Montana...
CCGAAGTAGGATGCGCTCGTCGGGGCCGGCATGGAGTCAGCGGTCCCGTAGGCCTGCGCAAGCAGCGGCCGATCCACGCCGGCGCCGTGGATGCCGCCCTGCCCGATGCCGACCAAGGAAAGCAGATCGCTGCGGATCGTCCGGAAGAACAGCCCGATGTCACCGAACAGGGCCTTCACCTTCTCGCCCTGGCCGTTGCCGGTCATCCAGTTCCAGAGATCCTTGAAGGCTGCGGCGAGATCATTGACGGCCTTCACCGTGCCCTCGGCGGTGCCTTCGCCGAAGATCGCGTCGAGGCCTCGGCCGATCTCCGAGTCGCCGCCCCGCAGGAACGTGATGAAGTCGTCCAGGACCAGCAGCCCGATGGCGAGCCGCGCCATGTTCCACGCGGCCTTGCCGATGCTGCCAGCAAACTTCAGCATGGAGCCGCTCGCCTCCACGCCCTTGCGCACCACGCCGATGAGCGCGGGCAGCAGCTTGGCCTGGGTCGCAAACGCCAGCGCGGTGATGGCTGCCGCGGCCGTATCGGTGCGCGCCATCCACTTGCCGATCCACTCGATGCCCTTCGCCAGCCACTCGGTGAGCGTCTTCAGCGCGGGGAACAGAACGTTCTGCAGCGCGGGGGCGACGGTGCCGAGCAGGTTGGTGCTGAGCGCGACCCAGCTATCGGAGAGCTCGTCGGCCGCGGCGATGACCTCGGGGGAGAGCACCCGGAGCTTGAGCATCTCCTCGCGCTGCTGGCGGAAGGCCTCGGTGCCTTGCGCGAACATGGGCTTGAGCGCAATCGCGCTCCGCCCGAGAAGCTTCTGCGCGATCTCGGTCCGCTCGGTCTCGTTGCCGACGCCCGCCAGGGCCTCTCCGGTTTCGAAGAACAGCTGCTGACTGGACTTGAATTGGCCGGCGCCGTCCTTCACCGAGACGCCGAGCTTCTCGAAGGCCGCCCCCGCTTCCTTGCTCGGGTCGACGGCGTTGGTCGCCAAGGTCCGGAAGGCCGTGCCCAAGGTGCCGACGTCGGTGGCGTTCTGCCGCGCCAATACGCTCAGCCGCTGGAACTCGTCGGTGGAGACCCCGAGGCGCTGCGCCCCTTCGGAGATGTCTCCGATGCCGTCGACCAGGCGCTTGACCCCGTGGACCGCGGCACCCACCCCGAGGCCGATGAGGCCGTTGCGCACGGTGGCGAGCGAGCCAATGAGCCCGCCGCCTCCACCTCCTGCGCCGCCCCCGCTGAAGCCCGCCTTCACGTCCGCGATGGCGCCGGCGAGCCTGCCCTTCAGGCTCTTGGCGTAGGCCTCTGCCGCGGCGCGGCCCTGCTCCATGTCCTGCCGGACGGGACCGAATTGCTTGGCGCCGAGCCCCAAGGCTCCCACCCCGCCGAAGCCAGAATTGTCCGCGCGCCCGCTCAGCTGAGCTGCCGAGATGGCTTGCAGGTTGCGCGCCGCTTGCTGCCCGGCGCGCGCAAACACGTCGCTGGCGGCCTTGGCGGCCTTCTCCGCGGGCGCCTTCACCTTGGCAAACTCGGCCACCAGCTCGCCGAGCCGGGCCTTGAGCGCGTCGACGGCGGCATTGCCCTTGGCCAGCTCGCCAGCGCGGTCCACCTCCACCACGAAGCTCGCCAAGAGCGAGCGGAGAGCGTCAGCCACTGCCGGCCTCCCTTCGTCGCCTGGCTTGCTGTGCGCGGGCCATGTTGGCGCGCACCTCCGGCGGCAGACCAGGCCCCCGTCGCGTGGTCGCGCGCCGTGCCCGCGCGTACTCGCGCGCGTAGCAAGTCTTGCACAGGCCGTGACCGCGCATCGTGGCTTGCGGCATCTCGCACCTATCGCAGCGGGTTCCGGGCGGATATCGCAGATGCACCGCGGACAGTTTAGCGCGGGTCTCTGCCGATGCGACACGACCGGCATTCATCGCGAGAAATGCAGGCGAGATGCGAGCCTTCGCCGATGCTGACATACGCGCGACGGTCTCTGGCGTCGGTGCCCAGCCGGGCTCTCGTCCTCCCTTATATCGGATGGCGTCGAGATGCGCTCTGCCGGCCGCCGTCTGGGCCCGCGCACGACATTTGCGCGCCAGGCCCGGACGCGGGCCGCGCATCGCAGCCTTGGCCGCGTCGCTATGTTTGAAGCCGCGGGCGCCTTCGCCTCCCGCGGTCAGGTTGTATTCTGGGCGCGTGTCTCGAATGACGGCAATCTCTGCCGAGATTGCCGCTGCCCGCGTGGGAAAGGCGGCCAGCACGAGCCAGTCGAAAGCGGCTGCGCCATGCTTGGCAATCGCTCGCGCGATGCGGCTGCCCCGGCCTTTTCTCGCATCGCACTTGTGGCCGTGCCAGCGCTGGCTCGGCGCACTCTCGGTGATTCCGATATACCGTCGACCCGACGCGCGGTGAGCGATTTCATAGAGAAACGTGGGCATTCCTACATTGTAGCACGCTCGGTGTTGCACGCTGAATGCTCCACCGAAAGCACTGCCCCGAACCGGCACCGCGTGTAGCGCGTCGCTCACGGTCGCATCCTCGCCGCGGCCGCGGCCGCTTGCTGCTCGGCCTTATGCCGCGCCTCGGTGCGGGCTTGGGCCGCGTCCATCTCATCGAGCCAGTCGTGCGCGTGCAGGAGGTCCTGCAGACACCAGCTCTGCCGGATCGCGGTCAGCCCGTCCGGGATGCGCGCATCCAGCACGACTCTCCAGATCAGCGCGTGGGCGCCGCTTGGGATTTGGAGGTGTTCCCGAGGCCCGCTAGTAACGGGCCGAGCGCGTTGCTGCCACCTAAAAAACAGGTGTACTCGGCGCGGACTGCATGCACCAGGAACGCGATCAAGAGATCGATGCGACCGCCGAAGACTTCATCGGTGAAGAGCTTCAGGTCCACGAGGTTGCCGTTGCCCGCCCGGTCGAACTTGGCTCGCGGCAGGAAGAGACGGAGCAGGGCGGAGAGCTGGCTCGCTTGCCCGACCAGTGCCGGCACGATGGCGGACAAGTCCAGCTTGGCGCCGATCTCCTCCACACTCATGCCGGGCTCGATGCCCGAGAGCGTGGACGCCAGCGCGGGACCGAGCGCCTTGCCCAGAATCTCGAGCCCGAGGCACGAGTCCTCCGGCGCCAAGGCTTGCACCTCGAACCGGCGGCCCTCGAGATCGAACGCGGTCGCCATCGGGGCTTAGTTGCCTCCTACGACCCAGTTCAACGGCGAGCTGAGGATGAGGCGGATCGCCCAGGTGACGTCACCGGGAGCCGCAGCGAACGTCTTGGCGGGCATGCCCATGATCCAGGCCTGGTCGGTGGCGTAGAGGCTCGACCCGTTGCCGTCGCGAAAGAGAAACGGCGCGATGCCCGCTCCGTTGAAGCTGCCGCGGTCGAGGCCGCATGCCGCGCTCAGCTTGGCGTTCTCCAGGCTGAAGCCCTTCAAAACGATGTTGGCCGTCGCCCGGACCTCGTTCGTCGCGGAGCGGCAGACCTGCCCGTCGGCGCCGATATCGTCGGAGTACGCCGGACCCTCTGGCGTGATCTCGACCGACACGAGCCCGTTCTTCAGCGCGATGCCAGCGAAGTTACACTCGCAACCGTTGATGTTGAAATTCATAGGGTGAGCGTCCCTGCGATCGTGAGCTTATTGACCGCGCCGGTGAGCACCGCCGTGAAGAACGCCGTCCTCAAATGCCGCGCCGCCTTGTCGACGGTGGAGTAGCCCTGGAGGCTCGGCATATCGACGGTCCAGCCGGGCTCGATGAGTCCCGCCTCGGCGACGTTGCCCTCGGCCGCAGAGAGCGCGGCGCGCATCGGGGCCTCCAGCATCGCGACACCCGTGGCGTTGAAGGGCACCTTCTCGGCGTTGAGGAACACCTGATAGCAGCGCGTCTCCATGTCCGCCTTCAAGGCGTCCGCGCCGTGCGTCAGATCGAAGAAACGCCCGGACGCTGCAAAGCCGTCCCAGGTGTGAGCGACATTGCGATCGGTCGTGTAGGTCAGTGCCCGCTTGCCGCGCGCGATGGTGTGGGACGCCGGAATGATGGCGTCCGCCGATACCCCCGCAAGGGTCTGCATGGCCCAGTTGGACGAGCCCGGGGTCTGCCCGAGTTGCCTGCCAAGCAAGGCTGCAGCGAAGTCGCCGGTCATGTAGCGCGAGAAGCAGACCGCCGAGCGGTTGTAGCCCGCGGTCTTCATGGTCGTCGCGATGTCGTCGGTATCCGAGGTCAGGATCTCGTTGTCCGCGGACTGCCCGAGGAAGATCATGCCGTTGGCTTCGGCGAAGGCAGCAGCCAGAGCGATCTCCGTCTGCGAGTAGCCATCGATGAGCAGGCCGTAGACCGTCTCGCCGAGGTCCGCCTTCATGGCGGCCAGCTCCGCGGCGAAGCTCGTGCCCGCAACCGAGACGTCCTCGAGCAGGATGCTCTTGGGGAAGCCATCGACCTGCACGAACGTGCCGGGCACCGCGTTGGTGAGCGTGAGCTTGGTGGCGGTCGCGTTGTCGGGCGTCACGATGATGCCCGCGATGCCCGCTGCGCTCGCATCGATCGCGATCTCGATGAGGTCCAGAATATCGTTCACGGTGTTGGCCGCGACCGTGATCGAAATGCTGGAGGTGACCCCGGCATACGAGATCGAAAACGCGATGACCGTGCCGACCGCGGTGACGGTGGTGTCCACCGTGAGGTCGAGCGTCTGGGTCTGCTGCGCCGTTCGGCCCCAGATGTAGGCTTCCGCCGCACCGCCGGACTGCCCGGCCATGCGGGTCATCAGCTGGTAGGCCCTGCTGTGGGTGGTGAAGGTGTCGGTCACCATCGAGGCCAGGCCCTGGGGGGTGATCGGGTACAGCCGACCTCCCGCGTAGGGCGCCTTGGCCATGATCGCGATGGTGTCGAACTCGACGGCCTTGGGGGCCGAGTCCTGGATCGCGATGGTGATCGCGACGATATCTGCGATGCCCGCCATCAGTTCACCGCCATCACCGAGAGCCGTGCGGATTGGGTACGCATCACCCCGGATCGTATGGGGGGCCGGTCGAGCGAACCACGGCAGAATGACCCAACGCTCCGGGCTCAGGCCCCGCCAGCGCCTGCCGTTCAGAGGGGGCAAGATGCTCGCGGGACTCGGTCAGGCCTGGATGGTGGTGGCGCTCTTGGGGCTGACCGCCGCCGGGTGTGCGAGCGGTGAGACGGCGTCCGACCCGGACTGGACTGCGCCCTTGCCGGGCAGCGTGTCTGCCGTGCGGCCCTCGATGACCGAGGAGGTCGACTGCAGCGACGCCCACGATGATGCTCTGCCCGGGGCCCGGGTGGACCGTCCGCACCTGTACTGGTCGGAGGACCCCGAGCTGCGCGCGGCGCTCGGCCGCACGCTCTCGAGGCTGAGCGCAGCGACGGGCCTGGTGCTCTCGGTGGCCCCCGACGCGAAGACCCCTGGCGCCGTCCAGGTCGTGCTCACGGACCTTCCCGAGGGCGTCGTGGGCTACGCCGCGGGGCACATCGAGATCGACGTCTCGCTCACGGGCCTGCAGGTGGACGCGACCTTGCTGCACGAGGTGGGGCACACCCAGGGCGCCGAGCACCTGGGCGCGGGCGAAGGGGTCATGTCCCGCTGCGTGGGGGGCTCGAACCTCCTGCTCACCGATGCGGACCTGATTCAGATCTGCTCGGGGGCTCCGTGCTCGACGTTTCTGCCGGAGTGGCGGGCCGAGGCGGACGTCGCTGCGCTCTAGCCGTTCGGATCGTCATACTCGAGCTGCGTCAGCTTGCGCACCTCGTGCGTGACGAGCTGGGTCTCGAATCGTCCGCGCACGCCGTCCTGCTCCTCGGTGCCCTTGGGATCGGGCACGAACACGCGCACGGGGATGTCCCTCGTGCCCGCCGGCACGGTCGTCTCTAGCAACCGGGTCATCTTGCCGGAGGCGATGAGCACAGCGGCTGCGCGGTAGGTCACCGTGTCGTCCACGCCCCCCACGAGCGGCAGCTGCTTGCGCCTGGTCGCCATCAGGTGGGCCTGTCGAAGTTCATATAGTTGGCCTCCTCGATGGCGGTCAGATCGTCGTCGAAAAAGTAGATATTGCCCGCGATGTCACCAAAGAGCGGGCTCGACGCGACTGCCGAGTCGTTGGTGTTGCCGATCAGGAGATTGCCTGTCACGGTCGGCAGCGTGGTCAACACGCCGCCTGCTCCCGCGTCCGTGTAAGCGCCCGCCGCGGCCGCCGCATTGATGCGAGCGGTGAGGTTGGCGTCACCGCCGAGCAAGCTGTTGTAGTTGAGCCGCACCCACGCAAAGGCGTTCTGGGTGAGCCCGGCGGTGGTGGTGAAGATGCGACCCGCAGTGCCGGCGATGTAGGCGTCCACCCGCACGCGCTCCGCCGAGTCGAGCAGCATGAAGAGCTTTCGCGCCGAAGCGCCGGCCGTGCCGACCGAGTAGGTCACGAGAGTGTTCGTGCCGACGAGATTGCCAACTCGGACCCACATCGCGATGCTGGTCTTTGTCGTCTGGTTGTTGGCCGGGATGAGCGGGACCGAAACGCAATCATTCGTCGCAAACGTCGCGAGCGGGATCCCGTTGGCGCTCGCCCCGACGGCGGGACGTCGTGCGGCGTTGATGACACCGGGGTTGGCGTTGAGCACGTCGACCCAGTTGGTCCACTCCCCGCCGCTCTGGCTCGATGCCGCCAGGCGCAGCCAAGCTTTCAGCTTGGTGTTTTGCTCTGGGCTGAATGCAGGCGAGTCGCGCCGCTTCGCTCTGCCGAGCGACAAGCTCAGCCCGCTCACGGTACCTCGACGCCAGCGCCCTTGACGTTGAGCTGCCAGGTCCCGGCCGCATCGAAGGCCTGCCCTGCGAGAATGCCGATGCATTGCCCTGGCAGGAGAATCAATGGATCATCGAACGTCCAGATCTCATCGTAGTCGTTGCCCGCGTTGCCGGCCTGCACCAGCATCAGCCGCGCCCGGACGGCATCCTCAAATACGACGCTGGTCATCGTCATGGCGCCGGTGGTGGCGACCATCCCGGTCAGAAGTGTTTCTGCGGTCAGGTCCGACTGGTTGCGCACGACGTCGATCGCCGTGGCCCCCGAGGCGTCTCCGCCAGAGCCGCGCTTGAGCGCCAGGCGCCTGCCCGCGGTGAGCGGTACCGTGTACGCGACCAGGGTCGTGTAGTGCAGGTGCAGCCATTGGATCAGAAACCGGTGCGTCGCTGCCACGGGGTAGCGCGCCGAAAACACGCACGCCTGCGAGGCGATGGCCGCTGCGATGGTGCCCGTGATGCCGCCGAAGCTCTGGCCTCGGAACGGCAGGCCCTCGGCCTTGTTGTGATCCCGGAAGGCTTGTGCGTGCCGCATCCCTGGGATCGTAGGGGTGGCCCGGCCCGGCAACCACGGCGGAATGACCCAACGGGGTCGGGCCCGGCTCGGTTAGACTGGCGCCCCATGAAGCGAGACAAGCTGAAGAAGCGCACGATCCGACCTGTCGCAGTCGCGCCGAGCGGTCCGGATCCGCTCTCGACGGCCGCCGAGAAGTGCCTGGCCGATACCGCGCTGGTCGCGGCCGAAGCTGGCGCGCGAGTAATCGTCGTGCTGGTCGACAACACCGGCGCGTTCCGCGTGCGCAGCAGCGCGGATGCGCTCACCGTGATCGCAGCGCTGCATCGCGCCTCGATTCAGGTCCATCTCACGCTCGGCTGAGCGCTACGGGCTCGCTTTACGGGCCAGGCAGGCCCATCACGATGATGGCGGCGTCTCCGCCCTTGCCGCCCGCGCCCGTGGTCACCGCGCCCGTAGTGCGAACGGCGGCGCCACCGCCGCCACCGCCGCCACCGGGGAACCCGCCCGCAGCGCCGCTGCCTGCCGTGCCCACACCGAAGTTGCCACCGCCACCGCCACCGCCTTCGCCGTTGCGGTTTAGGTCACCGTCCTGACCGGGAGTGCCGTTGTTGCCCGCGGTGCCACCCGCAGGTCCACCGCCGTTGTTGCCGTTGCTTCCGGTAGTCCCGCCGATGCCACCTGCGGATGCAGCCGCGGTCGTGGCTCCGCCACCGCCACCGCCACCGCCACCGCCCCTGCGCGCCTGGCCACCGTTGAAACCAACGGCGTTGGTGTTGCCCAAAGCGCCAGCGCCCGATGCGCCACCGTGCATGGCGACCCTGCCGTTAACGCTGTTGATGCACCCGGCGCCGCTGTCTGAATCCAGAGGGTTTCCCGTGGTGCCGCCGAGGCCACCTCCCGTGGCCGAAGCGCCTAGCGTAGCGCCCGCAGCAGTGGTGCCGGCGGAAAACATGCCGCCACCCGCGCCACCGGTACGCACCGAGGCAATCCCGCCGATAGCTCCGCCAGAGCCGCCGAAGGCAAACAGCAGCGCTCCGAACGTGACCCCGCCTGCGTCATTGCCCGCCACGCCGGTGGACGTCGCGGTGCCGGACACGGACACCGCGCCGCCCCCGGTGGCGCCGAGGTCCGCCGTCATGACGATCGGCAGGTTGGCCAGGATTTCGGCGCGCGAGAAAATGCGCCGGATCCTCGCGCCGCCACCGCCCCCGGCTGCACCCGCGGTTGTAGCTGTATTGGCTGGCCCGGACGCGCCGCCACCGCCAGGAGCGGCGACGTCGACCAGGAAGAAGTTACCGTCGGGGACGTGCGCCGCGACAGACCACGTCGTGACGGCTTGCACGGTCACGCCTTGGAACGTCGTGCCGATCTTCGTGCTCGAGGCGTTGACGTAGACGTTCAGGCTCGCGTAACCGAGGGACGAGCCGCTGGCGCCCGCGAAGGTTCCGGTTGCCCCCGTTGCCCCCGTCGCTCCAGTTGCACCCGTCGCGCCATTGGACCCCGCGGGACCTGTCGGCCCCGTCGCGCCCGGAGCTCCGGTGCCTCCGACCCCCGGATCCCCCTTCGGTCCGCGCAGCGGCGGAGCAGGACGCTTGAGCGATTGCCCCGGCGGCACCTTCGGCAGGTTCGGTGCGCGCTTGCCGGGAGCCAGCCCTCGGCGCTTGGAAGCGAAGCTGCCTGTCATGGGTCAGGGCTCCGGATCGGGATCGACCAGATCGATCTCGATATCGATCTCCAGGCCCGCCGGATCCTCGAGCGTGCCCTCGATGCTGACCCGCTCGATGAGGCCCGCATCCTCGGTGGTCGACAGGACGAACGTGCAGCAGGTCGTGAACTCGAGCGCGTGGACGCTCATCGCGTGGTCGTCGGCGATGCCGCCGATGTTGCGGGTGGTCCGGGGGAACACCGTGATGAGGATGCCGGCCGCGTCCATGGCGTCCTTCACGCTCACCTTGCGGAGCCCGAGGCGGCACTGCTCGATGAGCCAGAGCGCGTCCAGATCCCCGCTGTCATGCGCGGACTCGGCGCGCACTTGCACGACAATGATGGCCATCGACTCGAGGCGCTGAATGCCGCCCTCGTCGAGGGCAGAGTCCCGGTCGTCGAACTGCGAGCTGACCACCGAGAGCAGCAAGCGATGCTTGGCGTGCAGCCGAGGCCCGTCCTCCCAGGTCACGGCGCACTCGGCGAGCACCGCCGTTGGCTGCGCTGCTTCCACGGCCGCGACGATGGCCGCCCGGTACGAGAGCCAGGTGGTGGACGGCAGGGTCACTGCGACACCTTCAGCAGCGAGCGACCGCGCACGGCCGCGCGAAGCTGGCCGGTATTTATGAGGGGCTTGCTCGACCGCTTGGCCTCGATGGTCGCCGGAGCATTCGGAGGCGGGATGCCGCGCGCGATGCGCTGCTTTACCGAGCCCTCGAACGCGAGAGCAATGCGCTCGCCGGCCTTCTCCGCGGTGAGCTTGCCGGCCACCACCAGCGCCATCTGCGACTGGAGCGTCTCGGCGATGAAGGCTTGGCTCTCGTCGAACCACGCGCGAATGAAGCTGCGCTGCGGGATGCCCGGATGCACGGCGCCAGATCGCAGCTGGAAGGGCGAGACGCCGAACTCGTGGTAGCTGCCGATCTCGGCCACGGTCAGGCCCGACGAGGATTCGATCGCGCCGTCGTCCGCAAACGAGCCGCCTCCCCGGTGGTCGTCGGCGCCTTCATCGCCATGCACGCCCACGGTGATGACGAGCTCGCCCTGCGGCAGCGCGACAGGCGCGCGGCCCTTGCGCTCCGGGATGGTCGGCATCAGCAAGCCTCGGGGGAACCGAGCCGGCTGGCGCTGACCGCGTTGGCCTCCTGCAACCGGAGAAGCCGCAGCCCGTAGGTAGAGCTGAACTGGTGATCGACGCCCTTGGGAGCGAGGCGCGCGTCTCTGCCCGCCGGCTCGAGCGACAGCTCGTGAGCCAGGCGCAGCATGACTGCCAGATCCCGCGACTCGCCGAAGCTGTCAGAGGTTTCCAGCTCGGCCATCGCCAGCTGAGCCTCAATCTGAGCCGTGTTCGTTTTGACGAACGACGGAAACGCGATGAGGAAGCTGGCGACTGAGACCGTCATGAAGGACCGCCGAGCGGCCCCGTTAGGCCGCGATGTCCAGGTAGGCGATGCCCGAGGAATCGAGGATGCGGCAGCCGCCGGTCACGAGCGACGCATTCGCCTCGAAACCGCGGGTGACTTCCCGGACCTGGTCGACGCCGTAGGGCTTGCCGGTGATGTAGGCCGCGACGTTCTTGTCCGACGCATTGAGGGCTGCGATGCGCGGGCCCGTGCTGATGGTGCCGAGGGCCGCAAAGCGATCCCAGACGATGATGCGACCGGGCTTGCCGAGGCGGGCCTGCCATTCCTGCTGGAAGGTCGAGAGCACGTTGGCAGCGTAGCCCGCCGGACGGATGCGCACGAGCGCGTTGTACTCGTCCTGGGGCATGATGAGGGTGTCGGCCTGGTGCTTCTCTTTGCTGCGCGTGTAGACGGCAGAGACCACGTTGTGGAGGTCATCGAGCACGAGCGCAAAATCCGCGGCGACTGCCGACGTCCAGGCGCCCGTTGCGCCCGAGGCCTTGGTCGTGGCCGTCACGATGCCATCGGCGACCACGTTGGCGTCGTTGCCGAGGCCCGTGAGGCCGAGGCCCATGTCCCGAGCACCAGAGGCGCCGTACTGGGTACCGACCAG